>ERZ1370068.501-contig-10456_pt1 | contig 34189 bp, 53 predicted proteins | sample MGYA00561227_ERZ1370068 | MGnify/ENA primary metagenome ERZ1370068 (study PRJEB38410, sample SAMEA6850437) | metagenome | study: Metagenomic assessment of the ecological functions of the soil: analysis of the soil microbiota associated with the...
GGTTACGTATTGCTGGTAGCGCCGTCCAGCCTGAACCCGGTGATGTGACAGGAGATGATGTCGGGCTTGATGGCCTGGAGCTCGCTTCGCGAAAGCCCCATCGCTTCCATTACGTCCGGGGCGGAAATTGTCGAGCACGACGTCGGCGGTCGCGATGAGCTTGCGCAGGATCGCCTTGCCTTCCGCGCTGCGAAGGTCGAGGGTCAGCGACCGCTTGTTGCGATTGAACGAAGCGAAATAAAGGCTGTAGCCGTTGCGCAGGGCGCCCTGCTTGCGCACCGGGTCGCCGTCCTCGACGTCTTCGATCTTGATCACCTCGGCTCCCATGTCCGCGAGGAACATCGAGCAGAAGGGACCGGACAGGATGCGCGATGAGATCGACGACGCGAATGCCGCTGGTGCATGGGTGTCGTCGCAAATCGGCAGACTTCTTCGACCGATGATCGCCTGGGAGGGACACAGGTGCGGCGGCCTTGATGCGCAGCCGCGTGCAGCTTCGGGCGCCGGGGGAAACTCATCGAAGGATCACCATGCCGTCGTCGCGCTGGTCGAAAATCCGGGGCGCCCTGAGCACGCACTGGCCCGCGCCAATGCACTTCTCCAAGTCCACACGTACTTTGAGCACACTCATGATCGGTCTCCTTCGCGTCCCTCACCATGCCACCGGGAGGTTGTGCACCCCGTAGATCTGCATGTCGTCCTTGAAGCGGATCTCGCCTTCGTTCGCGGCAACGCGCAGGTTCGGCAGGCGCTGAAGCAGCAACGGAAAGACGACCTGCAGTTCCATGCGCGCGAGGATCTGACCCAGACACTGATGGATGCCGAAGCCGAACGCGACGTGATGCGAAGCGTCGCGATGCACGTCGAACCTGTCCGGGTCGGGAAAGACTGCAGGGTCGCGATTGGCGGCGGGATTGAGCGCGAACACGCCTTCGCCCTTGCGAATCACGACGTCACCGATCGCCACGTCCTCCATCGCTACACGTCTCGGCGAAAACTGCACGGGGCTGACGTAACGCAGGAGCTCCTCGACCGCGCCCGGTACGAGCTCCGGCTGGTCGCGCACCGCAGCGGCCTGCTCGGGATGGTTGAGCAGGATCAGCGTTCCAGGCCGATCATGTTGGTGGTCGTGTCGTGGCCGGCGCGCAGGATCATGGCGCCGATCTCCGCGAAATCCTCGCGCGACAGGTTGCCGGGCCGTACGTGCTCCTCGATGACCCGGCTCACCATGTCGTCGCCGGGCTCCTCCTCTTTCCGGCGGATGAGGCGCATGAAATAGTCGGCGAGCTCGCGCGCCTTCTGCGCGGCCTGCGCCGGCGTCTGCAGCGAGTCCATGGCGGCCGGCGGCGCACTCGATGATGAACTCGTGGTCCTCGTACGGCGAGCCGACGAGATCGCACATCACGAGCGAAGGAAGGGTACCGCAAGGGTGGCGACGAGATCCGCCGGTTGCGGTTGCGCCATCAGTTCATCGATCAGGCGGTCGGCGATGGCGGCCATCTTCGGGCGCAGCGCAATCATTCGCCTGGTGCTGAACTCCTTCGTGAACATTCGCCGGTAGTGATCGTGGCGCGGATTGTCCATGCCGACGAACGCGCGCTCCTCCTTGTCGACGACGACGCGCGCTTCGGTCACGGTCGGGAAGTCGGGGTTCGCGAACTCGCCGCTGAAGCGCGCATCCGTCACCACGCTGCGCACGTCGTCGTAGCGCGTGAGCAGCCACGCGCGCCGCCCGTTCCACAAGCTCACGGGGACGATTGGCTGCGTCGCTCGCGCCTGCGCGTACTGCGGTGGCGGCTGCAGCGGATCGACGCGGCGGAAGGGAAAGCGCGGTGGAGGCGCGCGGTCATTCGGGCTCATCCATATATGATAATGATTCCGAAGGAGCATGCAACGCCGCCTGCACGGTCGCGGCGCGATGTCGGCGCGGCCCGTTTGTATTGCATGATCGTGATTGGACGTGTGTCCGTGAACAAGGTACACCCGACTAACGCTTTCATCCGGTTCGAAACACATGGAACTCGGGCAATTCGATCCCCGCACGTTTTCGCGCCTCCCCTTCGCGCCATGCAACTCATATCGAAGATAGTCGATTCGTTTCAAATCAAGCTTTCGTTGCAGACCCTGCTTGATTCACCGACTATTGCGGACATGGCGCAAGTCCTCACCTTGCGAGGCGCGCATGACGGCCGCGAACAGCGCGCCGCGGTCGGCGAGGCTCGCGACTTCGATCGCTTCGTGCCGGCTGCAGATGTCGGTGCACACCGGGGCCGAGGGGCCATCCAGCGTCGGAACGTTCATCGCAGCCGCAAAGCTGGCGTCGGACCCGCCGCTCGTCGGCGGCACCCTCGAACGCCGGAATGGCGAGCGTCGCCGGCGATCGCCTTCGCTGTTGCGTAAAGCGCTCGGTTTCGTTCCGCGGGAGAACGGCGGCCGCGTCATTTTCCCGGTGAGCTCGGTGCGCACGCGCGGATCGTCCGCGTGGGCAGCGACATGCCGGTGATCCGTGCCAGCAGGTCGCCGGTTCTTGCAGCCGCAGTGCGGGCGCGCGCACGTCGATGCCCATTCGCGTCGCCCGGCACCACCTGCCGGGCCGCGCCTCCGCGAAACACGCCGACGTTCAACACCACGACGCCGTGCTCGGGATCGACAGCGCATCGAGCAGGGGCACCTCTGCGCGCGCGAGCTCACGCACCGCGCTCGCGCCTTTGCAGATAATTGGTCGCGCAGTGCGCGCTCTGGCCGTGCGCATGCATGAAGAAGGCGCCCACGGCTCCGCGCGCCGTGACGAGAGCCGCCGCCGGGACGCGAAGGCTCCAGCACCAGGGTCCAATCCGCCTTCCTCGCGCCACCGCCTCGATACGCTGCCGGCTGTGGATGCTACCCAGCTCCTCCTCCGGCACGAGAAAGAAGCGAATCGACTCGAGCGCGTCGAAGCCGGCGGCGAGAAGCTCCCGCAGCGCGAAGAGGGCCGTCACGGAGGCCGCTCCTTCATGTCGCCCACACCGGGTCCCGCGTGGCCGTGTGGCCCTGCTGCGCGTGAAGCGCCAGTCGCGCGTGGTGCCTTCAGGCCATACTGTGGTCCATGTGGCCGAGGATGAGGAGGCGGCCCCGCCACCGGAGCGCCGCAGCAGCGCATCCAGCTGGTCGCCATGGTCCGGCATGGCGTGATGCGTCACAGCGAAGCCGGTGCGTTCCAGCTCTTTGGCAAGAACCGCCCCGGACCTGGCCGACGCCTGCCAGTCCTGTCGTAGGAGCCGCTGTCGATGTCTGACCAGCCGCTCCAATAGCGCAAGCATCTGCGGCAATCTTTGCATGCAGCCCGGCCTGGAAGCGTCGTGCGTCGTCGTGCATTGTCGGTCCTCGTCGTGTCAGGCAAAGCCGCGCGCGCCGAGCCGCCAGCGCGCAGAACTCGTTCAGGTTGGGCAATCGCTCGAGGTCGCGGATCGCGGCGAGCAGGTGTGCGGACGCGTCGCTTTGCAGCGCGACGGACGCGAGCCCGCGAAACTTGTCGTCGAGCTCGGCGTCAGTGAGTCGATGCCCGCGCGTCGCCGCTGGGCATGATCGACCCGCTCGGTCTCCACGGATCCGTCGTTGCCCGTCACTTTCACGGCTCGCCGCCGCCATGCAGCTTCTCGACGAACAGGCGCTCCATCTCGGCATCGAGGCGAAGCTGCGATCTTGCGCATCGTCGCGCGGATCGCCGGCGAACTCGAAAGCGCTCCGGCTCGTACCAGTTCGGCCCCCGCCGTCTCGCCGTGCAGGTGGATTAGCGCGACTGCAATAGGGGTGCCGAATTGCGCGTCGACGAGATTAAAAGTGCGGCTCCGTAGTCCTCGAACATCTGGCTCCTGACCAGCGCGCGACGCGCCGCTTCCACCGCGGCGACATCCTCTCCCGTGGTCCAGCCTCTGCGCTGCAGGACTCGGATCGTCGCATCGAGCTTGCCGCCTGGTTCCAGCGGCACGTCGGGTATGCCTTGAAGTAGAGAGACGTGATGTTAAAGAAGCGGTGGCGCTCGAGCGCATCGAGCACCGGTGTCCGGATCGCAACGGTCGGAGGGCTGCATGCGCCAAAGCCGCGCTCGCCTTCTCCAGAATAGTCCGCGGCCCGAGGAGCCCTGATTCTGGCGAGCAACGCCGCGTCGATGCCCGATTCACCGAAGCGCCACGCCACTGGCGTCCTTGGTCCACGGAGCGGCCGGCTTGCGCCAGTCCCATTGCGCGGAGCTCGGCAGCGGCGCGAAGGTGCCGTAGATGCCGAAGGCGTGGACCATTTTGCTCGACGTCGAGCTTCAGCAGGCGGCCCGCAGCGACGGTCGCGGCAAAGCCCCGATGTGGCCCATAACCGGTAAACGAGCAGGCGGCGATATTCCGGCGTGGGACGCGTCGCCCTCGCCGATGCGCGTGGCATCTCGTAGGCCGCGACCACCGCTGCGGCGAGGAAATCGCGGCCCGACGCCGCTCCCGTGAGCTCCGCCATCGCCAGCGTGGAGAAGATCACGGTGCCGCCGTAGTGGCTCGCAGCACGACGCCGCCGTGTCGTAGTCGAGCGCGTTGGCCGCCACGCCGTTGACGAATGCGGCGCGATCCGGCGCGGCGCGCCGGCCGGTTGCGCCCACGATCCTGGCGTCGCGGCGCCGCCGTCGGCGCCGAATCTGCCGCAGCGCACGCAGCGCGGCCTCCACCAACGGCGTGCGTGATCGGGCGCCCAGCGCGCAACCGATCGTCTCGACAGTGCAGCGCTTGGCCTGACGGATCACCTCCGGCGGGCAGTCCTCATAAGCGAAAGTTGACCGCGAACTCGGCCAGCCTGCGGGTCTCATCCACGGTGTGCTGCCTCTCCCAGTGCGCCTGCGCCGAGCTTGTGCATCGTGGTTGCGAGCAGTGCGGCGCGCGTCCGACGAGGCTCGGCGCCTCGATGCAATCTCGTGTGTCGGTCGCGAGTTCCGCCGCCGGACGGTCCCATGCCATCGAGGCATCGGTACGCCGAACGGACCGACGAATGCGGAGCTTCCCGCGGCGGGCGAGCGCAGCATCGCCGAAAGCGGATGCCGAGCTTCATCGCCAGCCTCGTGCACGATGGCGATGACGGCGGTCGGCCCTGCGGGTCCGGGTGGGCACACCGGGACGATGCGAGGCGATCAGCAATTCGGCGCGCGAGCGGGCAGCTCCTCCGCGGTGGCGGATATTACGGCGCAGCGCCGCTTCGACCTTCGTCCCACCCGGCGGGACCCGGGCGTGCGGATGTCGATGGTCGCCATGCAACACGGCCAGGTGATCACGCTGCGCCGCCAACCGCCGTGGATCTCAAACCGTAACAACAGAGATAGATCTCCCGCGCCGGGCACGGTGAGCGTGTGGATCGCGGTGATCTTGCGCGCCATGGCCTCCGATCGCGCTGATGCCCTGGCGTAGGCGCTCCCCGCGTGCGCACCGCGGCTTCGAAGACGTCGAGCTTGGCCACGCCGATCTGCGCGCGCAGGCCCGTCAGGTCGCCGCCTTCGCGCGCAGATCTCCATGCAGAACACCCAATCGGCTTCTCGAGTGCCGCGGCCTCGACGGCATGACGCGAATCGAGGCTGCCGGCCTGTTCTCGTCGGCGCTCAGGACGCAGGTGATCGCGGCGAGGTTGGCGAGACCCGTCGCCTGCACCGCCTTCAGCGCAAAGACCGCGACAGTGAGGCCGCCCTTCATGTCGGCGACGCCTCGCGGCCAGCACACGCTCGCCTTCGAGGCGGAATCGGGAACAGTTTCTCGGCGGTGTACGCCGAGTCGAGATCGCCCAGCACCAGTGACGCGGCACATGCCCTGGCCGCGCCAGCGCGCGCGACGCGATGATCGCCGAGGCGTGCCGGATCGCAGCCATGGCGAGCACGAATTCCTCGAGCCATCGCCGATCGGGGCGGCAGGCGCGGGCCATGGACGCGCTCCGTGGTGTAGCGCCGATCGCTTCCAGCTGCGGCACACGCGATCGCCGACCGCGTTGGCACCTTTCCGGCTGGGTGACGTGGCTGGGATCGCGACCAGGCTTCGCGCACGAACGCGAGCATCGCGTCACGCTGTCCGGTCGAGATAGCGTCGCAGGGTGGAAGCGATTTGCTGCTCAATCTTCGACCTCTCTCCTTGATTTGCATCTCACGCAACCTCCGGCGAAGCGGAATATGGCACACGATCGTGGCCGTAGTCGTCGCGCCGCAGCCGGCGGCACCCGCAGCCTGCAGACCGGAACATCCACTCTTGCGCGGACACCGTGTATGGAACGGACAGCCCGATGGCGGATTGGCGGCGATCGGCACCGGGACCTTCGAGCCGGATCGGATCGACCTGCGCATCGGGATCGGGACGGGAACTCGCCGACAGGAGCGCCTCGGTGTAGGGATGCCACGGCGGCGCGAACGACGCGATCGACCGGGGCCGGATCTCGGCGATCCTTCCGAGGTAGACGACGGCGACGCGATCGCGAGATAGCGCACGACGCCCATGTCGTGCGAGATGAAGAGGTAGGCGGTACGTTCGCTCGCCTGCAGGCCGGCGAGCGGGTTGAGGATCGCCGCCTGCACCGACACGTCGAGCGCCGACGACCGGCTCGTCGCAGACGATGAGGTCCGGCTTGGTTGGCGAATGCGCGCGCGATGCCCGACGCGCTGCTTCTCGCCGCCGCTCGATCTGGTTCGGCAGGCGGTCGAGGTAGCGCTCGTCGAGACCGCACCGAATCGCAGCAGGGCGATCGGCGCGCCTGCGCGCGCGCCAGCGCCGCGCATGCCGCGGAAGAGCTGCAGCGGACGGACGCAGCGCATCGCCGATCGAGCGGCGCGGATTGAGCGTCGAGTCCGGGCATTCTGGAAGACCATCTGCAAGCCGGCGCCGCAGCTTCGCGGCTGCGCTCGCCGGCAAGCCCCGCCAGTGGCGCGCCATCGAACGCGATGCGAGCCACGTGTGGGCTGCCGACAAGTCCGACGATGCAGCGCGCCGAGCGTGGTCTTGCCGCAGCCGCTCTCGCCGACCACGGCGAGCGTCTCGTTCGGCTGCGAGTGTCGAGCTCACGCCGTCGACGGCGTGACGCGGTTTCGCGCCCGAAGACGCCGAAGCAGCTTTGTTGCCGTCGACGTAGTTGCGCTCAGGTCGACGACCTCGGCGACGCACGCACGAAGCCGCGCTTCCGCGTGTCGCGTTGGGGCGATCGTGGGATGCTACTGCGATACGTAGCGCCTGGTCGGCGTGCGCGCTATCCTGCTCGCGCCAGAAGAAGCAGCGGCTCGCGGTGCAGGCGCAACCGTTCGAGCGGCTCGGCGCTGCCTGCGGCTAGCGTTCCGCGTCGCATGCGGACAGCGCGGCGCGAAGCTGCACGCCCGGTGCGGCACGCTGGGTCAGGTCGGAATCATCCCGGCGATGAGCTTCAGCGGCGCGCTCGCAGCGTCCCGAACGTCGAGCTGGGCAGGCATTCGGAGCAGGCCGGCCGGTGTACGGATCGCAGCTGGCGGCGGAACACGTCGCGCACACGGCGCCCTCCTCCACCACCTGCCCCGCATACATGACGCCGACGCGATCGCTGATCCGCAAGCGATGACGCCGAGGTTGTGGCTGATGTAGAGGATCGCCGAGGCAAAGCGCGCGCTTCAGCGCGGCGACCAGGTCGAGGATCTGCGCCTCGGTGCGTCACGTCGAGGCCGGTCGTGGGCTCGTCCATGATCAGCAGGTCGGGATTGCTGGCGAGCGCCATCGCGATCAGCGACGCCGCTGCTGCTGGCCGCCGCTCAACTGGTGCGGATAGCGGCGGACGATCGCCGCGGGCTCCGGCATGTTCACTGCGGCGAAGCAGCTCCAGCGTGCGGTCGCGCGCGCCTGTGCCGCGCGAGACGGCTCGTGCGCGAGCATCGCTTCGGCCACCTGCTCGCCGACCGTGATCGACGGATTGAGCGAGCTCATCGGATCCTGGTAGACCATCGCGATCTCGGCGCCGCGCAGCTCGTCCGCCGCGCGTCGCGGCATTGCGAGCAGGTCCTCGCCCTGGTAGTCGATACGCGCCGCTCGACACCCGGGCGTTGGCTCGCTGAGATAGCCCATCACGGCGAACGCGAGCGTGCTCTTGCCCGATCCCGATTCGCCGACGACGCCGAAGGTCTCGCCGCGAGCGAATCGCGAACGACACGTCGCGCACCGCACTGCACGGGCCGCGACTGGACGTCGTGTACTCGACCGATCAGGTCTCGACACGCGCAGCACGATGTCCGCGGCTTGTCCGGCGTTGCTGCAGCGCGGCGCTGGGGTCATAGGTCGCGCACTTCCGCCGCGGATAGGCGAAGCGCGTGCCGATCCCGTCGCCGAACAGGTTGGCGCCGATCACCGCCGTCGAGATCGCGAGCGCGGGAAAAGCATCAGCCACGGCGCCGTCTGCAGGTACTGGCGGCCTTCGCTGACCATCAAGCCCCCAGCCGGGCTCGGGCGGCTGCACGCCGACGCCGATGAAGCCGAGCGACGTGCTGACAGCAGGATCGCGAACGACAGGCGAATCGCGAGTCTCGACCACGATGGGTCCGATGCGCATTGGGCGGGAGCTCGCGCGTGATCACGTAGAACGCCGACTCGCCGCGCACCTTGGCCGCCTCGACGAACTCGAGGTTCGCTGCAGGCCGAGCGCGACGCTGCGCAGTACGCGCGTGGAGCGCGGCACGAACACGATCATGATCGCGATCACGACGTTGACGTGGCTACGAACCCGAGCGACGACATGATCAGCATCGCGAGCAGCAGCGACGGAAACGACAGCATGCCGTCCATGAAGCGCATCACGATCTCGTCGAGCCTGCCGCCGCGATAGCCGACCGTCATGCCGATGGCGACTCCAGCCCCACGCCCAGCGCGGTCGCGGATGCCGACACAGCAACAGCGTGCCGTGCGCGCCGTAGATCACGCGGCTGAAGACGTCGCGGCCGAACTGGTCGGTGCCGAACCAGTACTGCCACGATGGCGGCTTCAGCGCGTCGGTCATGTGGAATTCGGTGTACGGATGCGGCGTGATGAACGGTCCGAACAGCACGAGCGCCAGGTGCAGAGCAGGAACGCGCTGCCGACGATCACCTGGGCGAGTGGCCAGCGTCGGCGGCGAGCAGGCGCGCGCCCCGCCGTCGTCTTAATCGACGGCGGCGTTTTGCGGCGTGACGGTGGAAGTCGCGGGCGGCATGAGTCGCTGGCAGTCAGTAGCGCACCGCGCGGATTCGAGGTACGCGTACGAGCACGTCGGCGACAGATTCGCGAGGCAACAGATGCCGGCCGTCACCAGCACCGTCATCTGCAGCGTCGGCACGTCGCGATTGCTCACGGCGAACACCATCATGCGGCCGAGCCCCGGATAGCTGAACACGGTCTCCACGACCACCAGGCTGCCCATCAGCCAGCCGATGTTCATCGCCGACGATGGTGATCGTGCGGCAGCAATGCGTTGGGCAAGCGCGTGGCTGAACGATCACCTTGCGCTCGCCGATACCCTTCAGCCGCGAGCGGTGCGGATGAAGCTTGCGCTCCATCACGTCGATCATGCTGGTGCGGGTCATGTCGGCTCGTATACGCCAGCATGCACCGAGCGTCAGCGTGGCGACGGGCAGGATCAGCAACTTGAACTGCGCTGGAATATCGGGTCGCCGGATCCATCAGCGACGAGGGTGGCAGCCGCTGCAGCCAGAACGCGAACACGATGATGAGCACGTTGCCCCAGACGAACTTCGGGCAACGACGTGCCGATGAGGGTGACGAGCGCGATGATCCGGTCGGGCATGCGTCCGCGGCGCAGACCGGCGAAGACGCCGAGGCCGATGGCGAGCGGCACCGAGACGAGAAGCGTCAGCCCGGCCAGCACCGCCGAGTTGGCCATTCGCGGTCATGACCAGCGGCGCCACCGGCTGGTTGAGGCGCAACGAGGTGCCCCAATCGCCGCGCACCGCGCCGCCGATCCATTCCAGGTAGCGGATGTAAGCGGGCCGATTGAGACCGCGCGTCTCGCGCATCGTCGCGACGTCAGTCCGGCGAGGCGTCGGTGCCAGGGATCATCGACGCCACGTCACCGGGCAGCACTTGCACCACCACGAAGGTGACGATCGACACCAGCAGCAGGACGAGCAGCGAGAACAGCAGCCGGCGGACGACGAAGACCCCTAGCGACATCCGCGACGCCTTCCAGCGATGCGCCGGCGAGCGCACGGTCCTAGGAAAGCCACGCGCGACGGACGTCCACCCAGCGGATCGGGTGGATCTCGTAGCCTTGCACCCGCTTGTTGAGCGCCATGATGTAGGGACCGGTGATACGGAATCACCGGCGGCCCGAGGTCCACCAGGATGCGCTGCACCCATGTAGATCTCCTTGCGCTTCTTGAGATCGGCCTTCCTTGCGCCCGTCGTCGAGAAGCTGGTCGACCTCCCTTGTTGCTCCAGCTGTAGAGCCTCTTGTAGCTGCCCTTGAGTGGAAGTACGGGTAGAGCGTCTCGTCGATGGTCGGTCGCCCGTTCCAGTTCTGCATGTTGAACGTTGTGCTTGCGGTTGTAGCGCGGCGTACACGTCGTAGGGCACCGACTTGATGTTGATGCGAAAGCCCGCCGGCGCTGACATCTCCTTCACGCCGACCGCGAACTCAACGAGGCCCACGCGATCGGGGGTGGTGATGAGCCTCGACGTCGAGGCCCGCTCCATGGCCCGCTTCGGTCATCAGCGCCTTCGCCTTTGCGATGTCGCGCTTCTTCATGCCGGTGTCGACCCAGAACGGGCTGACCGCCGAAACGGGATTGTCGTTAGACGGCGTGCCGAAGCCGCTCAGCGCGGCTTTGATCAGCTGGTCGCGGTCGAGCTGACAGCTTGAGTGCCGTGAGCACACGCTGGGTCGTTGAACGGCGGCGACGTTAACCCAGATCGAAATTCTCGTGGTACGCCGGGCTGTTGGTCTCCAGCACCCTGACGTTGGGGTCGGCTCTTGAGCGTGGACAACCGCCGTGTTCGGTGCTTCCCACAGGATGTGCACGGAGCCGCCCGTGAGCGCGGCAATCTGCGCCGCCTGCTCGGGGATCGTTACCTGCCGCAGCTCGTCCACGTACGGAAGCTGGATGCCGGCGGCGTCCTTTTCCCCAGTAGTCGGTGTGGCGCACCATGCGTCACGTGATCGGCCGGCACGAATTCCTTCATCTTGAACGGACCGGTGCCGATGGGCGTCTTCGCGACGTCGGCGGCGGCGTCGAACGGCAGGATGCGCGCGTACACGGCGCCGAACATCATCGGCAGGTCAGCATATGGCTCGGAGAGATTGAACTTCACTACGTACGGACTGGGCGTCTCGATGGTCGTGCACCATGCCGAATAAGCTGCGGCCCATCGACGCAGTGGCGGGATTGAGCAGGCGGCTTGATCGTGAAGCTCGACGTCCTGCGACGTGAACTCGCGCCCGTGGTGGAACTTCACACCCGTGCCGCAGATTGAAGCGTCCAGCACCTTGCCGTCGCTCGACACGCTTCCAGTCGCTCGCGAGTTCGGGCTGGGGGTTGAGCTTGGCATCCACGCCGCACCAGGTTGTTGAAGATCGCCTGGCTGATGACAAACTCCTCGCTAGCGCCGTGGATGGCCGGGATCGAGGCGGCGGGCGGCACTCGGCACCGCCAGCTTCAACACACCGCCACGCTTGGGAGTGGTCGCCTGTTGCGCGGACGCGGAGCGGCATGCCGATGCACGTCCGGCGGCGCTCTACCGCAATCCCCGCCTCGAGAAAGCGGCGGCGGCTTGCCTGCAACGTCGCTCGTCCTCATCCGTCATCGCTCGATCTTGTCTGCGTGCGCTGCGTCGATCTTGTCCATCGGTCCTCTCGGTGCATGTGGCAGCGCCTCGCCGCGCGTCGTGTATCGGATCGGAAAACTGATACGCCCCTGCGCTCAGTCCACGCGTCATGACCAAACGCCGCGCACGCACGCGCGCGCCTTCGCAATCTTCGAACCGAGGAACCAGTCATATGAGCGATTACCCGGAATGGTCGACCATCGCCACGTCCACCCGGCGTGACGCACCAAGATCTATCCCGCGCCTCGCGGAAGACATGCCGACGTTCCTCGGGCGTGCCGGTGGCGCTGTCGCGCGCAGGATCTCGCGGGCGCGGATGTTGTGATCATCGGCGCGCCCTTCGCGGCCGGCTGGGGCGAAGACCTACAGCGGTGTCGACAAGACGCTGTGGCTTGCCGGTCCGAAGCGCGTGCGCCAGCAGTCGATCCGCTACACCGGCTACATGCAGGACTTCGACCTCGACGTCCTCGAGGACTTGAAGGTCGTCGACTTCGGCGACGCCGACGATCTCCGCCCGGAGTGCAACTACGTCGCCGACGGTGGAGAACATCCTGCGCGCGCAGGCTGCCGTCGAGGTGAAGGTGAACATGGCGCTCGATGCGCGGCGCCATCCCGATCGTGATCGGCCAGAATTCGCCGCCAGGCTCGTACGCGATCGCCAAGCCCATCGCCGAGCGACGCGAAGGGCAACGTCGGCTGCATCAGCCTCGACACGCACTGGGACGCGCGTGCCGATCGATCTGCGCGACGATGGATCCGCGCATCGCCGGCTCGGGCAGCTGGAAGCACAAGCTCTACGAGTTCCACAAGAACTTCACGCGTGCCGAACCTGGTCGAGATCGGCGAGCGCGGCATGCTCGAGGACAAGTCGTACGTGCGGAGCTTCCTGAGCGAGGGCGCAACTTCGTCCCGATGTGGCGCATCCGCGCGGAGCTTCGGGCTCGACGGCCTCATCGAGTCTCCTGATCGAAGCGCGTACGAGGGCACCGAGCGACGTCTACGTGCACTTCGACATGGACGTGCTCGGCGGTGCCGGGCCCGGCGCCCGGCGACCTGCTCGGCGACCTCGCCGAGCCGATCGGCATGACGGACTACGAGGTGCATTCGCATCGCGCACGAGATCGGCCTGCGCGGCCTGACCGGGCATGTCGTTCATCTGCATCCCGCCGGGCTCGGCGGTGATCTACCGGACGATCGTCTACGTGATCACGTACCTGATGGCGGGACTCGTGCTGCGCAAGCGGAGCGCGAAGGCGGCGTCCGTTTTCGGCGTAGCGGCGGCGCCGCCACCGTCCTATTCTTGTGTCCGTCTTCAGACCTTGATCGCCCCGAATTGAACGGGCGGGATGTACACATGAGAATTATCTCCTGGAACATCCGTGCGGGCGGTGGGCGGCGCGCACTGGAGATCGCCGAACAGCTCAGGATTTGGAGCCCAGACGTCATCGTTCTCTGCGAGTTTCGCGCGACGGAACCTAGCCGCGCGATTGCAGCGCAGGTTGAGGACTCGGGTTGGCGCCATCAAAGAACAACTGCCGACCCCGGTCATCCAACCGTCAACGCGGTTCTGGTCGCATCGAGATATCCGGCCCGCCCTGTGCGCCTGGCTTGTGCTCCAGATGAGCCGCATCGCTGGCTGCATGTGCACATCGCGTCGCCGCAATCGCCGGCCATTTTGGCACTCCACGCCCCGAACCGTTCCTCCGGTCGCAAGTATCCGTTCCTCAACGCCGTAACCGATGCGGCTCGAGCGTGGCGCGGCACGCCATCGATTGTCATTGGCGACAGCAATTCAGGGCGAATCGGCATCGATGAGGAGACACCAGCGTTCAACACAACCGAGGATCGGTGGATGAGTCGGATGGAGGAGCTCGGATGGCGCGATGCATTCAGGACTGTCCACGCTGAGCGTCGCGAATTCACCCGGTACTCACCGAACGGCAACAACGGGTTCCGGATCGACCAAGCCTTTCTGCACCCGCACCTGGTTCCCGATTGACCGCTGTGTGCGCACCATTGGGGTGGCGTGGATCTTGGTCGTCGTGATCAATTGAGCGACCACGCTGCACTCGTGCTTGACCTTGATCCGCTGACAAGCACCAATGGCTGGCCGATGGCGGTACGGATCTCTCCGAAGCAGGCCTATGCCACCGGTTCCCTTTCGCTTGCGACGCTAGGAACCCGGGTCCTGCCGAGCAGGACACCGGCAATCGTCGGGAAGAGCAGCACCGACAGAAGCGCCGAACCGACGAGGGCCGTTGCAACGTCCGGATTCATCGTTCCCGTGCGCACCCCGACTTCGGTAATGACGACGATGATCGACAATGAGGGAATCGCCGACGAAAGGGCGAACGGCAATCGCTGCGGCGTGCCCAGGTCCTTGCGATAGAGGAATACCGGGACGCCTCGGATGATCAGGAACAGGATCACGAACGCGGGCACCAGCAGCATGGTGGTCAGATCCTTGCCCAGTGCCGCGATGTCGAACTTGACACCCGTGCCGACGAAAAAGAACGGGTAGAACCAGCCGAAGGCGACGGCGTCGATCTTTGCGCGCAACGGCTTGCCGTCGTCACCGCGCGTGGCCTGCCCGACGATCATCCCGGCCGCGAATGCGCCGAAGATGCTCTCGAATCCGAATTCCTCCGGCGAGCACGAACAACGCCGCCAGCATCAGAAGTCGAGATGCGCACCGGCAGCTGCGTGCTGGCGTGCATTTCCCGGCCGAGGAACGCGAGCACGCGCGAAGGACGCGCGCGCATGCCGACTGCAACCGCGACAGCGACAATCGTGAGAAATGCAAACAGGAAGCCGAACTCCTGCCAGGTGCTGTACCTTTGCGACAGCAGCAACGACATCGCGATGATGGGGCCGACTTCCCCGACCGTGCCCGCGGCCACGATCAGGCGTCCGAACGGCGTTTCGAGCTCGCCGCTGTCGCGAAAGACCGGCATCAGAATGCCAAGGCCGGTCGTGGACAACGCGAGGGTCACCATCGAGCGGCGCATCGACCTGCGGAATCACATGAAGCAGACCCACGACGGCGATCCCCACCACCAGCGAAACAATCCATCCGCCGACACCGAGTGACAGCGGCCGCCCCTTGATCGCGCCGAAGTCGAGCTCCATTCCGGCCATGAACAACGTGGCCGCCATGCCAATCGCGAACATCGCCACCACGAATCCGTCGAACTGCACAAGTCCCAGCGCGTGCGGACCGATGAGGATCCCGAGGAGCACTTCGAGTACGACGACCGGCACCTTGAAGCCCAGCGGGATTGCGGCCAGAGAGCGGTGCCGCGACGGCGGCAACGAACATCCAGAATACGGGTGACCGATCAGCATCGCGCGGCTCTCTGTTGGAACCTCGTTTCGATGCCTCCAGCGACGGGAACGCTGTTTATGGCATCGGCCATTGCCTCACTTCACCAGTTCGATCTCGCTCAGCCGCCATTCCTTGGTGAAGAACGGTTCCAGCGGGCTGTAGAGGCGAAGGATCGTGAACCAACCCTTGCCGGGCATCGGTCTGAATCCAGTTGCCGCGCTTGACGCCTGCCGGCTGGGTCGGGCCGAAGTAGACCGTCGTGGAGCCGTCGGCGTTCGGTTCGGCGGCGGGCGACGGATAGCTCTGGCTGCCGGCGCGCGGGTAGCGCTGCGGCGTGTCGAGCATCGAGCGCGTCTGGTTGTCGTAGAGCGTGAACGACCAGAACGCTGCCGCGGGAATGCCCTTCGGCAGCGTCACCTTGTAGGTCTTGCCGCCGTCGAAGTCGTTCTTGTCCGCGTCCAGAAAGCCCATGAGATACTGCGAGCCGACGCGCGGAAGCCGCATGATCATGCCCGGGGAGTCGAGCGTGTAGGCGTAGTAAAACGCCGTCTTCGCGAGTCGAGGGTCCGCGCGCCGGTCGGCGGCAACGGTTTGAAGAAGCCCTCCTGGTGATCATCGGCGGCGGCGTCTCGAAGTTGGCGCCGCCCTGCCACAGCATGTTGGCCCAGGATGAGCCGGGGTAATAAGTCCAATCGAGCGATCGTCGCGGGACGCCAGTTGAGCGCGCGCCCGGCAGCATTTCCCACCGCGGCCGCGTCGGCGAGGATCTTGCGCATCCGGGCGTCCGGGTTGAATGGCTTGCCCTTCACGATGCCGATGGCGGCCAGTTGCCCGGCAAGCTCCGGATTGTAGGAATCGGCCGGCTCTTGCTGCACGTTCGCGTTGATCATCTCGAAGAACGCGAAGTCGCTTGGCGGAATCGTGTTGAACGATTTCCCGCTCGCCTCCACGAACTTGGTCGCGCGGAACGGGCGGGTTGACTTCGAGCCTGACCTTGCCTTCGAGCGCTGTCGCGATGCTCGTGCCATAGCCTCCCGGCGTATACGGATAGATCTTGAGCGTTTTCTTGATGTTCTCGACGGTCGGCTTCGGATCGTTGTTCGTCGAGGTAAGCCGCGAGCAGGCGTACATGCACCCGCGTCGTCTTCGAGCGCGCGACGTGAAACCCGCTGTCGGGAAGCGGACCGTCATAGCCCGGCGGCAGGAGCAGGTATCTTCCGCCTTCGCCGCGGTCGGGGCCGGGGAACCCGATGTCGATGATCCACTGGAACCACATGTCGTTGATGGTGCCGAGCCCTTCGGCGGCTGTTCGATCACCATGGGGCCCTTCGTCAGATCCACCATCGCCATGTAGTAGACGGTGTCGGCGTTGGCCGTGAGGAACAGCGACTTCGACATCCATCAGCTCGGAGATAGATGAGCGACCGCGTTGTCCTCTGCGCCGATGCTGACAAACCCCTGACGGATCGCATAGCGCGGATGCGCCCCGAAACTGTTGAGGTACGCGTCAAGGGCATGGGTGAAGTCCAGCGTGTCGTACACCTTGCTCGACGGTTTCCTTGCTCGGCGCGCCGTCCTTGAACTCGAGCGTGCCGATCCGCGTCTCGATCTTGTTGGGCGCCCTGATAACGCGTTCAAGGTCTGCTGCGACACTTGCGCTGCGACCAGATCCGGCAGCGACAGCAAGGTGCAGCTCGCGACCACCGAAAGAAACGTGATCCGTAGCTTCATCGCTTTGACTCCATTAGTTGGCGACCGTACTGCGCATTGGATTGCGTGACGAACTGCGTCCGGCGCGAAGTGTCGATTGTGAAATCCCGGATGTCAACAGGGGAAAACTGAGGCTTCGGGGTGCGCCTATCCCGCTAGTCAATGTGGTTGCATGCGGATTGCTCGCTGGCCTGTTGCCATCAATATGCGGCGTTGTGCAACAAGGCCATGCTGCGCCAGCCAATGCAACTAGCGGGCGTCATAGCCCCGCACCCCAACGGTATTGCCACGCTATCCCGGCGATGTCGAAGCTGGTCCCGGTACGGGTGGATACGCCGGTGCTGGCGTACAACTTGATCGAGTTTTCGCGGTCCACGGGCAGCGCGAGGGTCGCGCCTACCCGCGAGTTCCCCAGTTCAACATTGCTTCTCACGCCGTCGACCGTCGTGCGCCCGCCCATGTAGTAGGTTCCGTTCACTGCGCCCCACACACCGCCACCGAAGTCATAGGTGACGTGCAGTTGCGCAGAGTAGATAGGATCCTGCTTGAGCGTCTTGCCACCGAAGTAGTCGTCGTTGCTGGTGTAGAAAGTCACGCCGGTCGAGAGCTCCACCGTGAGCGCTCCCAGCGCCTGGGAGATTCCGATATCCGGCTTGAACGACCAGCGGTTGGTGGCAATGTTCACTGCCCGGCTGGGATCGTACTGGCCCCCGGGCGCGGACACCTGGATGCTCGCGCCGATGATCGTATCCTGCCGGTAGCCGGCGAACTCCTTCAACGAGAGCGCAGGAGCTCCGTAAAGGAGTACCGATAGGCGGAATCGCGGGTCGCCAAATCCGGCAACGTCGCGATCCCGCGGCTGCCCGGCGACCAGCGCTGTTCCCGACAATTGAGCATACGGCACGATGACGTCGAACTTCCCTGCGCTTGCCCCACAGATCCAGCGAACGCGCGTAGGCAAGGACGGCGCCATGGATCTTGAGATGGGCGTCCTCGATCGGCAATGCCGGATCGGTCGACAGACCGCCTTGCGAATAAGCATAGCCCGCGATCAGGAAATTGAGACCGACCGGGGTGTTGACGTAGGCCCTCGGGCTCGAGGTCCTGCGCCCGGACGCCCACCGTCGCCAGCGCAAACCCGAGCACGGCTATGCCAGCGGCACACGACGAGACGATATGTCGTCAAGAAAGCGAACAACTTGTGCGGTTGGTTGGCTTGCGCGCTGCATCACGGACATCTGTCAAAAACTTCGCGCAGCGCAGCTCCATCCACTCCATCGTGTGCTCCGATGGCGACTATCCGGGTCCGTGGTTCCCTGCCATTCCATTCATCCCCCACTTCGATATCCACTCGCTTGCCGACAACCTGAAGGATGACCCGTCGGCCGGGTTCTTCGGCGGCATGAACCACGCCTTTGCACCGGTAAACGCTGGCCGGGAGCTTGCGCGCGGTTTCCCGCAGCGCTTCCAGGGAAAGAGGCTCTTCCGTTTCGTAGCTCCACGTCCTGAAGACCTGCGTGTGATCGTTCCGATGGCCATGAACGTGATGCCCACAATCCTGGGTCATCACAGTCGCGAAGATGATCGGGCTGGTCAGTGCGGAGGTGCGCATCGAGTTGCGCGGGATCGAACCGGCCGACCGACAACAGGATTTCCAGAGGCACGTTTCCGCGGGATGTCTGGACGAGCCGATAGCGGTGGAACCGGTCGTCGAGCCATGCCTTGATCCGCTCGATCTCCTGCCGGGTGACAAGATCGACCTTGTTGAGGATCAGCATGTCTGCGAATGCCACCTGGCGGAGCTTCAGCTCCATCATCTCCGGTGCAGCGAATACCTGCTCCGCATCGACGACGCACATGATGCTGTCCAGCCTGATGCGTCCCGCATGCCTTCGTCCATGAACGTAAGCGCAATGCCGGACGGGTCGGCCACTCCGCTGGCCTCGAGCAGGATGTATTCGGGCCGCTCGGCACGCGTCATCACCTGCGTCACCGCGGCGACCAAATCGTCGCGGATGTTGCAGCAGACACAGCCGTTGGCGAGATTGATGACATCCCCGCCGCTTTCGATGCCGACAACGAGCTCGGCATCGATGTTGATCGAGCCGAAGTCGTTCACCAACACCGCGACCCGAAGGCCGTGATCGCCGGTAAGAATGCGGTTCAACAGCGTCGTCTTGCCAGCGCCAAGAAAGCCAGTCAGGACGGTCAGGAGGCACGGCTTGTGTGCGGGGTTGATCGGTCGCGGTCATCGCGACGCCCTTTCAGAACTCGCGGAACAGCGTGACTGTCGTGATCCATCAGCCTTACTGGCCCTCGAGCTTGTCGATGAGTTGCTGGACTTTCTCCTGCTCGGCCGTGAGCTTGGCCTGCACCGCGCGGAGCTTCGTTTGGACGACTTGACGGACATCGATCTTGAAGCCGTTCGGGAAATTGCGCTGCGGCTCGCGATACATGTCGGACGGGTAGTACTTCTTCGGGTCGATCTCCCGATCGCGGACCGCCGGCTCCTGCATGTCGGCGACCGTATGCCGGGGATTCGGGAATCTGACCTCCAGATTCGTCGGGCTCAGGTCGAACAGGCCGATGGCGTCTCTCGGGCTCGGGCGAGCCATGTTGCCGGCTTCGGGGATCGCCGCCTTGCGCGTCCAGACAGCATCCTTGGTGACGTTGACGACCACGACGTCGGGCGCGCCGAACTGGAACAATCCGCTGTAGTGGACGCGAATCCCGGCGATGATCTCCGGGATCAATTCCTCGTCGTAACTCAGGTGCGTGACCATCGCGAGACGCGGCTGGATCTTGTTGAACATGTAGCCGACCGCGTAATGGGGGCTGTGCGCCTGGTCGATCGTCGTGTTGAGGATGATGGGCGGCATGCCGAATTTCAACGCCTGGAGGTTGGCCGTGTCCGGTTGCACTTCGGTCACGAACACGTCCACACCCTTGGCCAATTCCAGCGAGAGTTCGTCGGGTCGCCCGTCGCCGGTCCAGACGAACGACAGCCCATTCCAGTCGAGCCGGTAGGCCGAGGCGCCGTCCTTGGTGTGCGATCGGCGCCAGTGGCGGATGACGACGCCATCCTTGTTGTAGCAGATCGCCGTTGTCATCGCGGAAATCGAATTCGTTGACCTCGACCTCGTAGCCGTCGCCGATCGGGCTGGCGTTGAAAGAGTCCGTGTGCCACTGGGTCATCATCTTCATGCCTTCGATCATCGTCTTGATGCCGTCCTTTGGCGTCCGGCCCGATGGCCCATGGACGCGCAGCGGCTTCCAGCGCCCCATCCACGGAGCGAAGGCGAAGAGGTAGGGAAGGTCCGCGTAGTGATCGACATGGAGATGGGTGAAGAAAATATCGTTGACCGTCTGCAACGGCACCGCCATCGCGATGATGTTGCGCATGCAGCCGGAGCCGAAATCGAAGAAGAACCGCTTGCCGTTACCCAGCTCGACCATGATGCAGGTGCCGGCCTGCGCTCGCGTGACCGGGATCGGCGTGCTGCCGATGAACGAGATCCGCATTTCGTCGGGGCCGATCTGCTCCTGACCCGGGTAGTAGATGTTGTTGCTGACGAGATAGGGCGTCGGCCGGTAATACGGCGGAAACGTGATTCCGCCGCCCGGCACGCCGCCGTAGGGGTTCTTCGCCGGGACTGCGGTGGGTTGCGCAGCCAGCTGCGCCTGCGCCGGCGATACCGCGGCGGGCAACAGCGCTGCGGCTCCGGCCAGACCCGCTGCCTTGATCGCATCGCGGCGACTCATCAGTCGTTCACCGGCTCCGTCTACATCACTCAGGACGTGTGTCCTTCTTCAGGATCAGGATTCATCGTTCGTTCTCCGCTCGGGTCTGATGTTCGCTTCACTTCTGAATAATGGTCGCGCCGGCATCCTTCAGCATTCGATTGAATTCGGGCGAAGCCAGGATGATCGTTCCCGCCGCTGCGCGCAGGCGATCCACCGCCTCGGCGGGCAGGACAAAAGTCGTCGGTTGGCGATTGAGGTATGCCACCTCCTCCTTGTCCTTCAGCGCGGCAAACGACACATCGATGGCGTAGACCTCTGCGGCAGGTGCGCGTATCGCCGCGCAAAGCGCCGAGCCCTTCTCCGCGGAACACCCGGCCAGGTTCCGGATCTGCCGAGTCGTTTGCCACCGCGCCGCAATGTCTTTCAACAGCTCTGACCGCCTCGTAGGAGAAGTGATCGATGGGGGTGCCTGCGGACTTCAGCAATACGTCCACCGTTCCGGGCGCCGCCTCCGATTCATCCCAGTTGGTAGGGGCGACGATATCGAATTGACGACGAAGACGATGATCCTTTTCACGTTGTCGAGTGGCGTTGGTACGCCCTCGTTGTGCAGGGCTTCGAGGAACGACAGCGCGTCCAGCACGCCGCGCATGCCCAGATTGTCGGAAACTGCCGCCGTCCACGAGATGGATGTACGGCCGCCGGGTGCTGTCGAGGTAGGACTCCGCGTCCCGCAGCCCGCGGATCGCGCGCGATGCCGGTCGCGGCGGGTTCGCGGAGTCGATATACCGTTTGGCCCACGGCGGAACGACGTAGTTGCAGGTGCCGCCATAGTTGTTGAGCGTGACAGGGGAGAGCACCACGGGTACGGCAGACGATGCCGCGGCGGCGCGGGACAACCGTACGCTATCGAGATTCGAGCAAAGTACGTCAAAAGCGTTCTGGGTGAATGCCAATCGGTTGCCGGTCGACAGGTCGGTGGCCGATGCCATGATGAAGGGGCCGTTGCCGCGATTGAGATCGCCGAAGGTCGCGCCGTCGAACAGGATCTCGTCGTACAACTGCGCCGCCAATTCGGAACGGCCCCAGCCGGTCGAAGACAGGTCCCCCAGTACATCGGCGATAAGGTACGGCTTATGATTTCGCCCTGGACGTTGCGCTTGAGGAAGCGTTGCTCGTAATCGGCGAACATCTTTTCCCCGTATAGACCGTAGGCCAACGCCGTGAAGCTGCCCCCGGACACGCCGGTAATGACATCGACCGCATCGAGCAGGCGCGCCCTGGCGCCGTTCGGTGCGATGACCTCGGTACGACGGAGAAACTCGAGGACGCCATACGAAAACGCGGCAGCTCGTGTGCCGCCGCCCGAGAAGGCAAGGACGACGAGGTTGTCCTGGCCCTTGAAGTGCTTCTGGCGATTCTGAAATGTGTACCCGCGATCGACGTCGACCTGCGTGATCGGCGCGTTGATCGGACGCGTGGCGCAACCGCCCAGAAAAGCAGCAGGGCAAGCATCGATGTACATACCAAGCGTGGCGGATTCATGGCCGTTCTCCAGGAGAAGGTGTCGTCGGCGTCAACCTGACAACCGCACGGGATCGCTGCGAGCAGGGCTTCGTCGTCGAAGGGTTTTCGCAAGAACGCAATCGCGCCGCCCTGCATCGCTCGCGCCTCATCACCTGGATCGTCGAGGGCCGTGATGAAGATGACTGGTACCACGGCGCGCGTTGCCTCGGGCTGCGCAAGGCGCTCAAGCGCTTGCCAAGTCGTACGCCCCGGACGCGCCGATGCCGCTTTGCGCCGCGAGCGTCTCCCAAGTGACGCCGTCCCCAATTCAACCGTCGTCGAACCGAACGCCAGGTACCACGCGCGACGCGCCGTATAGGGGGCCAACATCGTCGGGGCTGGTGGCGGAGTGCGATCAGTCACATAGAGCAGATCAAGCGGTGGCGTGCTGGTCGGCGGCGACATTGGTGAGCGGTTTTGCCTGCTCCGGTATACAGCACCGGAGTCGGCATCATGGAATAGCTCGCGCAACCAGTTAGAGACGAAACGCCGCCAGAACGAGTGGCAGGTAGGCTGGAGGGCTGGATTGGCGCGGTTTTCCGTGGCGTCGACATTGGGTTACCAGCGGAGGCAAACCCCCAGCGAAGCAACGCCGCCCGGCGATGCACCGACGACGGCGATCACCGAAAGCGTGGCCTCGATATATCGCACTAGCTCGTCCCACGTTATGACGCCCGTCGCGGTTGGTGTCGATGTCGTTGAAGTTAGCCTGCAGGCTCGATGGTGATCTGCGCTTCCCGACCGTCACGACGTTGTCGCCCTTGTTGAGGTCGGCCAAGCGGGAACATCGCGATGTAGCGCTCGGCGGACCGTCGGTTGTAGTCCCGGCACGATCATCGGCGACCGAGAGAGGCTGATGCAAGCAGCCATCAGCGGTATCAAATACCACGACCGTCGATTCATGGGGCGCCCTCCCTATTCGCAAGAAGACCGCTGCGAGCGCGCGATCTACGTTGCGCAGACCTCGCCGCGCCAGTGACCGTCTCCGTGTCCGGTGATCATGATCGCCCCGGCATGAAGCAATTCGTCGAAGGGCGAAGACCGCGACCAGGTCACGCATTGCCTGAGTGTCTTGACGATTATACCGGTGAGCGCAATCCGCTCTGCCGGCGCAATCGCGATGGCAGCTTCGCGACAGGCGCGGGCTTCATTAGAAATCTTGAATTCACGGCCTGGGCCCGCTTTCTATGGGTCGTCGGTCGCGATTGCGGGGCGGTTATTCCAAACCTGGGCGGCCCGCTCAAAGGCGTGCGCGAGTTGAAGCACACTGACGTCGTCTCGGTAGCGCCCGACGATCTGCAGGCCGACGGGCAGCGCGGGATCGTCGCTGGTGAATCCGGCGGGCACCGAGATCGCGGGATGGCTGGTGATGGTGATGTAGTAGCAGCTCTTCATCCAGTCGAGGTAGTTCTCCATCTTGACGCCGGCGATCGACGTGCGGCCATTCCTCGGTGACCGCATAGGGCGGAAGCTGGTTTACCGGACAGAGCAGGAAATCGTAGCGCTCGAGAAAGCGGCGCATGCGGTGAAAGAGCTCGGTGCGCAAACCCTCGGCCCGGGCAATCTTCTCAGAAGAGAGTGCGAGGCCCTGCTCGATGTTCCAGATCACCGTATCCTTGAGCTTGTCGCGGTGCTGGCGGTAGAGCGCGCCATAGTTCTGGAGGAAGGCAAGCGCGCGCAGTGTTTCGAACGTTTCCGTCGCGCCCGAGAAGTCCGGTTCAGCTTCTTCTACGACGCATCCCAGCGAAGAAAACACCTTCTTCTGACGCTCGAGGACGGCGGTCACGCGAGGATCCATCGGGAGCCCGCCGAGATCGCGGCTCCAAGCGACGCGAACGTTCTTGAAATCCCTCTGCAGCGATCCTAGGAAAGCCTTGCCCGGCTCGTTGATCGACGTGGGCGAGCGCGGATCCAGGCCGGTCATCGCGCCGAAGAGCAGAGCGCAGTCGGAAACGGTGCGCGCCATCGGTCCCAGCACCGAGAGCGTGTTCCAGGCGTTGGCAGCGGGCCACGCCGGCACGCGCCCGGGAGTGGGTCGGAACCCGACGACGTTGCAGTAATTGCCGGGATTGCGCACGCTCGCGGCGAGGTCGGATCCGTCGGCGAAGGGCAGCATGCCGCAAGCGACGGCCACACCCGCACCGCCGGACGAGCCGCCGCAGGTCTTGTCAAGGTCGTAGGGATTGAGCGTAGCGCCAAATACCTTGTTGAAGGTCTGGCTGCCCGCGCCGAACTCCGGCGTGTTGGTCTTGCCGATCACGATCGCGCCTTCGGCACGCAGGCGCTCGACCAACACGTGATCCTCCTGCGGAACGTTGTGCTCGAAAATCAGGGAGCCGAAGGTGGTTCGCACACCCTTGGTCGGTAGGAGGTCCTTGAACGCAATTGGCAAGCCGGCAAGGATGCCCCGGTGGCCCTTCCTTCTGTCCATCGCTTTGGCTGCCTTGATCGCCTCTTCCGGGCAGGAACGTGACGATCGCATTGACCTTGGGATTCACGCGTTCGATCTGCGCGACGAATGCCCGGGTCAACTCCGTGGCCGATACCTTGCGCGAGCGGATCATCTGCGCGAGCTTGCGGGCCGGTGTAAAGCACAGTTCGGTGTCGGTAGGCATGTCAGCTATCTTCACAGCGTCGGAGCGCGCGTCGACGCCGCGCAGGTTCAATTCAGCGACGCGGTGACAGCTCGCGTCGTGTCCGGGCGCGACCTGGCGCATCGTCGGCGTTTCGGCGCTGCATTGCGCGGTCGCGTAGGCGCAGCGCGGGTGGAAACGGACAGCCGGAGGGCGGGGACATGGGACTGGGGGCATCTCCTTTGAGTCGAATGCGCGTCCCGACGAAATCCGGATCGGCGACGGGACCGCGGACAGCAGCGCCTCGGTATACGGGTGCCTCGGATTCAGAAACAGAGTCGTCAACATCGGCGATCTCGACGATCTTGCCAAGATACATGACTGCGACGCGATCGCTGATATGCCGCACCACCGAAGGTCGTGCGCGATGAAGAGGTAAGCCAGGCCAAGCTCTGCCTGCAGATCCTGGAGCAGATTCACCACCTGCGCCTGGGTCGACACGTCGAGCGCCGACACCGGTTCGTCTGCGACGATGAAGCTCGGATTGAGCGCGAGCGCCCGCGCGATGCCGATCCGTTGCCGCTGGCCACCGGACAATTCATGCGGGAAGCGCTTTGCGTGCTCGCTCGCGAGGCCGACGGCTTTCAGGAGATCCGCCACTCGATCCTGACGCGCGCCGCGATTCATGACGCCTTGCACCGAAGCGGCTCCGCGACGATATCGCCGATGGGCATCCGCGGGTCCAACGACGAATAGGGATCCTGAAAGATGATCTGCATGTCCCGACGCAGCGCTTTCACGTCGCTTCGCTTCAAGGTGGCGACATCGACCATGGTGCCGAATCCGCCGTCCTTGGCCAGCGCGCGACTGCGGAACCGGACCTCTCCGGCTGTCGGCCGCAACAAGCGCATGAGCGCGCGGCCGGTCGTGCTCTTGCCGCAGCCACCTCGCCAACCAGACCCAACGTTTCGCCCCGCTTGACCGAGAGATCGACGCCGTCGACGGCTTTGGCGTGCCCGACGACGCGTTGGAGCCAACCCTTGCGGACCGGGAAATATTTCCGCAGCCCGCGTGCTTCGAGGAGCACATCGTCAGAAAGCAAGGTCCGCTCTCTCTGACGATCGAATGGTGGAGAAAGCATGCGACCTTTCGATCCTTGGCGACTTCCGTGGAAGCGGGAACGGACGCGCGGCAGACCGGCATCGCGTGAGCGCACCGCGGCGCAAGGCGCAGCCAGCGAGGATCTCGGTCGGCCGTGGCACCGATCCTTCGATGGTTTCGAGGCGGCCGCTCGAGGCGGCTGGTTATCGAGGGAACGGATCGCAGGAGCCCCATCGTGTAGGGATGCAGCGGCGAGCGGAAGATGTCGCGCACCGGCGCCTGTTCCACGATCGCGCCACGATACATGATGATGACGTCGTCGGCGGTTTGCGCAATGACGCCGAGATCATGCGTGATGAACATGATCGAGCCCGAGAATTCACGGCGCAGATCGCTCATGAGATCCAGCACCTGCGCCTGGATCGTCACATCGAGCGCGGTGGTCGGCTCGTCGGCGATCAGCAGCGACGGGTTGCAGATGAGCGCCATCGCGATCATCGCGCGCTGGCGCATGCCGCCGGACAGATTATTCGCGTATTCGTCGAACCGCTGGCGCGGCGCCGCAATGCCGACGGCCGCCAGTTGGGTGATGGCGAGCTCCTTCGCTTCCTTGCGCGATATCTTCCGATGGATCAGCAACGCCTCGCAGATCTGGTCGCCGATGGTCAGAACCGGATTGAGCGCGGTCATTGGCTCTGGAAGATCATGGCGATCTCGTTGCCGCGGATCGCATTGAGCCGCGCACCGCCTTGCGGCAGCTGGAGAAGATCGACGGGTCCGTCGGCCGCGCGAAACATGATCTCTCCGGAATCGATCCATCCCGGCGGCTCGATGAGTCGCAGGATGGCGCGCGACGTCACCGATTTGCCGCAACCGCTTTCGCCAACGACGCCGAGCGTGCGCGATGGCGCGATCGAAAAATCGATGCCGTCGACCGCGCGGGCGATTCCGGACGCGGTCATGAAATTGACGCGCAGATCCTTGACCTCGAGCAGCGCCGTCATCACGCGGCGCTTCTCCGGCGGCGCATCAGCGCGAGCGGGAACAGTCGCCGGCTTCGCAGCTTGGGATCGAGCGCTTCGTTGAGGCTGTCGCCCACCAGATTCGCCGCGAGCACGAACAGGGACAGGGCCAGCGCCGGACCGATGATCAGATAGGGCGCGCGCGTCAGGAAGTTCCTGGCCTCGTTCAGCATCTGGCCCCATTCAGGCGTCGGCGGCTGGACGCCAAGGCCGAGATAGCTGAGCGACGAGGCGCCGATGACGAAGCCGGGCAAGGCGATCGTCGCTTTGACAATCACCGGTGCGGCGATGTTGTGCAGAACATGGCGGGACAGAATGGCGGGCCAGCTCGCGCCCGCCGCGATCGCCGCCTCGACATAGGACTCTGGCGCACCGAAAGGCGCGCTGCGCGCGATCCGGACGAAGTTCGGCAGCTGCGACAAGCCCAGCGCGATGACGACGCCCTTCTCCGACGGGCCAACGACAACGACGATCACGATCGCAATCATGATCGTCGGAAAGATCAGCATCATGTCGGTTAGCCGCATGACGATGGCGTCGGCGAGCCCGCCGCCGTAGCCGACTGCCATGCCGATCGGGACGCCGATAAGAAGGGCGAACAGCAACGCCTCGGTCGTGATCTGCAGCGTGACCTGAGTCGCGAGAATGACGCGCGACAGGGTGTCCCGCCCGAACTGGTCCGTGCCGAGCCAGTGGGCGATCGACGGCGGCAGCAGACCCTCAGCTCAGATTCGTCTCCATCGGATCGCCGGGGGCGATCCAGGGCGCGAGGACGGCGACGACATAAAAGGCGACGAAGATGACACCGAAGATGAGGCCGATGCGGTCCGCGCGTAGAGCTTGAGCAAGCTCATCTGTGGCTCGCCAGGTTCAGCGAGGCATTTCGATCAGTCATGGGCCAGCCTCGGATCCACCCACCGATAGAGGAGATCGACAATCAGGTTCACCAGCACGAAGATCATCGCGAAGAAGAAAATACAGCCTTGGGTGAGCGGCAGATCGCGGGTGAGAATCGAGTCCACCATGAGCCGGCCGAGCCCCGGCCAGTTGAAGATCGATTCCGCGACCGCGGCGCCGCCGAGCATGCTGCCCAACCCGAGCCCGAAGAATGTGATGATCGGCAGGAGCGCGTTGCGTAGCGCGTGCTTGAATACGATGGTGCGTTCGGGAACGCCCTTCGCGCGAGCGGTGATGATGAAATCGCGGCCCAGCGCGTCGATCATGCAGGCCCGCACCATGCCGCGTGAATCCGGCGGTCTGCGCGAAGCCCAGGATCAGCACCGGCATGATGTAGTGTCGCCATGTCGTCATGCCGCCGATCGGCAGCCAGCGCAGATAGACGCCGAAGAAATAGATCGCGACAATCCCGGTGACGAAGATTGGCGCAGATACCGATCAGCGAGAAGATCGAAACGCCCTTGTCGAGGGACTGCTCAATACATCGCCGAGATGGAGCCGAGGATCAGGCTCGCCACCGTAGCGAGCAGCATGGCCCACGCGGCGAGCTTGGCCGTGTTCAACAGGCGCGGCCGACGACCGAGAGAACCGGCTGACGCGAGAAATTCGAGACGCCGAAATCCCGTGAGCACCTTGCTCATATAGGCGACGTATTGCGCGCCAAGCGGGCGATCGAGACCGTAGGCACTGCGAATGCTGGCGACGAGCTCTTCGGGAGCGCTGTCGCCGGCGATCAAGCGCGCGGGATCACCGGGATTGCATGAAACAGGCCGAACAGAAACGTCAGCAGAAGCAACCCGGCGACGACCATGAAGACCAGCCGGCTGGCGATCATTCTCACCATAAACTTCGGATCCCCGTGCGCGCGTCGTCGTTCCCTTGGCGTTGCGGCTTATCCCCTGCCGCTTTCGCTCGGCCTGGTCGATCCATGCGGCGGTTCCGTCATAGACGTTCGCCGGCAGATACACGCCGTCATGCACATAGGTGCGCGTCGCGTCAGTGAGGTTGAGCGTCGGAAGATAGATCACCGGCGCGAGCTTGAGCAGCTCCGCCATCCACTGGCGCACGATAGTGGCCCGCTTCGCCGGATCGCTTTCGGCATGGGCCAGTTCGGCCAGCCTGTCCGTCTCCGGATTGGAGAAGAACATGCGGTTGGCGCCCGCCGGCTTCCACGCCTTCGTGTGCGTCATATACATCATGGGTTCGTCCGGATCGGCCGTCGGGATCGTCCAGGACAGAACCGCGAGGTCGTACTTCGCGTCCTTCGGTCGACCGAAAGCGCGGCGCTGAACGTCGCGCTTTCTAGCACGATCAGTTCGATCTTGATGCCGAGTTTTTCGAGAAAGGTTTTGATCAGCTGGGCGATTTCGTAGTCCGCCCGTCCCGGCCTTGCGGCCGTACAGCTTCAGCGACAGAGCCTTGCCCTGGGCGTCCTTGACGAAGCCGTCGCCATTGCGATCCTCGTAGCCGTGCGTCCTTGAGCAGGCGCGCGCGCCTTGGCAAGGTCGAAAGGGAAGATCGTATCCTTCCTGGCTCGCGCATGTCCGCGAAGCCGAACACGCCAGGCGACAGGGTGGGCGCCTTGGACAATGTCGCGCCGGTTCCAGCGAAGACCGATTTGACGATTCCCGCCTTGTCGGTCGCGTAGTTGAGCGCCTGGCGCACCTCGGATCATCGAGCGGCTTCACCGGGTTGTTGATGACTACGTAGTGCTGCTGCAGGCTCGGAATGGTCCGCAGCGCGATACTTTTGTCCTTCGCCAGCCGTGGAACTATCGAAGCTTCGGCACGCCGGCAGCCGATCGACGTCGCCGCTTTCCAGCATCGCCAGACGCGTGGTCACGTCGGGCACGAACAGGATACGGATGCTGTCGAGATAGGGCTTTGCCTTTCTGCCAGTACTTGTCGTTGCGCTTGAACAGCGCGTAAACGCCCTTCAGTATATTCCGTCTGGACGAAGGGGCCGGTGCCGATGATATTGCTGCCGAGCCCTTCTTCACCCTTCGCCTTGTAGGCGGTCGGGCTGAAGATGCACATCGTGCGATAGGCGAGATTCAGGATGAGCGCGGCGGAGGGCGCCGACATCTGGAACGAGACCTGATATTCGCTGTCGCGCGACGACTTTCTGCAGACCTCGAGCAGGCTCACATAGAGGAATTTCTTGGCCAGCGCCTCGTTGAACACCGAGGCGACCGCTCTCGGCGTTGAACGGAGTTCCGTCGTGGAACTGCACGCCCTGACGAAGCTTGAAGGTCACCGTCTTCTTGTCTGCGGACGCGGTCCCAGCTCTCGGCGAAGCAGCGGGCGGATTTTCGCGATCCGCGGTGAGCTCGACCAGGGTTTCGCAGGAGGTCGAGGTAGACATCCATGCCCTGCGCATCGGTGTTGCGGCCGGGGAACATTGTCTTGTCGAGTTGCCCGGTCAGTACGAGCTCGCCGCCATATTGCGGCTTTGGCTGCTGCGCAGAGTCCTGGATCGCAAGCATCGCGCATGGCACGATCGACGCCGCGGCTACTGCGGTGCATCGCGTTCTCATCCTTCTTCTCTCCTCCGATCGCCTCGTCATTCTGTCAGGCGAAAGGAATAGTCCATCGGTTCCCTTCAGCCGATGCAAGCCTGCGCCGGCGAGGCCATGCCCCTGAACTTACGCAGCCAGACGATCCTTCCGCAGAACGGCGCTGATCCAGCGACAACTTCCGAGGACTGAATGATGCAGCCTGCACCCACGTGAGATCGTGTTCATCACTTCGCCGCTCAGCGGAACATGCGGCAAGGATCAAATCCGTCGTCGGCGACAGGGCCGAACTCATCTGATGATCCCGATCTGCTCTCTCCGACTCGATATCAGAGCGATCACAAGGGCATCGATGGCTCGCACCCGCACCCAGCAGGAGGCGCGCTGGCGGCGCGCATCTGGCGCGCGCAACCATCCTCTGGGATTTTCCGTCCGGTCCGCCAGCAATGGCGGCAGGTCTGGCGCTGGCCCCGCATGTGCGCTGGGTTGCAGACCACGAGCTCCGGCGTCGGCGGCATGGTGCACCGCTTGGTCTCGCCGATAGCGACTCATCGTCGCGACCGCGCGCGGCCGCCCGGCGCTCGCGCCGATGCGCTGGCGGAATTCGTCATCGATGTGCGTGCTCGCTCACGCCAAGGATCTCGCCGCGCATGATCAGAGCAGCGCGGGCATCGCTGGGAGCGCTACCGCTGTCGCGATCTCGTTGGTGCGACGCTGCTCGTGATCGGCGCCGGAAAGTCGGCGCGCAGGTGGGCAAGGTTGCGCGCGCCTTCGGTCTGCGTGTGCTGGCGCCGGTCAACGCGGCGATCCGGCGCGCGGCAGAGCTCAACGCCGAGCCGCCGTCTACGCAGACCGGGCGAGCTAAGCATCGAGGCGCTGCGGCCAAAAGCCGACTCGCGTCGTGCTTGCGACGCCACAATGACGCCGCAGACCGAAACGCATGATCGACGCATCGCGCATTCGCCGCGATGAAGCCGGGCGTTGGCGTTGATCAGACATCGCGCGCGGGCAGGTTGTCGACGGAGGCGACGATCGCCGCCAATCTGAGGAGCGGCCATGTCGCGCGTCCGCCAAGGGCTCGATGCGGCAATGGTCGAACCGCTGCTGATTCCTCGCCGCTCGCCAGGACTTGCCGAACGTTGACTTTGATCTGCCTCATTCGGCTGCAGCACCGCGCCGAGCGAGAATGGCAAGATCGTCGAAATCTTCTGCCGCAACTCTCGATGCGTTCTCTGCGGGTCGGCGAACTGGCACCATGATCAACGCGCTCGACAAGCAACGCCGCTACTGAAGTCTTCATCCACGATCCTCCCGTCGATGATGCTGCTCGCCCGGGGAGGACAAGCCATGCTCGGCCCGTCAAGCGTCGACCAATCACATGCTTGAGATCGTCGATCTCGCGGTCGTCGGCAGCGTCGCTGCCGCCGGCATATTTCTCGGGATACTGGTGTGCCTCGTGCTCGGGCGCCGGCTCGGGCGGCGGGCCATCGCGCGCTACGGTGCCGCGGGCGTGCCAAACATCAGCTCGCTCGAGGCCGCGGTGTTCGCGCTCCTCGGCTTGCTGATTGCGTTCACGTTCTCGGGGGCTCTTTCGCGCTTCGACGTGCGGCGCAATCAGGCGGTGGACGAGGCCAACGCGATCGGGACCGCTTACCTGCGCATCGACCTGCTCCCGGCGTCCGCGCAGCCGCCGCTGCGCGAGACCTTTCGCAAGTACGTCGATGCTCGCATCGAAACGTACCGCGCGCTGCCGGACCTTGAGGCGGCGCGCCTGGAGTTGGCGCGCTCGCAAGACCTGCAGCGCGAAATCTGGGCGCAGGCCGTCGCCGCTATTCGCATGCCGGAAAGCCGACCGGGCGCGGAGCTGCTCGTCGTGCCCGCGCTCAATCAGATGTTCGATATCACGACCGTCCGCGTAGTCGCCACGCAGATCCATCCGCCCCTGATCGTCTACGAGATGTTGATCGCGCTGGCGCTTGCCTCGGCCTTGCTCGCCGGGTATCAGTCGGCGGGCGAGAAGGACTACGACTGGGTGCACAAGATTGGGTTCGCCGGTATCGTCGCGTTCACCGTCTACGTTATTCTCGACATCGAATACCCGCGCCTGGGGTGGGTCCGCCTCGACGCGATCGACCAGGTCCTCGTGAACGTGCGCGCCGGGATGAAGTGAGCGCGACGCCGAACGTCGTTTAGCGCGCGCTTCAGCGCGCGCACGCACGCGTCCGACGCCCTGCCGCTGAATTGCCGTCGATACCAGCGTGAAAACCCGCTCGGCGCCGCGAAGCCGAGCAGCGACGACAACCTCGGCGAGCGAACGATCGCGGTCCTGCAGATAGCGCTCGGCGAGCTCCCGCCGGACGGTGTCGACGATGCCGGAAAAGGTCTGTGCCCTCGCGCGCGAGACGGCGGTGGATGGTGCGCCGGTCGACGCCCATGTGCTGAGCCACGCGTTCGATCGTGCACGAGCCGCCGCCGAGCAGCGTCACGACCAGCTCGCGCACCTGCCCGCACATGTCGTCCGCAGAGCCCGCCAGGCTTGCTTCGAGCAGCTGCTGCGCATACTTTCGCCATCGCCGGGTCGGCGTTGGGATTCGGCAGATCGAGGTCGGCGCGCGCGCACACGATGCCGTTGAAGTCGTGTCCGAACTCCACGTTGCGACCGAACACGCGCTCGTGCACCGAACGGTCGGCGGGCGCATCGTGCGCGAAGCACACGCGCCGCGGTCGCCACTCGGCGCCGAGCAGCGTGCGCAGCATCCGGAACGCGACGCCGATCGCGAGCTCCGTCGACTGCCGTACCGAGCCCGCGTGGCCGACGATCAGTTCCTCGCGCAGCACGACGACGTCGCCGGCTCTCCTCGATCGCGAGCAGCAACGCCGTCGTTGAGCCGCCGCCCGTAGCGCGCGAACGCCTCGATCGCGAAGCGCAGCGTCGGCTGCTCGCGAACCAGCAGCCGAGCGGCCCGAGGTCGGAACAGGCGCCGCGCTTCGGCCATGAGCAGTCCGAACGCCTCGACGCCGCTCCGGTCGCGCCGAGGCCTCCAGCAGGCGGCGCACCGAGTCGATCGGGATCTTGATTTCCGGCGTCTTCCAGGCAGCGCTGCGGCAGATCGAATTCGCGCAGCATGCGGCCCGGGTCCAGGCCGGCGCGGCGCGCGACGTTCGGCGTAATTGTGAGACTCGCGCTGCGAATCAGCCCGAGCATGAGCGCGCTTGCAGGGTGTCCTGAAAAGATAAGTCTATGTCACCGCGGATCAATTGGCAAACGGCGCTGATGCACGACAATGCATCGCATCGAGCAACGCGCAGACTTGAGCGCAGCCTCGACAAACCAGCGGCGCCCTGGAGCAGCGGAAGTCCAGACGATGAGCCATCGCGATTCACCCACTGCGAGCCTACGACCCCGCCGACCATCGTCCGGCGCCGCGCCGTTACGCATGGTCGGTCTTCGCGATCCTGCTTCGCGCTGATGGTCGTCGACTACGTCGACCGCCAGGTCGTGGTGTCGATGTTCTCGCACCTCAAGGCGCAATGGGACCTGTCGGACCGCCAGTTGGGCGCCCTCGTCTCGATCGTTTCGGTCACGGTTGCGCTGGGTGCGGTGCCCGCTGTCGCTGCTCGCCGACCGGTGGAGCCGGGTGAAGAGCATTTTCCTGATGGCGCTCGTCTGGAGCCTCGCGACGATCGCGGCTGCGCCTTCGCCGGCAGCTACGCGCAACTGACTCGCCACCCGCGGGCGTCGTCGGCCTGGGCGAAGCCGCCTACGGCACGATCGGCGGCGCACTGCTGGCGAGCCTGTTTCCGCCGCGGATGCGCAGCACGGTGCTCGGCGCGTTAGCAATACGTAACCGAACGAAGCACATCGA
>ERZ1370068.753-contig-10689_pt1 | contig 34186 bp, 54 predicted proteins | sample MGYA00561227_ERZ1370068 | MGnify/ENA primary metagenome ERZ1370068 (study PRJEB38410, sample SAMEA6850437) | metagenome | study: Metagenomic assessment of the ecological functions of the soil: analysis of the soil microbiota associated with the...
TTACGTATTGCTCTTTCTCCGCGAAAATCAGGTCAGGACAGTGAGAGGTACGTCCGCCGCATCGCGATACACGCGATACGCGCCGGCCGCGAGCAGCTCGTCCTCGCCATAGCCGCCGCTCAGCAAGCCCACGCTCAGCATGTTGGCGCGCCGCGCCGCCAGCAGGTCCCAGACCGCATCGCCGAGCGACGTAGCACTCGTCGACCGGCACGCCGAGCTTCTCCTGGCACGCCAGGAACAGGTCGGGTTCGGGTTTCGCGCTTGACGTCGCGGCGCTCGATCACGACGGTCTCCGAGCCGATGCCGAGCGCCTCGAGCGACAGATCGATTTCGGGCCGGCTGCCGGAAGTCGCGATGCCGTAGCGGATCTTGCTGCGTGCGCAAGGTGCGCAGCAGCTCGGTGCCCCGGGCAGCGGACGGCGTTCGGGCAGGAATTGCCGGAACAGTTCGCCGTGGCGCTTGAGCAGTGCCTGCTCCTCCGCCTCGGTGATCTCGCGCCCTGAGCTCGCGGGCGGCGCGCGCGCGGCGAGGCCGCCGCTCATGCCGATGCGCCGATGGATGCGCCATCCGTCGATCGCGAGGCCCACTTCCGCGAACGCACGCTGCCAGGCGAATACGTGCGCGTAAACCGTGTCGATCAGCGTGCCGTCGAGGTCGAAGATCAGTGCCTGCATCATGTCCGGATCCTACAGCAGGCGGCCGACGCCAATTGCGCAGACGTATAGGCTGACGCCGAACACGGCATGCGACAGGAGCGTTCGCAGTCCTGGCCTGCCACGGATTGGGAGTTCGGGATGCCGCAAGGCTAAGCCCGAATGCGGGCTGCATGATGAGGAATGGCAGCAGCACGGTCACCACGCCGAAAATCAGCGCCGGCCATGGAGTCGGCCGCGCCAGCCAGTCGCCGGGTGCGAGCGCTACGAACGCAAGGCCGTAGAGCGCTCCAATCACGTAGTGGGCAATCCATCCGACCGCGCATTCGGATGGCACTGCGCAGCAGTCGCGATGGCCGCGTGCCTGAACCTGCCTTCGGTCATGTGACTGAACCAGCGGCCGACCAGGCGAAGTTGGGCAGGGGAGCCTAAAGGCCGCTTGAGGAACAGCGACCAGAGGTCCAGGAAGGCCGTCGCCGCCGACCCCGATCAGGGCGGCAACCAACAGGTCACTGGCTTCAGTGCTCATGCCGATCCGCGAAGTGCTAGGTCGTCGCCAGCGTGATCAGGAAGAGTGCAAACCGGTAGCCGATCACGATCGCCGCCACGGCAATCGCAAGCACGGCGGTCTGCGCGATCCGCGTGGCTCCGGCAGCTGCCGTAGACCGGGCCGATCGCCAGGTAGATATACAAAGCGCAGCGCGGCGAGATTGAGGACGCTGAGTACGTTGTCGACGGCTTGCGTCTTGCAGATCGCCGAAACCGAGGAATCGAACTCAGTTGCGGCCGCGAGCAGGGCGAACGCAAAACAGCAAGCAGCAGAAAACTGTAGAGGTGCAGCGACGAACACGACATGCGTCATGAACGGCCGGCGCTCGCGCAGGAAGACGAGCGGCAGGAGCAGCTGCAAACGGAGCCGTCATCAGGATGATGAGCGACTTGGCGTTGACGACGACGGCAAGGTCGAACACCGGCGCGTAGTCGGAAAGCGGGACGCCGGTTTCCTCCAGCTTCTCCGTCACCCGCGACTGGGCGTAGCCGCTCCAGTCCTGGTGGTGAAGGTGAGAGTCCAGCGAGGAACTGAAAACCGTCTCGCCCGTCAGCGATTGCACGGCGAAGAAAACGACGTTGATGAGCAGGAAGAGCGTGATGGGCGCGACGTAGGTCTTGCGGACGCCCTTCATCCACGCGAGCGTCAGTCGTCCGGATGGCGCAGGAGACACGCAGGCCGAGCGCACCGTGCGCGTGTCGACGCTGGTGAATGCCTCGATCAGCCGTTCGCGAGGCCGCGCAGCGTGAAGTCCCGGGGCGACACGGGCGCTTCGCCGCAGCGCGGGCAGAACGGCGTCGTCACCGACTGCGTTGCAGGTCGGGCAGGTCCATGGCCGGACATCGCTCATCGCCAGACCATAGGGCTCCCATGGTAAAAAACCACCGAAATCAAGCAGATGAAATGGCGTCTTCGTCCGATACGCCCACGCACTCGGCCGTGGTAACTTCGGGCACCTTCTGCAGCCCCGGTAAAGGCTCCTGAAATGACAAAGAAATCGGCGCAGCGTGCCAGGTCGGGCCGCTGTCCACGGGCGTCGCCGGGCTCGACGACGTATTGAATGGCGGCCTTCGCAGGGCCGGACTTTCCTGATCGAGGGAAAGCCCGGCACTGGCAAGACGACGATCGCCCTGGAGTTCCTGCGCGCGGGTGCTGCCGCCGGCGAGCGGTGCCTCTACATCACGCTTTCGGAAACCGAAGACGAATTGCGCAGCAGCGCCGCGTCTCACGGCTGGAAACTCGCCGGCGTCGAAGTCTTCGAATTGCTGCCGCCCGAGAATCTCCTGAGCGAAGACCAGCAGCAGAGCCTGCTCTACTCATCCGACCTGGAGCTCGGCGAAACGACGAGGCGCATCTTCGAGGCCTTCGATGCCGTCAAGCCCGATCGGGTCGTGCTGGACAGCCTTTCGAGATCCGGTTGCTCGCGCAGGGGTCGTTGCGTTATCGCCGCCAGATCCTGGCGCTGAAACACTTTTTCGCCCAGCGCAAGACGACGGTCCTGCTGCTCGATGACCTGACCTCCGACGAGACTGACAAGACCGTCCACAGCGTCGCGCACGGCGTCATCCTCCTGGAGGAACTGGCGCCGGAGTACGGCGCCGACCGGCGGCGGCTGCGTGTCATGAAATACCGTGGATCGCGCTTCCGGGGCGGTTATCACGACTTCGTGATCGTGACGGGCGGCATACAGGTATTCCCGCGGCTCGTCTCCTCGGAGCACCGCTACAAGTTCAAGCGCGACACGTTGAAGACCAGCAGCAAGCAGCTCAACGCGCTCCTCGGCGGCGGCGTCGAACGCGGATCCAGCGTGCTCGTGCTGGGCCCCGCGGGCGCTGGCAAGTCGATCATTGCCCTCACGTTTGCCGTGAGCGCCGTGAAGCGCGGAGAGCGCGTGGCCATGTTCGTGTTCGACGAGGAGCTGGGTCTGCTCATCGAGCGGGCGAAAGGACTCGGGATTCATCTCGAGGCCATGCAGAAAGACCGGCAGGCTGCGCCTGATGCAGATCGATGCGGCCGAGATGACGCCCGGCGAGTTTTCCGCGCGCGTCCGCGATGCCATCGAAACGTTCAAGGCGAAGACGATCGTCATCGACAGCCTGAACGGCTATCAGGCGGCGATGCCCGAGGAACGGGCGCTGATCCTGCACATGCACGAACTGCTCCAGTTCTGCAATCGGAGCGGTGCGACGACTTTCCTGACCGTCGCCCAGCACGGCCTGCTCGGCGAGATGAAGGCGCCGATCGACCTGACCTACCTCGCCGATACCGTGATCCTGCTGCGCTACTTCGAGATGATCGGCGAGGTGCGGCGCGCCATTTCGGTCGTCAAGAAGCGCACGAGCGCCCACGAGAACACGATTCGCGAGTACACGCTGCACTCGAAGGGGATTTCCCTGGGCGATCCCTGACCAACCTGCATGGCGTGCTTCGCGGGACGCCCACGTTCGTTGGCGGCGACGAATCGCCAGAAAGGCGGGCGGGGTTGATTCCGCATCTGTCAGAGCGCGGCCTGATCCTCGCGCCGCACGGCCGCGATGCGGAAGTCGCGGCTTCGATGCTCGCCGAGGCCAAGGTCCGCAGCGTCATCTGCTCGTCGCTCGCCGAGCTCCTCGACGGGCTCAAGGCGGGGGCCGGATTTGCGCTGGTGACGGAGGAGGCGCTGCACACGGCGGACCTGCATCCGCTTGCGGACTGGATCGCCCGGCAACCTGAATGGTCCGACTTTCCGTTCGTGCTGCTGACCTTGCGGGGCGGCGGCATCGAGCGCAATCCGCGCGCCTTGCGTTACCTGCAGGCGCTCGGCAACGCCGCGATTCTCGAGCGGCCATTTCATCCGACCTCACTCGTGAGCCTCGTGAAATCGGCGATTCGCGGCCGGCGCCGGCAATATGAAGCGCGGGCGCGGCTGGAAGTCCTGGCCGAGCTCAATGCGACGCTCGAGGCACGCGTGGACGCGGCAATCACCGAGCACAAGGTGCTCGCGGACATCGTCGAATCCACCGACGCGTTCGTGCAGGTGGTCGATCCCCATTTCCGGTTCATGGCAATCAACCGCGCGAGCGTGAACGAGTTCAAGCGCATCTACGGGATCCGCCCGAGAGTCGGCGATAGCCTGCTCGAGTTGCTGAAGCACATGCCGGAACAGCAGGCGATCGCCGAAGCGGCGTGGTCGCGCGCCCTGACGGGCGAGAAGTTCACCGAGATCCGGAAGTTCGGCGATCCCAAGCGGGCCGAGCGCTATTACGAGATGAAGTTCAACCCGCTGCACGACCGCGAGGGGCGGCAAATCGGCGCATACCAGTTCGTCTACGACGTGACCCAGCGGCTCGAGGACCAGGAACGCCTGGCAGCCACCGGAAGAGCGCCCTGCGCCAGGCCCAGAAAATGGAAGCCGTCGGCCAGCTGACGGGCGGTGTCGCCCACGACTTCAACAATCTCCTGATGGCGATTACGAGCGGCATGTACCTGCTCGACCAGCCGATGGACGCGGAACGGCGCCGGCGAGTCGTCGAAAGCATGCGCCAGGCCATCGAACGAGGCACCTCGCTGACGCGGCAGCTGCTGACCTTTTCGCGGCGCCGCCCTGGCGCCGAAGACAGTGGACCTCAGCTCCAGCCGCTCGGGATGCAGGACATGCTCCAGCGGTCGCTCCGCGCCGACGTCCAGGTGGAAATGCAGTTTGACGAGGATCTGTGGCCCGTCGAAGTGGATCCAGGCGAGCTCGAGCTCGCGATCCTCAATATCTGCGTGAACTCCCGAGATGCGATGCCGGAGGGCGGCACGATCCTGATTTCTGGCGCGCAATACGAGACGCACGCCAGTCGAACGCGCGCGCTCACACGGTCACCGTGTCGTTCGCGGATTCCGGCGTCGGCATGACCAAGGGAAGTCCTGTCGCGCGCTTTCGAGCCATTCTTCACGACGAAAGACGTCGGAAAGGGATCCGGCCTCGGTCTCGCGCAGGTATACGGGTTTCTCACGCAGTCGAGCGGCCAGGTGGTCATCGACAGCATTCCGGGCAAGGGCACGACGGTCTCCTGACCTTTCCACGCTCTGACAAGCCGCCTGTGCTCGCAGAAGCCGGTGCGCATGAGCTGTTCCAATTGACTGCTGGGATGCGACTCGATCGCGTGGAGCGCTCAAGGGGAACGTCCTGCTGGTCGAGGACGACTCGACTGTCGCGGAACTCACGGTGCACATGCTCGAAGCATTGGCTTTACCGTCATGCACGCGAAGTCGGCGGCAGCCGCCTCTCGACGCCATATCCGCAGGCCGCCGTGTCGACATCGTGTTTTCGGACGTCATGATGCCGGGAGGCATGAATGGCGTGGACCTTGCGCGGGAAATCCGCAGGCGCCGGCCGGACCTGCCGGTCGTCCTGACGACCGGCTATGTCGAAGCCGCGAGGACGGCAGTCACGGAGGGGCTGGCGGTGCTGGTGAAGCCGTATCCGCTGAAGGTACTGGCCCGCACCCTGAATGCGCAGCTGGCAGGCGTGCTGCCGCGGCGCATTAGCGCCGCATTTTCAGTGGGCGGGCGTCGCCGGACCGAGAGACGCGAGCACCACGAAGAGGGTTTCCGGGTCCAGCGGCTTGACGAGATGCATGTCGGAAGCCAATTTGCCGCGTCTTGTAGCGGGTTTCGTCGTTTCCCCAGCCGGTCAGCGCCACGATGACCATTTCCTTGCCCCAGGACTGCTGACGAATTCGGCGACAGACTTCAAAGCCGTCGAGCTTCGGCAAGCCGAGATCCAGGAGGATCACCTCGGGGCGAACCTGCTCTGCCATGGTGAGCGCTTCCTCGCCGTCACGCGCCGCAAATGTCGTGTTGCCGGACATTCCGAGCAATGTGCTGAGCGACATGACGATCTCCGGACTGTCGTCGACGATCAGTATCCGGCGTGGTGCACTCGCGGGAAGTTTCATCCAGTTGGTACTCGGCAGGAGCAGTTTCTGGCATGGGAATATTCACGCAATCCCGTGGGCGGAGTCAAGCGATGCGGCAGGCCAGAGGTGTAGGACAAAGACCTAAGCCGCTGAAAGGAGCAACCGACATCACTGATTGCGCCGCTCGACTTCTTCCTGGAGCTGCACGTTCCGCTCCTGGTAGTAGCGGAACAGCTTGGCGAATTCGGCTTCCGAGCCCGCGAAGTATCCGATCTGGCGCACGTGGACCTGGCCGCCTTCCTCGTCCATCTGGCGCGTGATCCACGCGGGATGGGCCGGATGAGTCCTTGGTCGTGAAGATGTAGAACGTCCGCGTGCGCATGTCCGAGAACGCGACGAGGTTCATGCCCTTCAGGATCTCGCGCGGTTTCCCCGAGGCTGTCCTGGACCTGCTTGGCGTAGGCCACATACTGTTCGACGGTGACCTTGGGCGACGGGTAGGGCTGGAATTCCTGGGCAAGAGCCGGCGCGGCCGAAGCCCACCGCGAGGCACAGCACGACGCGCCCAGAGTCGGTTGTTCATTTCCGTACATGGTCGGTGTCCCGGCGATCTATCGTTGCGCCAGTTCCTGATAGTACTCGGGATAGAGCCGTTTGAGATCCCGGATCTTGGGCAGGTCGTTGAACATCACGTAGGGATTGTTCGGGTTCTTCGCGATGAAATCCTGGTGGTAGCCCTCCGCCGGATAGAACCCCTTCAGCGGATCCACGCGCGTGACGATCTCGCCCGAAAACTTGCCGGACTTGTTGAGCTCGGCGATGTAGGAGCGGGCGAGGTTCCGCTGCGCATCGTCGGTGTAGAAGATGGCCGAGCGGTACTGCGTGCCGGTGTCCGGACCCTGGCGGTTGAGCTGCGTCGGGTCATGGGCAACCGAGAAGAAGATCCGGAGCAACTCGCCGTAAGTGACGACCGCCGGATCGAAGGTGATCTGCACGGACTCGGCATGACCCGTCAGCCCGGATCCGATTGTCTCGTAGTGCGCCGTGCTCCTGTCTCCGCCCGCGTAACCGGAGATGACTTTCCGCACGCCGCGTACGTGCTCGAAAACCGCTTCGACGCCCCAGAAGCAGCCGCCGGCGAGGACGGCGGTCTGCATCGCGGGAGATTGCGTTGCAGCGGGCGCTTTGGCTGCAGCGGCAGGCGGCGTCGAGCCGGCGATGGCCGGCATGCCGCAGACAGAAAGCGACGATGAGCAGCAGTGCAGGCATCCTCATGTCAGCCACCTCGTGGAACGAAGTTGAGCGCCACGGAGTTCATGCAGTAGCGCAAACCCGTCGGCTTTCGGCCCGTCACTGAAGACGTGCCCGAGATGGGCGTCGCAGCGGGCGCATGAAATGGCCGCGCCCAGCATGCCGAAGCGGTCGCCGGGGCCCTCGACCGCATTGGAGCGCGAGATCGTCTTCCAGAAACTCGGCCAGCCGGTGCCCGAGTCGAACTTCGTCTTCGAGTCGAAGAGCGCGGTGTCGCAGCAGATGCAGCGGTAGAGGCCCGGTGCCGTATTCCTTGTCGTACTTGCCGGTGAAGGGACCGCTCCGTGCCCGATTGCCGCGTAATGCGATAGGAATCCGGCGACAGGAGCTTCCGCCATTCCTCCTCGGTCTTGACGACCCGCGCGACGGTCACCTTGCCTTCGCTCGCGCCCGTCGCGGAGAAATTCTCGATCTCGACGGTGCTGCTGCGCGCCGGGCCTCGACGGCGTCGCCCCGGCAGCGGGCCGGTTTTCGCAGGCGATGCAGGCGCAGGCCGCGAGCGTATTCAGGAGAAACTGCCTGCGGGAATGAAGGGGACGATCTGTGTTCATGGCTCTGCCTGAGTGGGGTCAACCGAACGTGAATGCAAATGCCTCGGCGCCGGCGTCGAGGAATTCGATGGTGAACGTGCGATCGCGAACGCCGTCCGACTGGCGGATGAGCTGGTAGAGGCGCTGTTCGCGGATGACGCCTTCGCCATTCGCATCGATGTCGACGCCGCCGTCCGTCCCGGGCGCCTGGCCGTCGAGCGTCACGCGAAAGCGGATCGGCTTGCCGGCTTTCCCGGCCCCAGCACGAGATGCAGGTCGCGCGCGTGGAACCGGAAGCTGATCCGGCCGCCCGCCGCATCGAGCACTGCGCTTTCCGGACTCACGGTCCAGGGGCCCGCGAGCGCCCACTGGTTGCGCTGCAATGTCACTCGGCAAGGCGTAGACCTTCGGCACGTCGTGCGCGAATCCGCCTGGCGAAGCGAAATTCTCGGCCCGGCCGTAGCCGACGTAGGTTTCGGGCGACGCGATATTGTCGTTGTCCGCCGCGCTCTGCACGCCGTCGGCGGCGACCGCGCTGACGGGCGGCGGCAGGTTCTGCCTGCCCGCATCCTGCAGCAACCGGCGGATCAGGCGCTCGGACTCGTCGTATTCGCCCTCGCCAAAATGGTGGCCGCGTATCTGGCCATTGGCGTCGATGAAATAGTGGGCGCGGCCAGTAGCGGTTGTTGAAGGCGCGCCAGATCGCGTAGTCGTTGTCGAGCGCGACCGGGATAAGCGATCGGCGAGATCGCTGACCGCGCGGCGCACGTTGCCGTCGTCCTTCTCGAACGCGAACTCGGGCGTGTGGACGCCGATGACGACGAGCCCGTGGTCCTTGTAGCGCTCGTGCCCAGGCCTTCACGTAGGGCAGGGCACGCAGGCAGTTGATGCAGGAGTAGGTCCAGAAATCGACCAGCACGACCTTGCCGCGGAGGCTCTGCGGCGTGAGCGGCGGCGTGTTGATCCAGGCCACGGCGCCGTCGAGGGGCCGGCAGTTGGCCCTCGAGCGGCAGGTCCGACTGCGTTCACGTCGGTCGGAGGCCCGCAGCGTGGCCGGCGCGTCGTTGGCATTCGCGGTGCTGCCCGGCAAGGCATCGAGCAAGGCCTGCTCGAGGCGGTTCGTGCGGCTCGACGACAGCTGCGTCAGCACGCCCGTATCCCAGCCGAGCGCGATGGCGGCGACCGCCGCGAGCACTGCGACGCCGAGGCCGCGCCGGATCCATTCGCCGGCGCCGAGGGAACTCTTGAGCGCCGCGAACACGCGGCCGCCGATCAGCGACGGCGAGCGCGAGCGAAACGACCGCGCCCAGCGCGTAGGCAAAGAGCAGGATCGTCGTCTGCGAGCTCGGGCCGCTGATCGCGGCGCCGGTCAGGATCAGGCCGAGGATCGGCCCTGCGCAGGGCGCCGAGAAATCCCATCGCGACGCCGAGCAGCGCGGATTGCACCACGACCGGGGCATTGCGGTTGCCTGCGGCCTGCACGATGCGATTGCCAGAAGGCGACGAAGGGACGCGACAGATATTCAGCCGCGCGCCGCGAGAGCAGCGCGACGCCAAAGCAGGGCGAGCACGACGAGCGCGATCGTGCCAGCCGAGCGAGTTGAGCTGGACGGCCCAGCCGCCGCCAACGGCGGCCGGGTCGCGATGGCCGCGAATGTCAGCGCCATGCCGAGCAGCAGCGGGAGGGTGCTCTTGGCGAACGGCTGGTCGCTGCGCGCGAGGCAAACGGCAGGACCGGCAGCACGCAGGGGGCTGAGGATCGTCAGCACGCCGCCCAGAAATGCCAGAAAGGCCAACAGCATCGGTTTATCCCTGCCGGCGCGGAACCGCGCTTCGTGGAGTAGACAGCCGCGGAGGCGGAATTATTTCAACATCCGCTGGAGATTTGGGGCGTGGAACTGCTACCCGCGCCGGTTGGTCCACCACGAATGACGGCTTGATCTCCGCGATGCTGCGCGTGCCCGCCTGGCGCATCGCAATGAGCAGCTCGCTCGCGCAGGATGTCGAGCACTTTTTCGACGCCCTCCTGCCCGAACGAGGCAAGACCCCAGATGTAAGGCCGGCCGATGCCGACGGCATTGGCGCCGAGCGCGAGCGCCTTGAAGATGTCGGTGCCGCGGCGAAATCCGCCATCGACGAGCACCGGAACCCGGCCCCGGACGCCGGCAACGACTTCCACCAGGCTGTCGATCGCAGGCGCTGCCGCTGTCTTCCGCCCGCCCGCCGTGATTCGAGACGATCATGCCGTCCACGCCGTGCTCGACGGCGAGTTCTGCGTCCTCGCGAGTCACGATGCCCTTGATGACGAGTTTCCGCGGCCAGATGTCGCGCAGCCGCTTCAGGTAATCCCAGTTCATGTCGAGCCCGGTGATGTCCGGTGACCGCACGAGGTGTCGATGCCGTCGAACATCGGCTTGCCGGTGACGAAACCGCTGAGCCGTGTGCGGCTGGTCGTGTGGCAGGTGGTGCAATCGCGCGAATCGCGCGGGATCGCGCGCGCGAGCGTCAGGCGATTCGAGCCGCCTTGCAGGTCCACTGTCAGCACGAGAACCGGGCAACCCGCCGCCTCGGCGCGGCGCACGAGGCCCTGCGTCACGCTCCACTGATCGGTGGGATAGAGCTGGTACCAGATCGGCGCGCCGCGCGCGGCTGCGACGTCCTCGACACCGGTGGAAGAGACCGTGGAGAGAATCTGGAGATGCTTCCTCGATTTCGCCGCCGCGCGCGGTTGCAAGTTCACCGTCCGGATGAAACGCGCGCTGGCTGCCGACAGGGTCGATCACGATCGGCGAATCCCACGCCGTGCCGAAGAGGTTCACGGACATGTCGATGTTGCGGACGTCGACCATGCGGCGGCACACGCAGGCTGTAGTTCGAGAAGCCCGCGGCGTTGGCTTTCAGCGTCGCGTCGCCGTCAACGCCGGTCGCGAGATAGCCGAAATGCGCCGGCGGCAGTTTCGCGCGCGCGAGCGCTCGAAGTCGAACACGTCAGAGCGCCTTGTCGGCCGCGGTGATGAGCTCGTCCGAGTCCTGGCCGAAGGCCGGAACTGATGCCGAGCCCGCAAGTACCGGCGTCGCGAGCATGGCTTGGATGACGCGGCGGCGCGTCAGCGGAGCTGTCGTTCATTGCGTGGATCCCCCTGCTGACGCCGATGTTACATCAGCGCCGGCCGGTCACCCGGCGGCTTGATGGGCTTCGCTCGAGCACGAAAAAGACGCCATCCCAGGGCGTGAAGGCGTGGTCCGGCGTCGATGACGAGCAACAGGCTTCCGAAGGCGGTCCACGGCGCGCCGTCACAGGAAATCTCGACGATCGTGACCTGGTCCCGGCCTTCGAGCGGCTTTCAGGCTCTCGGGCGGCAGGTTGAACTCGCTCGCGAGGAACTCTTCGGTCGGAACGTCGCGCGTCGGGTACTTCGGCGTGGCGCAGTGCTCGGCCGACGAGGTCGCGGCGGTCTCCGTCAGTTGCAGGGTCTGCCCATAGTGGGCTTTCGCGGCGTCTTCGTTCATGGCGCTGACGCCGGGCATGAAGTGCGCGACCACGGTCCACGTGCCGATCGGGTCGAAAGCTTCCTCCGCGGAGTGCCGCCGCCGGCGTCGCGGGCGAAGCGGCCGGCGCGGGATCCTCGGCGGACTTGCCGCAACCTGTGCTCGCGAGGAGTGCGGCCAGGATGGCGAGACGACGAGTGCCGCGCATCATGGCATCCCGCTCGTACGCCGTCCGTGCGAGCCGTTCGAGCAGGGCGGTATCGCTCGTCACGGCGGTCGCGACTTCTGAGCCTCGCGACCGTCTGGTCCTTGCCGAACACGATGGAATTGGCCGACGACATGGCGAGCCGGAAAGCGTCAGGGCCGAGGCCGGTCACGGGGAATGCGCTTGCGCCCGCGAGTTGCTTGCGCACTTGCAGGATATTGGCCGCGCCCGAGGGTCGGTGAAGAGCGTGAGCGTCACGATCGTGGTCGGCGAAGCCTGGAACACGCAGACCTTCTTCGCTGCCCATGTCTTCCCACACCTGCCATTCGCCGCCGAGCGCCGCCTTCACGTCGTCCTTGGTGAGGAGCTTGCAGGGCGACGAACGGGGCGTCGGCCGCGCTGGCCAGCGTGCCGAGCAGCAGCGCCGCTGTGAATGCGATCAGCGATTCATGCGCGCGATTCATGGCTGTTCCTCCGGGCAACTGCTGATCCACCGCGCGGCGAGCAGCTCGCGCGTCGTCTTGCCGCCGGTCCCGGTTTCGGCGTCGACGCTTGTACGCCGCGTCACTTTCGGCGTTGATGACACTCTTGGACTGCAACGACACGCCCTGGATCGTGCACTCTGAGCGTGAACGGTATAGAGATTTCCGCTCTTTCACGACATGGGCGACACCTGGCAGCCCGACTGCGCCATGGATTCCGTCTTCTTCTTCATGTCCTCGGTCGGATTCGTGCACTTCTGGTTCGTCAGCGTCACCGGCTTGCCGTCGCCGCCATCCACGGAGCGCTTGAACTCCCAGAGCCCGGTGCGGAATCTCGGCAGCTCGTCGGCCGCGAAAGCCGGGAGTGCGAGGCTCGCGATCAACAACGCAATCGGGAAACGCATGGCGGTTTCCTCCCTGTGGGCCTTCATTCGGTATCCGGGGCTGTCGATGTCGAGATCCCCTGCCTTGATCTTCTTGCGCGCGGCGGCCGCAAGCTTCTGGTACTTCTTGCGGAACTGCTCGAGTTCCGACTCCTTCCAGCTCCTCGAGGATCCATGAGCGCATTGTGCGCCACGGACACGCGGATCAGCTCGTCGAGCTTGATCTGGATGGCCGCGGTGTCGCGGTTCTGCGTGTTCTGGATCAGGAACACCATGAGGAAGGTGATGACCGTGGTGCCCGTGTTGATGATCGAGCTGCCAGGTGTCGCTGTAGTCGAAGATCGGGCCCGTGATCGAGCCACGACGAGGATCGTTGCGAGCGGCAAGCCCGAAGGCGATCGGCCGGCCGGTGAACTGCGCCGTCTTCTTGGCGACCCGCGTGAACCATGTACTTTTGGCCATGTGCTGACTCCTAACGCACGTCCGTAATGACCGCGCGTCCGCCGCGGCGTTCCAAGGTCGATGATGAGCGTTTCGCCCCGCGCCCTTGTCCACGATCCAGGTGCGCGGCGTGTCCACGTACCGCGCGTGGGAAGACGTACTCGTGACTCGAAACCGTCTTGCCTGCAGTGTCTTTGCACCAGATGATCATCGCGCCGACCTTGTCGAGTTGCACCCGGTATGGCCCGTCGCACTGGCCTGCGCGCGAAGGCGTGCGCATGGTGGACGCTGTCGGTCGCGCCGTTGTCCGGACGGAGTTGGTCGGCGCCGGCCTCGAGGTCGGCAGCAAGCCGGGTGGCCGGGTCGGTCGCGAAGCCGCAGGCGTTGAGGCCGAGCAGTGCCGCGATCGCCGCAGCACCGCGTTTTCACGGCTCCTCGACCAGGCCCGTCGAGATCGCGTGGTCGCGATTCATGGAAGATGGCCATCGCCGTCTTCATGGGCAGGAAGCCGAGCTTCTCGTAGAAGCCTTCGCTGCCCGGATTCGCGTACAGGATGATCTTGCGGTGTGACGCCGAGGCATCGCGGAGCCTGCCGATGATCTCCTTGCCGAGCCCGCGGCCCTGGTAGCCGGGGTGCACGGCGACGTCGCAGAGATAAGAACAGTCGATCCCGTCCGCGATCGCGCGGCCGGCGACCGACGAGCAGTTCCTGGTCGAACACGAAAGCGCTTGAACATGCTGTTCGAGAAGCAGGTCTTGAGGTCCTCCGGGCTCTTCTCGCCGAGCGGCGCAATGCGGTAGAGCTCGAGAGCGCGTTCCAGTCGATCCCGATCAGGCTGTCCTGCCAGCGCATCGTGTTCAAGATTTATGTCGCCTTTTCCGCTCTGCGTGACTCCGTTCAGGCTGTTGGCGCGGTTCGGATAGAGTTCCAGGGAACGACGGTAGGCGGCGAGCGCCTTGTCCGGATGCTGTTGCGCCATCCACAGGTCGCCGAGCAGCTCATGGGCCGGCAAGCGTGGGCGCTGGCGTCACGGGATGCTTTCGGCGTGCTCGCCTCGAGGTCCGCGGCTTCCCGCATGAGCGCAATGCTCGCATCCGCCTTGCCTTGCGCCTGCGCGGTCCACGCATCCACCTCGAGGCGCAGCACGCGGATGTTTCGCGCGAACAGCTCCTCGCCCGCCTTGCTCGCGTTGGCATCCAGCTCCGCGAGCCGCTGGCTCTCGGCGCGCGCCGCATCGAGTTGGCCGAGGTGGGCCGCGCCGAGTCCGCGCGCAAAACGGGATATCGCCTCGGCCCAGGGATACTTGTCCCAGGCGAGGCTGGCCGGAACGCGCACCGGGATGGCGCGCCGCTTCCTTCCAGTCCTGCCGCTCGAGTGCGTAGCGTGCGCGCGTGGACGACAGGTGAAACGCAGTCTTGAAGCTGGGTTCCAGGTTTTCCGTGCCCCAGAGGCGATCGCGCTGCGCCCGCGCGTCGTCGTAATCGTCCTTTTGCAGGTAGGCGTATACGAGGTACTCGATGGCGTGCGGAAATTCGTCCCACACCAGTTCGCCGTGTTCGCCGGCCGGAGTCTTGAGCGCCGCGTTCGCCGCGAGCAGGTTGCCGCGGATCACGCCGTCCCAGTCGCCGAGGCGCGTATAGATATGCGTCGGCATGTGCAGCGCATGCGGATTGTCCGGCGCGGCGTCCTCGTACTTGTTCGTGATCTCGAGCTCCTCGTGCTCGCGGCCAGGCACGTCGTTGGCGTGCACGAGGTAATGCATGGCGCCCGGATGATCGGGATTCTTCTGGTAGATGCCGAGCAGGATGGCCGCGGACTCGTCCGCGTTCTTCCGCGAAATCACGTTCGGCGGCACGACCGCGAGGTGGGCGAGCGCATAGAACGCCGCCGCATCTTCGTCGTCGGGCAGCGCGCGCGATAGAGCTTCTCGGATGCCTGCTCCCACCGCCGGATGCGAAGCCAGTAGTCTTCACTGGCAGGTTCGGCGAAGAAAGCCTCGGCGGTCGCGATGTACTGCGCGCTCGCGATCGGTCGGCGCCGCCAGTTTTTCCGCCGCCTGCAGCTCGTCCCAGCCGCGCTGGCGCGCCTCCGGTCCCGGACGCGTGGGCCAGAGCGGCTGGAACAGGGTCATCGGCGACGCCCCAGTGCGCCATCGCGCACTTCGGATCGAGCGTCGCGACCTGCAGGAACGACTCCCGCGCCTGCGGGTAGGTCATGTGATGCAGGAGTGCCAGCCCATGTTCGAAGGCCTGCTGCGCTTCCGGCGAGCAGCTGACCGGAAAATGCACCGTGCCGAGCGTCTCGTGATCGTGGGCGCTCGCCGCGACGCTCGCGGCGAGCGCGCAGGCTCCGAACATGGGCCGCCAGCGCATCAATGTGCGGCTGCCTTCGCGCTGTAAGGCGCGGCTCCGGCGATCGCCGCGACGATCGAGAAGACGAGCTGGTAAAGGGCAGCGCTGATCCACAGAGCTCTCGCTGAAGAAGCCGAGCGGGATGAACTGCGCGGGTCCGGTGAGCGAGTAGGTCACCCACGCGACGACGCCCGCAAAGGCGGCGGTCTTCGCGCTCGCCCCGAGGCGCGGGCGGAGCAGGACGTAGACGTACATCGTCAGGAATCCGCGCCCGGCCTCGAAGACGAGGAAGTACACCATCTTCCAGCCGGCGTGGTCGCGGATCGTGATGCCGAGCTGTGCCGACAACTCCAGCCATTGATCGTGAATGAGTCGCTGGTGCAGGAATCCGTCACTCACGAAGCAGATCGCGGTGACGATCAGTGCACCCAGCACGAATTTCCCCCAATGGACGTCGTTCATTTGTTCTCCCCTTGTGAAAAACGGGACTCGTCGTCCCGCGTGAAATCCATGATCCAGTTGGTCTCCCAGGTCGCGCCGTCGTCGGCCGAGAAGGCCTGTTCCCAGCGCGGACGGTCGGTCGCCGGCATCGTCCAGAGAAAGCGCACGCGGATCGGGCGGCCCTTGAGCGTGTCGTTCGCGTAGAACGTGCCGACGGCATTCTCGAAGCGGCCGACCATGGGCGGGTCGAGCGCGGACGGATTGCGGCCGTCCAGCCACCAGATCGCCCACTGCTGCGTCTTCGGGTTGTAGGTGCGAAGCGTCACGGCGCGGTAGGTGTCGCCGGGCAGTTCGAGCAGGTTGTCGTCGATGTTGCCGAGGCCGTCCAGGATCTTGCGGGTCTCGCAGAGACCCATGAACTCGGTCCAATCCTTGCAGCCCGCCAGGCGCTCGTTGAGACGGCGGTGATGGACCCGCCAGCGGCCCACGAAGAAATCGAAATCGCCGGCGCCTGGCCGGCCTGATTGCGCGCTCATCGCGTGCGCATTCTAACCGGGCGGGGTGTGGGCGCGCCTGTAGGACTCAGGCGGTACTGGCGGACAGGAGCCCGCGGATATCGTCCAGCGCCCCGCGATGCTCGGGTTTCATGAGCACCGAGCGAAGCGCGGTCACCGTGCCGCCGCCGTCCCAGGGGGCGCCGAAGAACTCGACCGGCAATTCGGCGAGCGCGAGATGCAGGCCCGCCTGTTCGGCGCGCGCGAAGATCGCGCGGGCCTTGGCGGAGGACTCGGCGGCGGTGCGGTGCGCGCACGGCCCACACGACGATGTCGAGTTCGGGCGCGAAAGGCGGGGATGTAACGCGCGTCATTTTCAGGTGCGCATGGAACTCGAGCGCCGCGGCGCGGCAGTCGTGCAGCATCCGCGCGAATTCGCCGCCGCGCACGAGCGGCAGCAGGCGCTGCGTCGCCCAGAGCGCGACCGCCGCGGCGCCGGGCCGCGAGCACTCGAGGCTGATCTCGCCGAGGTGCAGCTCCTTCGAGCTGAAATAGGTGTACGGCGAGTCGTGGCGGTAGTGGACGCCGACCGCGGGATCGCGAAACAGCACGCAGCCGCAGCCGTAGGGTTGCAGGCCGTGCTTGTGCGGATCGATGACGATCGAATCGACCTGGTTGAGGCAGTCGTAGGCCGCGCGCGCTCGGGCGGCGCAGGTTGTCCGCGAGGACGTAGTAGCCGCCGTAGGCGCAATCGGCGTGCAGGCGAAAGCCGTAGCGATCGCGCAGCTTCAGGATCTCCGGCAGCGGATCCACCGAGCCGACCGCAGTCGTGCCGAGCGTCGCGACGACCGTGCCGACGCCGCCGGCCTTGAGGCGCGTCTCGAGCGCCTCGAGGTCCATGCGGCCGTGGTCGTCCACGGGGACGCTCTCGAAGGGCAGCTTCAGCACGGCGCTGATGCGGCCGTGCGTGTAGTGCGCCTGCGTGGAGGCGAGCACGACTGCGCCGGGATTCGGTTGGCCGGCGATCCAGAGCGCCTCGAGGTTCGCCATCGTGCCGCCGCTCGTCAGGTGGCCGAGGTGCGTCTCCCAGCCGAACATGCGCGCGATGTCGGCGACGGCTTCCTTCTCCATCGCGGAACTCGCGCGGCCGCCGTCGAGCGCGTGGTTGTTCGGGTTGATCCACATCGCGAGCGCGTAGGCGAGGCGCGCGACCGCAGTGCGGCGGCTTCAGCATCTGGCCGGCGTATTGCGGGTGGAAGTACGGGTAGTTGTCGCGCATGCGGTCCGCGACTTCGAGCAGGACCTTGCGCAGGGATGCCGGATCCGAAGGCGCGGTGTCCCGCAGCGGGAGCGCATCGAAGCCCTGCTCCATGCGCGCCAGCGCGTCATGGAGCAGGAGCAGCGAGTCGAATCGAGTTGGCCGGCCATGCGGCCCCGATCCTATAACGGGATCAAGGGGACGTTCACCTTGAATGAAGGGGACGCGCCCCTTCATACAAGGTGACCTAAAAGGTGACGCTCACGCTGCAAAGAAAGGTGAGCATGTCGCCTTTGTGGAGGCGAGGCAGCGGGTTCCCCGTAGGCCTGCGCGATGGTCTCGAGGATCGAGGTCCAGCCGCCCGTGTGCGCCGTCACCATCTCTGCGCTCGGCAGGCGCTCGTGCGTGATGACGATTTCGGTGCTGCGGCCCTTGGCATTGAAGTCCACGGTCACGAGCGAGCCGTGGTTGCCGGCGTAGGGCGAGTTCCAGGTGAAGACGAGCCGCCGCGGCCGCGTGATCTCCTGGTACGCGCCCGTGTGCGGCACCGAGCCCTTGGGCGTGTGCATGACGATCTCGAATTCGCCGCCGACGCGCGGGTCGATCTTGACGTCCGAGTTCTGGGTATCCCCGGGGCGCATCCACACCGAGAGCTTGGCGGGATCGAGCCAGGCGTCGAAGAGTTCGGCGGCGGGCGCCGCGATCTCGCGGCGGACGGTGAGGGTGGGGACATGTGCGACGGCGTTCATTTCGGGCTTCTCCGTGTGGGTTTCTTGCGTGTCACGAATTCGTCCAGCGCGGCGAGGCTCTCGGTCCAGAAGCGCTGGTAATGGGCGATCCAGTCCGCGGCCTCCGAGAGCGGGGCGGCATTCAGCGAGAGCACGTGATCGCGGCCGCGGACGTCGCGGCGCACGAGGCCGGCGTCCTCGAGCTTGCGCACGTGCTTGGAGACGGAGTTGAGCGAGATCGGAAAGGCGCTCGCGAGCTCCGTGACGCGGGCGTCCGCCTCCGGCGAGGCGCGCGAGGATCGCGCGGCGCGTCGGGTCGGCGATCGCCCCGAGGACCCGGTCCATGCCCGGTTTTCGATATTCACCCATATGGGTGAATATAGAGCCGAACGGGTGAACCTGTCAACAGCTAAAGGGGAGTACTAGGGGACGCTCACCGATTTCGGAAATCGGGGAGCGTCCCTCTATTTGAGTCAGGCGAGGGCTTCCTTGAAGAGCGCGAGCAGCCGCTCCCAGGCTTTCTCGGCCTGGGGTGCGTTGTAGACGGCCGAGTCCGGCGGGCACCAGCCGTGCAGGGTGCCGGCGTAGACCTCGATCTCCGCCGGCAGTTTGGCCTTGGCGAACGATTCGCGCAGCGTGTTCTTGGCGTCCGGCTGCTTCTGGTCGTCGTTCTCGGCGATCGCGATGAGGAAATGCGCCTTCATCTTCGGGATGAGCAGGTGCGGGCTGTCGGGCTGGTCCGTCACGAGTCCGCCGCCGTGGAACGTCGCCCCGGCGCCGATGCGATCCGCCATCGCCGCCGCCGTCTCGAACACGAGCGGGCCGCCCATGCAATAGCCCGTCGTACCGATTTTGCGCTTCGTATCCACGGCGGACTGGGCGTCGAGCCACGGGATGAACGCCTTCGCGTCCGTCTTTGCGGTCGCCGGGCCGAGCGTGTTCTGAGGCCCATCAGCATCTCGCGCGTTGCCGGGTCGTTGAAGTCCGCTTTTTCGGGCGCCGTCGGCGCCTTCTTTGTGCGGTAGAACGGATTGACGACGAGCACGCTGTAGCCCGCTTCCGCGAGGCGCTTGCCCATCTGCCGGAATGCAGGCCGGAGGCCGAAGATGTCGGGCCAGATGAGCACGCCTGGGTGCTTGCCGGACGCCGGATGCACGAAGTACGCGTCCGTCGTGCCGTCGGGGTCTTGATCTCGACTTCGGATTCCGTCGTATCCATTGCGTTTGCAGCCCGTGGCAGCGCGAACACCAGGCCGGCAGCCAAGGTCAGCCGACCGAGCTCCCGCGCGAGAGCCCGCCGTTACGCAGCGTGTACTCGTTCATGTCCTCGAATGCAACGTCATCGCACATCTCTGTTCTCCCGCAATTAGCCCAGGAGCTTGCTGACTTCGGAGAAGCCCGCGGCGTCCTGAGTGTAGGTGAATGTACCGCTTCGCGCATCTCGCGCGCGCGCGCAGGAACGCGCCGAGCGCGGCGAGGGAGAGGGCACTGCCGACGCTGACGCGGCGCACGCCCATGGCGGAAAGCTCGTCGAGCGTGAAGCGCTGCGGCTGCGTGCCCATCAGGAAATTCACGGGGCGGTCCACGGAGCTCACGATGGCGGTGATCTCCTCGCGCGTCGTGATGCAGGGCGCATAGAGGACATCCGCGCCGGCCTCCTGGTAGGCCTGCAGGCGCTTGATCGTGTCCTTCAGGTCCGGGATGCCGACGAGGTAATTCTCCGCGCGCGCGGTGAGCAAGAAGGGCCTGACCCCTTTTTGCCTCGACTGCGGCGCGGATGCGGTCGGCGGCGAGGCCGATGTCATAGACCTTCTCGCCCGGGCGATCGATGGAGTCCTCGATGGAGCCGCCCGCGATGCCGGTCGCGGCCGCGAGCCGGATCGTCTCCGCGACGACCTTCGGTCATCGCCGAAGCCGTTCTCGAGATCGGCGTTCACCGGGAGGTCGGTGGCCGCCACGATCTCGGCGACGTGCGCGAGCATCCTGTCGCGGCCGACCCGGTTGTCCTGCACGCCGGCGGAGAACGCATAGCCCGCGCTCGTCGTCGCGAGCGCCTCGAAACCGATCTTCGCGAGCATGCGGGCCGTGCCGACATCCCAGGGATTGGGAATGATGAATGCCTGCGGCCGCGCGTGCAGCGCGCGGAAGGCCTCGACTTTCTGGATCTGCGTTTTCACGGTGTCAGGCCTTGAGCAGGGTCCAGGCGCCGATGAGCACGAAGCCGATGCCCGCGACGTATTTCAGGGCCGTGGGCTCACGTGCTGCGACACGAATCCGCCCGCGAGCACGCCGATGCCGGTCGCCACGATCAATGCGGCGGAAGCGGCGACGAAGACCGTCAGCTTGCTCACCGCCTGGTCCGATGCAGAAGAGCAGCGTCGCGAGCTGCGTCTTGTCGCCGAGCTCGGCGAGGAACACCGACGCAAACACCACCCCGAGTACCTTCACGTCCATCACTTTTCTCCATCCGCGGGAACGGCCTTGCGGCCGGGCAGCATGAGCTTCACGAGTGCAATGAGAAGGCCGATCGCCGAGATTGCGAGCGAGAGCAAGGAGCCAGGCGCCCGCGCATCCATGTAGCCGGCACTGCCCGCCCAGAAGACGATCGGCAAGATGGAGGCCAGCAACATGGTGCAGAGCAACGCGCCGCCGCGCGGCGCCTTGAGCGACACCGCGGCGAAGACGACCGAGAGCAGCAGCGACGGCACGCCGAAGAGAATCACGAACAGGCCCGACGCGGTCGGACGCGTAACACACCGCGGCCACGCGATCGCGCCGAGTGCCGCTTGCCGATGCCTCATGCCGCTCCGCTAAGGGTGACGCTCTTCGCATTTGAACGGGACGTCTCCGTTGACAAGGTGAACGTCCCCTTGGTGTATCAGCCGTCGTAGGCTTCTCTTCAGCGCCCGCGATGTGCGGCTTCTTCTGCTTCAGCATTTCCGCGAACGGCGCGCTGCGATTCTGACGGACTTGTGGTCGCCGAGGAGCTTTGGCACGATGTGCGGCACGATCTGCCAGGACAGGCCGTACTTGTCCTTGAGCCAGCCGCAGACCTGGGCGTTCGGATCGCCGCCCTCGCTCAAGCTTCTTCCAGTAGTGGTCCACTTCCTTCTGGTCCTTGCAGCGCACCTGCAGCGAAATCGGCTCCGTGAACTTGAACATCGGGCCGCCGTTCAGCGCCGTGAACGTCTGGCCATCGAGCGTGAACTCGACGATCATCACCGACCCGGCCGGCCGGCCGTGGATCGCGTTGCCGGTCTCGCCATAGCGGCCGATCTTCTTGATCTTCGAGTTCTTGAAGATCTTTGACGTAGAACTTGGCCGCGTGTTCCGCCTCGTCGTCGAACCAGAGGCAGGGGCGTGATTCGGTCGATCTTTGCCATCTCGAAGTCTCCTGAATCCATGCGGAAGGGACGCGCCCTTCGCGAATAGGAAGGGGTACGTCCCCTTCAGCTGGAAGCGTCTTTGACCAGCCGGAAGCCGAGGTGATTGGTGCCGGTCGAGGGCTCGCCCTTGCCGCGCGTGCCCGACCATGTAGCGCGAGCAGTATTGCTCGGTGCAGAGGAACGAGCCGCCGCGATGCACGCGCTTCGGCACGCCCGGCTCGCTCGGGATCGTTGGAGTGACTCCGGGCCTTCGGGTTATCCGCGACGCCGCCCGCTTTCACGAGTTCCGCGTAGTAGTCCGGCCGGTACCAGTCGCTCGTCCATTCCCAGACGTTGCCCGCGACGTCGTAGAGGCCGTAGCCGTTCGGCGGATACGTCGCGACCGGAGCGAGGCCGGCGTAGGAATCCTCGTGCGATGTCCTCGATCGGGAAAGTGCCCCTGGTGCGTGTTCGCCATGTAGTGGCCGCCCTGCGTGAACTCGTTGCCCCAGGGATAGAGCGCGCCGCTCAAGCCCCGCGCGCGCGGCGAATTCCCATTCGGCCTCGGTCGGCAGCCGCTTGCCTGCCCATTTCGCAAAGCCTCGGCATCCTCGTAGGCGACATGCACGACGGGATAATTCTCCCGGCCCTTGATGTCGCTCGCGGGCCCGGCCGGGTGCTTCCAGTCGGCGCCATTGACCCACGACCACCACTGGAAATGATCGTTGAGCGGCACAGGATGATCCGGCGGCGCGAAGACCACCGAACCGGCCACCAGGTTCTCCGGCGGCGCATCCGGAAATTCCTCGGCGGTCGGCACGCGCTCGGCGATCGTGACGTAGCCCGTCGCCTTGACGAACTCCGCGAACTGCCGGTTCGTGACTTCGGTCTTGTCGATCCAGAAGCCCTTGACCGCGACGCGATGGATCGGCCGCGAATCCTTCGTCGCCTGCATGCCGACGATGTTCGCGTCCTTGCCGAGCGGATCGACGGCGCCCATCGAGAACTCGCCGCCCGGAATCCAGGCCATGCCCTCGGCCGCAGGACCGGGGCTGCGGCCGGGTTGGCGACGGTCGGAGAGAATTCTTTGCGGGTCCGCCATGACCGCGGTCTTCGCAGTCGCATCGACCGGCGGCGCTTGCTTCGCGCGTCAGGACCGCGAACGTGATGCCCGCGACGACCCCGATCACGATGATGGCGACGGCAATCGGCTTGCCGCGCGCATCGGGCGATTTTGAAGGCGGCCGGGTTTCACGCCGCTTATCTTACAGGGGGCGCGTTCTCCCAGAAATCATGGAGCAGTTCGCGTGACGCAGGCGAGGCACCAGGCCGCAAGTCCCGCATGAATGGCGATTCCCGTCGAGGCCCAGGGCGGACGGATCCAGCTCGAAGCTCCGCACAGCAGCACGCCGACGGCAGCGACCTTGCAGGAATTACGGAGACGCGAAGATCTTTTTCCAGTCGTTCTTCATGTCGACCACGGTCCAACCGCGATCCTTGGCCTCATCGAGGCCCTTGTCGAGCTTTCCGATATGCGAATCGCGGTCGTAAGCCCACTCGCGATCCGCATCGGTGTGGTGGACGTAGAGGCAGAAGCGCGCGCCGTCGGCGATGCAGGTCCACTGCAGCATCTGCAGGTCGCCGTCGGAGTTGCCGAAGGCGGCGATCGGGCGGCGGCCGATGTGGCGCTGGATGCCGACCGGCTTGCCTTCCTTGTCGTCGTTCGAGGACGACGCTCGGCCAGCTTGACGATCACGGGCTTGCCGTCCCGCAGCTCGTACTGAAGCCCGCCGCTGCGTTCCGATGACCTGCTCGGGCGGGATGCCGTAGACCTTTTCGGTCCACGGCCGCATGAACTCGATGCCGCCGCCGGAAACGATGTAGGTCTTGAATCCGTTGCCCGCGCAGGTAGGCGAGCAGCTCGAGCATCGGCTGGTAGACCATCTCCGTGAACGGCTTGCCGGTCTTCGGATGCTTCGCCGGTCGCGATCCAGTCCGTCACCGATCTTCTCGAACTCGTCCGTGGTCATGCCGGCGTGAGTCGCGGCCAGCAACTGCACGAATCCTCTTTCGCCGCCCGCCACGCGCGCCCTTCATGTCGCCCTCAGGAGCGAGGCGAACGGCTCCTGCGTCTTCCATTCGGGATGCTGCGGCGCGAGCGCCTTGACGCGATCCAGCCATGAAGACGACCTGAACGTACATCGGCTGCTCGGCCCAGAGCGTGCCGTCGTTGTCGAAGGTGGCGATGCGCTTCTCGCGCGGAACGAAGTCCGGCGGAATCCTTGTTCGTCACGGTCTGGACGAAGCTGACGATCGCCTTCTTCGGCCCGGTGTCGTTCCAGGAGGGCAGCGGATCGGCGGCGAGGGCGGTGACGGCGAGCAACACCGCGAAAATTCCGCAGGGACGAATCTGTTCATTCCTCTACGTTAGCCGTAACGAACGCCGCGGCACATAGGGCAATTCAATTTGCGTAGGGCTCGCACGGGCCGCTGGCGGGGAAAGTCCCGACGGGGGACAATCTCGCCATCCGAATTGAAGACCACTACCGCCGCGCGTCATCGCGGCCCATGAATCGCGGCGCCTGGCCCGAGGGCGGAAGCCGCCTGCGCCGGAGCCGCTGCGCAGCGACCCGAACCAGCCCGACGCGCTTCAGATCCTCGGCAACATCCGCGCCCGCTCGGGCGACACGGCAGGCGGCCGAGCCGCTGTTCCCGAACGCGCGCGGGCCATGTCGCCGCGAAACATCTTCATCCTGAACAGCCTCGGCGGCGTCTATGCCGCGAACGGCCGCGTATCGCGGAGGCGCGCGAAGCGCTGGAGGCAGCGCTGCGAATCGACGTGACGCTTCCGTGGGCGCTGCAGAACTACGGCGGCCTCCCTGATGGAGTCGGCGAACGCGCAGCGGCGAGGCGCTGCTTCGAGCGCGCTCGAACGCGAGCCGCGGCACGTGGAGTCCATTGCAGCGCTTGCAGACCTCGCCGAGAAGGAGAACCGGCTGGAAGACCGCGCGTGCCCTGGCGGACCGCGCGCTCGCGCTCGCCCCGAATTTCTTCGCGGCGCGGGCCGTGATGGTGCAGCGTCTCGAATTCGCGCGGGCGACGCGGATGCCGCCGAGGCGACTGCGCGCAGACCTGCTCGCGCAGCCTGGGCCTGCGGCCCAATCTCAGGACGACCACGCACATGCTGCTGGGCGAGGCGCTCGAGAAGCTCGGCCGCTATGAGGAGGCCTTCGCGTCGTTCACCGGAAGCGAACGAGATGGACCGCAAGCTGCAGGCGCCGCGCGTTCGAGAACGCCCAGTACGCGAGTTCACCGGCCGCGATCGCGAAGCTGACCCACTTCACGCGAACGGCAGATTCCTCGACGAGCATGGACGCGGCCGCCAGCGGATGGCTTGCCGACACCTGGCATTCCTGGTCGGGTTCCCGCGCGCCGGCACGACGCTGCTCGCAGCAAGTGCTGGCGGGGCAACCCGGTCGCGACGCTCGAGGAGCAGGACAACTCTCGCGACGCTCATGAATCACTGCTGCTCGCGCCCGGTGCGCTTGAGCGCTGGATTTCCTGCCGCGAGACGGAACTCGGCAAGCGGCGGCGCGGAGTACTGGAATCGCGTTGAGCGGAGGATGCCCGCCGAGCCGCGAAACGCGCGACCCACCTCGACAAGCTGCCGATGAACCTCGCCGTGCTGCCGGTCATCCACCTGCTGTTCCCGGATGCGAAGTTCATCCTGCGCTGCGCGATCCGCGCGACGTCATCGTGAGCTGCTTCCGCAACTCACTTCGCGATCAACGCCGCGATGTTCCAGTTCCTGTCGCTCGAGACCGCGGCGCGCTACTACGACGCTGTGATGGCTTCGGCCGAGGTCGCGCGGGAGGCGGCCGCCGCTCCCTGCTTGTCGTGCGCTACGAAGACGTGGTCGCGGACCTGCGCGGCGAGGCGATGAAGCTGATGGATTTCCTCGGGCAGCCCTGGACCGACGATGTGCTGAAGTACACCGAGACGGCAAGCCGGCGGAAATCTACACGCCGAGCGCGACGCAAGTCATCCAGCCGATCTATAAGAGTTCACTGGGGCAGTGGCGCCACTGCAGCGCAGCTCGCGCCCGTGCTGCCCGTGCTCGAGCCCTGGGTCCGGAAATTCGGCTACTAGGGTTTGGCGACTCTTCTCGTACGTGTAGAACAGGTCATCGCGCACCCAGTCGCAGGACTCGTACAGCGACTGGCCGATCGTATTCGTCACCGCGGTCTGCAGCTGGAGGCGGGCGGCGCCCGTCTTGCGACCGTGCGCCTCCGCAGCTTCCATCAGCGAGCGGCCCGCGCCGGTGCCGCGCGCGGCGGGCGTCACGAAGAGGTCGTAGGAGCACGTAGGTGCGGTCCGGCGAGCACAGAGCAGAACGCCGGGTAGAGCTGCGTGAATCCGATGACCTCGCCTCGCTCGTTCTCGGCGACGTAAGATCACCGGATTCCTTGCGCTTGAAGCGCTCGTCGAGATAGCGCCAGGGCGAACGAGTCGGCCGGCTTTCGTAGAACTGCCGGTACGCGTCGAAGAGCGGCGCGATCGGCGTCGAGATCGCCGTGCTCAGCCAGGCGGGTTTTCGCTTTCGTCGTTGCCATGGTCGTGATCCTCTTCACCCGGTTATGAGCCGCCGGGCAGCATCTTGTCCAGCAGCTCGAAGCCGGCGCGCTCGTCGTAGCCGTGCGCGCGATAGAAAACGCGCGCGCCGATCGTTTCCCTTGCCGAGCTGGAGCGCAACGTTCGTGCACCCGCGCCGGATGAATTCGGCCTCCGCGAGTTCCAGGGAGCTCGTCGCCGAGGCCCTTGCCCCGTGCGGACGGCAGCACGAAGAACTCGTCGATCTCGGCAGTGAGCCCGAGGTGCTCCAGGCTGAACACGTAGACGGCGAGCAGGTAGCCGACCGCCTGGCCCTTGATGCAGGCGATCCAGCCGCGTTGCCGAGCGTGGCGTCTGGCGCAAAACCGCTCGAGCTCTCTTCGTGACGCGCGCGGCATCGAAGCCGGCGACGTCCTCGAAGATCCAGTACTGCTCTGACGAGCGGCAGCAGCGCGGGAATGTCCTTCGAGGTGATCGGCCGAATGTCCGACGCTCATGGCCGCTCCCAGTCCGCGACGGGTCCCCGCACGCGCCGGAAGAGCGGATGGCAGTCGGCCCGCCGCGCCGCCGCCAGCGGGCATGCAGCGGCCGGTTTCGCACCGCGAGCTTCTTTCATCAGGTGTTTCCATTCATGGGCGAGCTGGCCGCTGGTGGCTGCGATCGGCGCAACGGCGCCGGGGGCCAATCTTATGGCGGTCGAACGCGTAACCGCGAGCCGTCGCCTCCGGGCGTGGACCGCCGCGAGATAGGCGTTGATCGCGGAGCGGGGCGAGGCATGCGCCCGAAAGCGCGCGAGCTGCGGATGATGCTTGTAGCCGCGCGTCTCGCCGCGCAGCACGGCTTTGCAAGCAGGGCCTCGCGCCAGAGCGCGCACGAGCCCTGCGAATCGAGATAACGCGGGTGGAGCGTCCAGAGCCGCATCAGCGCTTGCCCAGTTTTCGCTGCCAGGCGGTGCGCAGCAATCCACGCACGTCGTCCGGCCTCGCGGATTCCAGGTTGACCCGGAAGCCCTACGACCTTCTTGCCCCAGCCGAGGATCTCGTAGGTGGCGGGATAGAGCTTCACCATGCGGTCGCGGTCTTCCTCGTCCACGAACACGTGCAGCGAGTCCGCCTTCCGTCGGCGCGGTCGCGTAGATGCGCCCGCGCACCCGGAACGAGGTGTAGCGATGGTGCGGCGACTCGGTGGTCCCGAGCAGCGCCATCGCCCTCGCGTCGGACATCGGATGACAGCAACATCCGGGTCGCACCCTTTGGCCGGAAGCGGCAACAATCGCGGCGGAGGTGCCGCCATGTTCAGGAAAGTAGCATTCACGATGTATCCCGTGCAGGACTGGCAGCGGGCGCGGGCGTTCTAACGGTGAAACGTTGGGCCTCAAGGTCGGCAGCAACTCGTCGAACGGGGTCTGGACGGGAGTACGACCTGCCGGGCGGCGGCTCGCCTTGCGCCCTCTTCGGCACGAAGGACTTGAAGCCCTCGGCCGATGGCGGCGCGAGCGTCGCGCTCGGAGGTCGACGACCTCGGACAAGCGTCAACGCCGACCCCGAAAGCCAAGGGCGCGAATGCACAAGGCCGACATGATCCACTTCGCCGGTCTGCCGGATGTCGGGTCATCCTCGACTCTGGAGGGCAACTCGCTCATCCTGCACGAGCTCAAGAAAAGTAGGGGCGCGTCAGAAACCGATGCGGACGGCCTGGCCTTTGCGCCGTGCCGCCGTCCGCGGGATTGCCCTTCGCGTCAAAGGCTTCGTGGCGCATCGTGGAGGTGAAACTCTGGCCGTCCGCCGCGAGCTTGATCGTCTCGGTGAAGACGGCCGCGGCCGGAAGGCAGCCAGCCTGCGCCCTTGAGGAAGGCCGGCTCCTCCGCAGGTGCCGGTCGAGTAGTACTCGTATTTCAGTTCGTATTCGCCGGGGCCCGTCTTGCGCCAGCACGCCGTAGGCAGGCGGCACTGGCGGCGCGCCGTCGTAATTCGACGACTCGGTCATCGTCCCCGCCCGCGTTGAATGCGTACATGAATTCGAGATCCTTGATCTCGGCGAATGCGCCGCTCTCGAACTGGAGGGACGAACGCCAGCGCGCCGACGAATGGCTCGGGTTCCGGCTGCTGCGGCGCTTTCTGCACGCAGGCCGCGGCTGCGAGAGCGAGAGTCAACGGAATGGCGAGCTGCCAGCGTGTCATGGGCCTTGCCTCAGTCCTGTTGCGACCATGTAGCGCGAGTTTGCCATGAAGGGCGTCGTTCCACCGGGGTAGGGCACTTCGCGAAAGCCGAGCCGCAGGTACAGCCGAGGTGCGCACTTCGTTGCTCATGTTCACGAACAGCGACAGCTCGCGATCGCCGAATTCCGCGAGGCCCCAGGCGCGTGAGTTCGCGGATGAGCCGCGTGCCGAGCCCGCGGCCGCGCATCCGACGGCGACACCGCGAGGCGGCCGAAATGGCAGCGCTCGAGGCGGACATAGCATTGGCCCGAATGCCGCGAGCGCACCATCGTCGTCGACGAGCGACCAGCTTGCGATGTCATCGATCCGGCTGTCCTCGCGGAAAGATTCCGGCGTGAAAGGGAAGCGAAATTCGGCCGCCCCAGGTGCGGCATTGCTCTGCGTCCGGGAACCAGTGTCATCAACTCCGGCAGCTGGGCCGGGTCGGAGCGTGCGGAAATTCACGGCCTCACAACTGGCCCCTGTGGCGCGCTTGAACGACGCGGACGCCCGAGCCATTCGCGTCCCATCCACTTTCCAGTGCGGTGCGAGGATCGAGCGTGTCGCCATGCAGGTCGTAAGGGCCGCTCTTCGTCTGTTGCCGATGTAGACGTCCGCGAGGTCGGCCTCGACGTGATGGATGACGACGCCTTTGCTCGGCATCGACGCGGTACGTGCCGAAATAGGCGACGTAGGCGTCGTAGAGCGCCTGCTTCTCCTCGGGCGTGACCTTGCTGTCGTCACCCGCCGCGACCTTCGGGTGCGGCACTTTCATGATCTGGACGCTCATGTGGCCGTCGGCGTCGTACATGAGCATCCCCTTCGGTCCTTGCCGTAGGGGAATACGGATTGTCGCGTCAGGCGACTTGTCCTCGAACGCGACGAGCCGCCAGGTGCCGACCAACGGACGCCTTCGTCCGCTCGGGCGACGACGCGCGCATGCGAGGATCCAAGCGTAGGAAGCGGTAGCTCGCGGTGTTTTCATCCAGACCAGTCACGATATCTGCGCTGTTGGACATCGGAACAACATGCGCGGGATCTTAGCTCGCGTGAGGCGGATCGTGCTCAATGACGAAGGACGGCCTTGCCCGGATACTCCCGGAATTCGAGCTCGCGCATCGTAGTCCGGCAGCTCGGTCCAGCTGCGGCGCAGCGAGATGGGCGGAGTGCAGCCGGCCGTCGCGAACGAGGGCCATCAGGCGCTCGAGATCCTGCGCGCCGACGCGTCCGCTCGCGACTTCCTCGAATATCAGTGAGCCATAGATGCGGGCTGCGCCTTTCGCGTAGAGCGTGCGCGCGTTGAACGGTCGTGTCCTGTTCCGAGGAGTTGCCAATCGTCACGACGACGCCTTGGCGGCCGACGAGTTCGATCGCCTTCGCAAGCGAGCTGCCGCCGACGGACTCGAGAATCAGGTCGAATGGTCCCTGCGGCCGCATCGATTGTGGTCGCGATTTCCTTCGCGCCGAGGGTCCGTCAAAGCCTCGTGCTGCGCCGGCCCGCGAACTGACGGCGCACACCTCGGCGCCGATCGAGGGCGGCGAGCTGGATCGCGAACTGACCGACGCCGCCGGAACCTCCGGTGATCAGCACGCGCTTTCCCTTGAGCGGCGATGCGAGCGCGAACGCGCGCAGGATGGTGAAGGCCCGCGATCGGAAGTGTGGCCGCGATGTCGAAATCGATGCCTTCCGAGATGAGCGCGCGCGCGAACCGCGGGAACCGCGACCTCTCGGCCCATCCGCCGCTGTCGAGCAGTGCGTGCAGACGCGCACGCCCATGTGCGGGGCCTGCGCCGTTCTTTGCCGGCGGCGATGACCGGTGCCGGCGACGTCCCATCCCGGAATGCTTCCATCCGGTGCGCGTGTCGCGCCGCGAACCTCGCCGCGGTTCAGCGAAACCGCGTGTACCTGCAGGACCAGCTCATCCGCGGCCGGCGTCGGATCCGGCACGTCGGCGAGCAGGAGTTGTCCTCTGCGTTTCTGCCAGGCCTTCACATTCAGTCGGGCTTGGAGGGCTCGTTGTACTGCTGGAAGTTGTCGACGTAGTCGTCGAGATTCTGCACGAGCATCTTGCGATATTCGGCGACGAAGTACTCGATCGTCTCGCCATAGGCGCTCTTCAGCTCGGCGGGAGACTGGCGATGATTCGCGCTGACCCAGGCGCATTGAATCGTGCGCAGGCATGCGCATGAGCGACGCGCTCACTTTGCCTTGCGAGGCTTCACTCAAGTGATCGCTCGCGACGCGCAGGTGCTCGTCCGCGCGGTCGTAGAAATCGTGATCGGCATTCTTCGACAAGTCCGGTCTCCTCGGTCTGCATCAGCGCTGCCAAGAATACCAGTCTTATCAATGCTTTCCAGCTAAAACCTGTCGCAATTTAGTTACGTTGTCCGCGGCGCGCTCAAACGTAAGGCGACCCACTGCCGGATGATTTTCGCGAAGCCGGCTTTCTTTGCCTTCAGGTCTCGTTCTTGTCCGTGAACACGACCATCGCGCGGTCTTTCCCCGAGCCACTTCAGCAGCTTGGCGGGATCTGCGATCGCGACGCCGCCCGCCGGCAAGCTTCTTCAGCTTGGCGCCGAGGTGAAGGATGGGATGCGATGCCGCGCTGGCCTTCTCGCACGGCTGGACCGTGGCGAAGTACCTCCGTCGTGCGAAAGCTCGGCGAGTTCCACTGATGCCCTCGTGAATTCCTGGGCCGCGCCGAGGGATCGTTCCGCGGATCGACTCGATCTCGGCCTTGAAGGGATGCTTGAGGCTCGCCACTGAAGGCATCGACTCTGCCTCGCCGGTGTCGGCGGCTGGCAAGACCTACAGGGTTTCCTGGGCTGCGGCATCAGGCCATGCCCTCCGGCAACGGATGGCGATAGATCATCCACTCGAAATCGCGGAACTGGATGTTCCGCTCATGCATGCAGCCGACTGCGGTTGCAAGCTTGCGCGACGCCTCGTTCTCCGCGCGGATCAGGCTGATCGGTCGCATCGAGAGATGCCGCCGTCGCAAGCTGAATCGCGCGCACGGCCTCCGATGCGAAGCCCCGGCCCCAGCAGTCGCGGACCAGCAGCCACTTTGATCTCCGTTTCCGAAGTCGCCCGGAAACCAGAGGCCGCGGCGCCGATCATGGTTCCCGCTCTCCTTCTCGACGAGCGCGTACGGACCGTAGCCGCGCAGCGGCCAATGGCCGCCATCGCGGACATCGCGCGCCAGCTCTCGCCTTCGGTCAAGGTGCGGCCGAAGGTGAACTTCGTGCAGACGCGGATCCGTGTAATGCCGGTGGAGCGGTTTCCAGTCGTCCGAGCACGAAGCCGCGCAGGCGCAGCCTCGGAGGTTTCCAGCTCGGTCGGAATCAGCGGCGTCACGGGCTAGAGTGGGGCGTCGGGCTCGCCCGAATGCCACATCAGGCGGCTGATCTTCCAGTCGCCGCTGGTTTCGCGCCGAAGCACCATCAGGTAGACGTCGTCGACCTGCTTCGTGAGGCCGCCTTCGCGCGTCACCATCCAGCCGCCATTGTGTCCACGCACGACCGCGAGCGTGCCGTCCACGCAGATCTCGTCCACGTGGGCCTCGATCGTGGGCGTGAAGGACTCGAACAGGCCGGACGTAGCGGCGCTGGATCTCCGCGCGGTCGGTCACCGGCTGCTCGTTGGGCGGCAGCAGGACGGCGTCCGCGGCGTAGTAGTCGAGCACGCGCCCGATGTCGCGTTCTCGTTGTCGGCGGCGACGAGGCCCTCGACGACTTCGCCGCACCTTCAATGCGGCGTCGTCATCGGCGCGGCAGGCGAGGGCCGGCGGCGCCAGCGCGACGAGGCCAAGGGCCAGCAGGGGCGCGCAGCGCGGCGCGCATCACGCGGGCGAAGCGGCCGCGCGGAGATCGCGGCGCAAAAGTTCTGACGGCTTCGGGACTCAGCCAAATGAGCGTGTCCTGGTAGGACTCGATGTGCTCGATGATGGACTGCCGCGGGCCGCTTGCGCCAGCTATCGGAGGAATAGAACGCATCCTCGGTCGCCTGCCGGTCCTCGAGGCTCGCGAACGCCCGCATGAGGAAATAGCCGTTCGGGTCGTTGGCCGAGAATCGAAGGCGACGACATCCATGCCGGACTGCTTCACGAGCGGGATGCCCTTCTGGATGAAGGCCCTCGTGAAATGCGGGACCTGAGCCCGGTTTGAGGCGATAGGTGCGAATCTCGACGGTGCGGCTCATGGCGTCAGGGCTCCGCGCCAGAGTTCGACGGCGTCGTCGCCAGTGCCTTCCACGACCATCCCAGCGCAGGCGGCTGTCAGGTCAGGTGGGGACCCAGGCGGGAGGATCGAAGTGCGCGTGCCGCGTTCTCGGCCATGACCTTGTATTCCTCTTCGCACCGGGCCAGCGCCGGCGTAGGAGCGGTTATCACGCAGCGGATTTCGAGCGCACCCGGAATCAGCGTCGCGATGCCTGCCACGGTAACGGCGATTTCGCGGGCCTTGAGCCGCTTTGCTGCCCGATTCGCCTCGTGGTCGCTGACTCCAACACTGATGATCACCAACTCTCTGCAGGTTATTCACGGCGCCCGTGAGCGCCAGCGCTCGAGCTTCGGAATTCCGCGCGTAAAGAGTCCGGCCAGGAATCCGGGGATGTGAAACTCGGCCAGCTTTTCCCGGACCCGCTGCTGCATCTGCTCGTGAACAGTGAGGTCGGGCAGCACGAACCGCCCCTGGCGATAGCAATGGCTGCAATACGTCGCACTTCTGGAGCCGTCGGCCTCCGTACCGCCGTGCTCCTCGTCGCGCTTGAGCGGCATTCCGCAACTCTGGCAATTCTTGTATGCAGCTTGCATCGTCGAGTCCTCCTTACCGGGCCTTGATCGCCTTGGTCGGATCTCCGATCTTCTTGTTGAGCGCCGCAGCCTCCCTAGCGAGGCGGCGCACGTAACCGCGAGGCTGACGGGCGTGTCCTCGCGGATCTCGAATGTCGCCATTTCGTACTTGCCGCCCGGCTTGAGCCGCGGCTCGATCGTGCGCAGACGCTTTCCGCGCCAGAAGCCGAACAGCACGCGCTCGTCCTCGGCGCGAATCATGAGTACGGGACCAGTTCGAGAAGCAGACGAGATTGCCCCCACTTGATCGTCTCCTCGAACTTCGCGCTCGCGCGCACTGTGAACCGGAGCGCCGTCACGCACTTCTTACGCCAGCCGCGGAGCAGGGCAACGTACTCGGCAGGCGTGGCGGCGGTCGTGGACATCATCCGGTTCATGCCCCAGACCCCATCTCTTCCGAGCAGCCATTGCGGGCCGGGCCGGGCGCTGCTGGTCGCGGCTGCAGAGGTAGTGAATGAGCGCCTTGAACCGTCACTGGCCCTTAACCTTCGAAGACGGCCGCGCGCTATCGAGCTGGGCCGGCGTAAGTCCTTCCACGATCTGGAAAGCGTTTTCGACCGGGCTTCGCGTGCGGAACGCGGCCAAGGCTTCCCGGGCATCGGCCTCGCCATAGCGTCGATCGCGAACGAGAGAAAGCGCATCTTCTGTGTCCAGGGAAGGAAGAAAGGGATTGTCCTCCGGAAAGCGCGCGCGCTCGATGCGTCGATGGCAGCGCGTCGATCACCGATAGCCCGTATGTGGCAGACCTGCTCGATCGCCGCCAGTGCTTCGCTCGGAGCGCCGTCCCAGGACGCGGGCGCCCGGTGCTTGTGAGGTCGCAGGGATGAGGCGCGTAGTGCGACTCGAACTGTGCTGGAAAAGCGCGCAATGCATTGAGCGTCGCATCGTTCATGGCATATCGCTACCAGATCTGCTCCGCGACGGTCGCCTTGAATGCCGGATGTGATCGAGCAGAGT
>ERZ1370068.10052-contig-8782_pt1 | contig 34185 bp, 36 predicted proteins | sample MGYA00561227_ERZ1370068 | MGnify/ENA primary metagenome ERZ1370068 (study PRJEB38410, sample SAMEA6850437) | metagenome | study: Metagenomic assessment of the ecological functions of the soil: analysis of the soil microbiota associated with the...
TGCCGACCGCGTGCTAGCGCATGGATCTTCACAGCGCGCAGGATCCAGGGGGTTCTCTCTGCACAATCCCGCTGCGACCACCTGTACGCCGCGCCGGTGCTGATCGACTACTTCTGCCCAGAAGAAGCTGTCCGGACCTGGTCGGTCAGTGGCGCCCGACGTGGGCGGCGTCAAGATGGCGCGCGCCTACGCCAAGCGCCTGGGCGCCGATCTGGCGCTCGTCGACAAGCGCCGCCCGCGGCCGGACTCGGTCGAGATCATGAACATCATCGGCGACGTCGAAGGGCAAGAACGTCGGTGCTGTTCGACGATCTGGTCACCACCGGCCAGCACGCTGTGCCAGGCGGCCGAGGCGATCCGCGCCGCAGGGCGCACGCGACATCTACGCCGGCGTCACGCACGGGGTGCTCAGCGCCAGCGCGCGTCGAGCGCCTCGCCCGGGTCGCCGATCAAGGAGCTGGTCGTCACCGACACCGCTGCAACAGCGATCGCACTCGCCGCCGCACGTCACCGTCGAGCTGTCGGTCGCGGATCTGCTGGGCGAGGCGGTGCAGCGCATCCACGAGGAACGCTCGCTCGAGCTCGCTGTTCGTGCTGAGACCACGGGCGCAGCGCGCGGCTTGGCGCCGTGCGGACGCCTGCATCACGGCAAGGAGGAACGCCATGGCAGTCATCCCGTTGAGCGGCACGCGCCGCGAGCGACTCGGCAAAGGGCGGCGCCCGCAAGGCGCGCGCGGCCGGGCAGATCCCCGGCGTGCTGTACGGCCACGGCGAGGAGCCGGTCGCCGGTCAGCGATCGGGGCCCGGGAGTTCGAGCTCGCGCTGCGCAGCACACGAGGGCGGCAACCCGATCGTAAACCTGGCGGTCGGCGGGCGGCGAGTTCACCGCGCTGATCCGCGACGTGCAGTACGACCCGCTGATCGCGCGCACATCCTGCACCTCGACTTCCAGCACATCTCGCTCACCGAGACGCATCGAGGTGAAGGTCAGCGTGCACCTGACCGGGCTCGCCGATCGGCGTCAAGGACGGTGGCGGCATCCTCGGAGACGATCCTGCGCGAGGTCGATGTGCGCTGTCTGCCGACCGCGATCCCGCCGTCGATCGACGTGGACGTGAGCCACCTCAACATCGGCGACTCGGTCCACGTGCGCGATCTCGCGTGCCCGACGTCACGATCCTGAACGACGGCGACGAGACCATCGCGACCGTGGTGCCGCCGACCGTGATGGAGGAGAAGCCGCCGGAGGTGGCGGTGGCGAGCGGGCGCGACGGCGAGCCCGAGGTCATCGCCAAGGGCAAGAAGGACGAGGAAGGAGCGCCGACGGCCGAGGGCAAGGAGAAGGAGAAGAAGGAGGAGAAGGGGAAGAAGTAGGACGTGGCGCCTGGTGCGTCGGCCTCGGGCAATCCCGGCCGCGCGTTACGCCGACACGCGTCACAACGTGGCGCTGGCGAGGTGCTGGACGCGCTGGCCGGCCGCTGGCATGCGCAGCGCCGATCGGCGACGCACGGTCTACCCGGCCGCGGCGGGCGCAGGCGTCGAGCGCCGGGACGGTGGTGCTGATGGTGCCGCTCACGTTCATGAATCGCCTCGGGCGATGCGCTGCGGGCTGGCGCGAGGCGGAGCGGCGGGAGCATCGGCGGCCGCGGCGGCGACGAGCTGCTGGTGGTGAGCGACGACGTCTATCTGCCGGTGGGCACGCTGCGGCTGCGGCCGCGCGGCACGAGCGGCGGGCATCGCGGGCTCGAGAGCATCGAGCAGGCGCTGGGGCATCGCGGAGTTCGCCCGGCTGCGGATCGGCGTCGGCGCGGCCGGAGAGCGGCGCGGAGCTGCGAGAACACGTGCTGGACCGCTTCGCGACCCGGAGACGCGTGGGCGGGTGGACGAGGCGGTGCGCGAACGCGGCGGACGCCGTGGAGTGCTGGGTGGGCGAAGGCATCCTCGTCGGCCATGAATCGATTCAATCGCAGGACAGGAAGGAGGTTCGAGAACCGTGACCAAGTACGAAACCGACCTTCATCCTCGAGCCCGGCTTCGACGAGGGCCGAGTCAACGAGGAGATCGACCAGCGTCACCAGATGGATCAAGGACCTCGGCGGCGAGGTGCTCGAGGTCCAGCGCTGGGGCAAGAAGCGGCCTGGCCTACGAGATCGGCAAGAAGCGCGACGGGATCTACACGCTGATGCTGTACCAGGCGGCCCGGCGCGATCGGTGAAGGAAGTCGAGCGGCGGCTGCGGCTGAACGAGTCGATCATGCGCGTGCTGACCGTGATGCACGTTCCACCGGAGCTGCACCGTAGCCAAGGCCGATCCGGCAGCGGTCGCGGCGGCGGAAGAGGCGGCGGGACGACGTAGACGTGAACCAGCCCCCGGAGGAGGTGCATGAGCGAGCTGAAGCTTCCGGAGATCAAACCGGGTGTTGCTGAGCGGCCGGCTGACCCGCGATCCCGGACGCTGCGCTACGCCCGGACGGCACGGCGGTCACGCAGCTTCGGCCTGGCGTTCCACCGCCGCTACCGGGCGCGCGACGGGCACGCCGCGGAGCAGACCGGCTTCGTGACCGTGGTGACGTATCAGCGCCTGGCCGAGGTGTGCGGGCAGTACCTGAAGAAGGGCAGCGCGGTGCTGGTCGAGGGCCGGCTGCAGATGCGGGAGTGGGCGTACGCCGCAGGGTGACGAAGCGCCAGCGCCTCGAGATCCGCGGCGAGAGTGGTGCACTTCCTCGAGCGGCGTCCGGCGGACGCCCCACGCGTGGCGGCGGCACGCCGGCCGCGACGTCAGCGCACCGTGCCGACGCGAGCACCGAGGAACGTCGTTCTGAGGGTCAGGCGGCACGAAGCGGAGGTGAGAGAGAAGCACATGGCGAAGAAGAACGCGAGGAGGAGCAAGAGCTTCAAGCGGAAGTACTGCAAGCTGTGCCTGGAGAAGGTGGGCTTCGTCGGACTACAAGGACGACAAGCGGCTGAGCTCGGTTCATCACCGACCGCGGCAAGATCGTGCCGCGCCGCGTCTCGGGCACCTGCTCGCGACACCAGAAGCAGATCACCGTCGGCGGTCAAGCGGGCGCGAGATCCTGGCGCTGCTGCCCTTCACCAGTGATTATCTACCGCTGATCGCGTCGCGTCGCTCCGGCGAACTGGGGCTCGTGGATCCGCACGCTGGCTGCTGGTTGGCGCGCTCGGCGCTGTTCGCGTGGTGAACGCCAGCGCCGTGGGGCGGCCTGTGGTGTGCTGGTGCCGGTCGGCGGTCGCGATCGTCGCTGCTGATCGCCTGGAGGTGGGGAGCATGGGGCGTGTCGGCGCCGGTGGTGCATCGTTCGCGTGGCGCCATGGTCATCGGCGGGACCGTTCAGCATCTGGGTGTGGTGGATCCCGGTGGCGGCCGCTGACCGGCGCCTGGATGGGGCTGCGCGAGGAGGAGGCGGGGCAGCTCGCCGCGGCGAGCGGGCGTGATGCTGCTGCCGGTGCTGCTGCTCGCGGCGCTGCTGCCGTGGATGGCGAACTACCCCGACGCTGGTCAGCGACCTGCGAGCGCTGGCTGCAGCGCTCGGGCGACCGATGCAGCTGCTCGCGCTGCTACAACGCAGCTCGGCTACCAGGCGCGAGCGGCGCCAGCGGGACCGAGCGCCGAGCGCTCGTGACGGAGAGCGCCGACGCTGCGCAAGCGCGGCGCTGCCGGCGGCGCTGCCGAGCGTGCTGTTCATCTGTGGATGGCCTGCTGGTCGTCGGCCGGGCGCGGGCTGGCGTCGCGGCTCGCCGCGTGGCTGCGCTGGCCGCGCGCTCACCACCGGGCGGCTCGACCGACTGGCGAGCTTCCCGACTCGGCGCGTGTGGCTGCTGCTGCTCGGGCTGGCGCTGGCTGGTGGCGGGCTGGTCGGCCGGGTCGCACCAGCGCGTGGACGCTGCTGCGTCAACCTGGGGCTCGGTTATTGTGTGCAGGGTGTGGCGGTCGTAGAATCCCGCTGCTGCTCGCGCGGCGTTCCGCCATCGATCATCGCCCTGACCTTCGTGTTCGTGTTCTGCTGATGGCCGCCCCGGTGTTCCTGCTCGCCGCGGTGTGCGTGGGCGTCAGCGACGTGTGGCTGGACTATCGACGAATCGAAGCCGTCCCCGACGGGGACTCATCCTAGGAGCGTGCCGATGGAAGTGATCCTGCTGGAAGACCTGGCGGCGTGGGCACCAAGGGTGCCACCGTCAACGTGAAGCCGGGCTTCGCGCGCAACTACCTCGCTGCCGCGCAGGCTGGCGATCGCCGCCGGCACCGAGCTCGGCCAACCTCTACCAGGAGCTCGAGCGCCAGAACCAGTCCAGCGCGAGAAGCTGGTGCTCGGCAGCGCGCGCGCCGAGGCGGCGCAGCTCGACGGCGTCGAGGTCAACGTCCCGGCCCAGGCGAACGAGGAGGACACGCTGTTCGGCTCGGTGACCTACGTCCGACGTGGCCGATGCGCTGGCCCGCGCCGGGCACACGTGGTCGACAAGCGCATGATCGAGCTCGACGGACCACATCAAGCAGCTCGGCCGCTACGACGTGAGCGGTGCGGTTCGGCGCCGGCGTCACGGCGACCGTCAAGGTCTGGGTGGTGCGCGTCATGAGCGAGTCGTGCGCCGCCTGCGACGCTCGGCGCGCGCTGCTGGCCGCTGGGCCTCGGCGGTCGCGGCTCGCTCGCGCACCGCCGACGGCGTCGCGCACAAGACCGCGCAAGAGCGAAGTCCGCCAAGAGCCGGCGCCCGCGGCCGGCCGCGACACCGGTGCTGGCGCGGGTCGGCAGCGACGATGATCACGCCGGCGCGACGTGCGAGCAGCGGCTCGACGAGCTGCTCGAGCCCTACCGCTCGAACTTCACAGACGCCCGAGGGCCGCCAGCAGTTCGCTCGACCGCCTGATCGAGGAGCGCGTGTGGCTGATCGGCGCGCCGCAAGCACGGCGTCGACAAGCGCCCGGAGGTGCAGCAGCCAGATCGAGCAGTCGCAGCGCGACCTGCGTCATCCGCACCTACGTCAACGAGGTCATGGCGACGAACCCGGCTCCATCGGATTCCGAGGCCAGGGCGTACTACGACGCGCACCTCTCCGACTACCGCGTGCCGGCGACGGTGACGCTGAGCCACATCCTGCTCGAAGACCGAGGCGGAGCGACGCAGCAAGGTGCTGCAGGTGCGACGCGGCAGGCAGGACTGGAAGAAGCTGGTCGAGCAAGTACTCGGTCGATACGCTCACGCGCAGCGAACGGCGGCTCGCTGGGCGTCGTGACGCGCGACGGGCAGTTCGCGCTCGATCGGCCGCCAGCCGGCGCTGGCGGAGTCGGCGTTCGCGCTCGGGATCAGCCGCGGGCACGGGCGCGATCGGCGGCCCGTGGCAAGACCAGCCGCGGCTGGCACGTGGTGAAGGTGGACGCGGTCAAGGCCGAGGGCCTGCGCTCGTTCGATCAGGTCGCAAGCGTGATCATGCGCGCAGCTCAGCTCAGCAGCGCGCACGCAGGACTTCTACAGGCGCGGCTCAGCCGCAGGCAGAAGCCGACTCGGCGTGACGGTCGATTCGGCCGCGGTCAAGGGCTTCGTCGTCGCAGAAGAAGACCGCGCAGGAGCTGTTCACGCGAGGGCGCAGGAGGCGGCGACGCGCCGCGGACGCGCATCGCCGCCTACCGGCAGCCTGCTCGCACGAGTACCCGCAGAGCGAGGTGAGCCCGCAGGCGCAGTTCATGATCGGTTTCATCTACTCCGAGGAGCTCAAGAACTACGACGAGGCCGAGAAGGCGTTCAACGATCTGCTCGAAGCGGTATCCGAACTCGGAGCTGGTCGAGTCGGCGCAAGTGGATGATCGCGCACATGCGCACCGAGGACGCGCCCGCGTTCATGATCCGAGCGCCGACTCGCGGCACACGCCACCGCGACCGCGCGCGACGGCGCGGTCAGGAAAGCCGTGAGGGTGGTCGAAGCGCGCGGTCAACGGGCTGATCCTCGAGCACAAGACCCAGCAGAACATCGTCATCCTGCGCGAGGCCGAGGGCCAGCGCATCCTGCCGATCTGGATCGGCCCCGGCGAGGCCCAGGCGATCCGCCGCATCCTGTCCGAGGAGCCGTTCCCGCGCCCGCTCACCCACGACCTGCTGGTGATCACGCTCGAGGGGCTCAAGGCCAAGATCGCGCGGGTCGTGATCGCCGACCTGCGCGAGAACACGTTCTTCGCCAGCGTGATCGTCGAGCGCGACGCGCGAGGTGCTGTCGATCGACGCGCGCCCGTCGGACTCGATCGCGCTGGCGCTGCGCGCCAAGGCGCCGATCTACGTGAACGAGAAGCTGCTCCAGCCGCCGCGCCGGTCGAGGACGACGGCGCCCGAGGAGGGCGCGAGCCGCGCCCGCTCACCGACGAGGAGAAGGCCGAGCAGCTCCGGCGCTACCTCGAGAAGCTCAATCCCGAGGACTTCGGCAAGTTCCAGATCTAGCGCGGAGCCTGTTCGGGCCCGGGGAGCATGATCCATCTCCGCGCGGGCGGGAGAACCATGGGAGTCGCGCTCGGCGTCGCCATCCTGGCGACGCTTTTGCTCATCCTCGGACCTGCCCCGGCCATCCATGGCTCCTGCAGGTCTGCGGGCCTCCTCCGCGGACCCGGTTCTCCGCCCGCGCGGCGCCGGTCGCTCGCCATCCTGGCGACGCTCTCGCTCATCCTCGACCTGCTCCGCCATCCATGGCTCCCGCAGGTCTGCGGGGCCTCCCTCGCGGACCCGGTTCTCCCGCCCGCGCGGCGCCGGTCGCTCGCCATTCCGGCGACGCCTCGCTCATCCTCGACCTGCTCCGCCATCCATGGCTCCCGCAGGTCTGCGGGGCCTCCTCCGCGTACTCCGGTTCTCGCGCCCGCGCGGCGACAGTCTGCTGCGTGGCGACGGTTAGCGGCACGGTCCGCGGCACCGGTTGCTGCGCGGGGCCACACCCACGGTGCCGGCGCGTGGCGGCGGCTAGTAGATCCGGAACGGAGAAGCGGAAGATCGGCGTAGACCTCGCTGCGAGAGCCGTTCCGGCGCGGTAGGGGCGGAAGCGGTACTGCCGCACGGCCTCGGCGGCCGAGCGCTCGAAGGGCACGATCCCGGTGCTGGCGAGCAGTTGCACGTCCACCACGCTGGCCGGCGGTGTCGATCAGCGCCTGCACCATGACCCGTCCCTCGACGCCCTTCTCGATCTCGCGCCTCGGGGTAGATGGGGGCCGAGGCAGTGCTCGATGATGAGATCCTCGCGACTGAACGACCGGCGATGTCGGCGAGGCGCGAGACCGATCGCGCAGGAGCAGATCGGCCTCCGACATGCCGGGGCCGTGCAGGTTCGGGTCGCACCTGGGGGTCGCGCGCAGGTCCTTCATGGTGCGCGCCTGACTCGCACCTTGCCGCCGGCACGGGCGTGGCGCGGCTGTCGATCGATCCCATGTCGCGCGTGACCAGGTGGGTGCCGCGCACCGCCTGCGAGTGAGATGCGCCGCACGTACTGCTCGCGGCCCTCGTAGCCGAAGTGCGAGCTCAGTCAGGAGCTGGCGGACTTCACGCTGGAAGGGCCGGCACGGTGATGGCCGAGGAGCGGCACGAGTCCGCCGCGAACGCCAGCGACGTCGGCGATAGACCGCGACGCGGCGGCTCGCGCGGCCCCGCTCGACAAAGAAGCTCTCCACCCCGTGGTTCATCAGCACGTCGCTCCGGGGCGCGGCGGTAGGGCGTTCAGTCTCCGCGCGGCCCGGTCAGGACAGCGCCCCGCGTCGAGCTCTAGCAAAACCGTGCGCGCCCGCACGCGCGGTTCGTCCACACGTGGCCTCGATCGGCCCGGGCTCGGTGCGCGCGAAGCGAGCGACGCCCCGTGCGTCGGTTTCGAGCACCAGCGCGTCGCCGAGGGTGACGAACGCGCCCGGCACCGGGACGTCCGCCTCGTCCCGCACCTCCAGCTGAATCGACCGCCCACGACGCGGCCGGAGCCCATTCGCGGGCCAGCGCGAGGAACAGGGCGTACGCCTCGGCGCGCAGCGCCCCTGCGGCGAGCAGGGCCTCCTCGTCCCGGGCCGAATCCACCCGCGCCGGGCTGGCGTACAGCGCGGGGCAGGAGCTCTGCTGCAGCGGGTAGAGAGCGTCCTCGACCATCGGCGGCGCCGGGATTCCCAGTGAGGCAAAGATGTTGGTGGCACCGACCGCCCAGCGCCGCCCGCCGACGCTCGAGTAGTAGTAGCCGAAGCGCCGCAGCCGGTGTCCGATCCCGAGGTACCGGTCGGCGCCGGAACGCTTCGCTCTCCTGAACGCGCTGGCGCCTCGGTCATGCGCCAGGTCGCCGGAGCGGGTGAGGCGCACCTGGGCGCCGGCGGCGCCCAGGAACTGGGCGAGGATGCGCGCGACCTCGAGGTTGAGGTGGGCCGCGCGCGTCCCCGAGGCCCCGACGCCGGCCGGATCCTCGCCGCCGCCCTTCCGGATCGAGGGTGATGCGGCGGCCGTGCAGCGCGCCGCCCGCGATCGCGGTGAAGCCGATCCCGCCGCCCGAGGCTGCTCGGCCCAGCGACGGTAGCCGGAGAGCCGCGGGACCTCCAGGACTGCCGCCGGCATCGCGCGCGCCAGCACCGCGAACCCGTCGCGATCGAGCCAGCGCGGTGATGCGGGCCGGGCTCGGCGGTGCCGGGTGCTCCGGCGAGCGGCACGCCCGCCGGCATGGTGCGCACGAAGTCCGACCAGTCGCGCATGGCGCCGCGCGCGGGCGCCGGCAGGCGCAGCGCCTCGACCGGCACCAGTGGGTCGCGGGGAGCGCGGGGGCCGGCGAGGGCGACCGTGAGAGATGTCGCCGGCGTGCACGCGCGCCCTTGCGGAGCGGCCGCGGGCGGAAGTAGCCCCACGCCACGCCGTCGCTCGCCACCACCGTGGTCTCGGCGGGCGCGAACGCCTCGCGCGGGACGCTGCGGATGCGCACCAGGCTGGAATCGATCGCGAGCACGCCGTTGCGGGCCAGCAGCTCGACCCGGCACCGCGAACGGGCCGCCGGCGGCGTCCGCGTTCCGGCCACGACGCGACGCGCAGGCGCGCCGGGCGCGGTCGGATCGCGAAGCGCAGCCGACTGCTCGCGCGCCGCACCTGCGCCGGTGAGGCGCACCGCGAGCTGGTCTCGTGCTCGCCCGCCGTCCACGCCCCGTCCGGCTGCCAGCGCGAGGCGGTCGCCGAGACGCTCGAGCGGGCGCGGCCTCGCCATCGATGGTGAGCACCGCCTGATCGAAGTCGCCCTGCACGCGCGCGCGTGAGGCCCGGGTTGCCGGTCACGAACAGGGTGTCTTCACCCGGAGCGCGATCGTCGTGGGCACGGAACTCCGCGATCACCGGCAGCCGGCGCGCGAAGTAGCGCGCCAGGCCGAGGAACAGGGCGTCGGCTTCGATCGCCTGCTTTCGGGCAGCCGCAGGCGCTCCTCGACATCGGGATCGGTGATGTAGCTGGTCTCGGTCAGCACCGCGGGCGCATCGCTCCCGCGCAGGACGAAGTAGTTTCCGGGCACCACCTTGTGCGGGCGGATGCCGACGTTGCGCACCAGCGAGCGGTGGATGTCCTGCGCCGCGTCCAACGACGGGCCATCGTCGCCCAGCTTGTAGTAGGTCTGGGTCTTCGTTCACATCGTGCGATCCGGTGGCGTCGGCGTTGTGATGGATCGAGAGGAAGAAGTCAGGTGCGAAGGCGTTCGCCAGCCGCACCCGTTCCGCGAGGTCGGTGCGTAGGGTGCTGTCTGCCGGGGAGAGATAGTCGCGATCGGTCTCGTGCGTGAGCAGCACCTGGGCACCGTGCGCCACCAGCCGGTCGCGGAGCCGGCTCGCCACCGCCAGGTTCACCTCGGCCTCGGTGAGCCCGTGGACACCCAGTGCTCCGCGGAAGAACCCGCCGTGGCCGGGATCCAGCACGATCCGCCGCCCGGCAAGCCCCGAAAGGTCCGCCGTCTCGAGACTGTCCCGCAGGCCCTCGTAGCCAATCACCGGGCGCGGGGCGACCGGGGCCGGTGGCGGCGGGGGAGGTTGCGGCGGATGATGGCCGCATCCGCTCCCCACGAGCCAAAGCCCCGCGAGCGTGGCTGCGAGGCGGCGCATCCTTGCGCGCGGGACGACCGTCATGCACGCACCTTATCAGTGCCCGAACGGGCACGCCAACACCGGGCAGCCGGCGCCCGGACCAGATCCAGCACGCGGGAGGCGGCCGCGGCTCCGCGCAGGAAGGGTCGCCCGCCACTTCTCCCGATCCAGCACGCGGGAAGGCCGCGGCTCCGCGCAGGAAGGCGTCGCCCGCCAATCCTCCCGATCTAACACGCGGGAAGGCGGCGGCGGCTCCGCGCAGGAGGCCCCGCAGACCTGCGGGAGCCATGGACGGCGGAGCAGGTCGAGGATGAGCGAGAGCGTCGCCAGGATGGCGACGCCGAGCGTACTCCCGGAGCGGAGCCGCCGCCGCCTTCCCGCCCCCGATACCACCTGGTAGATCCGGACCCGGTTCTCCACGCCCTGGCTCCGCCAACCGACCGCTACCGCTTGCTTCCTCGCTCGGCCGCGTGCTACCTGTTCCCGCTCATCCTGGTACTCCCGGCGGCCGTTCCGGCCGCCTTCCGACCGTCCCCGCGCCACACGGCCGCGCGGGCCCGGGAATCCGTTCATCGCCAAGGAGACTGACATGCGGTCACGCAACGGGTTGCGTCTGGTGCTCGCGGGGGCCCTCATTGCCGGTCTCGCTGCCGGATGCGGAGGCTCGTCCAAGGAAGAGCTGGTGGTCGGCGAGTACGGTTCGCTCACCGGCGGCGACGCGGACTTCGGGCAGTCCACCAAGCGTGGCGTCGAAATGGCGATGGACGAGCTGATGGCGCAGAGCCAGGGCAGGATCGGCGGCCTCGCGGTGCGCACCGTGGTCGAGGATGACCAGGGCAAGCCTGAAGAGGCGGCGACCGTGGTCCAGAAGCTGGTCAACCTGGACCAGGCGATCTGCGTGATCGGCGAAGTCGCCTCCGGGCGCAGCATGTTCGGCGCCCCGATCTGCCAGGCGGCGGGCGTGCCCATGATCTCCCCGTCGTCCACCAACCCCAAGGTCACCCAGGTCGGCGACTACATCTTCCGCATGTGCTTCATCGACCCCTTCCAGGGCACGGTGATGGCCAAGTTCTCGGCCGAGTATCTGAAGATCAAGCGGGTGGCGATTCTCAAGGACGTGAAGAACGAATACAGCGTGGGCCTCACCCAGTTCTTCACCGAGGCGTTCACCCAGCTCGGCGGGCAGATCGTCGGCGAGCAGGCCTACAGCTCCGGCGACCAGGACTTCCGCGCCCAGCTCACCGCGCTCAAGGCCAAGAACGCCGAGGCCATCTACCTGCCGGGCTACTACACCGAGGCCGGGCTGATCGCGCGCCAGGCGCGCGAGCTCGGCATCAAGGTGCCGATCCTGGGCGGCGACGGCTGGGAGAGCGACCAGCTGATCGGGATTGGCGGCGAGGCGCTCGAGGGCTGCTACTACTCGAACCACTTTGCGGCCGACAATCCCGATTCCCTGCTCCAGGAGTTCCTCAAGGTCTATCACGCCAAGCACGAGAACAAGGATCCCAACGCGATCGTCGGCCTCGCCTACGACGCCGCCAAGGTCCTGTTCATGTCCATGGAGAAGCTGTACGCGGATGATCCGGCGACGTTCAAGGGGCTGTCCTCGGCCAATGCGGGAAAGCCCGCGCGCAAGGCGGCCACCGCCAAGCTCCGCGACCTGATCGCCGCCACCAAGAACTATCGCGGCGTCACCGGCACGATCACGCTGGACGAGAACCGCAACGCCACCAAGCCCGCGGTGGTGCTGGAGATCAAGGGCGGCAAGAAGGTCTACACCACGACCATCAACCCGTGACCCTCCCGTCCGGCCCGCGGCGTCCGTGACCGAATTCCTGCAGCAGCTCGTCAACGGGATCACGTGGGGCAGCGTGTACGCCCTGATCGCGCTGGGCTACACGATGGTCTACGGCATCCTGCGCCTGATCAACTTCGCGCACGGCGACGTCTACATGCTCGGGGCCTTCTTCGGCTTCTACGCCGCACGGCTGACCGGTGCGGCGGTGGATCCGAACCCGTTCAAGGCCACCGGGATCCTGCTGATTTCGATGGTGGGCTGCGGTCTGGTGGGCTTCGCGATCGAGCGTCTTGCCTACAAGCCGGTGCCGCAAGTCCTCGCGACTCGCGGCGCTGATCACGGCGATCGGCGTGTCGCTGCTGCTCGAAAACGGCGGACAGCTGCTGTTCGGCACCGATCCCAAGTTCTTCCCGCAGATCATCCGCGCCACCAACATCCCGCTCGGGATGGGGGTGACGATCTCCAACCAGCAGGTGATCATCCTGGTGGTGTCGGTGGCGCTCATGCTCGGCCTGCGCTTCATCGTGCTCCACACCCGTGCCGGCAAGGCCATGCGCGCGGTCTCGTACAGCCACACCGCCGCCTCGCTCATGGGCATCCCGGTCGACCGTATCATCACCTTCACCTTCGTGCTCGGCTCCATGCTGGCGGCCGCGGCCGGCGTGCTGGTGGCACTCCAGAATCCCAAGATCGAGCCCTACATGGGGATCATGCCGGGCCTCAAGGCGTTCGTGGCCGCGGTGCTGGGCGGGATCGGCAACATCCCCGGGGCGGTGCTGGGCGGGCTGGTGATGGGCGTGGCCGAGGTCATGGTGGTCGGCTACCTGTCGCCCACCTGGCGCGACGCGATCGCCTTCGTGCTGCTGATCCTGATCCTGCTGGTGCGGCCTTCGGGTCTGCTCGGGCAGCCACCGGCGGAGAAGGTGTGAGTGCGCCAGGCCCTGTGGCTCGCGGGTACGGTGGCGGTGCTGGTCGCCGCCAACGTGGCGCTGCCGCGGTCGTCAATGCCTACTACGCGCAGATCATCATGCTTTGCGGGATCAACATCGTCCTCGCCGTCTCGCTCAACCTGATCAACGGGTTCACCGGCCAGTTCTCGATCGGCCACGCCGGGTTCATGGCCGCTCGGGGCCTACGGCTCGGCGATGTTCACGCTGCACGTCGGCGTGCGGCTGGGCGCAGCGCTCAGGCGGCTGCCGGCGTTCCGGAACCGCTCGCCGCAGGAGTCGGCGCTGCTGGTGGCGCTGGTGCTGGGGGCCTGCTGCGCCGCGCTGGCCGGCTACCTGGTCGGGCTCCCGTCGCTGCGGCCTGCGCGGGGACTACCTCGCGATCGTCACCCTCGGCTTCGGCGAGATCATCCGCGTGCTGATCCTCGAACGTCGACGCGGTCGGCGGCGCGCGCGGCCTGCCGGGCATTCCCGGCCTGGGCGAACCTCGTTCTGGGTGGGCCTCGGCGGTGACGGCGGTGATCCTGCTCGCCCGCCATCTCGCCGCCAGCACCCACGGACGCGCGCTGTTCGCGATCCGCGACGACGAGGTCGCCGCCGAGGCGCTGGGCGTCGACACCACCTCCTACAAGGTGCTGGCGTTCGTGATCGGCGCCTTCTTCGCCGGCGTCGCCGGCGGCCTGTTCGCCCACTTCCTCGGCAACCTCAACCCCAACTCGTTCACCTTCCTGAAGAGCATCGAGGTGATCGCGATGGTGGTGCTGGGCGGGATGGGCAGCATCTCGGGCTCGGTGATTGCGGCGGTCGATCCTCACGCTGCTGCCCGAGGTGCTGCGGCCGGTCAAGGAGTACCGCATGGTGTTCTACTCGCTGATGCTGATCGTGCTCATGATCACGCGGCCCGGCAGGGCTGCTCGGCAGCCGCGAGATCTCGTTCCGCGGCCTCATGAACCGCATGCGGCCGGCCCGGGAGCGCGCGTGAGCGAGCCGGTCCTCGCCCTCGATCGGGTCACCATGCAGTTCGGCGGGCCTCAAGGCGGTCGCCGACCTCGACCTGACGCATCGGCGCCGGGCGAGCTGGTGGGCCTGATCGGCCCCAACGGCGCCGGCAAGACCACGGTATTCAACGTGATCACCGGGGTTTACACGCCGACCGGCGGCGACGTGCGGTTCACCGGGCGCTCGATCCGGGGTCTCAGCCGCACGCGATCGCCCATCGCGGCATCACCCGCACGTTCCAGAACATCCGGCTGTTCGGCTCCCGCTGCTGCCGCGACAACGTGTGCATCGCCGCCCACTCTCACGCCGGCGCCAGTCTCCTGGATGCGATGCCTGCGCAATCGGCGCTTCGAGAAGGACGAGCGGGCGCTGCGCGCCGAGGCCGACTCGCTGCTCGAGTTCTTCGGGCTCTCGGCCTGGGCGGACACGATCGCCGGCGCAGCTGCCGTACGGCCAGCAGCGCCGGCTCGAGATCGCCCGGGCGCTGGCGGGCCGGCCGCGCATGCTGCTGCTCGGACGAGCCCGCGGCCGGGCTCAATCCGCAGGAGAGCGACGCACCTCATGCACCTGATCGTCGAGATCCGGCGGCGCTTCGAGGTGACCGTGCTCCTGATCGAGCACGACATGCGGGTCGTCATGGGGATCTGCGAGCGGATCGCGGTGCTCGACTACGGCGTCAAGATCGCCGAGGGCCCGCCGGCCGCGATCCGCACCGATCCCAAGGTGATCGAGGCCTACCTGGGCGAGGAGGTTCCGGCCGACCTCGGCTCCGGGGTCTGATCCGTGCTGCAGGTGGAGCAGCTCGACGTCTACTACGGCGCCGTCCATGCCTTGAAGGGCGTGACGCTCCGCGCCGACCTGGGCGAGGTGGTGACGCTGATCGGCGCCAACGGCGCCGGCAAGACCACGCTGCTGCGCTCGATCTCGGCCTCATCCCTTCGCGCAACGGACGGGTGTTGTTCGAGGGCCGGGACATCACCCGCACCGCCCCACGAGATCGTGGGGCTCGGGATCTCCCAGGCCCCCGAGGGCCGGATGGTGTTCGCCAACCTCACGGTCGAGGACAACCTGGACCTGGGCGCCTACCGCCGCCAGCGACCGCGCGGCGGTCAAGCAGGATCGCGAGGCGGCCTACCGCCTGTTTCCGCGCCTGCTGGAGCGCCGCAAGCAGGTCTCCGGCACGCTGTCGGGCGGCGAGCAGCAGATGCTGGCGATCGGTCGGGCCCTGATGTCCCGCCCGCGCCTGCTGCTGCTGGATGAGCCCTCGCTGGGGCTCGCCCCGCTCCTGGTGCGCGAGATCTTCCGCACCATCCTCGAGATCAACCGCGGCGGCGTGACGGTGCTCCTGGTCGAGCAGAACGCGCACATGGCGCTCTCGATCGCCGGCCGCGGCTACGTCCTCGAAACCGGCCGCGTCCAACTCGAAGACGCCGCCGCCAGCCTGCTCCAGAACGAGGACGTGAAGAGAGCCTACCTGGGCGGGTAGCCCTGAGCTCGTTCCATCTCCCGCGAGTTCGCTCCGGGAGCATGTTCGGGGGCGTCGAGGAGAACCGGGTTCGCTCCGGGAGTACGCTCGGCGTCGCCATCCTGGCGACGCTCTCGCTCATCCTCGACCTGCTCCGCCGTCCATGGCTCCCGCAGGTCTGCGGGGCCTCCCTCCGCGAACCCGGTTCTCCTCGACGCCGTGCCGTTCGTCCGCGAGAGGCATCGACGCCGAGCGTACTCCCGGAGCGAACCCGGTTCTCCTCGACGCCCCCGAACGCCTCCTGAGATCGTTCGCCCCCGAACGTCTCCCCGGCGCTCGCTCGACGCGAGCACAATCGGTCTCCGCGCAGTCACGCCAACCCGAAATCGCGAACGGAAATAGGGCCATTTCACGCGACGGCGATCGGTCCGTGCGCAAGCCCCCGCGTGCAGTCTGCAACGCAACCGCTGGGGCATTTCGCTCCCGCCCCGCGCAATCCCCCGGCCCGCGGTCCCTCGGGCGCCGATCTCGTTTCCGCCGACCGTGGGCACACCACCTCCGCCGCCGGAGAGCGTTCTGGCACGGGAACATGCACTCACAGGGCACGTGAATCGGTCGCTGTGGCAGCACTCTTGCATTTACTCCCGGCCACACGGCAACGCCGCGGCAAGGGCGAACGGGATGTCACGTCGAGTCCCGACGCTGGGGGACGCCCGGTCGCTGCGGTGAGGTCGACGCGAGAGCGCCGGCCGCAGTGTCCATCCCGGCAAGTAGCCGGGCTGTTTTCAGATCCCCTGCAGAGGAGCTGAGTCCACCATGAAGAATCTCGTCCGTAACTTCATTCACGATGAGAATGGCGAAGATCTGATCGAGTACGGCCTTCTCGCGGCGTTCGTTGCCGCAGTGGCCCTCGTGACGATCATCCTTGACCCGATCGGGATCAAGGGCTCGCTGGTCGGCGCGTTCGAGAAGGCCAAGAACGCGTTGGACGCGCAGTAACCCAGTAGAAGCGATGCAACTTCGTCCATGAACGTTCCGCTCTGGGTCGCCGCGCCGGTCATCGTCCTGGTCGCGGTCGCAACCCGGGCGGACGTTCGGACGAGGACCATTCCGAATCGACTCACCTTCCCGGCGCTGTTGCTGGGGCTCGCGCTGCACGCGGCCCTGGCGGCGCCGGCGGTTCCAGATCCGCCTCGTCGGCATGGCCGTCGCGGGCGGGATTCTGCTGCCGGGCTGGTTGTTCCGCTGGATGGGGGCCGGAGACGTGAAGCTGATGGCCGCCGTGGGGCCTGGCTCGCCTGGCCCCAGGCGCCTGATCGCCGTGCTCGCCTCGCTCGTCGCGGGCGGGGCGATCTCGCTGATCGTGGCCGTACGCCGCGGGATGCTCCGTCAGGCCCTGATCGGGGCGGCGACGATCGCGCGCGTCGGTGATGGCCCGCAACCCGGCCTGCCGCAGGTCACGACCGGAGTTCGGTTTCCGTTCGCGGTCGCGATCCTGGCGGGCTCAACAATCGCCTTATGGTTTCAACCCTGAGGGCCGATAACGGACTACATCATGGCACCTACCAACACTCTGCTGCCGGCGGCCGCAAGCGCCCAGCGAGGGACCGCGCTGATCGAATTCACGCTCGTCCTGCCGCTGCTGCTGGTCATGACCGTGGCCGCGGTGGACTTCGGGCGCGCGTTCTTCGTCAAGAACGTGGTGTCCCAGGCCGCCCGGGAAGGCGTGCGGCTTGCGAGGCGGTGTCGTCCTCCGCCGACAGCGCCCTGGTCCGCGACCGGGTGCTCCAGGTGGCGAACGCCGCCAACGTGACCGTCAGCCAGCTCTCGATCGCCGGACCCGATGCCGCTCGTCAGGTCACGGTGACCGTGACCGCGGAGTTCAACTGGATCTTCCCCGGGCTCTTCAATCTGTTCGGGGCCAGCTTCACCAACCCCATGTCGCTGACCGGTGAGGCCGGTCATGCGGAACGAGGGGTCTTCGTAGGACGGAGGGAATCAGACCGTGACGGCGACCAAGGGCAAGAACTTTCTGATCGTGGCGGTGCTGCTGGGCGTGGCGGCGGCCGCTGGTCGGCTACTACGGGCTGACTGCGATGGCCAACGCAGGCCAACGCGAACCAGAACGCCAACTATCGCGAACGTGGTCGTGACCGTTGCGGATCTCACCTACGGCGTGAAGCTCGACAAGGACGATGCTGCGCATCGCGCGCGTATCCCAAGGAGAGCGTGCCCGAGGGCGCCTTCGCGAGCATGGACTCCGTCGTCGGGCAGACCACCAAGGTATTCATGAGCGCCCGTGAGCCGGTGACCGCGATCAAGCTTCCGTCGCGCGGCGGCGGCCTCTCGATGCTGGTGCGCCCGACCATGCGCGCCGCAAGCCTCGAGGTGAACCAGGTCTCCGGCGTCTCGGGATTCGTGCTGCCCGGCGACCGCGTCGACGTGCTGATCACGGTCGACGGCCGCGGCATCAGCGAGGACGCCATGACCCGCACGCGTGCTCCAGAACGTCGAAGTGCTGGCCGCCGGCCAGAAGACTGAGCAGAAGGACAACAAGCCGATCACGGTGCAAAGCGTAACCCTCCTGGTCGATCCGGAGGGCGCCGAGACGCTGACGCTGGCCCTGCACGAGGGCAAGATCCACCTGGTGCTCCGCAATCCGGACGACCAGGAAGTGGTGCGCGGTCGCGTCGCTCTCCACACGTCAGATGCTGACCGTCAGGCCGTCGCCGTTCGTCCGACGGGCGGGCCGAGGCTGTTCGGCCGATCCGGCGGCAGCGCCGGTGCTCGTCCGCGCGTCCCGCCCCGGCCCGGAAGATTCGCGTCATCACAGCGATCCACACTCAGCGAGACCCCGCCGTCGCAGACAGCACCAACTGAACCTCATCCGCAGGACGGCAAGATTCAAGACCAGGAGGAGACGATGTTCTCACGGAAGATGATGTCGGCGATGAGGTCCAGCGTGGGGGTGATCGCAGCGCTGGTGCGTCCTTACGGCGGTGCAGCCCAGGCCCAGAGCACGCGAAAAGATCCGCGATCCCGGTCGGTCGTGCGGAAGTGGTCAGCTCGACCGATGACGTGCGCACGGTGGCGATCGCCGAGCCCAAGATCGCCGACGCGGCGGTCGGCTCGGCCAAGACCGTGGTGGTCAACGGCCAAGTCGGCCGGCATCACCACCCTGGTCGTCTACAACGAGGGCGCTCGTTACAAGGTGTACGACGTCGAAGCCTATGTTCCGAACGGAGACAAGCAGGTGGCTCTGCACGTGCGCATCGCCGAAGTGAACGACAACGCCAGCGCGCGAGCTCGGGCTTTCGACTGGTCCGGGCAGCACACCGGCGCCGACGGCTTCTGGCAGGGCGGCTTGTATCACCACCAAGGTTTCCTCGCCGTCGTTCCCGCTCACCATCGGTCCCGCCACCGACGGGTTCCTGCACTACGAGCCGCAGGCGGGCAACTGGTTCCTGCAGACCACCTGGAAGGCGCTCGAAGAGGCCGGTGACCTGCGGACCCTCGCCAACTCGACGCTGATGGCGCAGAGCGGCGAGAAGGCCACGTTCCTGTCGGGCGGCGAGTTCGCCGTCCTGATCTCGAGCGGCTCCGGGGCCGCCAACGGCTCGACGGCCATCACGATCGAGTGGAAGGAGTTCGGCGTGAAGCTGAGCTTCACCCCGACCGTCGAGGAGAACAACAGCATCACGCTCAAGGTCGCGCCCGAAGTGAGCGCCCTCGACTACAGCAACTCGCTGGCGCTGTCCGGCTACCTGGTGCCGACGCTCGTCAGCCGCAAGGCCTCGACCGTGGTGAATCTCAACCCGGGCGAGCACCTGGTGATCGGCGGCCTCAAGCAGACCGAACAAAGTCAAGGTGGTGAGGCGGATTCCGGTCCTCGGGCGCATCCCGCTGCTCGGCTTCTTCTTCACCAACACGCACACCGAAAACGTGGAGAGCGACCTGCTGGTCGTGGTCTCCCCGAGCTGGTCGAGGCCGCGGCAACTACGCTGCCGGCGCTCCCGACCGACCGGAAGAGCAAGCTAGGCCCGGGACGGCAACGAGAACAGGAATCGCCATGAAGCCCCGCCAGAAACCCGTCCACCGTAACGAACGCGGCGTCGTCATCATCTGGTCCGCGTTCTTCATGCGATCATGCTGCTGGGCTTCGTCGCGCTCGGGATCGACGTGGCCAAGATCATGGCCACGCGCACCGAGCTGCAGAACGCGGCGGATGCGGCGGCGCTGGCCGGGGCTTCGGCGCTCGATCTCACCACCGGGAAGCTCCGCCCCGACAGTGCACTCTTCCGCGCCATCCAGACCTCGGCGCAACAACAAGGCGTTCGTGGACGGGCCGGTGGCGGTGACGCTGCTGCTCCAGCGATGTCTCGGTGGACCCGGACGAGAACACGGTATTCGTGAAGGTGCGCCGCGACCCGACCTCCGACGGCTCGATGATCACCCACGTTGCCCAGGTGCTGGGGATCAAGAACGTGGAGGTCAACGCGGTGGCCAAGGCCAAGGCCGAGCGGACCTCAGCTCGCAGTGCGAGAAGATCGTTGCCGCTCGGGGCCATCCCTCCCAACGGAGGGGCCGCCTTCCAAACCGGCTGCGCGAATCGTTACACGCTCCTCCAGGGGCAGGGCGGAGGGGTGCAGGGCAACTACCAGGCGCTCAGCTTCCCGGAATGCGGCAGGGTCCCGTGGCCAGGGCGCGACCGGCGCCGCGACGCTGGGATGCCTGATCGAGAATGGCTACGGATGCTGCATGACGGTTGGCGACCTCGTCCAGACCAAGCCCGGCCAGAAGCACCGGCCAGGTGAGGACTGGCCTCCAGGCGCGCTGGGACCGTGACACCGACCGGGCATCCAACATCTGTTACAGCGCCTACCGGGGCAACGGCAGCCGGGTGATCAACGTGCCGGTGGTCCAGTCGCTCGGCAACGGGCGCACGGACGTGCGCGTCATCGGTATCTCGGCCTTCTTCCTGAAGACGAGGCCGACGCGGGCGGTCAGAACGGGCCGGTGGATGCCGAGTTCGTCTACGACGTGGTACCGGGCACCGGCGGGACTCTGCAACAGCACCGCTTTCACCATTCGACTCATTCAGTAGGCCGAGAGGAGACCGTGAACTCCATGCTGACGGTGGTCCTGGTCCATCGCGACGACTACGAGCGCGGACAGCTACGCCTGGCCCTGGAGGCCCTGACCGGCGTCCAGATCGCGGGCGAGCGCAACGACATGCGCGCGCGGCCTGGCGCTGGCCAGCCAGGTGCGGCCCAACATCCTGATCCTCGACATTGCGCACCCGGTCGAGGACGCGCTCAACGCCGCGTCCCAGTTCAAGGTGGACCACCCGGACTGCGCGATCTTCCTCGGCCACCGAGGTGTTCGATCCCGACACGCTGCTGCCGTGCGCTGCGCGCCGGCGCGCAGGAAGTCCTGCGCCGGCCGCTGGATCGCGGCGCCCTGCGTGAGGCGGTCGAGCGCGTCGACGCGGACCACCGCCAAGAAGACCGGCGGCGGCGGCTCGTCGCGCAGCGTGATCACGCGTGTTCTGCAACAAGGGCGGCTCGGGCGTCAGCACCGCCGCTACCAACCTCGCCATCAGTTTGCGACGCCTCACCACGCGCGAGGTGGCGCTGGCCGACTTCGATTACCAGTCGGGCGATGCCGCGTTCATGCTCGGCATGACCCCCACCAAGTCATTGGGCGACGTGCTGAACGCCCCGCGCATCGACTCTGCCAGCGTCCACGATGCGCTCATGCAAGCATGCTTCCGGACTGCACGTGCTGTCGCAGCCCGAGCATCTCGACCGCGTGGACGGTGTGACCCCGGCACAGATCGCCGGCGTGCTGGACATCCTCCACTCGACGTTCGATTTGGTCGTGGTCGACGCGCCGCATGTGTTCAACGAGATCACGCTCGAGATCTTCGACCGCTCGAGCACCATCGTCCTCATGGCCGAGCCGAGCATTCCGTCGGTGCGGGCCGCCCGCCGGTCACTCGAGATCTTCCAGAAGCTCAACTTCCTGGTTTCGCCGGACCGCGTGCGGCTGGTGGTGAACCGCCGCGGCGAGCAGAGCGCGATCTCGATCGCCGCAGATCGAGGAGACGCTCGGGATGGCGGTGTTTGGCAGCATCTCGCAACGACTACCACGTCGGTGAGCATGGCAATCAACGTCGGCAAGCCGCTGTGCGGCGAGCACGACGGACTCCCAGCGCGGCGCGTGACATCAACGCCCTCGCCCGCAAAGCTGGTCCCCTCGGAGAGCGATCGAAGAGCCGATCGGGGCCGTTCACGTGAAGCGTCCCGGCCGCATGCGCCTGTTCGGAAAGGGTAGACCCATGAATCTTCGCCATCGCCTCGGGCGCGGCAACGGCAAGCACGCCGGCCTCGGGACCGCTCTCACCATGCGTCCGGCCGAAGCCGAGCCGGACCGCTACCAGGTCATCAAGAAGCAGCTCCACCGTGAGCTGATCGCCAAGCTCGACCTCACCATGCTCGAGGGCCTCGACGAGACACCAGCGCCGCGCCCAGGTCGAGCACCTCGCGCGGCGCATGCTGGTCGAGGCGGAGATCCGCCTGCACGCGCGCGCGACGAGGAGCGCCTGATCACCGGAGCTGCTCCACGACACCTTCGACCTCGGCCCGATCACGCCGCTGCTGCTGGACGAGGAGATCAGCGACATCCTGGTCAACACCCACCGCCAGGTGTACGTCGAGCGGCTCGGCAGGCTCGAGGCTGACCGGCGGTCGCGTTCCGCGACGAAGCGCACCTGCGGCCACATCATCGACCGCATCATCTCGCGCGTCGGCCGCCGCATCGACGAATCGACGCCGCTGGTCGACGCCCGCCTGCCGGACGGCTCGCGCGTCAACGCGATCATCCCGCCCGCGGCGCTCGACGGTCCGATCCTCTCGATCCGGCGCTTCCGCCGCCGGGCGCTGTCGATCGACGACCTGATGGGGCTCGGCAGCGCTGACCGCCGAAATGGCGCAGCTGGTGACCGGCGCGGTGCGCGGCCCGGCTCAACATGCTGGTGACCGGCGGCACCGGCTCCGGCAAGACCACGCTGCTCAACATCCTCTCGCGCTACATCCCGTCCGACGAGCGCATCGTCACCATCGAGGACTCGGCCGAGCTCATGCTGCAGCAGCCGCACGTGGTGCGGCTCGAGACCCGCCCGCCCAACATCGAAGGCAAGGGCCAGATCACGCAGCGCGACCTCGGTGCGCAACGCGCTGCGTATGCGTCCCGACCGGATCGTCGTCGGCGAGGTGCGCGGCGACGAGGTGCTGGACATGCTCCAGGCCATGAACACCGGCCACGACGGCTCGATGACCACGATCCACGCCAACGGGCCCGCGCGACGCGCTGCACCGCATCGAGAACCTGGTGCTCATGGCCGGGCACGCGCTGCCGGACAACGCGCGATCCGCGAGCAGATCGCCTCGGCGCTCGAGATGATCGTTCACGTGTCGCGCATGGCCGACGGCACCCGGCAAGATGCTCTCGGTCCAGGAGCTGCTCGGGCATGGAGGGCAGCGTCGTCACCATGCAGGAGATCTTCCGCTTCGTTCCCACCGGCATGGACAGCGACGGCAAGATGACACGGCTACTTCGAGGCCACCGGGCTCGTCGCCGCGCTGCGCCGAGCGCATCCGGATCGCGGGCGTGGATCTGCCGAACGAGATCTTCGAGCGCGGCCGCCGGTCCTAGGAGGGTCGCGATGATCCTGGCATTCAGCATCCTGATCTTCCTCGCCGTGGTCGTGGCCACGGCGCGGCTCGGTCCTCCACCGCAGCGCCGAGGCGCAGTCGCGCGCTGCAGGGGCGACTCAAGGGTCTCGCCCAGCGCACGCGCGGGATTCAGGGCACCCGAGGTCGAGCGCGACAAGCGCTACAGCGCGATCCCGTGCGGTGGACACGCTGCTGCGCCGGCATCAACATCGCGCCAGGCGCTCGAGATGCTGCTCTACCAGGCCGGCATGTCGATGCGCGTCGGCGTCCTGCTCGCTGCTGATCGCCGCCTGCGGCATGGGCGGCTACCTCTTCGGCATCATCGTCTTCCACCGGGCGGTCCCGGCGCATGCTGTTCATGCTGCTGCTCGGGCCGATTCCGTATCTCCTATGTCCGCTACCGCAAGTATCAGCGGATGAAGGCATTCGCGGCCGAGTTCCCCGATTCGCTCGACCTGCTGGTGAGCGCGCTGCGCGCCGGCCTGTCGTTCTCGGCGGCGATGCAGATCGTGGCCGAGGAGTCGCCCGAGCCGGTGCGCGGCGAGTTCGCGATCACCGTCGAGGAGCAGTCGCTGGGCCTCGACTTCCGCGAGTCGCTGCTCAACCTCACGCGGCGCGTGGACTCGCTCGACCTCCGGTTCTTCGTCACCGCGGTGGTGCTGCAGCGGGAGACGGGCGGCAACCTGGCCGAGATCCTCGAGAACACCGCCAGGCTGATCCGCGACCGCTTCCGCATCCTGGGCGACATCCAGACCTTCACCGCCCAGGGCCGGCTGACCGGGGCCATCCTGCTCTGCCTGCCGATCGCTGCATCGGCCTGTTCATGTTCATCATGACGCCCGAGTACTTCAAGCCCATGCTCGAGAGCCGAAGCCGGCCGCGCCGCGCTGTGGTTCGCCGGCCTCATGCAGGTCGTCCGGCGCGCTCATCATCCGCAAGATCGTCAACATCAAGGTGTGACCATGCTCCTGATCCTGATGAGTGTTCTGATCTTCGCGGCGGTGTCGATGGCCGCCTACGCCGTTCTACACGCACCAGCGTGACCGAGCGGAACCCGGTGGCGCCTGCGGCTGCGCGAGCTGCGCACGCTGCACGCCAGCACCGCCTCGGTGCGCCTACGGCGAGCGTCCGACCACGCTGCTCGGGCTGATCGCGCAGCTCGGCGGCTTCATGCCGGCGCGCGGAAGGCACGGACGCGCTTGCGCACCGGCCTGGTGCGCGCCGGCTACCGACGCGCCGACGCGCCGCTCATCTTCCTGGGCAGCAAGGTGTGCTCGCGATCGCGCTGCCGCGTCGCTGTGGATCACCTTCGGGGCGATCACCGGCCGCGCGGTCGGCAACGTCATGCTCGATCTCGCGGTGCTGGTCGGCGTTCGTCGGCTTCTACCTGCCCACCATCGTATCATCGCGGTCCGCCAGCGCCAGCGGCACGGCGAGATCCTCGCCTCGCTGCCCGACGCGCTCGACCTGATGGTGGTGTGCGTCGAGGCGGGGCTCGGCCTGGGCGCGGCGCTCCAGCGCGTCGGGCGTCGAGATCCGGCTCGCCGAGCTCGCAGCTCTCCGACGAGCTGTCGCTCGTGCAACCAGGAGATGCAGACCGGCGTCGCCCGCACCGATGCGCTGCGCAACCTCGCCGAGCGCACCGGGGTCGAGGACCTGTACTCGCTGGTCGCGATGCTCATCCAGACCGACCGGCTCGGCACCAGCGTCGCGCAGTCGCTGCGCGCGCACGCCGAGTCCATGCGCACCGCGCCGGCGCCAGCGCGCCGAGCAGATGGCGCGCAAGGCCAGCATCAAGCTCGGCGTTCCCGCTGGTGTTCATGATCTTCCCGCCCTGCTCGTCATCATCCTCGGGCCGGCGGGCATCCAGCTGCTCAAGGCGCTCTCGGCCGACCACTGAGTCGGCGGGCAGTTCGCGCCGTGCAGGATCTCCGCCTCCGGGCGGGAGGGAAGACCGCGTCCTCACGCGGACGGGCGCAGGAGGGGGTGAGACTCAATGGTGATGCAGATCGTTCTGTGGGGTGCGGTCGCTCTGTTCGGTTTCCTCTGGTGGTCGCGCCACAACTCCAACAAGAAGGCTCGGAACCGCAGCTAGCTTTGCTTCCGGCGCCGCGGCGCATCCCGCTCCGCACTCCGGCCCACCGACCGGCTGGACCGCCCTCCGGCTGAATCGACCGGCGCCCGTCCCGCACATCCGAACCTCCATGCTCCGCCCGGGCATGACGCCCGGCTCCACCCGACGCGCCCCGCGCGCCGGGTCGAAGGTGCTGGTCCCCCAGCGCCTGGAAAGCAGCGGAGCAAGGTGCGCACAACGGCCGCGAATCGCTCGCGAAGCGCGGCCCATCCGGCTACAATCGCGCGCCATGCCGACACGCGCCTCCAGGCTTCGCACGCTCCCCGCCGTCGAGACCCTGCTCCGCCACCCGGCGCTCGCGGGGGCGCCCTCGCGAGCCTCCCGCGCTCCCTGGTGTGTGGAATCGGTCCGGAGGAGCTGGCCGGCCAGCGTTCGCGGCTCCGCAATGGGGCGGAAGCTATTGATCTGGGATCACTTGCGACCGCGGCCGCCGACCGGGCCTCGGCCGCCCAGCGGCCGCACCTGCGCCGCGTCCTGAACGCCACTGGCGTGGTGCTCCATACCAACCTGGGCCGTGCGCCCGCTCTCCCCGCGGGCGCAGGCGGCGCTCGGCCGAGGTGGCGCGCGGCTACTGCAGCCGTCGAGTTCGACCTCGAGACCGGACGCCGCGGCGAGCGCGGCACCGGCGTCGAGCGCTGGCTCACCCGCCTGACCGGGGCCGAGGCGGCGCTGGTGGTGAACAACGGCGCGCGCGGCCGTGCTGCTGGCGCTCGTCGCGCGCTTGCCGCCGGCCGGCAGGTGGTGGTCTCGCGCGGCGAGCTGGTCGAGATCGGCGGGTCGTTCCGCATCCCCGAGATCATGGACAAGAGCGGCGCCTCGCTGCTCGAGGTCGGCACCACCAACCGCACGCATCTCGAGCGACTACGAACGGGCGCTCGAGCGCCACGCCGAGACGGTGGGCGCGATCCTGCGCGTCCACCTGAGCAACTTCCGCGTCGCGGGGTTCACCACCCGCCCGACGCTCGCGCGAGCTCGCGGCTCTGGCGCACCGCCAGCGCGTTGCCGCTGATCGAGGATCTGCGGCAGCGGCGCGCTCACCGATCTCTCGACGCGCTCGGTGCTCGAACACGAGCCGACGGTGAGAGAAAGTTTGACCGCGGGGTGCGACGTCGTTACTTTCTCCGGCGACAAGCTGCTGGGAGCGACGCAAGCCGGCCTCATCCTGGGCCGGCGCCGGTTACATCGAGCGCCTGCGCAAGGATCCACCTGGCGCGGGCGCTGCGGGTGGACAAGCTGACCCTGGCGGCGCTGGAGGCCACGCTGCCGGCCTACAGCGACCCGGCGCGAGCCGCGCGGAGATCCCGGCGCTCGGCGATGCTGGCGCGCGTCCGGCCGGAGCTCGAGGCGCGGGCCCGGTCGCTGGCCGAAGCCCTCGAGCGCGGCGTGCCGGAGCCTGCAGGTCCGGTCGAGCGCGGCGCGGGCGAGGTGGGGGAGGGGCGCTGCCCCTCGCAGCGGCTGCCCGGGTGGGTGGTCGCGATCGAGCACGCCGAACTGGCCGGCGGACGAGCTGGAACGCCGGGCGCGCGGCGCGGACCCGCCGGTGATCGGATTCATCCGGACAGGGAAGTTCAGGTTGGATGTGAGGACGCTGGACGACGACGGAGCCGTCGGAGGTCGTCGCGGCGCTCGAGCGGGTCTACCGAAAACATCCGCCGCCCCGGCCGCCGGGACGGCGCCTTCCGAAGAGGTGAACAGGGATGTTCCTCTACAAGCTCGAGCTGCAGGGCTTCAAGTCGTTCGTCGACAAGACCGACGCTCGCCGTTCGGCGACGGCATCACCGGCGTCATCGGCCCGAACGGCTGCGGCAAGACCAACGTCTCCGACGCGATCCGCTGGGTGATGGGCGAGCAGAGCGCCAAGCAGCTGCGCGGCGACTCGATGGAAGACGTGATCTTCAACGGCTGCCCCGGCGCGCAAGCCGCTCGGCATGGCCGAGGTCCACCTCACGTTCAAGAACGACCGCGGCATCCTGCCGACCGAGTTCAGCGAGGTCACGATCTCGCGCCGCGTGTTCCGCTCCGGCCTCTCCGAGTACTTCATCAACACGACGCCGTGCCGGCTCAAGGACGTCCGCGACCTGTTCTTCGACACCGGCATGGGCAGCCACGCCTACTCGGTGATCGAGCGACACGATGGTGGACCACGTGCTCTCGGACAACTCCGGCCACCGCCGCTTCCTGTTCGAGGAGGCGTCCGGGATCACCAAGTACAAGGCGCGCAAGCAGCGAGGCGCTCTCCAAGCTGGACGCCACCGAGGGCGACCTCACGCGGCTCAACGACATCGTGTTCGAGATCGAGCGCGAGCTGCGCTCGCTGGCGCGCCAGGTCGGCAAGGCCCGCCGCTACCAGCGGCTGCGCGACGACGATGCGCAGACGCTCGACCTGCTCGCTCACCGCCGGCGACGTGCGCGGCGCTGCGCAGCGCGCGAGACCGACGCGCACGAGCGCTGGCAGGAGGAGGCGGTGCGCCGCGAGGGCGTGACCGCGGCGCTCGACGCGCTCGAGGCGCAGGCTCAACGACCAGAAGCTGGTGCTGCTCGAGTGCGAGCGCGAGCTGTCGATCGCCCAGGGCGGCGCTGCGCGACCGCGAGGAGGCGCGCGGCCAGGCCGAGCACCAGGTGGTGCTGCTGCGGCGAGCGCGCCGAGGGCCTCGAGCCGCGCGCGCCGACGAGGCCGGACGCCGAGGCCGCGCGGCATGCGCGAGCGGCTGGCCGAGGTCGGCGTGCGCGAGCAGGCGGCGACGGCCCGGCTGGCCGAGCTGCGCGCGCGCACGCGACCGAGGAGTCCGGCATGCAGGCGGCCGAACAGGCGCTGACGGCCGTGCGACGCCGAGCTGCGCGAGCATCGCACCGATTGCCGCCTCACGCCAGCAGCTCTCGCTCGACCTGTTCTCGACCGAGGCCGAGCGCCGCGGCGCGTGCGAGCGGATCCGCGAGCGCCAGACCTCGCTGCGCGAGCGGCGCGAGGCGGCGGGCGCGCCGGCTGCGCGAGCTGGAGACGCGGCTGGGCGGGCTCGAGCGCCCAGCCTCGAGGGCGGCGAGCCGGACGGCGCGAGGGCCTCGCGGCCGAGGTGGACGAGGCGCGCGGCGCGCTGGCCGGGACCGAGCAGGCGATCGAGGCGCAGGCGGCGAGCGTGCAGGCAGCCGACGGCGGCGCTGTCCCAGGGTGCGGCAGGATGCCGCGGCCGCCGAGTCGCGGCTCGAACACGCTGCTCGAGCTCAAGCGCACCTACGAGGGCGTCTCGGAAGGCGTGAAGGGTCTGCTCGAAGAGGGCGGCCGGCGTGCCGGGCTGCTGCGGCATGGTGGCGGACGTGCTCGGACGTGCCGGCCGCGTACCTGGGAGCGCTCGAAGCCTCGCTCGGCGAGGCTTCGGCGTTCGTGCTGGCCGAGGATGCGAAGGCACTCGTGGCCGGCGTCGAGCGGCTGCGCGGGCTGGGCGCGGGCGCGCGACGCTGGTGGATCTCTCCGACCATCGCCGCCGGGTCCCTGCCGCCGATGCCGTCCGGCGACGGCGTGGTGGGTCGCGCCTCGGACCTGGTGCGCTGCCCCGATCGCTGCCGCCCGCTCGTCGAGCGCCTGCTGGGCTCGGTGGTGGTGGTCGAGGACCACGCGGTCGCCGCGCGCCTCGCGGCACGCTCCGAGGGCGGACTCCGCTTCGTGAGCCTCGATGGCGAGGTGTGGGAGCGCGGCCGGGTGCGCGCCGGTGCCTCGCAGCGCCCGGGCGGCCTGCTCCACCGCGAGAACGAGATCCGCGGAGCTCACCGGCCGGCTCGCCGAGCTGCAGGCTCCAGATCGAAGCGCAGGATCGCGAGCGCGCGGCCATCGAGGCGCGCCGCGGCACGCTGCTCGCCGATCGCGAGGCGGCGCAGGCGGCAGCTCGACACGCGCCGCGCCGCGTTCGAAGCGCTGGCGCTCGAGCTGGCGGCGGCGGCGCGCGAGCAGCGCTGGGCGTCCGACGAGGCGGCCGAGCGCCGGCAGCGGAGATGGAGGTGTTCGAAAGCGAGCTCACCCGCTGGCGCGCGCCTTTCCGCCGCCGAGTCGGAGCTGTCGGCGTTCCAGAAGCAGGTCGAGAACGCGCGCTTCCAGATCGCCGATCTCGACCAGGTGCTCCGCGCGCTGGAGACCCGGCGCGACCAGGGCGCCGCGGAAGCCCAGGCGGCGCGCGAGCGGCTGCTGCATCTCGCCCGCGAGCACGGGGAGTCCGAGACCGAGAAGGCGCGCGCCGAGGAGACGCCGCGCGCGAGCTGGAGAGCTCGCTCGCCGCCCGCGTCGAGGAGGGCGGCAGTGCCCGGGCGCGGGTGGCGGAGATCGAGGCCGAGGTGGCCGGCCTGCGGCCAGGGTCTGAGCGGGCTCCAGAGCTCCGCCGCCGAACAGCAGCGCGCAGGTGGCGACGCTGCAGGCCCGCTTCCAGCGCGCTCAAGCAGGAGGTGGTGGAGGGCGAGGAAGACGGCGCGCGCCAAGCGGTTCGAGCAGACCGAGCTGGCCGAGCTGACGCACCAGATCGAGCTGGAGCGCGTGCAGGCCCGCGCGCCGAGCTGGATCGCACCTTCGAGCGGCTGCGCACCGAGTACCAGATGGACCCCGAGTCGTGGGTCGCCGGCCGAGAACCCGCCCGACTTCGATCCCGCGACAGGCGGAGCAGGAGCTCGAGGAGACGCGCGAGCGGCTCAACTCGCTCGGGCCGGTGAATCTGCTGGCGCTCGAGGAGTACACGAAGAAGAAGGAGCGTTACGACTTCCTGGTCCAGCAGCGCACCGACCTCACCAGCGCCAAGGCGCAGCTGCTCGGAGGCGATCGAGAAGATCAACACCACCGCGAGCCAGCTGTTCGTCGAGACGTTCGCCGCAGGTCCAGGGGCACTTCCGCGACGTGTTCAAGACGCTGTTCGAGGGCGGCGACGCCGAGCTGCGCGCGATCGGCGAGGATCCGCTCGAGTGCGAGATCGAGATCGTCGCCAAGCCGCGCGGCAAGCACCTGCAGAGCATCAGCCTGATGTCGGGCGGCGAGCGGGCGCTGACCGCGATCGCGCTGCTGTTCGCGATCTACCTGGTCAAGCCGTCGCCGTTCTGCCTGCTCGACGAGGTCGACGCGCCGCTCGACGACGCCAACGTCGAGCGCTTCATCCGCATGCTGCAGCGCTTCAGCGAGCGGACCCAGTTCGTGGTCATCACCCACAACAAGAAGTCGATGGAGGCCGCCGAACCGCCTCTACGGCGTCACCATGCAGGAGCCGGGCGTGTCGCGTCTCGTGTCCGTGCGCTGGGATGGCGAGGCGACGAGCGATTCCGCCGCCGCCACTGAACTGTACCGAACGTCCCGAGCTCGCCGGAGGCGACTGCGGAGTAGCTCACTGAGGCTGCGCATCATGCGCGGTGCCGGGGCGGGTGCGCGGGGTGCGCGGGGTGCGCGGGGTCTCCGGCCGGCGGAGCGGTGTCTGCCCTCCTCGCGGGTCCCCGTCGCTCCGCTCGGGCATGGGCGCCGCGGGATCTTCATGGGTTCGTGCGGCCCTCGCTTCGCTCATGCCCCACTCGTCGGCAGACACCGCTCCGCCGGCCGGAGACCCGCGCACCCGCCTTCGGCGTCACGCGAGATAGGAGCCTGACATGGCCCTGTGGACGAAAATCCGTGACGGGCTGGCGCGACACACGGGATGCGCTGGGTGCGCAGATCGGCGCTGCGCTTGGTCTCAAGGGCTCCGTCGATGCCGGCGACGCTGGAGCTTCTCGAAGAAGCCCTTCTGAGCGCCGACGTCGGGCCCGCGACCAGCGGCGCGGCTGATCGAGCGGGCGCAGGCGCTGCATGGGCCGCGGAGCGCGGGCTCGAGCTGCGCCAGGCGCTGGAGGCCTGCGCCGCGCAGATCCTGGCGGCCGCCGGTCGCGTTTGCAGCTCGGCGACGAGACGCCGCGGGTGGCGCTGGTGGTGGGCGTCAACGGCGTGGGAAGACCACGCTCACCGGCAAGCTCGCTGCCTCGTTCGCGCGCGACGGGCTCTCCACCGTACTGGTGGCGGCCGACACCTTCCGCGCCGCGGCCGCCGAGCAGCTCGAAGTGTGGGCGGAGCGCGCGCGGAGTCGAGATCGTGCGGGCCAGATCCGGCGCCGATCCCGGCGGCGGTGGCGCACGACGGCGTGAGCGCGGCACCTCGCGCGCGCGGCGAAGGTGGTGCTGGTCGACACCGCCGGGCGGCTCCACACCAAGCACAACCTCATGGCCGAGCTGGAGAAGGTGGCGCGCGTGTGTCGCGCGGCTGGTGCCCGGGGCGCCGCACCACACACTGCTGGTGCTGGATGCGACCCTGGGCAGAACGGCGTGGCGCAGGCGCGCGAGTTTCAACGCGGTGCTGCCGGTCACCGAGCCTCGCCGTCAACAAGCTGGACGGGACGGCGCGCGGCGGCGCGGTGCTGGCGATCGCCGATCAGCTCGGGCTGCCCGATCAGCGTCGTTGGGCTCGGGTGAGGGGCTCGACGACTGGGAGCGCGTTCGACCCCGAGGCGTTCGCGCGCGGCCTGTTCGAATGAGCGAGCGGGTCGAATAGCGGCGGCCCGACTCCACCCAGCCGCTCTTGGCGGCCGGCTTCTGGGACTTGAGGGCTTGGGCGCTTTCGCCGGGGCCGGCTCGCGGATCGGCCGCTGAAACTCCTCCGGAACGCTGATCGGCCTTCATGCCCGGAGCCGAAGTCGAGCAGCTCGGTGCCGCCGGTCGAGTGCTCGGCCACGATCATGGGCGCGTTGGACGATCTCACCGATCAATCCAGCGTCCGCTTACGCTGGATGTTGTCCTGATCGATCCTTGACCAGCCGGGTCATACGGCACCTGGTCGGACCACCAGTAGGTGTGGTCCTCGACCATCTCGTAGTAGACGGTGCTGTCGCCCTGCTGGGAGGTCGTCGTGACCTCGCGGTAGACCTGCTTGACGCTTCAGGGCCTCGAAGGCGCCCTTCTGAATCGTGAGGCGCTCCACGCCCAGCGTGTCGATCTTCTTGCTCGGGGGCGAACTCGGCGAAGGTGCGGCTCCGGATCTCCGCGCGGCGCGCGCCGGAACGGCTGCCTCCACGTAGTTTCCCATGTCGTCGCGCCCCGTAGACGAACTTGCGCAGGTAGCGCGTGAAGCGCAGCGCGGGCATCGAGTCGCCGAAGATCCCGTAGGAGATGAGCGAGCTGGCGACCTCGGGGCGCGCCCCGCTGTACGAGGTCTGGGTCTCCACCCAGAAGCATTCTCGCCCCACCACTATCCCTCGCCGGCGATCAGCACGGTCACGGTGTAGTCAGTCCGGTAGCCCTGGTAACTGTCGCCATGCGTCCGGTAGCGCACCCAGTCGCCGACCTTGAAGCGCGGCGCCATGCGCATAGTCGATCATGCCGATGGCGTCCACCGGGCCTGTCGGTCTTGGTCGGCGCGCGGCACTGGAAGCGCCACGACGAGCATCAGCGCGAATGACGGCAACGACGCATGCTGATGGACTCTCCGGGACCTGGCGCGCGGCGCTCCGCGTCGCGGGCCGGTGAGGGAACCGGGCCGTGCGAGCAGGGTGCGCACGCGTGGAGCGTGGAGGTTGCGACTGGCGGTCGGCGATTATCGCCGAGCGCTGCAGCCGGACGCAAAGATGGAGAGTGCACGCAGATCAGCGACCCGGGATCCGACGTCGCCGGTCCGCGTGGCTGGCCCCGCCCACGGAAACCCCGCCCGATCCGCCTCCCGAACCGCGCCCCTGAGCCGGGGAACTCCCGGCGTGCCATGGCGCGCGAGAAGCTGCGCGCGCACGGGATCGGCGCCCTCAGCGAGTCAGCGAGCTGCTGGCCCTGCTGCTCGGCTCGGGCACCGCCGGGTCGCAGCGCGCTTCGTGCGTGGCGCGCTCGCTGGCCCGGCGCCCGCCCGGCGAGCCTGCGCGGGCTGGCCGCTCGCGCGCTGGCTGCGGGTGCCTGGCATCGGCCCGGCGCGCGCCTCGGCGCCTCACCGCCGCCTTCGAGCTGGGGCGCCGGGCGCTGGCCTGGGACGGCGCGGCGCAGGGCGATCCGCGGGCCTCGAGGACGTCGCTGGCGCCAGGTGCGCGACCTGGCCCGCGCTCGCCGTGAGCACTTCGTGGTCCTGCTGCTCAACGCCCGGCACGAGCTGCAGGGACGCGAGACGATCTCGATCGGAAGCCTCAACGCCTCGATCGTCCACCCGCGCGAGGTGTCCCTGCCCGCCATCCTCCACCCGCGGCCAGCGTGGTGCTGGTCCACAACCATCCCAGCGGCGATCCGGAGCCGAGCGAGGAGGACCTGTCCGATCACGCGCCGCCTGGTCGAGGTGGGGAGCTGGTCGGCATCGAGGTGCTCGACCACGTCGGGTCATCGCCAGCCGCGTGGCACGGTCAGCTTCCGCCACCGGAAGCTGCCTGTGAGCATGTCTCGCATCAACGTCGGCCGCCAGCGGTTAGACTGGCGCGCCATGGACGCCGGTGCCGGCGGCGAAGCCGCGAGGGCGCCCGCGAGGCTACGCCACCTGCTTCGAGCACCGGCGACCTCGGGTCTCGAGGTGTGGGCCGCGACGCCCGGGCGGCCGTTCCGCCCGCGCGGCGCTGGCCGGTGCTGGCCCAGGTGGCCGAGAGGCGGCCGCGTGACGGCGGCGGGACACCCCGAGGTCGAGGTCCCGGGTCGACGTGCCGAGTCGGCCGATCGCGGGCGACCTCGGCTGGTGGACCCAGTGCAACGCCGCGCTGCTCGAGGCCGAGGTGCGCCAGGCGATCTGGACCGATGCGCAGACCTGGAACGGCGTCGACCACCTCACGGCCTGGCCTGGCCCGCGCCGATCCATGCCGGCAGACGCCCCGCGCATCAAGGCGGTTTCACCACGCCCTCGAGCTGATCTCACCCCCAATGGCTCCTCAAACGTCGCCGCTGCCGGGCTGGTCCCGGACGTGGATCGCCGTCGTCTCCGCCACGCCATCCCACCGATAGCGGCCACCGGGATTTTCCATCGCCTCGGTGGCCGCCCGCTTCAAATTTCGGACGCGCAACTCACGGCGCAGACGCCGCAGAGCATAATAACGAACAGCGTTCGTTG
>ERZ1370068.729-contig-10667_pt1 | contig 34180 bp, 29 predicted proteins | sample MGYA00561227_ERZ1370068 | MGnify/ENA primary metagenome ERZ1370068 (study PRJEB38410, sample SAMEA6850437) | metagenome | study: Metagenomic assessment of the ecological functions of the soil: analysis of the soil microbiota associated with the...
GGTAGCCGCTTCGTTCAGTTACACGTATTGCTGGTCGCCGCGGACCTGGGGGACGGCGTCTCGGCGGCGGCGCTCGACTGGTGCGCGACGTCGTCGTCCACGCCGCCGCGGAGACCGCCGGCAGATTTCGCGGCCCACCAGCGGAACACAATCGATGCGACGCGCCATCTGCTCCACGCGATGCACGAGGCCGGAGTCGCGCGGCTGGTTCTGGTCAGCAGCCTGTCGGTGCTGAGGCCGCCGCGCACGCCGTGGGAGCGGCAGGACGAGCACACGCCGCGTCCCGACGATCCGGAGCGCTTCGGTCCATATGTCTGGGGCAAGTCGCGGCAGGAGGAGCTCGTCGAGCGGGAAGCGCCGGCGCTCGGGATTGCTGTTCGCATCGTCAGGCCCGGCGCGCTCGTCGACTGGAGCGAGCCCGAGCTGCCAGGCGTCATGGGACGACAGCTGTTCGGCCCGTGGCACCTCGGGCTCGGCCGATCGCGCCTGCCGATTGCCGTGTGCGACGTCGCCCGGTGCGCCGAGGCGATCGCCTGGTGCGCGACACACTTCGACGACGCGCCGCCGCTGGTCAACCTGTTCGAGCCGGCGCTGACGACGCGGGGCGCCTTCCTGGCGCGGCTCCGCCGGAAGATGGCTGGAGCCGGCCGAATCGTGTGGGTGCCGATCAGCACGATCTCGTGCGCGATTGTCGCGGCGCGTGCGCTCCAGTCGCTGCTCCACGGGCGGCTGCCGACGAGGCTCGCGGCGTGGTCGATTCTCCGGCCCCGGCGCTACGACAGCCGGATGGCTACGCACAGGTGCTGGCCGCATGCCGATGACCGTCTTCGTCACCGACGGCGACCAGCGTCCCGCGCTCGCGATCGTCCGGGCCCTCGGACGGCGCGGCGTCGACCGCCATCGTGGGCGACGAGCAACCGGTCACGCCTGGCGTCGGCGTCCAGGCTACTGCGCGCGCCGGATCACGTATCCATCGCCGTACCGCGACCGCGCATGCCTTCGAGCGAGTTCCTGCTCGACTTCGTCGCGCGCGAGCACGTGGACGTGCTGCTGCCCGTCACCGACGTCACGACTCACTCGGTTTGCGCGCTGCAGGACCGGCTCGAGGCGCAGACCGCCCTGGCCGTCCGCTCCGTTCGACGCCTTCGAGATGGTCACGGACAAGGGCACGTCTCATCGAGTACGCCGAGAGCCGCGCCGTGCCGGTGCCACGCACCTGCATTGGGTCGATGGTCTCGCGCTCGCTCGAGGCGTGTGATCGATCAGGTGGAGTATCCGGCGGTCGTCAAGCCGGTCCGCTCGCGGCTGCCGGACCGGAGCACGGATGGGTGGACGGCGCGGTGCAGTACGCGTACTGCCCGCGAGAGCTTCGGACGCTCTACCGCGATCATCGAGTATCTCGCGGCCCATCCGTCGCTGATCCAGCAGCGGATTGACCGGCCGCGGCATCGGCGTGTTCGTCCTGTTCGATCGCGGTCAGCTGGTCGCCGATTTCGCGCATCGGCGGCTTCGCGAGAAGCCGCCCGCTGGCGGGGTGAGCGTGCTGTGCGAGAGCGAACCGGTCACCCGAGTCGCTCCGCGATCACGCGATCCGCCTGCTTGGGACCGATCGGCTGGCACGGCGTCGCGATGATGGAATACAAACAGGATCGTGCGCACCGGCGAGTTCTTCCTGATCGAAGTGAACGGCCGGTTCTGGGGATCGCTGCAGCTGGCCGTCGACGCCGGTCTCGATTTTCCCAACCTCGCATGCGAACTCGCGCTCGGGCACCGGCCGCGGCTCGCTGCCGCCGTACAAGATCGGGGTGCGGAGCCGCTGGCTGCTCGGCGATCTCGATCATCTGCTGCTGCGCCTGTTCCGCGAACCGATCGGTCGCTGCAGCTTCCGGCGCTCGGCGCCGTCGAGGCTCCGCACGATGGTCGATTTCATGAGGTCCGCAGTCGACGGATCGCGCGACGGCATCGAAGCGACGACGCCGATCTTCGGTCCGTTCGCCCACGAGCTGCGGGAATACGCACGTGCGCTTGTCGCGTCAGCTGCTCGACGTGCGGGCCGCCGGCGGGCGCCCGCCGCGCGTGTGCCGCCAGCCGGCCCCGTCTCACGCGATGGTCGATCGATGACGCCATACCTTCGGCGGCCGTCGCATGACACGGGCGGCCAGCGGGCGATTCGCGCCTCTGCCGATCCGCATCTGTCACGTCATGTCGGCCGACTTGTGGGCCGGCGCCGAAGTCCAGGTCGCGACGACCGCGCGCCTTCCTGGTGAAGCAGCCGGACGTGGTCGTGACCGCCGTGCTGTTCAACGACGGGTGGCTCGCCGGTCAGCTGCGACAGCTCGGCATCGAGGTCGCCATCGTCGACGAGCGGCGCCACAGTGGACTTCCGGATCGCGGCGTTCGTCAGGCGCTTTCTGATCGAGCACCAGGTCGACATCGTGCATACCCATCGCTGCAAGGACACCGTGCTTGGAACGCTGGCGGCGAAATCGGCGCCGGCGTCGCCGCACGTCGTCCGCACCGTCCATGGCTTGTCCGAGGCGTTGCGAGGATGGAAGCGCGCGAAGCTCGTGGCGTACGAAGTCGCTCGACAAGGCGACGCTCTGGTGTTTTGCCGACTGCGTCATCGCGGTCTCGAATCAGATGGCCGCCACTCTTCGCCGATCGCGGATACCGACCGCGTGCCGTCACCTGCATCCACAACGGCATCAACCTCCAGGAGCTGCGCGCGACCCGCAGCTCGGAAGACGTACGGCGTGCGCTTGGCATTCGAGCTGACGCGGTGGTGATCGGCTCGGCCGGCCGGCTTGCGCCGGTGAAGGGGCACGAGTACTCGATCCGCGCGGCGCCGCAGCGTCCTCGCCGCGGAGCCCAGGGCGCGGTTCCTGTTCGTCGGCAGCGGACCGCTCAGAGGCGAGCCTGATGGCACTGGCGGCGACGCTCGCCGTCGATCAGCGCGTGTGTGTTCCACGATCCGAGCCTCGACGATCGCGCCGGCGTCTACGATCTGATCGCCGCGATGGACGTGTTCGCGCTGCCGTCGCTCAGCGAGGGCGTCCCGCTGGCGCTGCTCGAAGCGATGGCGCTGGGACGACCGGCGGTCGCGACCGCCGTCGGCGGCGTGCCGGAGGTCATCACGGATCGCGCCACCGGGCTGCTGGTGGCGCCGCGCGACCGCGCCGGCGCTGGCCGCCGCCTGTCTGGAGATGGTGCGAAACATCAGCCGGGCGGACATCGCTTGGCGCGCGCGCCAGGCAGACGGTCGAAGCGCAGTTCTCGCACGACCTGAGCGGCGAAGCCCTGGTCGGCCTGTATCGTGACGTCGCGAGCGCCGGCGGCCCTGCGCAGCGGCTCAGCGCGGTGGCGCTCCTGTGCGCACCGGTTCACGCTGCTGCTGCGCGCGTGTCCGGCGCAAGCTCGCGCACGCCATCGAGCGGCGGCGCGTCGGTCGGATGCGGCGGACGCCCGCGTCGGTCGCGGCGGCGCTGCGATCGGCCAGCAGCGTGCTGATCGTCTGCCACGGCAACATCATCCGCAGCCCGTTTGCCGCGAGCCTTCTCGCCCGTTCGCTTGCCGGGTCTCCGTCGGTGTCGGTCGCATCCGCCGGACTCGAGGCGGAGGCGCGGACGGCCGTCGCATCCGTTCGCGGTGCAGACCGCGGCGTCGCGCGGCATCGACCTGAGCGGCCACGCTGCCTCGCCGCTGGCGCCCGAGGCGGTCGACCGCGCCGACGTGATCTTCGTCATGGACGTTCCGCAGCTCGTCGCCCTCAAGCGGCGGTTCCCGGCGGCGCGCCACAAGACATTCCTTCTGGCCTGCCTCGCCAGCGATCAGCCGCTCGAGATTCGCTGATCCCGTGGACGAGCGCGCCATCGGTCTTCCACCGGTGTTACGAGCACATCTCGCAGGCGGTGAAATCGCTCGAGCCCGTGCTCGCCGGAGGTGCTCGATGAGACGTCCCGCCAAGGCATTGCTCGGACACGTCCTGTTTGCGTCGCGGCTGCATGCGGTCGCTGCTCGGGCAGTCGGCGGCCAGTCGTCGCGTTCCATCGGGTGAACGATGAGGCAGGATGCCGACGGCCTGTCGGTCAGCCGTGCCGACGTTCGAACGCTACTGCGATTTCTTCAGCCGCCACTTCCGGTCATCTCCCTGCGCAGCCTGGTCGATCGGCTGGAGCGCGGCGACACGCTCGATCGGCACCTGGCGATCACCTTCGACGATGGATACCGCGACAACTTCGAGATCGCGGCGCCGATTCTCGAACGCCTGTCGCTGCCGGCGACGTTTTTCCTCGTCAGCCAATGGATTGGCAGCGACGTGGTGCCATGGTGGGACCGGGAGCTCGGGGTCCGCCATCCCTGGATGACGTGGGATCAGGCGCGCGAGCTGCGGCGCCGCGGATTCGACATCGGCGCTCATACCCGCACCCACGCGAATCTCGGCGAGGTCCGTGGTGACGTCGCCCGCGAGGAAATCGCCGGCGCCAGGCGCGAGCTGGAGCGTCAACTCGGTGAGCCGGTCGATCTCTTCGCGTATCCCTACGGCGCGAAGCAACCAGATGACCGTCGGAGAACCTGGAGCTGGTGAGGGCGGCGGGATTCCGCTGCTGCTGCTCGTGCTACGGCGGCCTGACGACCACCGGCACCGATCCATTCCGGCCTGCTGCGCGTGCCAATCACGCCGTGGTACGCCTCGCCCCACCAGTTCGGGCTCGAGCTGGCGTTCGAAACCGCCCCCTGTTCGCATAGGTCCGGCAATGCTGCGAAATATCGGAAGCAACTGGGCGCTGACGCTGGTGACGATTGCCGCCACCTACGTCATCACGCCGTTCGTGATCCGCAAGCTCGGTCAGGACGGAGTACGGCACGTGGACCTTGATTACCGCGATGACCGGCTACATGAGCTCTGCTGGCGCTCGGTGTGCCGATGGCGTGCGTCCGTTACCTCAGCCAGCACGTCGCCGAAGGCGATTCGCGCGCGATGAACAAGGCGATCGGCAGCTGCGTCGGCCTGTACCTGATGATCGGCGTCGCGGCGCTCGCCATCGGCGTCGCCCTGACGGCGGCGTTCGCGCTCTACGACCTCCCGCAGAACGCTGCGCGGCCAGGCGCGAGTGGCCTTCATGGTCATGGTCGTGCAGGTCTCGGTCGGGTTCATCGGCCTGTTGCCCGAAGGCATCATGTTCGCCCACCACCAGTTCGTCGCGCGAAACGTGGTGCGCGTCGGCGCGGTGCTGCTCCGGCTCGTCCTGACCGTTGGTCTGTTGTCCATGGACGCGTCGCTGGTCGTCCTTGCGGCGATTCAGCTCGTCTGCCTGCTGTTCGACTTCACCGTATCCATGCTGTTGATCCGGCGCCGCTATCCCGCGGTGCGCATCACGCTTGCCGACTTCGACTGGGCCATGGTGCGCCGAATTTTCTCCTTCAGCATGCGTGCGTTGCTGCTGAGCGCCGGCGCCCGCCTCAGCTTCGAAACCGACGCGCTCGTCATCGGCGCGGTCCTCGGCGTCGGCGCGATCGGGTTCTATGCCGTCGCCAACAGCCTGGTCGTGTACTTGATGGAGTTCACCATTGCGATTGCCGCGGTCGTCGCGCCGATGACCACCAAGTTGAGCACCGAAGGCCGCGTGCCGGAGCTGCGCGAGATGTTCCTGAAATGGTCGAAGGTGTCGCTCTCGATCAGCCTCATGGCCGGCCTGTTTCTGGTCGTGCTCGGCCCGCGCTTCATCGCCTGGTGGATTGATCCTGTCGTACGAGCGTCCGGCAGGCGCCGTCCTGCAGATTCTGATGATTTCCAGCCTCGCGTTCCTGCCGGTTCGAGGCGTGGCCCTGCCGATCCTGATGGGACTCGGCAAGCCGAGAACGGCGACGATCGCGTTCGTCCTCGCCGGGCTGGCGAACCTCGTGCTGAGCCTCGCGCTCGCGCGGCCGCTCGGACTGGCCGGCGTCGCGCTTGGCACCGCGATTCCAAACGTCGCGTTCGCCGCCGTCGTGCTCGACGTCGCCTGCCGCGAGCTGGAGATCCCGATCGCCGCCTACCTGCGCTACGTCGTCCCTCGCGCGATGCTCGGCGCGATTCCGCCGCTGGCGCTGCTCCTGTGGATCAAGCTGCGAATCGGCGTCGAGACACCTCTGCCGGGTTCATCGCCGCCGGGGGCGCGATGGTGGTCCTGTTCGGACTCGTGTGGGTGTTCTTCGTCTACCGCGCACGATCCCTACGTCGAGCTCGCGCCTCGACTGGGTCGTCTCCGCGCGTGGAGCCGGGCGTGAATCGCGCGCACCGCCGTGGCGCGGTCGACGCGGTGCTGAGCTGACATGGACCGGATCCGCGCGTTCATCGAGGCCGACATCCCGCAGGTCGTGCGCCTGCACGAGACGATCGTTCGAGCCTGAAGCGGCGGCTCGGCGCCGAGCCGTCTCCATCGAACGGCTACTTCACGCGGGTGTTTCTCGACAACCCGTCGCGAGACGACGCGCTCCCGTCGCTCGTGTATGAAGACGACGATGGACGCATCGTCGGGTTCCTCGGCGTGGTGCCTCGCCGGATGTCGATGAACGGCGAGCCGCTCAAGGCGGCGATCTGCTCGCAGCTGGTCGTCGACGCCGCGTGCCGGCGAGCCAACGTCGCGGTCCAGCTCGCGGGCACCTTCCTCGACGGCCCGCAGGACGTCTCGATCTGCGATGAAGCGAACGACGCGGCCCGCACGCTCTGGGAACAGCTCGGCGGCGCCACCGCCCTCCTGCAGAGCATTTACTGGACGCGGCCACTGCGGCCGGCGCGGCTGCGCGCTGTCGTTTCTCCGGAACTGTCATGCGCTGGCGCCGCTGGCGGCCGTCGCCGGCCCGCCGTTGTCGCTGGTCGACGCGCTCGCGGCGCGGATGCCGCGCAGCCTCGTTCTTCCAGCCGCATCCCGGCGACGCCGCCGGCGGACCTGCGCGTCGACACGGTCCTCGCCGCGGCTGGCCGAGTTCGCGCCCGATTGGCTGCGCGTGGAATCACGACGATCGGACGTTTGAGTGGCTGCTGCAGCGCGCCACCGAGCGACTGCGGCGACGGCGCGCTGCACAAAGCGGTGGTCCGCAGCGGCGAGACGATCAGGGGCTGGTACTCTACCGTCTCGATCGCGACGGGGTGCGCCAACCTGCTGCAGATTGCCGTCAAGCCGTCGTCGGTCCGCGAGGTGCTCGATTGCCTGTTCTATGACGCGTGGCAGCACGGGGCCACCAGCGTCACCGGCCGCCTCGAGCCGCGCCTGCTCGAAGCGCTGTCCGGACAAGCTGTGCTTTCTTCCACCGCCGGGGTCCGTGGATGCTCGTCAACGCGAAACGGCGCGAGTGCTGCGCGCGTTTCAGAATGGAGACGTCGTTCTTCTCCCGCTTCGACGGCGAGTGGTGTCTCTGGCTCCTCGCCCGACCGCAGACCGACCTGCCTGGAGTGCGCCGTGACGGCGCTGTGGACCTCAGCTGTGTCACTGATCGCGCGGCTTCATCGTCCTGGAGATGTGCGCGAGATGGTGGATTCGGTTTCGACGCGCGTACTACGTGCTGCCTCCAGGCCTGCGGCTCGCGCTGCACGTCGACCGCGAACACGTTTCCAGAGCTCGAGCCGGTCGTTCGGTTCGAGGTCAACGCCGACGGCGAGCGGGACCCGAGGTGCCGCGTCGGCTCGGGGCGAGCGCCTCTATCGCGTCCTGGTCGCCGGCGGCAGCCAGCCCGAAGGCTACTTGCTGGACCAGGACACGAGCTGGCCCGGCGCCGTGCACGCGCTTGCTCGCGCAGCCGCGACATCTCGCCACGCTGGGCGCGCCTCGACGGTGCACGTCGGCAGCATCGCCCGCTCGGGTGTCGGCGCCGAAGCGCTGGATCTGCTGCTCGCGCACGTGCTGCCGCGTTATGCACGCCTCGATGCGATCGTGATCCTCGTCGGCGCCAGCGACGTGCTGCGCTGGCTGGAGGAAGGCGCGCCGTCGGGCGCGGCGGCGTCGCGGGTGCAGATCTCTGACGTCTTCCAGCTGTCATCCCGAAGGGCGGTTCGGCTGGACGCCGAAGGCGCTGGCGCTCTTCGAGGCTGCTCGCGAGGCTGCGGCGCCGCTGGCTGCGGCCGTTGCAGGTGCACCATCGCGCCGGCCGGTGGGTCGCTGCCGCGCGCGCGCGATGCGGGCGCGGCGCCAGGATCATCCGCTCGACGATGCCCGAACCGACGGCGATGATCGGATCATTTCGAGCCGTCATTTTCGCAGCATCGTTCGGCAGGCCAAGGCCCGATGCGCGATCGCGTGGTCGTCGTGCGGCCAGTCCTGGTTCGCGAAGGATGCGTACCGCGGAAGAGGCCGCCCACATGTGGCACGGCGGCGTCGGACGCGCCTGGTGCGAAGAGGTCAGCGACGTTCTATTCGCTGGAGGTGACGTCACGGCTCATGGCCGCTGCTGGATGGCCGCGCGGCGCGGATCGCGAGCGATCTCGACGTCGAGCAGATCGACCTGATGTCGTTGCTCGAGCCGAGCCTCGAGCACCTACTACGACTTCTTCCATCTGACGCCTGCCGGCGCCAGCACGGTCGCCTCGGCCGTTGCCTCCAGCGCTGCTCGGCGAGAACGCGGACGCCAGCGCGTTCAGATCGAACGCCGGCCCGGCGCGAGCATCTGCGAGCGTCGTGATGTTCGCCCGCGACGCGCGTCGATCGCGATTGCGGTGGGATGGGACCCGCTGCTCGTCTGCGTGGCCGGGCACATCCTGACGCGCGGTCGGCCGCATCCACCAGCTGTTCGGCGCGCTCGAGGCCATCCATCTGGCCGCGGTCGACAGGACTGCTCGCGATCGTGCTGTACTCGTCGACGATCGCGACGAGCGGCGCGCGGACGCCGTCCTCGTCGCGACGCGTCAGGCTGGCCGGCGTGCTGGTCTGCTGGATGATGCTGTCGGTGCCCGGCGCGCTGCGCGTCAGGGCAACAGCTTCGACCTCGTCTTCGACAACTTCATCAAGACCGCGCTCATGTCGTTCGTCGTGGCCGCGAGCGTCCGTCACGTCCGCGACGTCGAGCGGCTGGCGTTGGTGTATCTGGCCGGAGCGGTCGTCTATACGGGCGTGGTCATCACGCGGTTCGATCTCGGCGCCGGCGACGCGTGGCGGCTGGGCCATCTCTATTACTACGACGCGAACGACTTTGCGACCTTCGCGGTCACGGCGATGCCGCTCGGCATCTACTTCGCGCACGCCGGCCGGCGGATCGCGCGTCCGGCTGTTCGCGGCGGCCGGCCTCGTCGTGCTGACGCTCGGGTTCGTCTGGTCCGGTTCGCGCGGCGGCTTCATCGCGCTCGTCGGCCGTCGCCGTGTTCGTCGTCCTCCGTTTCTCGGCGATTCCTCTCCGGTGGCGGCTCTCCGCGACCGCGCTGGTCGCCGTCGTCCTGCTCGCGACGGCGAGCGATCAGTACTGGGCAGCAGATGGGCACGATCACGTCGGACGCCGACTACAACCACACGTCGGAGAGCGGCCGCCTGCAGATCTGGAGCCGCGGCATCGGCTACATGATGTCCAATCCGCTGCTCGGCGTCGGCCCGGGAACTTCCAGGCCGCCGAGGGCACGCTGTCGCCGCTGGCCGAGCGGCAGCAGTATGCGGCATCGGCGTCCGCTGGAATGCGCCGCACAACAGCTTCGTCCAGATCGGCGCCGAGCTCGGTTTCCGGGCCTCGCGCTCTACATCGCGGTGATCGTCAGCGCGTTTGTCGCGCTGCGGCGCGCCGGCGATCGCTCGCGCCGGCGCTGACGCGCCTCGCTGCTCGGATTCGTCGTCGGATCGTTCTTCCTGTCGCTCGCCTACTCGGAAATGCTCTACACGCTGGTGGCGCTGGCGGTTGGGCTGCAGAAGGTCACGCGCCGCACGCTCGACGCCGCTGGACTGCTGAATGCTGCGAATCGCCCAGCTGATCGAGTCGGACGGCCCCGGCGGCGCCGAGCGGGTCGTCGCGGACCTGGCGACGCACCTCCAGGCGGCCGGCGCGCAGAGCGTCGTGTTCGTGCCCGCGAATGGGCGAAGGATGGCTGGCGCGCCAGCTCGCCGGCTCCGGCGTCGACGTCGAACACTTCCATCTGGACCGACCCGTTTCGCCGGCGTGCGCCCGATCGCTGGCGGCGGCCTTCCGCCGCCGTCGCATCGACATCGCACACAGCCACGAGTTCTCGATGGCGGTCTACGGCGCGTGGGCCTCCGTGGCTGGCCGGCGGCCCGCACGTCATCACGATGCACGGCAGCCGCTATTACGCCGCAGCGGCTGCAGCGGCGCGTCGCGATGCGCGCCGCCGATCGCGCTCAGCCGGCGGACCGTCGCCGTGTCCAGACGAGCTGGCGAGTCACCTGAGCCGCGATCTGCTGGTGGCGCCGTCCGCCATCGCGACGATCCCGAACGGCGTTCGCGCGATGCCTGCCGGATGGATCCGCGGTGCGCGCCGAGCTGCGGCTCGGAGCCGACGATCGGCTGGTCGTGGCGATCGGGAACCTGTATCCCGTCAAGGGCGCATGCGCACCTGATCGACGCGATGGCGCGGCTGGCCGAGCGCCATCCGACGGCTGCACCTCGCGATCTGCGGGCGCGGCGATCTGGAAGGCGCGCTCGCGACGCGGGCGCGCGACGCAAGGCATCGGCGATCGCGTGCACCTGCTCGGTCTTCGCGCCGACGTCGCCGGCCGTCCTCGCGGCCGCCGACCTGTTCGCGCTGCCGTCGCTCTCCGAAGGTCTGCCGCTCGCGCTGCTCGAGGCGATGTTCGCCGGCCGCCCGATCGTCGCCAGCGACGTCGGCGAAGTCCGCGCGGCGCTCGGCAGGACGACGCCGGCGTGCTCGTCGCCGCCCGGCGATCCGCCGGCGCTGGCGTCCGCGCTCGACGCGCCTGCTGGTGCAGCCCGAGCGCGCGCGCGACGCTGGGCGACCGCGCGCGCGTGCGGGCACGTGGCCGTCTACGACGTGTCGCACATGGTCCGCGCCTACTCCGCGATCTACGAAGACCTCCTGCTCGCACTAGTCCTATCAATCCTCATCGAGCGCGCCACATGGAGATTGCCATGAACCACAAGCTGCAAGGCCGTTGCACTCGTTGTCTGTGCCGCTCGCACTCGACCGTCATCGTGCGCGGCTGCATCGATCGTGATCGCGCCCTCAGAATCCGACGCTGCTCGTCGGTCAGACGCACTGCAGCTGACGCCAAGCGGAGCCGTCGTGCCGGACGCCATCGCCACCGGCGCCGGGCACACCTGCGTCCTGTATTCGGATCAGTCGATTCGGTGCACCGGCCAGAACAGCCAGGGCAGGTCGGCAACGGCGACTACACCAACGTCGTTCGAGCCGGCGGTCGCGACCGGCACGGTCAACCCCGTCGCGCTTCGCACCGGGCTGGAGCATACGTGCACGCTCGTCGGCGACGGCAGAATGCAGTGCTGGGGCACGAACTACACCGGGCAGCTCGGCGACGGGACGATGGGCGGCTTCGCCATGACGCCGCAGTTCGTGCACGGGATCGACGAACGCGGTCAAGGCGATCACCGGCGGGTTCTTCACCTGCGCCGATCGTCTCCGACCAGCACGGTTCAATGCTGGGGACGCAATCAGGACGGACAGCTCGGCAACGGCGACAGCACGACCGACGTGCCGCTGCCGGCGCCCGTTCAGGGTCTCGGGCCCGTCGCCGACTTCGCCGCCGGCGGCTATCACACCTGCGCGCATCATGAGCGATCGGACGCGTGAAATGCTGGGGGCGAAATGTCCGCGGTCAGGTCGGCGACGGCACGACCAACAGTCGCGCGGTGCAGCCGCATGCCGGTCAGTCGGATTGAGCAGCGTCGCCGCGCTGAGCCTCGGCACCTATCACAGCTGCGCGCTCCTCGCAGGATCGAACGGTCCAGTGCTGGGGGCAGAACGACTTCGGCCAGATCGGCGCTCAGGGCGTCGTCTTACTCCGCCACGCCCGTCGCGGTGAGCGGCATCACGAACGCCGTCAGCATCGCCACCGGGTTCCTCCACACCTGTGCGCTGCTCGCGCGGACGGCACGGTGCGATGCTGGGGACACAACGACTTCGGCCAGCTTGGCGACGGGACGACGACCAGCTCGGCGACGCCCGTGCACGGTGCAGGGCATCGTCAATCCGCTCGCGATCTCGCTCGGCATCGGACACACGTGCGCGCTGATGCCCGACGCGTCGCGTCCGTGTGCTGGGGCGAGAACGATCTTGGCGAGTTCGGCAACGGCACGGCGACCAACTCGCTGACGCCGGTGCAGATGCACGCGACCGGGATGACGTGGACGAGCAGCAGGCCCGACATCGCCACGGTCAGCGCGGCCGGCGTCGTGACCGGCGATCGGACGCGGCAACGGCGACGATCGCAGTGTCCGACGCCTTCGGCAACAGCGGCAGCACCGACCGTGACGGTTCGACAAATGCTGACCCTGTCGCTGCTGCGGCAGAGGCGACGGATCGGGCAGCGTGACGTCGGCTCCGTCAGGCATCGACTGCGGCGCGACCTGTTCGCGCGCAGTTTCGTGAGCGACTCGCCGGTGACGCTGACCGCGACGCCGGCGCCGAACTCCACCTTCACCGGATGGACCGGATGCGACTCGGTCTCCGGCGCGACGTGCACCGTGAACGATGACCAATGCGCGATCGGTCACCGCGATCTTCATGCTGAAGCGCTTCACGCTGGCGGTCGCGAAGACCGGCATCGGCCGAGGGACCGTGACGTCGAGCCCGCCGGGCATCAACTGCGGAACCGGCTGCTCGAGCGACTTCGTGGTCATACGGTGGTGACGCTGACGGCATCCCCGGCGCTCGGCTCTGCTGTTCATGGGCTGGACTGGCTGCGACGCAGTGAACGGATCCACCTGCACGGTCGCCATGAACGCGACGAGCGATCCGTGAGCGCCGATTTCCTCGGCGTTCCTTTCGCCGTAAGGCGTCGCGGCGGCCGAGCGCATGTTCAAACCAGACAGGGAGCGCGTGATGACACACGTCCGAGCGGAAACTGGTGGTCGAGCGTCCTGGAGACTACTGGCGCCAGGAGCAGGTGGCGCAGGCGTACGATCGCGGCCGGTTCGACAGCCTGTGGGGACGGCTCTACCGCGTGGCGCGAGGAACGCACGATCGTGCAGGCGCTGCGCGGCGTGCCGCGCAACGGCACGGTCCTCGACGCCGCCTGTGGCACCGGACGGATCACGGCCCTGCTTCAGCAGGAAGGATTTCGGGCAAGCGGGTGCGACGTGTCGCCGGCGATGATGGCCGTCGCCCGCCAACGCCTGACATCAGCTCGGCTACGACGACGTTCAGCTCGTTTGAGAGCGGCGTCGAGCGCCTGCCGTATCCCGACCAGTCGTTCGACGCCGTCACCTGCATCGGCCTGCTGATGCACCTCGACGCGGACGTTCGCGATCGGGCGCTCCGTGAATTCGCCCGCGTGAGCCGCGGTCCGTTGATCCTCCGGCACGGCTGCGTGGATGCCTGTCAGCGCCTGATCGAACGCGCGAGTGAGAGGCCTGCCGGCCGGCAGCGTTCGAAGGCCGGTGCCGGAGTATGAAATGAACAGCGATCTGGAGTGCTGCTGGTCTGCTGATCGCGCACGCGATCCTGGGTGCTGCGAGGCGTGTCGAGCAGCGTCATCGTCGTGGCGACCAGAAAGGCGGCGCACACGCCGTGAGTCTGATCGCGAGCGTCATACTACGGCGGCCTTCGCGCCGCTGGGTGTCGCCTGCGGTTCGGCGGCGGTTGAAGCGACGCCGGCCTCATCCTCTCGCTACCACAACGTCGTCGAGACCGAGCAGGGCGCCGGTTGCCCGGGCCTTCACGAGCGACTTGCGAGCGGTTCAGGCGGCAGATGCGCTGGCTCGCCGCCCACTACGATGTGATCGGCCTCGCGCGAGTTCACCGAGCGGCTGACGAGCGGCGGCAGCCTGCGATCGGTGGCTGCCGTGACGTTCGACGATGGATACGCCGGCGTCTTCGAGCACGCCGTTCCGAGTCGTCCGCGCTGCGCATGCCCGGCAACGGTCTTCCTCGTCGCCGAAGCCGTCGGCCGTTCGGCGCCGTTTCCATGGGACGCGCACGCGGTGACGCATCCCGCGGACTGGGATCGATGCCGCGGCGCTCGGCGGCGGCATCGAGGTCGGCGCGCACCCGTGCACGCACCCGTCGCTCCCGCGCCTCGACCGACGCGGAGCTCGAGCGCGAAATCGTCGCGAGCCGCGACATGCTTCGCCAGGCGACCGGCGTCTCGCCGCAATTCTTCGCCTACCCGTTTCGGCCACTGGGATGCCCGCGTCCGGGACGCCGTGCGAGCGGCAGGATACCGCGGAGCCCTCACGCTCGACTTCGGTCTCAACGGCGAGGCGCGAGATCGGTGGGCGCTCCGTCGTGATCAACGTGCCTGCCGGGATTCTCTGATGCCGCGTTCCAAGTGCCCGGGCGTCAGGCTGTCACGGTCTGAGCACTCATTGATGATCATGCAATCGGTCCTCTCGCCGCGGCCGTGCTTGACCGCCGGCTGCTCCGTGCGCGGTGCGATCGGTTCCGCCCGGAGCCGTTTTGTCCGGGCGGCGCCAGTCCCAACCCCGATGTCGTCCTGTGCGAAGGGTTCGAGGACGACGGATGTCAGAAGCGGTGGGACATCGGCGGCCATCAGGGCGTCTGGCCCGTGTCTCAATTCGCGCAGTGCACCGACGACCGGTTTGGCTTCCACGATCGCTGCGCCGCCTGGAGCAACCGGCTGGTCTTCGATCAGGAATGGGGCTTTTACGGCTACGACGCGCGGCGGCCGTTTCCGCCGCAGTCCGAGTTCTACGTCCGCTGGTACTCAATACATTTCGAATCCGCATCGTCCGGGGCATCGCTCGAGGACAAGTCCGTTCCTGCTTCACGATCAGGAGAACACCATCACCGCCTATGTCGGGACCAACCGGAACCATCTTCCGGTCGTCCGCGACAGCGGCCCGGGCATGCCGCACATCGCGAACTATCAGGACGTGGATACGCCGGAAACCGGCGGTCGTACACGATGGTCAACCGGTTTCAGAATCAGCAGAGAAACATCACGCTGCAGCCAGGCGGCACGTGGTATCTCGTTCGAGTGGTACGTCCGGCTGAATTCTCCCGGGCTGTCGAACGGCGTCACCCGGCTGTGGATCGATGACGCGACCGACCCCGATCACCGCCCAGACGCTGCGCATGGAGTACGGCGACATGCGGTGGCTGAATAGCGACACACGCGAACAGGCAGTTCGGCGTCGTGCGCCTGACGCGTCTACGATCAGCGCTGCGACATCGGACCGCAACACCTGTCCGCCGAACGGGCCGGACATGCTCGATCAGTCCCAGCGGTGGGATCAGATCGTCGTCAGCAAGCGTCCGATCGGCCCGCTGATCGCCGCACGCCGACGACGCCGCCGACTCGATAGCGGCCGTGACGAATTCCCGGCTCCTGACGGGTGGTCACTCGACCGATCGTGGATGCGCTCGGTGGTCGGCGGCGGCGCTGCATGCTGCCGGCGATGTCCGATTCGCTGAGCCTCGTGCGGTCGCTCGGCCGGCGTCGCGGCCGCGCCGAAGCCCGCCGAGTCTGCCGCGGCTGCTCTTCCTGGTGCCGGCGCACAACGAAGAGCAGCTCATCGCGCGACTGCGTGCGCTCGCTCCGGGCGCTCCACTATCCAGCCGATCGGTCGGCGGTCGTCGTGATCGCCGACAACTGCAGCGACCGGACGGCGGAGCGCGCAGCGTCGCCGAGCGGCGCCGTCGTGTCTCGAGCGCCACGATCCTGCGCGCTGGCCCGGCAAGCCGCGCGCGATCGCCTGGGCGTTGACGCAGGTGCCGCTGGATCGCCACGACGCGGTGATCATCATCGACGCCGACACCACGGTCGATCCCGGCTTCGCGCGCGCGCTGTGCTCGCGGCGGCGCCGCTCGAGCACAAGGCGATGCAGGCGCATTTCGACGTGGCGAATCCTCACGACAGCGCGCTCACGCGAATGGCCGCAGTGCTCGCGGCGGCCAACTTCCGCTGTCGCCTATCCGCTCAGGCTGGCGCGCCGGCGTGAACGCGCCGCTGCTCGGCAACGGCATGTGCATCGGCGCCGGCGTGCTCGCGGCGCACGGATGGAAGGCGTTCACGATTGCCGAGGACTGGGAGCTACGCGCGCTATACGGCCGCGGGCGTGCCGATTGAGGGCGTGCAGGACGCCCGGCTGTTCGCGCAGGAGGCGTCCTCGCTTCGGTCAGAGCTCGACGCAGCGCCAGCGGTGGACCGCCGGCAAGCTCACGGTGCTGGTGCGGCACCTCGGGCGCGGTGCTGCGCAGCCGCCGATCGGCCTGCGCCAGAAGCTCGATGCCGCGGCGGAGCTGAGTGCGCCGGGGCCCGTCGTCGCATCTCGGCGCGTCGTGACCGCCGCCTCGCTGGCGATCTGCGCTGCTCGACGCGCCCGGCGCGGCGTGGCTCCTCGTCGCGCTGTGGATCCCCGATCTCACGTCTATCGACCGTACGCGCTGATCGGCCTCGCCGCGCCAGCCCGATCCGCCGCGGTGCGGCCGTCGCGTTTCTCTTTCTGCCCGCGTACGCCGCGTGGCGCCTCGCGACCGCGGTGATCTCGCTGAAGATGGTCGGCGACAAGCCGTGGGTCCGAACGGCGCCCGCTCGCTGGCGCAGCTCTACTTCTTGCTCAGATAACTGTGGTCGAAGCGGTAGTAATCGGTCTGCGTCTTGACGTCGCCGGTGTTTCCGCCCCACGTCGGGCTGATCTGGTACTCGACGAAGCCGTCGTCGTTCGGGAACTGCACGTTCGTGTAGTTGCCGACGAGCACGCCGTCCATCCACCACCGGATGATGCCGTCGCCCGCGCCGTAGCTGCTTTCGTACTTCAGATACCACTCGAGGCGGTGCCACTGGCCGAGCGTGACGACTCCGCTGCTGACGTTCGGCGTCAGCCACTGCGCGTGCCCATCTCCGGCCACTGCGCGTTGGTTCGCAGCTCATAGGGCCCGCCGTTCGGACCGTACATGCGTCATGTAGATGCTGGAGTTCTGCACCTGCAGGAACTGAATCTTGTTGACGCTGCTCGCGTCGCCCTGCCACGGGTTGCTCGGCTTCCACCACATGCCGATGAAGATTTCCTTCGGTGTTCACCGGATAGTACTGCGTACGCCGGCGCCACGCCGTCGACGAGGCCGATCGGATAGATGTATCGAGAACGTTCGTGGGCGACAGCGGTGCGGTCGCGTCGGAGACGATCTGCGTCGGTGCCGCCGCGCGCCGGTTCCAGCCGCCGCCGATGATCGCGTTCCACGGCTGATCGGTCAACGTCGACGAATCCGGCGGGTTCGTTCGGCCACGCCGACGCGCTCGCGTTGCGTTCGACGACGACGGCTGACGCTGGCGGATGTCGTCTGGTGTTGCCGGCCGCATCGCGCGCCACTGCCGTCACGCGTGTGCGTTGCCGTTGGCGACCGAGGTCGAGCTCCACGTGATCGAGTAGGGCGACGCGTGTCCTGCGCGCCCGAGGTTGCGCGCCATCGAGCTTGAACTGCACGCCGGCTGACCCCGACGTTGTCGCTGACGCGGTCGCCGACACCGTCGGCGGTGCCCGAGACGGTCGCTCCGCCCGCTGCGGCGCGGTGATCGGACGACGGCGGGTGGTGTCGGCGTCCGGCGAGCCCGACGGGCGAGGCACCCGATGTAGCTCTTCGCCGCCACGACGTGCGCGAACTTCATGTCGCCGTGAAGCCCGCCGGATCGTTCGGCGCGTAGGTCTGGAGCCAGATGTAGTTGAGGTTCAGGCTCGCGTCGCTCCGCCACCGCAGTCCGCCGAACGGAGTGCCGGTCGGACTCTGCGTGAAGATGCCGCCGGACCAGGAGCCGTTCGGGAATCCCGGACCGACGTGGCTGACTCTGACGCCATCGACCCAGATCGCATGCTCGCCGTTCGAAGCGCGTGACCGGAGTTATTGAGCTTGACCATCTGCTCGACGCACATCCACTGGCCCGCCTTGCCGAGCACGCTCGGATTGTTGAGGAGCAGGTTGCCCCAATAGTTGCCGTCGTTGGACTGATGCATGTCCATCCAGTAGTCGTAGTGATCGATCCGCAGCGTGCGAGTCGTCCTGTCTCGGCGGCCGCCGCTGAACAGATCGTTGCCGGCAGGCTTCAATGCCCGCCTGCGGGATTCGGCTAGTTGAGCGGCGGATTGTAGCCGCCCGTCCAGATCCCGTGGTGCACGTACTGGCCGCTCGTCGGGTACTTGATGTAGTAGCGCACGTAGAGCGTGTCGTCGACGCCCGGGCTGAGCAGCCTTGTACAGATGTCCGCCGCTGCTCACGCCGCCGCCGACCCACGGGATGTTCAGCGAACGCGGCGCCGGACTGCCCGGCGGCACGTCGGAGCTGAACGTCATGCGTCGGCGCCGTTGAGGATGTCGGTCCATCGGCTGAAGAGCGTCGTCGAGCGTCGCTTCGTCGAATCGCTCGACGAAGACCACATCCGGGTTGGTCTCGATGCCGACGTCTCCCGGATAGCAGCGCGGCGACGCCCTGCGAGTTCGACACCGTGACGGCCACGTTCGGCCGACGTGGTGTGATGGCCAGCCGGCGTCGCGCGCGACTGCCGTCAGCACGTGGTTGCCGCTGCGCGGCGGTGCGTCGTGTCCCACGAGCGGCATTCCACGGCGCGGTGAGCGTCCTCGGCGCCGAGGTTCGCGCCGTCCACCTTGAACTGCACGCCGACGACACCGACGTCGTCGGCGGCACTGCCGAGGCAGCGCCACGACTCCTGAAACCGTCGTACGCCAGGCGAAGGCGCCTTCATCGTGACTGGTCGGCGGCGTGGGTGTCGGTCGGGGGCGGCGGAGGCGCGCCAACGAAGATCCTCACGCCCGACGGCGCGCATGGCGCACCCGCGCTCTGACCCCGGAGCACGACGGTCGAAGAGACAACCGCGAAGACGAAAGCACTGATGAGCGCGCGCATGGAATGACGATGCGCGCACGAACTGCCTGTCACGCTGGGTATGTTTCATGTTGGGTGGAAGAGCCGCTTCCGTTGGACTCACAGCAAAGTCAATACCAGCCGCTGCTACTGCGCCGCCCGATAGTTCGGCACGGCGTCGGCCACCAGAACCGAGTGCGCGCAGGGGCGAATCTGTCAGTGGGCGAGGCCCTTCATGCCAGGTAGGCGGAAGCGACATCCGTCGCGAAAGGCCGATGATTCGGTGTGTGCGATCGACGATGAACGGGATCAGAGGCTGGGCGTGTGACCTGGCTCGACTACGAAAAACGCGCTGGCACGAGCGCGTTCTTCACTTCCGGAGGAAGAGGCACGCGGGCGTTTACGGCAAAATTGCGCCGCCGCCGATCCGCCGCGTTTGTTTCAGAGCTAACTCAACCGGGTGAAACACTTACATCGCTCAGGGGCCGCCGGCGTTCCGGCGGCCTCTTCTTCCCGGTCGTCTTGGTGGCGCATCGATTACTTGCTCGCGGAGCTTCGCCTGGGCCGGCGGACGGCCCTCACCTTCCCGCTCTTTCCTCCTCCGCAGAAGAACTGATCGCCGCCATCGGACTCGAGCCCCGAAACGTCCACTCCGGGCGGCATCTCGAGCCTCTCCAGAACCTCTCCCGTTCGAGGATCGACTCGCCTCAAATCGCTCTCGTCACCTTCCCAGGTGCCGTGCCAGAGCTCTCCGTCGACCCAGGTGACCCCGGTGACGAAGCGGTTGGACTCGATCGTGCGAAGAATCGCCCCTGTCTGGGGATCGATTTGATGGATCTTCCGGTCCCGATACTGCCCCACCCAGAGCGTCCCTTCGGCCCACGTGAGCCCCGAGTCACCGCCGCCGCCGGGCGCCGGGATCGTGGCGAGCACACGGCCGGTCTTCGGATCGATCTTCTGGATGCGATCCTCGGCGAGCTGAAACAGGTGCTGGCCGTCGAAGGCCGTTCCTGCATGCGCGGCGACATCGATCGAGCGCAGCGTCTTCCCGCTCGCCGGATCGAAGGCGATCAGCTTGTCTCCAGCAGCAAACCAGACGTTCTGACCGTCATACGTGACTCCATGCACGCTGTCGGCACCCGGAAAGGGTCCATACTCACGGACGATTTCGGCGGTTGATCGGCTCATGCTTCCATCCTAGTCAATCGGCAGAGGAGCGGGGAGTAACAAAGTCGTCGTGAATCCCGGCACGGGCGGGGTCATCCAACGACGAGCTCGCCCGCGACCGAACGACTGCACCTTGCCTGCTGCCGCAAGCGAGTCGAGCGCCCGCTGCACGGTGCGCTGGCTCGTTCCAAGCGCAAGCGCAAGAGCCGAGCTCGACCACGATTCACCGTCGGCGAGGAAGGCGAGCACCGCCGCATGCTCCTCTTCGACGGGCCGCGCCAGCACGACGACCTCGCGTGCGCGGCGCGGCGCCAGCGCAAACCCTCGCTTCGTCGCGCTCACGTCGGCCAGCGTCCGAAGCACCGTGCGAAGCCGCCCGACTTCGACTCGCAACCGCGCGCGATGCGATTCATCGGCGAGCTTCGATCCGAATGCGCGCGCGACGAGCGTGTCCTCGGTACGTCTCCCGGCCACGCTTCGCCCAGCGCGCGTGCGAGCGCGAACAACACCGGACGCCTTGCGAGCGAGACCACCTTGCCTTCGTCACGCACGACATGACGGCACGCGTCCACGACGAATGCTTTCGACGCCAGCAACGCTTCGACCTCCTCGAGCAGGAGGAGTCGCTCCTCGCCACTCGCAATCAGGCGCGCAGCGGGCGTGTTCAGGACGAGGAATGCGCTTTCGACCTCCGCCGTCAGCGCAGGGATACGTGCGTGGCGCGCTGCGCGCTCGGCCCGAGCGAGCGCAGCGCGCGCCGCCTTCGTCCGGAGGCGCCGCATCGCGATCCCCGCGACCACCAGCTCGTGGGCGGTCCTCGACGCGGGAGGGAAGGGCGCGGGGTCGAGCTCGGCGAGCGTACGCTCGGCCTCGTCGATGCGCCCGATCAGGAGGAGGCGCCGGACCTCGAGATACCGCGCATGCGCGGCGTTGACCCGGTCGCCGTGCTCTTCGAGCGTCGCCCGCGCCGCGTCGAGCGCCTTCGCAGGCCAGCCCAGGTCGCGCGAGACGAGCGCGATCTCGGCCTCGGCGACGACGCACCTCGCGCGGGCCACGGCCTCTTTCGGACCGAAGGCACGCGCAGCACTGTCGCAGGAGAGCCTTCGCTCGAACGAGATCGCCGAGCTGCGCCATCGCGATGCCTCGAAGCGCGAGAGCAGGCGCGTCGTCGCGCAGGGCGACCCGCTTCAATGCGCCGAGGGGATCACCCGCTGCGAGCGCACGCGCCGCGGCGGTGATCAGCGAGTCCATCGGAATCCCGTCACACTTGTCACTCCCACCATTCGACGCTCGTCACCCCTATCTTACGACCACGAACCAGCACGTCGTATCGAAGACAAAGGAGAAATGAGATGGCAAACAAGACAAAGAGAGAGGCGAGGAGCACCACCTTGCGAACTGGGCATCTCGCGATGAACACACCCCCGATCGTGTCGCAGCAGGAGTGGGAGGCTGCGCGCCAGCAGCTCCTCGTGAAGGAGAAGGCCTTGACCCGCTCCCGTGACGCGCTGGCCGCCGAGCGTCGGCGGATGCCGTGGATGGCGGTGGAGAAGAAGTACGAGTTCGACGGACCCAAGGGCAAGGTAAGCCTGCTCGATTTGTTCGAGGGCCGCCGTCAGTTGATCGTCTATCGCGCCTTCTTCGAGCCCGGGGTGTTCGGCTGGCCTGAGCACGCCTGCCGCGGCTGCTCCCTGGGCGCCGATCAGGTCGCCCACCTGGCCCATCTGAACGCTCGCGACACCACCCTCGCCTACGCCTCACGCGCGCCGCAGGCGGACATCGCGCGCCTGAAGGCGCGGATGGGCTGGGAGATGCCCTGGTACACCATCACCGACGGCTTCGACGCGGACTTCGGCGTCGATGAATGGCACGGCCACAACGTGTTCTTCCGCGACGGCGAGCGGGTGTTCCGCACATACTTCATCAACAGCCGCGGCGACGAGGCGATGGGGACCACCTGGAGCTACCTCGACATCACGCCGCTCGGCCGTCAGGAGACTTGGGAGGACTCGCCAGAGGGTTACCCCCAGACCCCGCCGTACAAGTGGTGGAACTGGCACGACAACTACGACGCCGAGGCCTCGCCTGACCCGAAGTGGGTCGAGGTGTCCGACGCTGGAGAAGCCGCCTTCCGAAAGCGCGACGCAGAGGCGAAAGCGAGCTAAAAAGAAAGAGCGACCCCATTCATGAAGCCTGTTTCAACGCGGTTCGACGAAGGACAACCAACGGAGAAAGATGATGACGACACGTGACTGGGACACGTGAACAGTGGCTGGGCAGCGCGAGTCGAACTGCTCAAGGCGGAGAAGGAGCTGACGAGGCGCAGCGACGAGCGCTGCGCGGCGGCGCCAGGATCTGCCGTGGGTTCGGATCGACAAGGAGTATCGATTCGAGACCGACGAGGGGAGCGCCTCGCTGGCAGACCTCTTCCGAGGGCGCTCGCAGCTCCTCGTCTACCACTTCATGTTCGGGCCCGACTACACGGCGGGGTGTCCATCCTGCTCGGCGATCGCGGACGGGTTCGACGGCTTCGCCGTCCACCTGGCCAACCACGACGTCACGCTTTCGGCGGTGTCGCGGGCGCCGCTCGCGAAGCTGCAGGCGTACAAGCGGCGGATGGGATGGACGTTTCCTGGGCGTCCTCGTTCGGCAGCGACTTCAACTTCGACTTCAACGTCTCGGTCACCGAGGAGCAACAGCGCGAGGGGGCGTCGAATACAACTACGAGCGCGGGAGCCATGCGATGGACGCGCCGACCGGTACCGCGGTGGAGCTCGTCGCCGCCATCGCGGCCATGACCGGAACCGACGTGGCCACGTACACGCGCGAGAGGCCGGGCATGAGCGCGTTCGTGCTCGAGGACGGCGTCGTCTACCACACCTATTCCACCTATGCGCGCGGACTGGACGGCCTCTGGGGCATGTACCAGTGGCTCGACCGCGCACCCAAGGGGCGCAACGAGACGGGCGTCTGGTGGCGCCGCCACGACGAGTACGACAAGCGGCTGAGCCAAGTCGTGGGTGTCGTTGGCGCAACCGCGGGACGGGAGATCTCACGACGCATGGCTTCCGAGCAAGCTTCCGAGCGAGCATTCTTCGGCGTCTCGGCGCTGCTCTTCGCTGCCAGCGCGGCGGTAACGATCGTCTGGTGCGCGTCCATGTCGGCGATGGGCGAGATGCCGATGCCCGGCGGCTGGACGATGTCGATGGCGTGGATGCGGATGCCCGGACAGACGTGGCCCGGCGCCGCGGCGTCGTTCCTTGGCATGTGGGTCGTGATGATGGTGGCGATGATGCTGCCGTCCTTGGTCCCAATGCTGTGGCGCTACCGCCAGGCCGTTGGCAGGACAGGCGAGACGCGCCTCGGTCGGCTGACCGCGCTCGTGGGCGTGGGTTACTTCTTCGTCTGGACCGTGTTCGGAATGGCCGCTTTTCCGCTGGGCGTCGCGCTGGCGGCGATCGAGATGCAGCAGCCGGCGCTGGCGCGCGCCGTACCGATCGCGGTCGGTGTGGTCGTCCTGATCGCCGGCGCCCTCCAGTTCACCGCGTGGAAGGCGCGTCACCTTGCCTGCTGCCGGGAGGCACCCGGGCGCGGCCGTACGCTGCCGGCCGACGCCGGCACGGCCTGGCGACACGGCCTGCGCCTCGGCCTCCACTGCAGCCACTGCTGTGCCGGTCTGATGGCGATCCTCCTGGTCATCGGGGTCATGGACCTTCGCGCGATGGCTGTCGTGGCGGCAGCCATCACCGTCGAACGTCTCGCACCGGCCGGTGAGCGCGTCGCGCGAGCCATCGGGGCCGTCGTCGTCGGGGCAGGGTTGTTTCTGATCGCGCGAGCAGCCGGGCTCGGATGACGAATCCGCATCGTGCGCCATGAAGCTCACGCACCGCGAGCGCCTGCACACTACCCGACGAGCGATTACCCGGCCTGACCTGCGTGTAGTGCGCGCGCTCGTGTGCGGTCTCGATCCGCCGCACCGCGCTGGCGCGCCACCGTAAACTGCGCTCGAATAAGGCCGGTTGCGAGCGCCCAGCATGTACCGATGGGAGTCAGCATTTTTTGCTAACCTGTTTGATCTTTACTCCGGGCTTGCGGCGGCCTAGAACCGAGGGTCGACTGTCGCGGAGTTCGACCCTGAGCGGTTCGAGCCGCCCGAAGCATGATGCGCGGTATTCGCACCCGCGGCGGCCAGGTCACGCGCCGGCGCAAGTAATCGAGCCAGATCCGGCAAAACGCCGTCCTCGGCGTCAGCGTGCGAAGCGCGGGCCGTCGCATGCACGGCGAGGAAGGCGCGCGATCCTCTCGCTGCAGCGACTCGCGGATCGCAGCGAGCTCGTCGCGCCGTCGCGACCACTGCAATGCAGGCTCGACGTACCCGCTCACGAGGTTGCAATGAATTCGGGTAGGCCGACCACGCGCAGCATCGCGGAGGTCTGCCGCGAGATCATGCGCTCCCCTCGATCGCTACGATCGGCACCCCCATCACAGCGCCTCGCAGGTAGTGAGCCCGCCGTTGTAGGGGAACGTGTCGAACCGAGATCAACGTCCGCATACTCGGCAAGCATCACGGGGTGCGACGTACGGCCGCGCAGCTCAACGCGCGCTCGGGGGATTCCGCGCGCAGCAAACCTGCGAGCGAGCTCGTCGCGCGCGTAGGGTGCGTCGATCGCCGAAGCCTTTATCAACAACTGCGATCCCGGCGCGCGCCGCAGGATCTCGGCCCACGCGTCGATCAGCGGGATGCCCAGCTTGTCGTAGCGGTTGAAAGAGCCGGAGGTGAAGACGCCGCGGCTTCGAGAGGAGCGGCGTCGCGACCGCTGGTGCGTACCGACCGGCGCGTAGCAGAAGCGCGTATGTGGAAGGTAGAGCGGCTGCTCGGAAAACCGCTGCGGACTCCCGCGGGGCGTCGTGTAACGATCGGTGACGATGTAGTCCACTGTCGCCATGCCGGTCGTATTCCAGTAGCCCCACCCAAGTGACCTGCACCGGCGCCGGCTTGCGCGCGAAGATGAGCAGCCGCGTGTCAGGCATGTGGCCGTCGAGGTCGACGAGGATGTCAATTGCGTCGCTCTCGATCCGGGCAGCCACGGCGGCGTCGTCGAGCGCGCTGGATATCGGTCAATACTCGAAGGCCTCGCGGATCTCCTTCGTCATCTCGTCGGGATGCCGGGTGGCCGAGTAACCGTGGATCTCGACCTTGGCGGAGTCGTGGTGCCGAAGGAAGCCGCGGACGAAATGGCCGAGCACGCGGCTGTCGAAGCCCTGCGAGACGTAGCCGATGCGCAGCTTCCGCTCCGGATCGCGCGTATTGGGCCAAGTGCGAGGCGATTGCGGACAGACGCCGCATGCCGGGACGCCCATGTCCGATGTCGCTGGAACAGCTCGTCGTGCGAGGTCGAATAGTCATAGCAAAGCGAGATCAGCGCGTTACTCCCGAGCGACGCGTTGCCGGGATCGCAGGCGACCGCGCGGTCGTAGCAGGCGATGCTTTCGGCAGGTTGCCCGATGTACTTTTCGACATTGCCGAGATTGTTCCAGACTGCGGCCGCGGTCGCGTCGATCGCCAGCGCGGCGCGGGATAGCAATCGCGGGCGCGCGGAAAATCATAGCGGCGTGCGAAGAAGTTGCCCAAGGCGAAATGCGCACTTGGATCGCGCGAGTGGACGGCGACAGGCGGCTGCCGTAGTGCACCGCCACTTCGAAGTCGCCGGCGCGTTGCGGCGAGCTGAGCCATGCCGGAAAGCGCGTCGTAGTGCGCCGGCTCATGCTCGAGCACCGCGAGGTACGCTTCCTGTGCCTGCGGGAGCCGCCCGCCGCCTGTGCCGCCCATGTGCAGTGGCGATCAAGTCCGCCATCGCGAGTCGCGCGTCGGCGGCGCTGCAGTAGCGCGCGACGGAAATCCGTGGCAATGCTTGTACTTCCTACCGCTGCCGCAGGGGCACGGCGCGTTGACTGCGGGGCGACGGGCTCCCATGCCCCGATTATCGCCGATCGAGACTGGCAGAATGGCGATGTCGATTACATCGCCTGATCCCCGCCGCAGGCGAGACTCAGCCGCTTCCGCCGCCAGCAGCGTTCGCCAGGCTTCACGCGCGTGAAGCGTGCGCGGCTCGTGCGCGATCTCGATCGCAGTCGCCACGCTGGCGCGCGACCGTGAACGAAGAGGTCGCGAGATCCCCGGCCTCCGGAAAATCCTCGCGAAAGTGCGCGCCGCGCGAGTTCTCGCGCGCGAGCGCCGCGGTCGCGATGACGCGCGGACACCGCGATCAGGCTCTTCAGATTGAGCCAGTCGTGCCAGCTCACGTTGTAGTCGCGCCCGGAGCCGGCAACGCCGGTGCGATCGAGCTCGGCATCGAGCTCGCCGCAGGCCGCGGCGATCGCGCGCTCGCAAGCCTCCGCCCTCGCGCAGGATGCCGACGTCGTCCCACATGCAGTCGAGCAACGCCTCGCGCGCACCGCTCGAGGTTCCCGGCGGCACGCGAAACGGCGCCTCGCTCGCGGCCGATCGCGCGCTCCGACCGCCGCGATGTCGGGCGCGCGCCACTCCGGATTCGCGTCGACCCACGCCGCCATCGTCTCGCCGGCGATGCCGCCGAACACCGTCGAGTTGGCGACGCCGTTGCCGCCGAGCCGGTTCGCGCCGTGCACGCCGCCCGGTATCCTCGCCGGCCGCGAACAGTCCGCGTCAGCGCGGTCGTGCAATCGGCGGCGAACACGACGCCGCCCATCATGTAATGCGCGGTCGGGACCACTTCGACACGGCCGCCGGCGAGATCGAAGCCGCAATCGGCGCAGCGCTCGACCATGCCCTTGAACTGCCGCCGCACGTTGTCGGGACCGAGATGGCGCCATCTGCAGGTAGACGCCGCCGTTCGGCGTCACGCTGCCCGCGCGCATCTCGGCGTACATCGCGCGCGAGACGATGTCGCGCGTCGCGCGCTCGCCGCGCGGATCGTAGCTCGTGCATGAAGCGCTCGCCGGCGCCGTTCGAGCAGATAGCCGCCGGCGCCGCGCAGCCCTTCTTCGAGCACGGTGCCCGTCATCCGCGTGTGCGTGCCGGCGAGCAGTCCCGTCGGATGGAACTGCACCATCTCCATGTCGCGCAAGCGGCAGGCCGGCGCGCAGCGCCATCGCCATGCCGTCGCAGCTCTTGTCGCCCGACGGCGTGTGATACCGGTACATCGTCGGGCCGCCGCCGGTCGCGAGCAGCACCGCCCTGCGCCTCGACCAGCACGAACTCGCCGGTGCGCATGTCGATCATCAGCACGCCGGCGAGCGCCGATCCGTCGCGCCGTCGTGATGAGCTCGACGCGCGCGATGCTCCTCCAGCCGCGCGATGCCGCGCGCCCAGACCTGCTCGGCGAGCCGGTTGATGATCTCGATGCCGGTGAGATCGCCCTTGTGCACCGTGCGATCGAACGTCTGGCCCGGCGAACGCCTTCTGGTGGACGGTGCCGTCGGGATTGCGGTCGAAGAAGCAGCCGAGCTCGTTCTCGAGCTCGTGGATGCGCTCGATCGCGCCGTTGTCACCAGCGTCCACGCGAGATCCTGGTTCGGCGAGCCACTTGCCGCCCTCGATCGTGTCCATGAAGTGGCGCTCGACCGAATCGCCGGCGGCGAGCGCGACGTTGTAGCCGCCCTGCACCATGCGCGTGCAGCCGCATTTGCCGAGCAGGCCCTTGACGGCGATCGTGATCGACAGCGACGGGATCGGCGTCGGTGCGCGTGCAGCGCGGCGAACAGCCCGGCGCCGCCGGAGCCGAGGATCAGGATGTCGGTCTCGGACGCGCTTCAGCGTCACGGCGCGCGCGACCCCGAGCGTCCGCAGCACCTGCGCGCGCGCCGCCTGCGCGTCGTGCATCGACGACGTCGTACAGCGCTGCCGCCGTGGCTGTCCATCGCGACCAGCAGCGGCCCGAAGTCGCGCACGCGGAACTGCCACAGCGACTCCGGGTTGAGATCGTCGAGGTCGACGTCCTCGATCTGCTCGATCCACGTCGTCTCGAGCGCGCGCCGCGCCGCCGATGATCGCGAGGTACGCGCCGCCGAGCTCGCCGAACGCGGCGAGCGAGCCTTCGCCGCAGCCCGCCCTTGCCGATGATCGAGCCGCACGCCGCACTGCGCCATCAGCGGCGCGGTGAAGCGCTCCATCCGGTCGGACGTCGTCGTGCCGACGCAAAGCGGCGCGTAGCCGACCGGATGCTGCAGCGCTTTGCTCGACCTTGCGCACGTTGGGCGCCGTGTGGATCACCGCGTGGCCGCGCGAGATCGAAACGCGTCGCGCGGCCGCGATCGAACATCGCGATCTGCGTCGCGTCGCGGATGCCGAACAGCGTCCGTTGCAAGCGTGACGGTGTCGTTGACGCGCAGCGCGCGCACCTGCGTCTTCGGTGATCGGCGTCGTCGAGCTCGTAGTGCGCCATGCGTCGCTCAGAACCCGTAAGCGATTCCGCCGGCGTTGAACGTCGCGCTCGCCCGCCGCGCCGAGTGGCACTGCATGTTGACGGCGACCGGGTTCATCGTGATGTGCGTCGCCGCGAGCTCGACGTGCACGGCGAACGCCGTCGAATCGCCGCCCAGGCCCTGCGGTCCGACGCCGAGCATGATTGACCGCGGCGCGAGAGCTCGCTCTCGAGCTTCGCGCCTTCGGGATCGGCGCAGTGCGTGCCGAGCGCGCGGCGTCGCCGCGACGCTTCGCGAGACGCGACGCACAGGTCGGACGTGCCGCCGATGCCCACGCCGACGATCGTCGGCGGACAGGTCTTCGCCGCCGGCGGCGAGCACGCAGTCGATCGACGAAGGTCTTGATCGCGTCGACGCCTTCGGCGGGAATCGCCATCCTGAGCAACGAGTTGTTCTCCGACCCGCTGCCCTTCGGGATCATCTCGATCGTCAAGCTCGTCGAGCGTCGTCGGAGAAGTCGACGTGGATCACCGGCACGCTCGATGCCGCAGGACGTGTGCTCGTTCGCGCGCGTGAGCGGATGCACGATCGACGAGCGCAGCGGATGCTCGCGGGTCGCGCGCGCGCAGCCGCGGCGCATCGCCGCCTTGAGCGCCGCGCCGTCGACGTCGCGACGCCGCGGCCGATCGTCGACGTTGTAGATCGGCACGCCGGTGTCCTGGCACGAGCAGGTTGTCGGTGCGCTCGGCGACCGCGATGTTGGTGAGCAAGCGTGTCGAGGACGCGCTTCGCCTTGCGCGGAGGTCTCGCTCGCCGCGCAGTCGATCGAATCCGCGCCTTGACGTCCGGCGGGCAGGATCTTGAGCGCGCGCACGTAGAGCTCGCGGGCTGCGTCCTCGACCTGTGTCAAATCGACTTGCATATTGCCTCCTCCTACGCGATCAGCGCCAGCGCGAACGCGAGGCCGGCTGCGACCCGCATCCAGCGCCAGCGCGATCAGGTTCTTGCGCGGGCCCGACCATGGCGCGAACTCGATCAGCAGCAACCGCACGCCGCCCATCAGGTGCACGGCGAGCAGCATCACGAGCGCCCATCTCGCCGAGCTTGAACGCTGCGCTGTCGGTCAACCGCAGGAAACCGTCGAGCGCCGGCCTCGCCGCTGCAAGCGCGAGCGCCGAGCGCCCAGAAGTGCAGCGGCAGGAACAGCGGCGAGCGCGAGACCGGACACGCGATGGACGACGAACGCCCAGTAGCCCGGATGCATCCGCGCGCGGTAGTCGACGGCGCGCATCATGACGCCACGCACGCGCGTAGACGGCGCGCAGTCCCATCGCGAGGATCGCGAGCGCGAGCAGCCGACGCAACGACCGAGCGCAGCGACGCCCGCGCCCCCCGGTCGTCTCGGCGACGATGTTGGCGACGCCGATCGGCGCGTGGATCGCGCAGGCGCACGACGAACACGGCGTAGAACGCGCCGAACGCCCAGTTCCCGCGCGTCCGCCCGAGGATCTCCGCGGCGGTGAGCCCGCCGCGCACCGCGTAGATCATTCCGCCGAGGTGCACGACGACGCACAGCGCCAGCACCATCGCGCTCATGCGCTGCGCCGATACCACAGCAGCGCCTGCGTCCGCACCTGCGCTCACAGCTCGCCTCGAACGCGCGGCGCTGCGCGGCGAAGCCGCTTCAAGCCGGCGATGCCGGCGGTCGGCTCGATGTGCTTCGGACAGCGCTCGCCGCACGAGCCCTGCGTGTGGCACGCGTGGCAGCCGGCGTCGCCGGCAACGGCGCGCATGCCGCTCGCGCTGCGCGCCGTCGCGCGGGTCGTTGACGAGCGTCCACGCGCGATTGAGCGCCGCGGGACCGAGAAACGCCGGGCGCCAGCCGACGACGTCGCACGACCGCATAGCAGACGCCGCAGCCGATGCACTCGATGCCGGCGTCGGCCGCGACGCGCTCCGGCGATGCCGGCGCGATCCGCGCGAAATCGTCGCGACGCGTCTTCGTGCCCTTGAATTGCCCTTTCGCCTTCGCCCACTTGTCGAAGAACTCGCCATGTCGGTGACGAGGTCGCTGATGACCGGCAGATTCGGCAGAGCGGCGCGATCTCGAGCACGCCATCCTTCGCGACACTCGCGCCACGTGCGTGCGGCAGGTCCAGCGCGCGATGCCGTTGACGCTCATCGCGCATGAGCCGCACATGCCGACGCGGCACGCGAAGCGATAGGCGAGCGTCGGATCGATGCGGCGCTGGATGTGCGTGACGACGTCGAGCACGGTCTGGCTCGCGCTGCGCGGAGCGTCGTACGCGGCGAACGTCCCGCCGTCCGTGCCGCGCCAGACGTTTACCTTCAGCGTTTCGGTCATCAGGCGACCTTGGTGGCCCTGGATTCGAACAGAGTCGCGCCGGCACCGGCCGGCGACGGGAAGCGAGTTCTCGCGCCCTGGTCGCCATTATTGGCAGCATGGACGCATAATAAAAGCCAATAATTGTGCACTTGAGATAAAAGAATTCTTTCGCTCGAGAGGTCGGCCGAAGGTGCGCGAAGAGCGGCGCGCGATACCTTGGCAACGCTGCGGGCCCCGTACCTTGCTGTTCCAGGCTAGGTCGCGCGGACGGCCCACGGATTGATGATGACCGTCTTGCTCGACCGTGAAGTGCTCGAGCATGCTCTCGAGCAAGTGTTTTCCCTTGCCGAGCGCACGCTCATCTTGAGCCCGCCGTAGACAAGCGTCGCGCGCGGGGTGATGAACTGGTCACACCTGGACAAACCCGGCCTCGACCGACGCTGACGGAGTCCATGCGCGCGCGAGGTCGCGGGTCCAGATCGCGGCGGCGAGGCCAGATGGCGTGCCGTTTGCACGCGCGCAGCATCGTCCTCGTAGTCGTTCCATCGAGTCGCAATCGCGACCGGGCCGAAGATCTCCTCCGGCACACCGGGCGAATCATGCGGACGCCCTCGATCAGCGTGGGCTGATGGAGCAGCCGCCGTTGCAGCGCCGGATCTGCGGGCGCGAGCCGCCGCACGAGGATCTTCGCCCCGGGCGTCTGCCCGCGCGAGCTCGACGTAGCGCGGTGACGCGTCAGCTGCTCGCGCGAAATGATCAGCGCCGATCTGCGTCTCCGTCGATCCGGCAGTCGACAGTCCGAGTGCGCTGCATCGCGCGCGATCGCCGTCGCGCGATCACGTCGTCGTAGACGTCGTCGTGGATGTAGGAGCGACGTGCCGGCCGAGCACGATTGTCCCTGTCGCGTGAAGCGCATGCCGGGTGGAGGCCGATGCCGGGCGACGACGAGATCGAGTGTCCGGCGTCGGGCGGGGTGATGATGCACTGGGGCTCTTCGCCGCCGAGCTCGAGCGTGACCGGGCCGGAAGCTTGTCGGCGACGTAGCGCAGGATCTGCTGTGCCGATGCCGGCCCCGAGCCTGGTGAACGTGTGAGATCTTGCGCACTGCGGATCGTCGCGGCGAGCGGCTCGCCCCGCTTCGGGCCTGAATCCGGAGATCAGCGTACGGCGACGCCCGGCGGAGCAGCCGATCTCCTGCATGATCCCTGATGCAGCGCGCGACGGCGGCAGCGCCTGCTCCGGCGGTCTTCATCACGGCGGTGTTGCCGGCGATCGGTGCCGGCCCGGCTTACTTCGCCGCGGTCAGGAAGAGCGTGGCGCGTTCCACGGAATGATCGCGGCGGGACGACGCCGAGCGGTCGCGCGTCGCATAGCAGACCGGCCGCCGTCCCACGGCAGCGCGCGCGGCCTTTGAGTCTGAAGCGAGCCCTCCAGCGCAAGAGTTTACAGCATTTTACATCGCCGGGCATCTCTGGCGCTTGCGTCGCCAGCATTGCCGTGGAACCGACGCAGAGCAGCCGCGCGAGGCTCACCTCGCGCTCGAGCGCCGGCAACCCAAGCCGCAGCATGCGCCGGCGCGTCCTCGCGGGGATCTGACCAGCGCGAATTCCGCCTCGTGCGCGTGTCGACAGCCCATACGTCCTCCGCGCCGCAGCGCTGACCTGATCCCCGGTGTCGAGGTTGGCCGGGTTCCCGACACCGCAAATGTCTCGATAGAGAGCGCAGCAGAGCGAAGTCGCCACGACCCACCCTTTGCCCGAAGTTTGCCGGCTTTCGCCGTACGTCTCGCTTGCGCCGAGCGCCTTGTTGGCGAACGTGTGGTGTGTCGCGTGTGATCCAGCGTGTGGTCCTCGTATTCTTGAAGGCGCTGGATGCGGCCGCCGCGTCCCGCAGCACGAGCTTCGCGCCCGCTCTGACGATCGTGCGAACGCGTCGGGATGTTCGCATTGCTTCTGCCGTAATAAAACGGGACGACGGACATGTCGATCACCCGCAGGCCTTCGATCCCATGCACGCGAAGCTCGATCGACGACCGCGTCGGGACCGACGCCCGCATCTGGTGCGTTCCCGCCGGTGCCAGCAAGTCTGCGCCGTCCGCCGCGTAGTCGAGCAGCCTGCTTGCCCGCCGCGACGTTCGCGCCGGGCCGGGTTTCGCGTACGACTCACGCCCGCAAGCTGGCTGGGTGACGCAACCTGCGATGACCTCGAGCACGCGCGGACGATCATCCCGCAGTCGAGCGGACATCGAGGTAGCTGGAGCGCATCTCGGCGATCTGTTGGGATCGAGCAACTGATGTGCAACTCGCCACGCGATTCCGGTGACAAATAGCTGCCGGGATAAAAGCCCGAGAATGTGTGGGCCGATCCTGGTTCTGATGCCGCCCATGAACCGGCCTCCGGCGCCGACTGAAGCACCTGCACGCGCGAACCGCGCAGGGACTTTTTTGCCACAGCGCCGACCGCGCAATGGCGAGCGCGTGATGCGGCACGTCGCCGCAAAGAGCCCGTCACGCCGGAAATGTGATAGCGGCAGCGATCGGGCGAGGCCCCAGCGGATGGGCTGAGCATGTCGTTGATGCTGGTGATTGGCCGGTTCGCCCTGGAACGATGCGCGCCATCAGGTGGTCCTGAAGGTCTTCTCCCGACTTCGGCGGTGCGCGACAACGGGAACCCCACGCTCTTGCAGCAAACTGGTAACGCCGCAGAGCCTGAGCAGTTGCGGCGAGCGGATTGCGCTGGCGGCGGCAGCGTTCCCGCGCCTCGCATCGACGCGCCGCTGCTGCCGGTGACGAATCCGCGCTGCGGCGCGCTGCCAAATAGCGATAATGCTGCTCGCGATCGCGTCGGTGATGACGGTCGATTCGCGCGCCAGGCAGCAGGCGCGCGAGATAGCCATCCGACCGGCGCTGCAGCAGCCGTTGTGGTTGCTCGCTGCAATGGTGCCGCGCCTCAGCACTGGCGCCGGGAATCGGCAACGCGTGGGTAGCTGGCCTGGGAACGCAGGCTTCGATGAAGGTCGGAAACGGCGTCCCCGCCGAGCTCGCCTGAAGATCGGCCCGGCCATGACCGCGTCGAGCGTCTCCGGAACTGACAGTCCTCGACCTTCTTGAAATAGCAACAGGTCCACAACTTCATCCGGGGCAGCTGGCTGTACGCATCACTGGCCGCTGATGGCTGGTGAACGAATACCAGAGCCTGTTGACGAGCCTCGATCCGCCCAGGATCTGCCGCCTGGCCAGTAGAGCTTGTTGCCGAGCCCCGCCTCCGGTTCGGTGTAGGCCTGAATGGACCGCCTCAGCAACAAGTGCAACTGAACGCCATGT
>ERZ1370068.3997-contig-3093_pt1 | contig 34179 bp, 36 predicted proteins | sample MGYA00561227_ERZ1370068 | MGnify/ENA primary metagenome ERZ1370068 (study PRJEB38410, sample SAMEA6850437) | metagenome | study: Metagenomic assessment of the ecological functions of the soil: analysis of the soil microbiota associated with the...
AGTTACGTATTGCTCAGGACGAGCGCGCGGGGCTGCGGGTGGCTGCGCTGTAGGCAAAACCGCCGGCGCGCAGGAAGCGCCCGCCGGCTCGGGATCAGCTGAACCCAAGTCTTTGCCGAACAGAGCCGAATGAAGCTGGAAGAGCCAACACCCGCGGCATTGAACAAGGAGCTGACTCATAGGCCCCATCGCGTCCGCTGCCCGCGCCCTGCCCGCGGGTGCTTGGCTCGACGAGTTCGAGGTTGAGGAAATCATCGGCGAGGGCAGCGTCGCGATCGTCTACGCGGCCACGGACCGCGCGCTCGCGGTCCCGGTGGCGATCGCGGAGTACATGCCGGCGCGGCTTGCGCAGCGTAATGATGAAGCGCAGGTCACGCCACGGACCTCCGCGCATGCCGATGCCTTTGCGAAAGGGCTGAAGGCCTTCATCAATGAAACCCGCACGCTGGCCCGATGCGACCATCCCTCGCTGGTGCGCATCGTGCGTCTATGGGAAGCCAATGCAACAGCCTACCGCGTCATGCCGCGCTACCCGGCTAGGCGGCTGCTCGAGGTGCGCCGGGGCATGAACGAACCACCCGACGAGGAGGCACTGCGCGCGCTGCTTGACGCGCTGCTAGGCGCGCTGCGGGCGTTTCACCACGCAGGGGGATGTCACGGCAAGGTCACGCCGTCTAATATTTTGCTGCTGGCCGACAACCGACCGCTGCTGCTGGGCCCCGGTGCAGCGGGCCGGGCGATCGCCAGCGACCGGATCGACGCGCTGATGACCAGCGCGGAACCCTGCTTCGCGCCGATCGAGCAGATTGTCGAAGCCGACATTCCGCTCCATCCGTCGGTCGACCTCTACGCGTTGGCCGGCGTCGCGCGCTACTGGATGAGCGGGGAGTTGCCCGCGCCAGCCTTCGGCGCGCCCAGCACCGCACGGCGCGAAACACTCGCAGACACGGTGCAACGGCTGTGCCTCGACGTGGCCGCGGCTGCACTACAGCGCATCCCTGCTGGACGCGCTCGACAGCGCCTTGTCAATCTATCCCGCTGAGCGGCCGCAAAGCGTCGCGCAGATGCGCGCGCGCTGGATACCGCACCTCCGGCCGCAGGTGGCCCCGTCAGCGCGGCATGGACCGCTGCCCCTGTGCTGGACGATGCCGTGCCATCGTCGCCGGCGCCGGCCCGCAGCCCGCGCCGCCGGCCCGTGTGGCGCAAGATCTCGATGCCGTGATGGCGTTCGCGCCCGATCCCGACCCCCTGGCAACTTCCGGCGTCGCTCGCATCGATGATGATCCGTCGGTGCGGACGGCTTTCGCACGCCAAGTGCCCAACCCCCGACGCATCGCGATGTGGAGCGGCGCGGTGCTGGTGCTGCTGGCGCTGCTGCTTATCGGCATGCATGAGTTTCGCCAGGAACGCCAGGCTGGGCGCGTGCTCGATGTCCTTGGCATCAGCCGTGGCACTGGCGCTGGGGACAGCGCGGCGGTGTCCGCGTCCGCCGTCGGCCCTGCAGCGCCGGTGACACCGCCGATTGCCGCGGACGCCGGGGCCGCGAAGCCGATGCCGACGGAGCCAACCGCCGCGGACTCACCGGCGAGACGCCACCGCGCCTGCGTCCGCCTGCCCCGCCAGCCCCGAACCACGCGACAGCTGACCGGCCGCACGCGGCTACCGTCCCTCCGCCGCCTGCAATCGGCGCAGCCGCGCTCCGCTTCCACCCCGCCCCCGAACGCGCGTGGCGCAGCAACATGCCTCGCGCGCCCCAGCCAACCCGCGCGAGGTCTGCGGTGCGCGTACGCAGTTCTCGCTGTACCGCTGCATGCAAATGCAGTGCAGCCAGCCCCAGTGGGCATCGCATGCCCAATGTGAACGCCTGCGTACCACCGATAGCGTCGACTGACGTGCAGCGGTACCCTAAAGTCCCGAAGCGCAGCCAGTCTCCTCCGCAAAATATGCGTGATCGACGGACCTCGCGACGACCGAGTCTCCAGCTTCAGATGAAATGAAGTCGCCCGTCCCCTCTATGAATGAAGGAGATTGTGACGGAAATTCCGTCCGGTTGGCGCTATCTGCCTGAATTACACGACGGGCGCTGCAATGTCGCGGCAAGTTGCCCGATACGGCTGCGTCCGTCAGATCATGCCACTCGTTGCAGGTAAGATTCTCGGTTGGCGACGGTGCACGCTTGCCTGCGCCAAAGCCCCGATTCCGCATACCACTGATGCGATGTCCTCAGAGGCCACGCGCCTCGAACAACCCATCCGGCATCCACGCCAAGTCAGGAGCACAGCGCCGGAAGCTCCTCGCATCGGGGGACTCAGGCGCTGGGCGCCGCTGATGTCCCAGAGAACCAGACCGCCGTCCGTCGCCAACGGCCAGAGTGCGTCCATCGCACTTGGGGCCAGCGCCGCTATCCAGCCTGACTCGTTCGTGCCATGGCGGGACCGACAACCCGACCATCGGCAATACCCCAGGTGAACGCGCACTGTCGGTCAGAAAGGCGCTTGAAACGAGGTCCAGGCAGCCTGCAATGCCATGCTCGAATAGTCGTCGCGCCCGATGTCCAATCGGGGCGTGAAGCTGCCACTGCTAATTTGCGTTGCCGCCCCACATGAGGTGTCGTCCGCCCTGGTCCGATACATGCCTCGGCCAGGTATTCATGGGGAGCGCACGTGGCCACGAATCCGAGCGTGTGCATGAGCGCTCACGGCTGTAGCGAACGTACCATCGAACACCACGAGCGCCTGCAAGACTGCACGGCGCAGACGAATTGCGTCACACTACGGAATTCGCCTCCCACAGGCCCTTCGCCTTTGGGCACGCGCCCGGACCCTGTTGCGCACCGATCGACCATTGCCTCGGTCACCGTGCCAGGGGCTGAGAATGCGGGCATGCCGAATCGAATCTTCGCGTACGTCCGCTGCGTCGGCCACCCACGGGTAAAGGGGCGAGGATGGTAATCGGCATCGACACCCGGCGAACCCAGCCGAGGTCCCCCACCGGCAAGCGGCAGATCGGGGTCAACGCCGCCTGCGCCGGCCGGAGTTCGGCTGTTCGAATCGAGATCGAGCGACGGGCGAAGGCGGCTTTGGGATCGTACCTGCCGACCAATCACTCGCTCCACCGCCACGTTGCACTGGAATACCTGCCGAACGCCTTCGCCTATCGCGAGGACACGGAGACGATAAGGCCGCGCCCGAGCAGCATCGCGTCACCTCTTCGAAGGGCTCTTGAAGAGTCATGCAGGAAGCCTGGATGCTCGCGCTGTTCGATCATCCTGCGCTCGTCAAGGTCCATCGATTCTGGGAGGCCAACGGCACGGCTCATATGGCGATGAGCCACTACCCGGCGTGACGTTGCTCAGCTGCTGAAGACCAACTTCGGCGCTGCGCCACGATGCGTCGCTCAAAGCGCTCATCGTGCCAGTTCGATGCGGTCGAGCAGCTGCATGGGAAAGGATGCTTCATCGCGATATCGCACTGACAAGATTATGGTGCAGCCCAACGGCATGCCAGTGCTGCTCGATTTTGGCGCGGCGCGCCGGTCATCGGCGACATGACAGGCCCTCACCGCTGTCTCAAGCCCGGCTTCGCGCCGGTGGAGCAATACGCGGAGGAGACTAACCTCGCGCAGGGTCCGTGGACGGACGTCTACGCCGGCAACCCTCTATGCCGCGATTTCGAAGGCCGCTGCCGCGCCGGTCGCGCGTGCCTTCAACGACTCGCTCTGTTCCCCTTCACTTCAACGCGCCGACTGATGTACGACCCCAATTCCTGCAAGCGGCATCGATGCCGGCTGGTTGTTCGTCCGGGCGATCGTCCGCAATCGATCGCGTCGTTTCGCGAGGCGTTGGGTCTCGCAACCGCGTGACGAGCGACCGTGCCCTGACGCAGTCGAGCGCGAACGGCCGTTCCTCCCGGAACGAGTCTCCCGGTGGATGATGGCGAGCGGATGCTGCCGGCGCCGCGCAGGAGACGGCTCCATCCGCCGCGCCGCTCCAATCGCAGCGCGAGGCCGACGCCAGCCGCGGCGCCAGACGTCCAAACGGTTGGGCGTGGCCGTGGGGGTGATCGCCGTCGCGATAGCCGCCGGGTGGGCGGCGTCCACTACGCCGGCGACAGGTCGTCCGATCTAATACGGAAGGCAGAAACGGATGTTGCGGCCAGCGTGCCGGCCGCCGATGACCAAGGTTAACCCATCGCTCGCACGAGCGAGCGTCCGGCTGGCGAACGCGAGCCCGGCGTTGCGCCAAGTCTGCCGCGGCCCGAGCCGGCACCTCCGTCGCGGCCTTATGGCGAAGCAACTCCGGCTGCCGCGCCGGCATCGCCGAAGAGCGAATCCACCGTGGTCGTCCCACCGCCGAACGCGGATTCCCGTGCGGTTGCGTCGCCGAAGAAACACGCCGCTGCCACGACATCGAAGAAGAACGACGCCGCTGCCGTCTCGACTCACCCGAAGAAAGATACTGCAGCCGTTGCGGCATCGCCAACGCACGATTCTGCCCTAACGCGCCATCGGCGAAGGGGAATGCCGGCGCGGTCGCGCCGCCGATGAAGCAAGACCTGGCGGCCACGACGTCCTCGACGAAGCAGGAATCGACACGGTCGTCGAACCGCCCGGGCAAGCCGCGAAGAAATCCGAGCCGCAGAAGACAAGCTCCCCAACCCTGCGCCACCTCGGCCCGAGCGCGCTGGCGTCGCACCGCCGTCGCCCCGGTGCCCAGCCCAAGGCTCCGGCGAAAGCCCCCGCCACAGACCTTTCCGGAACACCCGCCGGCAAGTGACTCGCGCGAATCGCGAATCGCGCTTCCCAAACCTCCCGAGGCGTTGACGCCCAAATCAAAATCCTGCGCAAGCGGCTGATAAGCCCGGCCGCCGCTATCGTCGATGCCGGGCGGCCCAATACGAACGCGGCAAGGACCATGAGCTTCTGACGCGGCGTGCCGAAAGATCTCGCCGAGGCGGCGAAGCGGTACAAGCCGAGCGGCGGATCAAGGCTTCGCGCCCGGACAGAACAACCCGGCTACGTTGGAAGTGGCCGCGGCGTGACGCCGAACCATGCCGAGGCCACGAAGCTCTACGTACTCAGTTGCAGCCAAGGTGATCCTGCCGCGGAAAACAATCTCGGTCGTACGTATCGGACGGTCGCGGAGCCGAGGAACTACGCGGATGGCGGCGGAATGGTTTCGAAAATCCGCCGACCAGCGGGTCTTCGCGTCGGCGCAGAACAATCTGGCGGGACTCATGAGAATGGCCGCGGCGTGTTCCGGGACGAGGCTGAAGCGGCCATGTGGTACCTGAAAGCCGCCGTGCAGGGGAAATAGTGTATCGGGCAATACCACGCCGGGCGCCTTTGCGAGACGGGCCGCGGCGTGCCGAAGGATCTGGCCGAAGCGGCCAAGCGGTTTCGCAAGGCCGCGGCCTGGTGGGCCACACCGGCGACTGCTCGCCTGGCGCTGGAGCGATCCGCCGCGAAATGAGCGGAGTGGGGTACGCTTACCGGATGAGCTGACGCCCATTGCAATGACTCTGGCAGATCGGCGCTGCCTCCGGGCCGCAGGAAGGCGAGCTCGTGATCGAAGTTCCAAAGGCGCTGTGAAGCGCCGATCGACCGGCCATGTCGTGATCGCCTGAGCGGCTTCAGTGCAGCGTCCCGCGGGAGCATCGCCAGTGGCGATCGGGCCGGGAAGCGGATGCATCACCATCCGCCAGCCCGACGGCGTGCGCAGGAAGACGTTGGTGCAGATCGCCGCGCCGCGCGGCGTGCCGTCGCTGCCGAGCGCGACATGCTCGACCGCGCTTTGCATCGCGAGGCCGACCGTTTCGATCATCACGACCTGGTCGAGCCGGAACGTGAGGCGCGCGTCGCCGGCGAAGAGCTGCTCCCAGCCGATGCGCACGGCGTCGTAGCCGACGAGCCGCGTGCCGCCCGGATGGACGCAGACGATCTCCTCGTCCTCCGCCCAGGTCGTCATCATCGCGTCGACGTCCTTCGCCTCGAACGCCTGGTAGAACGCCAGCGCGGCGTCGGTGGGCGTCGTGTAGATCGGCGGCGTGCGGACCTTGGGCCATGACGTCGGCTGATCCGATCAGGTCGGCGGTCGCGGGTTCGCGGCGCGCGACGGTCGCGCGATGGCGAGCGCCGCGCGCGCAGATCATACACCGCGTCGGGGCGAGATCGCGCATGCACTTGAAGTGCCCGAGCGGGCATTCGCGCTTGAAGCACGGGCTGCAGGCGATGTCGATGCGCGCGATCCTGCGCCGCGGCGACATCGGCGGCGTGTAGGCGGGCGACGACGAGCCGAACAGCGCGACGAGCGGCGCGCCGACCGCCGCCGCGGCGTGCATCAGCCCCGAGTCGTTGCTGACGACGATCGCGGCGAGCGACAGGAGGTCGATGGCGGTGCCGAGGTCCGTGCGCGCCGGTAAGATCGCGAATCGCGCCGCCGGCGTCGCCCAGCGCCGCGCAGCACCGCGGCGGCGGCGGCTTGTCGTTGGGCGAGCCCAGCAGCCACACGTCGCATGCCCGCCGCGAGGAATCTTCGCGCGAGCTCGGCGAAATGCTCGGCCGGCCAGCGCTTGGCCGGACCGAATTCGGCGCCGGGACAGAGGATCGCGACGTCTGCGATCGAGCGTCGAGATCGAGCGCCGCGCACGGCGGCGTCGCGGTTCGCGACGTCGGGCACGAGGACCGGCGCGCGGCGCAGGCGGCGCCGGCTCGCCGCGGCTCCGCCGCGAGCGCGGCGTAGCGGTCGACGAGCCGCGGCAACGCCTTGCCGTCGAGCCGCCGCGAGTCGTTGAGCGATGCCCCAGCGCATTTCGCCGGTGTAGCCCGTGCGCGCGCGGAATGCGCGCGAGCCAGGGCACGAGCGCCGATTTCCACGAATTGGGCAGGACGATCGCGCGCGCGTAGCCTTCCGCCGACAGCGTCCGCGCGAGCGCGCGGCGCTGCGCCCAGTCGAGCTCGCCGTGGCGAAGCGTCGAATCGACGATGCGGCGCGATGCCGCGCATCGCGCGCATAGACGGGCGCGCACCAGGCGGGCGCCAGCACGTCGATGCGCGCGGGTATGCTCGTGCAGCGCGCAGCCGCGCGACCAGCGGCTCGGACAGGATCGCGTCGCCGACCCACGAAGGCGCGACGATCAGGATGCGGCCGTCGCGCTGGCAGAGCTCGGCGACGTCGGCGTGGCCGATCGCGCGGTGCAGGTGGCGCGTGAACGCGGTGCCGACTCAGTGTCCGCCCTTCAGCGGTCCGCCGGCAAGCCGGTAGCGCGTCCCGCAGTAGGGGCACGAGCGCCTCGCCGGTCTCGGCGATGTCGAGGAACACGCGCGGATGGCTCGACCACAGCGGCATCTGCGGATTCGGGCAGAACACCGGGAGGTCCTTCGGCCGTCGACCTCGATCGGCAGCGTCCGTCGCGCGGTCTCGGCCATCGTCACACCTTCGTGAGCCATGCCTTCTTCGACGGATTGCGGCCGTTGACCGTGTCGAAGAACAGCGCCTGCAGCCGCGCGGTGATCGGGCCGCGCGCCGCCGTCGCCGATCGGCGCGGTTGTCGTAGCTCGCGGATCGGCGTGACTTCGGCGGCGGTGCCGGTGAAGAACGCTTCGTCGGCGATGTAGATCTCGTCGCGCGTGATGCGCCGCTCGATGACCGGGATGCCGAGCTCGCTCGCGAACGTGATGATCGTGTCGCGCGTGATGCCGTTCAGCGCGCCGCCCGACAGGTCGGGCGTGTGCAGCTTGCCGTCGCGCACGATGAACACGTTCTCGCCGGAGCCCTGGCAGACGAAGCCCTGCGGGTCGAGCAGCATCGCCTCCTCGTAGCCGTCGTGCGTCGCCTCCTGGTTGGCGAGGATCGACACCGCGTAGTTGCACACGGCCTTGGCGTTGCACATCGTGATGTTCGGGTGATGGTGCGTGAACGACGACGTCTTCACGCGGATGCCCTTTTCGAGCGCCTCGGCGCCGAGGTACGCGCCCCACGGCCACGACGGCGATCGCGACGCGCACCGGATTCGACTTGGCCGCCACGCCCATCGCGTCCGAGCCGTAGAACACGATCGGGCGCAGGTAGCAGGACTCGAGCTTGTTGTCGCGCACGCACGCGAGCTGCGCGGCGTCGAGCACTTCCTTCGTGTACGGGATCTTCATCCCGAAGATCTGCGCCGAGCGGAACAGGCGGTCGGTGTGATCGCGCAGGCGGAAGATCGCCGGCCCGTCGACGGTCTTGTAGCGCGCGCACGCCTTCGAACACGCCCATGCCGTAGTGCAGCGTGTGCGTGAGCACGTGCGTCGTGGCGTCGCGCCACGGCACCATCTTGCCGTCGTACCAGATCCATCCGTCGCGGTCGGCCATCGACATGGCGCTGTCCCCTTGCGGCGAAAGCGTGCAATTTTAGCCGATCACCGCGCAGCTCAGCCCAGGGCGCGCCGAAGACGTGCGTCCACAGCGCGCGCCACCGCGGCGCGCCGCTCGCGCCTGCGCGTCGGGTCGACCCGGGCGTGCGGCGCGCCGGTCAGCCGGATCTGGTGCTGCAGCCGGCGGTACTCGCGATAGGCGTCCGCGGCATCGCGCGGCGATCGGCGTCGGCACGAGCCCGAGCTCGGCCGCGATGCCGAGGAGCGCGATGTTGCCGGCATTGCGCGTGAGCGCCGCGTGGTCGTGCGCGTGCGCGAGGATCAGGTACTGGACCGCGAACTCGACGTCGACCATGCCGCCGGCGTCGTGCTTGAGGTCGAACAGCGCGCGTCGGATTGGGATGGCCGGCGAGCATCCGCCGCGCGCATGTCGACGACGTCGCGCGCGAGCGCGTCGCGATCGCGCGGCAGGCGCAGGATCGCCTCGCGCTCGGCTTCGAACGCGGCGCCGATCGTCGCGTCGCCCGGCGACGAACCGCGCGCGCGTCAGCGCCTGATGCTCCCACGTCCAGGCCTGCTCGCGCTGGTAGCGGCGAGAATCCGGCGAGCGACGAGCTCAGCACGCCCTTGGCGCCGTCCGGCCGCAACCGCAGGTCGGTGTCGTACAGGCGGCCCGGCGGCCGTCGCGCTGGTGAGCCAGGTGATGAGGCGCCGCGCGAGGCGCGTGTAGCGCTCGACGCGCCGCCTCGTCGCGCGTCGTCGTAGAGGAACACGAGGTCGAGATCGGACGCGTAGCCCAGCTCCTTGCCGCCGAGCTTGCCGAAGCCGATGATCGCGAACTTCGGCGGCGGCGCCGTCGTGCGCGCCGTTGCGCATGTGCGCCCAGACCTCGGCGAGCGTCGCGGCGAGGATGATGTCCGCCAGCGCGGACAGGTGATCGGCGAGGCGCTCGACGGTCAGCGTGCCGGCCAGATCCTGCGCGAGCAGCCGGAACGTCTGCGCGTGCTGGAAATGGCGCAGCGCGTCCATCTGCCGCTCGGCGTCGCCGGCATCGGCGGCGAGCATGCGCGCGAGCTCGGTGCGCCACGCGTCCCAGTCGGGCTCCGCCAGCAGCACGCGCGGATCGAGCAGCTCGTCGAGCAGGATCGGGTGGCGCGTCAGGTAGTCCGCCGCCCACTGCGATGCGCCCATCAGCTGCGCGAGCCGCGGCAGCATCGGTCGGATGCTCGATCAGGAGCGCGAGATAGGCGCTGCGCCGGCTCACCGCCTCGAGGAGCCCGAACAGGCGATGGAACACCGTCTGCGCATCCGCGCCGCCTGCCGGCTGCGGCGGCCGCCGTCGCGAGCAGCTGCGGCACCAGCGCGTCGACGCGCTGCCGCGACAGCGCCGGCAGCTGCGACGTAGCGCTGCCTCGCGCGAACGCGCATCGAGATGCGCGAGGAGCCCGGCGGGATCCGCGTAGCCGGCGGCGGCGAGCGTCGCCTGCGCGCTCTCCGGCGTCGACCGCGTCGCGCCAGACGGCGGCGAACGCGGCCGACGTCGGCGCGCGCATCCGTCGCGGCGTCGGCGGCGCTCGGCGCGGCGCCGTCGCGCGTCGCGCAGCGCCGAACAGGTCGGCGAACTGCGCCGCGACCGCGGCGCGATGCGCGGCGAGCGTCGCGCTCGAAGGCTCGACACCCGGCGCAGCCCATCGCGCTGCGCGAGCGCCTCGCGCTCCGCGGCCTCGGCGGGCAGCGTCTGCGTCTGCCGGTCGTCGCGATACTGCAGCCGGTGCTCGACGATTGCGCAGGAAGCACGTACGCGTCGCGCAGCGCGTCGACGGCCGCGGCGGGCAGCAGGCCGCGCTCGGCGAGCGGCGGCGAGCGCCGGCAGCGTTCCGCGGGCGCGCAGCGCGGGCTCGCGCCCGCCGCGCACGAGCTGCAGCGCCTGCACGATGAACTCGATCTCGCGAATGCCGCCCGGCCCGAGCTTGATGTTCTGCGCGTAGTCGTTGCGCCTGCCCTGCTCGCGCGATCTGGCGATGGATGTCGCGCAGGCCGTCGTAGGCGTCGTAGTCGAGGTACTTGCGGAACACGAACGGCGTGACCAGCGCGTCGAGCTCGTCGTGCCGCGCGCCGGTCAGCGCGCGCGCCTTGAGCCAGGCGTAGCGCTCCCACGCGCGCCCCTGCGTGATGAGATACTGCTCGAGCGCCGAATAGGGCACCGCCAGCGGTCCGCTTTCGCCGTACGGGTCGAAGCCGCACGTCGACGCGGAACACGTAGCCTTCGGGCGTGATTTCGTGCAGCGCGCGCGATGACGCGCCGGCCGAGCCGCTCGAAGAACTCGCGGTTGGACGAGCGTGCGCGCGCCGTCGGTCTCGCCGTCTTCCGGATAGACGAAGACCAGATCGATGTCGGACGACACGTTGAGCTCGCGCCCGCCGAGCTTGCCCATGCCGACGATCACGAGCTCCTGCGCGTCGCCGTTCTCGTCGCGCGGCTCGCCGAAATCCGCGGCGAGGGCGCGGTGATGGAGCAGCGTGGCCGACCGCAGCGCGGTCTCGGCGAGCGTGGTCATGTCGGCGCAGACTTCGGCGAGGTCGCGCGCGCGCGGTCAGATCGCGGACGAGCGTGTGGACGAACACGCGCCGGCGCAGCCGGCGCAATGCGTCCGGCAGCGCGCGCGGATCGCCGCGCGTCGACGCGTCGCGTCGAGCGCCGCTTGCGCGGTGGCCCAGTCGAACGGCGCGTCCACGGTCGCGAGGAGCGCGTCGCGCTCGTGCGGCCGCGCGGCGAGCGCCATCGTCGCATAGCGGCTGAAGGCGAGGGCGGCCGTCGAGGTCCAGGGCATTCGGCATGGGGCGTCGGGGAGCGGCGGCGTGGTCGAGTCGAAGGCCGGCGGGCAGCGGACCCGGACGGCGATCGCGCGGCGCTTCCGCTACAATGCGGGAGCGCCTCCATTATGCCTTCCCCGCGCGCCATCCTCCGCGCTCCCCGCGCGGTCTACCCACGCGCTGGTCCGCTTCGTCCGGGCCATCGTCGTCATCGGTTTCGCGGCGTTCGCGCTGGCGCTGCTCGCGGTGCGCTTCGTCGTCTTTCCGCAGATCGAGATCCTATCGCGACACGGTCGCCGGAGTGCTTTCGCGCGAGCTCGGGCAGCCGGTGGAGATCGCGGCGCTGACCACCGGCTGGGACGGCTGGAATCCGAAGCTCGTCGTCGCAGGGCTTTCGCGTGCTCGATCGCGCGCGCGTCAACCCCACGCCGCTCCTGCTCGCTGCCCGAGCTCGAAATGATCGTCTCGTGGACGTCGTTGCCGCTGCTCGAGCTGCGCTTGAAGGAGCTCATCATCGACGGGCCGCGGCTTGCGATCAGGCGCGATCGTTCCGGCGTGCTGCGCATCGCCGGGACTCGAGTTCGATCCGGCGCAGGCGGCGGACGAGTTGCCGCTCACCGACTGGATCCTTCGCCAGCGCGAGATCGTCATCCGCGACGCGCTGATCGTGTGGGACGACGATCTGCGCAACGCGCCGCAGCTCGTGCTCGACCGCGTCCAGTTCCGGCTGGAGAACCGGTTCGGCCGCCATCGCTTCGGATTGAAGGGCACGCCGCCCGCCGATCTCGCGGCGCCGCTCGATCTGCGCGGCGATCTCGAGCTGCGACTCGATGAAGGACTGGCAGAACGCGCAGGGCACGCTGTTCGTGCGCCTCGACTACGCGGACGTCGCGGCGTGGCGGGAATGGCTGCCGCTGCCGGAGCAAATCGCGAGCGGAACCGGCGCGCTGCGCATCTGGTTCGAGTTCGCCCGCCAGGAACCGCGCGAGATCGTCGCCGACGTCGAGCTCGCCGACGTCAAGGCGACGCTGGCGCCGGAGCTGCCCGAAATCGAGCTCGCGCATCTGTCGGGCCGCGTCGGCACGCGCAAGATCCGGCACGCAGCGGGAGGTCTTCACCGCAGGCGCTGGCCTTCACGACGCTGGACGGCGAGCGGCTCGACCCGACCGAACTTCACGCTGACGCTGGCGCGACGGGCCGGTCGATCGCATGGACTCCGGGCAGATCGAATTCGACCGGCTGCAGCTCGGGCCGCTCGTCGCGTTGAGCGCGCACCTGCCGCTGCCGGACCGGATCCGGGCCGACCTCGCGCGCTTTGCGCCGCGCGGGACGCTGACGCACGGGCGCCTGCGCTGGGCCGGCGGCGTCGAAGCGCCGACGAGCTTTCGATGCGACCGCGCGAATTCACGAACCTGGGGCTCGTCGCGCAGGACGCGTTCCCGGGACCACCGGGCTCTCCGGCCGGTTCGAGGCCACGAACGACGGCGGCGAGATCCGGGTTGACGAGCAACAACGCGACGCTCGATCTGCCCCGCGTGCTCGCAGGCGCCGATCGCGTTCGACTACGCTGCAGAGCGTCGTGAAATGGGAGCGCCGCGACGGCGCCACGAAGGTGAAGCGTCGAGCAGCTCGAGATCGCCAACGCCGACGTCAGCGGCGGCGCGTCGGGAACCTATCGCACGCTGCGCGCAGGGACCCGGCGAAATCGAAATCGTCGCCCACGCGTCGCGCGGCGATGCCCGGCAGATTCACCGCTATCTGCCGCGGTCGATCGACGAAGCCACGCGGCGCTGGCTCGGCGCGGCGCTCGTCGAGCGGCAGCGCGGTCGACGCGCGGCTCAAGATTGCCGGAAATCTCGCCGACTTTCCGTTCGCCAACGGCAAGGGCGGCAAGCTGACGTTCACCACGAAGGCGAAGGCGTGACGCTCGCCCACACGCGACGGCTGGCCCGCCATCGACGCCATCGACGCCGACGTTCGGATCGACGGCACGCGGCTGACGATCGACGCGGCGCGCGGCGCGGGTGCACGGCGTGGATATCGGCAAGACGCACGTGGAGATTGCCGACTTCGCCGCCGATGCCCGCGATGCTGCGGATCGAAGGCGAAGCCGCCGGTCCCATCGCCGGCTTCCTGCGCTACGTCAACGAGAGTCCCGTCGCGGCGCGCATCGGGCAGATCACGAGCGACGCCGAGGCGGTCGGCAGCGGCCGGCTGCGCGCTCAAGATCGGGCTTCCGCTCGGGCGGCCGCGAGGACATCAAGGTCGCGGGCGATTTCGCGTTCACCGAGGCGCAGTTGCGCATTCGCCGGCGCGCCGCTGCTCACGCAAGCTCGGCGGCAAGCTGTCGTTCACCGGACACGAAGTCAGCGCGCGCGACGTCACGGCGGAAATCCTCGGCGGACCGGCGAAGCTCGCCATGACCGACGATCGGCGGCCAGACGCGCATGTCGCGGCACCGGGACGTTCGGGCTCGCCGCGTTGCGGCGCGAGTACGCCAATGCCGTATCTCGATCGCGTGTCCGGAAGCCTCGACTGGTCGATGAACGTCGACGTGCTCGCTCCGGCACGCTCGGCTGGGTGTTCGAAAGCAACCATGAAAGGAGCGGCGGTCGATCTGCCCGCCGCCGCTCGGCAAGACGGCGGCCGAGGAGATGCCGCTGCGCATCGAAGGGCGCGACGAGGCGAGTCCGCCCGGCACCGATTTCATCCTCGCCGCGTATGGCCGCGTGGCGCAGCTCGCCGCGCACCGCACGCAGAGCCGACGGCAGCGCGACGATCGATCGCGCGCTGCTTGTCGCTCGGCCAGCGCGATCGAGCGCCGCGACGCCGCGCCGCGCCGAGCGTCCGGGACTGTGGATACGCGGCGAGCTTCCGGCGCTCAACGTCGACGACTGGATCGCATGTGCTGCCGCGCTGGGGCCGCGAACGAATCCGCGCAGCCCAATCCGGCGCTCGCGCTTCGCGGGCGCCGATCTCGACGTCGCATCAGTTCGATGCGATGGGCGTGCGATTCACCGATCTCAAGCTGCGCATGCGCGAAGCGCCGAAGGGCTGGACGTTCGATATCGATGGTCCCGAAGTCGCCGGCACGGCGAGCTGGTCGGCGCCCGGCGCGGGCGCCCGAACGGACGCATCGTCGCGCGGCTCGCCGCGGATCACGATGCCCGGGTCGCGGCAGCGCCGCGTCGTGGCGAGGCGCCGAAGCCAGGAGGACGGCAGCGACGCGCAAGCGGACGCGCCGGCCGCCAATCCGTGGCCGGAAATCGATCTCGCGGCGGACGCGCTGCATTTCGAAGGCAGCGCGATCTCGGCCGGCTCGAGTTCGTCGCGCAGCCGCAGGGCGCCGATTGGAGGATCGACCGGCTGGTGCCTCGCCAACGACAGCGGGCGCAGCTCGAAGCCAACGGGGCCTGGCGCGTCGCCGGGCCGGCACGCAGCAGACGAAGCTCGACATCGTCCTCGACGCGAAGGATTCCGGCGCGTTCCTCGCGCGTTACGGCTATGCCGAGGGCGCTGCAAGGGGCGCGCCGACGCGGATCGACGGTCAGCTCGCATGGACCGGCGCGCCGCACGAGTTCGACTTTCAGCTACGCTCAACGGGACGTTCCGCATCCGCGTCGGGCCCGGGCCGGTTCACCAAGCTCGAGCCGGGCCCGGGCAAGCTGCTCGGCGTGCTGTCGCTGCAGGCGCTGCCGCGACGCGTGACGCTCGACTACAGCGACGTCTTCAGCGACGGCTTCGCGTTCGACGACATCACCGGCAACGTGCGGATCGCGAGCGGCGTCATGACGACGTACGGACCTGAAGCTCGTCGGGCCCGCGGCGAAGGTCGACATCTCGGGCGAGACCGACCTCGCGAAGGAAACGCAGCGGCTCGCCGTGCGCGTGCAGCCGGCGCTGTCGTCGAGCGTTTCGGCCGGCGCGGCGCTGCTGTTCCTCGCCAATCCGCTGGTCGGCGCCGCCGTCGGCGCGGGCTCGCTGTTCGCGCAGACGCATGCTGCAGGATCCGGTCGAGAAGATCTTCCGCTACGAGTACACGGTGACCGGCGGCTGGTCGGATCCCGATCGTCGCGCAAGAGCGGCGGCGCAGCCGCGAGCGCGACGCCGGCCGCCGGCGGCGCTGCCCAAGTCCTCGAGCGATCGATGACGACGCACCGGCGAACGATGCGCGTCGCCGCGGTGCAGACCGTTTCGGGCGGCGATGTCGACGCGAATCTCGCGCAGGCGGAGCCGCTGATCGCGCCAGGCGGCCGCCGAAGGCGCGCGGCTCGTCGTGCTGCCGGAGTATTTCGGCATCTTCGGCGCGCGCGCGACCGACAAGCTGCGCGGTCCGCGAGGCGGACGGCGACGGGCCGCAGCAGGCGTTCCTCGCGCGACTCGCGCAGCGAGCACGCGATCTGGCTCGTCGGCGGCACCGTGCCGATCGCCAGCGGCGATCCCGAGCGCGTGCGCAGCGCGTGCCTCGTCTACGGTCCCGACGGGCGGCGCGTCGCGCGCTACGACAAGATCCACCTGTTCGCGTTCGCGCGCGGCGAGGAGCGCTACGACGAAGGCAGGACGATCGAGCCCGGCACCGACGTCGTGGCCGATCGATCTGCCGTGCGGCCGCGTCGGGCTGTCGGTGTGCTACGACCTGCGCTTTCCCGAGCTCTATCGCGGCATGGGGACGCTGGCGCTGATCCTCGTGCCCGTCGGCGTTCACGGCGACGACGGGCGCCGCGCACTGGCATCTGCTGCTGCGCGCCCGCGCCGTCGAAAACCAATGCTACGTGCTCGCGGCCGCGCAGGGCGGCGAGCATCCCGAGCGGACGGCGCACCTACGGCCACTCGGTGCTGATCGACCCGTGGGGGCGATCGTCGCGGAGCTACGACGAGGGTCCGGGATCATCGTCGGCGACGTCGATCCGGCGCGCCTCGCGAGCGTGCGCGCGGAGCTTCCGGCGCTCGCGCATCGCGTGCTGTAGGCGACGACAGGCGACGATGACGAGCCGCCGCGTCGAATGTGCCGGTCGACGGATCGGCACTTCGAGGATTTCGTGCCCGGCGCCGTGGCGGAATTCGGACCGATCGCGATCGACGAGGCGGAGGTCATCGCGTTCGCGCGCCAATTCGATCCGCAGCCGATCCACACGGACCCGGTGGCCGCGGCGGCGGGACCGTTCGGCGGCCTGATCGCGAGCGGCTGGCACACGGTGAGTCTCGTCATGCGCGTCCTCGTCGATCACTATCTGCGCGCGCGGCGCGTCGCTCGCATCGCCGGGCATCGACGAGCTGCGCTGGCTGCAGCCCGTGCGCCCCGGCGACGTGCTGCGCGTGCGCGCAACGGTGGTGGAAGCGCGCCGCTCGCAATCGAAGCCCGATCGCGGCCTCGTGCGCACGAAGATCGAAGCGCTGAATCAGAACGGCCAGGTCGTGATGAGCATGGTCGCGATGAATCTCTTCCGGTGCCGCAACCGATCAGCGCTGAAGTGATCCGGCTCGTGGCGCGCAACGAGTCGGCGCCGCCCGATCCTTACTTGCCGCGCAGCAGGATCAGCACCGCGCCGCCACCGCCGGCGTTCGGCGGCGCTTCGCAGTACGCCAGCACCTCGTCCCAATGCGCGAGCCACTTGCGCACGCGGCCCTTGAGCACGGGCTCGCGGTTCGGCGACGTGAGTCCCTTGCCGTGGATCGCGCGCACGCAGCGGTAGCCGCGCTGGCGCGCGTCGACGATGAAGTCGGACAGCGCGTCGTGCGCCTCGTCGATCGTGTGGCCGTGCAGGTCGATCTCGCCTTGCACCGACCATTGGCCGCGGCGCAGCTTCTTCAGGATGTCGGAGGAGAGACCGCGGCGCAGGAACGTCTGCTCCGCCTCCTGCTCCTGCCCGATGTCCCAGGCGGTCGGCGCGGGCTCCGCGCCGTACTTCGACGCGGTCAGCGCGTCGGCGTCGTCGGCGATGCGTTGCCTCGCGATCGGCGCGGGCCGCGGCGCACTGGTTCGACGACGCGCTTGCTCGCGGGCAGCTTCTGCACGTCGGCAAACGCCTGCGCGAGGTCGAACGTCGACGGTCGCGGCGGCGCGCGCCGGTGCGAGCGGCGCGGCATCGGCGTACCGGCGTCGGCCGTCGTGACCCTGCTGCGGACGCGCGAGCGCCGGCTTCGCGCGCTGCGCGCGCGCGGCGTCGACGAGCTTCTTCAGATCCGTGAGCTTCGCCATCGCGTCGATCGCGCCTCAGCCGAGCGCTTCGAGATACGGCCTCCGCGTCGAGCGCCGCCATGCAGCCGGTGCCGGCCGAGGTGACCGCCTGCCGGTAGACGTGATCGGCGACGTCGCCCGCGGCGAACACGCCGGGCACGCTGGTCGCGGTCGCGTTGCCTTCGGTGCCGCTCTTGACCTTGATGTAGCCGCCCGCCATCGTCGAGCTGGCCTTCGAAGATGCCGGTGTTCGGCGTGTGCCCGATCGCGATGAACACGCCCATCGCCGCGAGATCCTGCGTCGCGCCGGTCTTGACGTCCTTGATCCGCGCGCCGGTGACGCCGGACGCGTCGCCCAGCACCTCGTCCAGCGTGTGGTTCCAGAGCGACGCGGATGTTGCCGCCGTTGCGCGTCTTCGCCATCAGCTTGTCGATCGAGGATCGCTTCGGCGCGGAACTTGTCGCGCCGGTGCACCACGCGTGACCGTGCTCGCGATGTTCGACAGGTAGAGCGCCTCCTCGACCGCCGTGTTGCCGCCGCCGACGACGACGCACGTCCTGCGCCTTGTAGAAGAATCCGTCGCAGGTCGCGCACGCCGACACGCCCTTGCCCATGAACGCCTGCTCCGACGGCAGGCCGAGGTAGCGCGCCGAGGCGCCGGTCGCGATGATCAGCGCGTCGCAGGTGTATTCGCCGTTGTCGCCGATGAGGCGGAACGGCCTGCGCGTCGAGCTTCGCCGTATGGATCTGGTCGAAGATCGAGCTTCGGTCTCGAAGCGCTCGGCATGCTTCTGGAAGCGCGCCATCAGATCCGGGCCCTGCACGCCGTCGGCGTCCGCCGGCCAGTTGTCGACATCGGTGGTCGTCATCAGCTGTCCGCCCTGCGCGAGGCCGGTGATGAGCACGGGCTTCAGGTTCGCGCGCGCCGCGTATACTGCGGCGGAGTAACCGGCGGGTCCGGAACCGAGGATCAGAAGGCGGGCGTGTTGCGTCGACATGCGTTTCTCGCTTCGCAAAGGGTTCGAGTTTAACCGGAGCGCGCCGGACCTTCCGAACCGGCGCGTCCGGTTCGCGCGCGAGTGACGCTCGATGTGGGGCCGATCGCCGCCGCTCCAACCGCGTCCGGCGACCTCGCGCGACTAGCGCTTCCGTCGCTCGGCGGTGTATAATTCGCCACGTGAAGTCGGTGTCGCAAATCCATGTTTTTAAATAGGAAAACAGCGAGCGTCCGCGGCGGCGCCCTGGCCGGCGCGCGCGCCGTCGCTGTCGCCGCGGTTCGCGCGGCTCGTGCGCGAATCGTGGTGGCTCCTCGTCGTCGCCGGGTTCCTCTGGCTCGCGCTGATTCTCGCGACGTACTCGAAGTCCGATCCCGGCTGGTCGTTCTCGGGCGTCGGCGCGCCGATCGTCGAACCGCGGCGGCGTCGCCGGCGCGTGGCTCGCCGATCTCCTGCTCTATCTGTTCGGAGCTTCCGCGTGGTGGTGGGTCGTCGCGGGCGTGGTGCTCGTCGTCGCCGGCTATCGCCGCATCGGCCATCCGGAGCTCGAGACCGATCATCCGCTCTCGCTGGGCGTGCTCGGCTTCGGCCTCGTGCTGCTCTGCGAGCGCCGCGCTCGAGGCGCTGCGCCTCTACAACCTGCCGCTGACGCTGCCGCAGGCGCCGGGCGGCGCGCTCGGCGACATCATCGGCCGCGGCCTGTCGCGGCTGCTCGGCTTCAACGGCGCGACGCTGCTTGCTGCTGGCGCTGTTCGCCGCCGGCTCGTCGCTGTTCTTCGGACTGTCGTGGCTGCAAGCTGATGGAGCGCATCGGCAGCGGCGCTCGAGCGCCTGGTGCTCGGGTGCGGCGGCGCGCCGACGGAGCGCCACGACCGCGAGCTCGGCGTCAAGGCGCTGGCGGTGCGCGAGGCGGTCGTGCAGGCGAAGCACGAGATCGTCGACCACGAGCCCGTGCTCGTCGTGCCGCAGGTCGTCGACCTGCCGAAATCGGACCGCGTCGTGAAGGAAAAGCAGCGGCCGCTCTTCTTCGACATGCCGGATTCGCCGCTGCCGCCGCTCGCGCTGCTCGACGACGCGCCGTCGGCGCAGGAAATGGTCAGCGCCGGAAACGCTCGAGTTCACGTCGCGCCTGATCGAGCGCAAGCTCGCCGACTTCGGCGTCGCCGTGCGCGTGCTGGCCGCGTATCCGGGTCCGGTGATCACGCGCTACGAGATCGAGCCCGCGGTCGGCGTCAAGGGCGCGCAGATCGTCAACCTGATGAAGGATCTCGCGCGCGCGCTGTCGGTCGGTCTCGATTCGCGTCGTCGAGACCATTCCCGGCAAGTCGTGCATGGGCCTCGAGCTGCCGAATCCGCAAGCGGCAGATCGTGAAGCTCGTCGAGATCCTGTCGTCGGCGACGTACAACGACACCGCGAGCCCGCTGACGCTCGCGCTCGGCAAGGACATCGCCGGCAAGGCGGTGATCGCCGATCTCGCGCGCATGCCGCACCTGCTCGTCGCCGGAACGACGGGCTCGGGCAAGTCGGTCGCGGTCAACGCGATGATCCTGTCGCTCCTGTACAAGGCCGAGCCGCGGCAGGTGCGGATGATCCTGGTCGATCCGAAGATGCTCGAGCTGTCGGTCTACGAGGGGATCCCGCATCTGCTCGCGCCGGTCGTCACCGACATGAAGCTCGCCGGCGAACGCGCTCAACTGGTGCGTCGGCGAGATGGAGCGCCGCTACCGGCTGATGTCGACGCCTGGGCGTGCGCAACCTCGGCGGCTACAACGCGAAGGTCGCCGAAGGCGAAGAAGTCGGGCAAGCCGCTCGCCGAATCCGTTCTCGCTCACGCCCGGACGCGCCGGAGCCGCTCGAGGAAATGCCGCTGATCGTCGTCGTCATCGACGAGCTCGCCGACATGATGATGGTGACCGGCAAGAAGGTCGAGGAGCTGATCGCGCGCATCGCGCAGAAGGCGCGCGCCGCCGGCATCCATCTGATCCTCGCGACGCAGCGGCCGTCGGTCGACGTGATCACCGGCCTCATCAAGGCCAACATTCCGTCGCGGATCGCGTTCCAGGTGGCGAGCAAGGTCGACTCGCGCACGATCCTCGATCACATGGGCGCCGAAGCGCTGCTCGGGCAGGGCGACATGCTCTATCAGCCGCCGGGCGTCGGCTACCCGCTGCGCGTGCACGGCGCGTTCGTGTCCGATGCCGAAGTGCACAAGGTCGTCGAGCACCTGAAGGCGCAGGGCGGGCCGCAGTACCTCGACGGCATCCTCGAAGGCGGCGTCGACCGGCAACGGCGACGAGCGGCGTCAGCGTCGAAGGCGCGGATGCCGAGTCCGACCCGATGTACGACCAGGCGGTGGCGCTCGTGCTGCAGACGCGGCGGCCGTCGATCTCGCTCGTCCAGCGTCACCTGCGCATCGGCTACAACCGCGCCGCGCGGCTGATCGAGCAGATGGAGCGCGCGGGCCTCGTGTCGCCGATGCAGACCAACGGCAATCGCGAAGTGCTCGTGCCCGCGGGCAAGGGAGCGCACGTGGCGTGAAGACGCCGCGGCGCTGGCGCTGCTCGCGGCGCTGGCGCTTCGCTGGCGTCGGCCGCGGCGCGCGGCGGACGGCCTCGCGCAGCTGAAGGCGTTCCACGAGACGACGAAGAGCGGCAAGGTCGACGTTCCAGCAGGCGGTCGTCGCCAAGGGGCAGGCGGCCAGCGAAGGAATCGACCGGCACGTTTTCGTTCCAGCGCCCGGGAAATTCCGCTGGGCGTACGAGAAGCCGTTCGAGCAGCTGATCGTCGGCGACGGCGAGCGGCTCTGGATCTACGATCAAGCGATCTGAATCAGGTCATCGTGCGCAAGCTCGATCGCGCGCTGGGCTCGACGCCTGCCGCGCTGCTCGCGGGCGGCGGCGCGCTCGAGGCCAATTTCGAGCTGACCGACGGCGGGCAGCCGGGACGGCGTCGACTACGTCGAGGCGAAGCCGCGAACGCGCGGACACGGGATTCGAGCGCGTGCGCATCGGGCTTGCGGGCAACCTGCCGCGCGCGATGGAGCTCAAGGACACGTTCGGCAACGTCACGACGCTTCGCTTCGGTGCGTTCGAGCGCAACACGCCGCTGGATGCTGCGCCAGTTCCAGTTCGTCCCGCCGGCCGGGCGCCGACGTCGTCGGCGAGGCGAAGTAGCGCGACGCGTTCGCGGCGGCTGGCGCGCTCCCGATCGCCGGCGAACGGGCCGGTCACTCGCATGCGGCGCGCCCGCACTCTCGGGTGCGCGAGGACGTCCGGGTTGACGACGAATTCCGGCCGGCGGCCGGCGAGCGCGTCGACGATGCTCGCGAGGCCGGTCGACGCCATGTTGTGGAAGCATTCGTCGGTCCAGCACAGCGAATGCGGCGTGACGATCACGTTGTCCATCGCCAGCAGCGGATTGTGCGGGATCGACCGGCTCCTGCTCGAACACGTCGAGCGCCGCGCCCGGCGATGCGCCCGTCCGCGAGCGCGTCGATCAGCGCGGCTTCGTCGACGATCGGCCCGCGCGCGACGTTGATGAAATACGCGTCGGGCCGCATCCGCGCGAACTGCGGCGCGCCGATCGAGATGCCGCGTGCCGTCGTTGAGCAGGCAGCAGACGACGACGAAGTCCGACTCGCGCAGCAGCGTGTCGAGGTCGACCTTGCGCGCGCCGACGATAGCCGAGCTCGATCGCGTTGACGTAGGGATCGGCGGCGAGGAGCTTCAGGTCGAACGTGCGCGCCATGCGCAGCAGCTCCTTGCCGATGCGGCCGGCGCCGATCACGCCGAGCGTGCGGCCGGTGAGGCCCATCCCCATGTTGTCCATGCGCTCGTGCCAGCGGCCCGTGCGCGTGAGCCGGTCCTTGAGGAACAGCCGGCCGGCGAGCGCCAGCACGAACGTCAGCGCGATGGTCGCGACCGGCCGCGGCATCGAGCTCGGCGTGTGTGGTGACGATGACGCCGGCGCGCGTCATCGCCGGCGACGTCGACCGAGTCGTAGCCGACGCCGTGCCGCGCGACGACGCGCAGGCGGCAATCGGCGCGCGCCACGGCGGCGGCGGGCACGCGCGGCAGTGTTGACGTAGAGCGCGTCGTAGCGCGCCGCGTGGTCGGCGGTGATCTCGGGAACGACGCGTCGGCAGATATTCCCATTCGATGCTGCGGCGCGCGATCGAGGATCTGCGAGCGCCGCGGCGCCGAACGCCGGCTCGCCGCGCGAGTCGAGGATGTCGCGCGTGAGGCCGACGCGGAATTTCGTCGTCGCGCGTTCCGTCATCGTTGCTCCGCGGTGCCGGCATCGCGTCGCGCGCAGCACGTCGAGTCCGTGGCCGCAGCGCGCGCTGCAGCATCGCCTGGTCGATGCCGTAGCCCATCAGCCGGAAGCCCTTGGCGGCGTAGTCGCGCGCCCAGTCGTCGTCGGTGGCGAGGAACGCGGCGGTCTTGCCGTGCGCTTCGCAGGCCGCGACGATGCGATCGATCGCGGCGAGGTAATCGGGATGCCGGAACTGCCCGGAATGCCCATGAAATTCGTGAGATCGAAATGCCCGACCCACAGCGCGTCGACGCCGGGCACGGCGGCGATCGCCTCGACGTTGTCGAGTCCTTCGGCGGTTTCGATCTGCGCGATCACCATCGTGCGCGCGTGCAGCGCCGCGATCTTGGCGGCGACGTCGCCGCCCTCGTAATCGTCGTGCGCGAAGCCGAACGCGGCGCCGCGGCGGCCCTGCGGCGGATAGCGCGTGCACGCGACGATGCGCGCGGCTTCGTCGGCGGTGCCCACCATCGGCACCATCGACGCCGAGCGCGCCGACGTCGAGCGCGCGGGCGATGAAGTGATATTCGCCGCGCGGCACGCGCACCATCGGCACGATGCGGCAGCCCGCGGCACAGCGCGAACTGCGTCTTGAGCGTCTCGAAGCCGAGGCCCGTGTGCTCCATGTCGTAGAGCACGAACTCGGCGCCGGCGTTGCGGCAGAGCTGCGGGATGCCCGGCGAGAAGAACTCGAAGACCATCGCGCCGAACGGCGCGACCGCCCGCGCGCGAGCGCCGCCTTGACCGGATTGTCACGCATGCGCGAGCTTTTCGAGATAGGCGCGAATGCGCTTCGCGTTGGTCCCGAAATCGCCGCGGCCCGACGCGCGACACCGAGCGGACGTCGATGCGGCTTCCCGCTCGGCGCTGGGAGCGACGCGGACGACGACATCGTCGCGAAAGCCGAACCACGGAGTCGTCGCCGTCGCCTCGATGCGGCCGGCCGCGCGCATCGGCGGCGCGCGATCTCCCACCCCATCGACTTTGGCGGCGTCGAGCGCCCGTGCGAACGCGTCCGCGGGCGGCAGCGGCAGCTCGAGCGGCTTGAAGTCCGGATAGCCGCGCTTCTGCTGCTCCGCCGTCGCGCTGCCGGGGTAGGCCGTAGGCACCGAGAGGCCGGCGCGCGCCGGGATCAGCGCGACGAACGCCGGCGGATTTTCCGGTGTCCGTGGTGATGTCGTTGATCGGCGGGACGCTGCGCGCGCTCTGCTGCCATTGCCACGGGAACGCAGGCGACGGCGATGCCGACGACGAGCGTCGCCGACAGCAGGAGCGACCCGGCCCCGGCGCCAGCGCGGGACGACGAGTCCGATCAACGCGAGCACGATCGGCGGCGATGACCCGTGTACTCGCTCCAGCGCACGAGCTGGAAGTCCGAGGCGGAAATCCCACAGCGCCGAATCGGGCGCCGAAGCCGGCGGCGACGAGCACGCGCCGCCGCAAGCAGCGCGAACATCCACGCGAATCGTGCTGCGTTCATGCATAGCCTGGAAATGCCGGATAATGCGCAACTCTACGCTGCCGCGTTCTGGACGGGTCAACGCACCGTGACCGATCTCTTCACCACCGCCAATCCCGCAGCGCCGCTTGCCGATCGGCTGCGCCCGGCGACCATCGACGAGGTGATCGGCCAGCGGCATCTGCTCGCGCCGGGCAAGCCGCTCGCGGTCGCGTTCGCGTCGGGCAAGCCGCACTCGATGCTCCTGTGGGGCCCGCCGGGCGTGGGCAAGACGACGCTCGCGCGCCTGATGGCCGACGCGTTCAACGCCGAGTTCATCGCGCTGTCCGCGGTGCTCTCCGGCGTCAAGGACATCCGCGACGCGGTCGCGCGCGCCGAGGCGACGCTCGCGCAATCGGGCCGCGCACACGATCCTGTTCGTCGACGAGGTGCACCGCTTCAACAAGGCGCAGCAGGACGCGTTCCTGCCGTACGTCGAGCAGGGCCTCGTCACGTTCATCGGCGCGACGACCGAGAATCCGTCGTTCGAGGTCAACGGCGCGCTGCTGTCGCGCGCGGCGGTCTACGTGCTGGAGCCGCTGTCGGCGGACGAGCTCGGCGCAGCTGCTCGACCGCGCGCTCGCCGCGGCGCGCCGCAGCCTCGACGATCGACGCCGACGCGCGCGCGACGCGCTGATCGCGTACGCCGACGGCGACGGGCGCCGCGCTCATCAACCTCGTCGAGCAGCTCGCGACGGCCGCGCGGCGAAGGCCGCGCGCGACGCCGATCGACGTCGCGTTCGTCGAGGCGACGATCGCGCGCAGCCTGCGCCGCTTCGACAAGGGCGGCGAGGCGTTCTACGACCAGATCTCCGCGCTGCACAAGGCGGTGCGCGGCTCGAATCCCGACGCGGCGCTCTACTGGATGTGCCGGATGCTCGACGGCGGCGCCGATCCGCTGTACGTCGGCCGGCGGCTGATCCGCATGGCGAGCGAGGACATCGGGCTCGCCGATCCGCGCGCGCTGACGCTCGCGACCGCGGCGCGTCGAGACCTACGAGCGGCTGGGCTCGCCGGAGGGCGAGCTGGCGCTCGCCGAGGCGGTGCTCTATCTCGCGTGCGCCGCCGAAGTCGAACGCGGTCGTACACGCGCGTACAACGCGGCGCGCGCGTTCATCGCGGAGGACGGCTCGCGGCCCGTTGCCGCTGCGGCTGCGCAACGCGCCGACGAAGCTCATGAAGGGCCTGGGCTACGGCAAGGGCTACCGCTACGCGCACGACGAGGAGGGCGCGTACGCCGCGGGCGAGCGCTACTTTCCCGACAACATGCCGGACGTGTCGTGGTACGAGCCGACCGATCGCGGGCTCGAGGCGAAGATCCGCGAGAAGCTCGACGCGCTTGCGCGCGCGGGATCAAGAGCGGCGCGAACGGACGACGAGCAGATCGCGCGGCATCTGCTAGAATTCGCGCATGCTCGACATCAATCTCTTTCGCAACGATCTCGCCGGCCGTCGCCGCCGGGCTCGCCAAGCGCGGCGTCACGCTCGACGCCGCGCGCTTCGAGTCGCTCGAAGCGCGAGCGCAAGGACATCCAGACCCGCACGCAGGACCTGCAGGCGAAGCGCAACGCGCTGTCGAAGGCAGATCGGCGCGGCCAAAGGCAAGGGCGAGGACGCCTCGGCGCTGCATGGCCGAGGTCGCCGGCATCGGCGACGAGACCAAGCGCCTCGAGGGCGAGCTCGATCGCGTGCAGGCGCGCGCTGCGCGACTTCCTGCTGAACCTGCCGAACCTGACGCATCCGAGCGTCGCCGGTCGGCAAGTCGTCCGACGACAACGTCGAGGTGCGCCGCTGGGGCACGCCGCGCGCGTTCGACTTTCCGCGTCAAGGACCACACCGACATCGGCGAGGCCCTCGGCCTGCTCGACTTCGCGACGGCGGCGAAGCTCTCCGGCGCGCGCTTTACGTTCCTGCGCGGCGGGCTCGCGCGCCTGCACCGGGCGCTCGCGCAGTTCATGCTCGACGTGCAGACGCGCGGAGCACGGCTACACCGAGTGCTACACGCCCTACATCGTCAACGCCGAGTCGCTGATCGGCACGACGCAGCTGCCCGAAGTTCGAAGCCGACATGTTCGCGGTGCAGAAGGGCGGCGGCGGCGGACGATCCGGCGGCGACGAGCGGCTCTACCTCATCTCGACGTCCGAGATCACGCTCACGAACTCCGTGCGCGGCGAGATCCTGCCGCCGAGCGCGCTGCCGATCAAGCTCACCGCGCACACGCCGTGCTTCCGCTCGGAAGCGGGCAGCTACGGCAAGGACACGCGCGGCATGATCCGCCAGCACCAGTTCGACAAGGTCGAGATGGTGCAGATCGTGCATCCCGACACGTCCTACGACGCGCTCGAGGAGCATGACCGGCCACGCCGAGGCCGTGCTGCAGACGCTCGAGCTGCCGTATCGCGTCGTGACGCTGTGCACCGGCGACATCGGCTTCGCGGCGCGCGAAGACCTACGACCTCGAAGTGTGGCTGCCCGGCGCAGAACACCTACCGCGAGATCTCGTCGTGCTCGAACTGCGAGGCGTTCCAGGCGCGGCGGATGCAGGCGCGCTTCCGCAACGCGCAGGGCAAGACCGAGCTCGTGCACACGCTGAACGGCTCCGGGCTCGCCGTCGGCCGCACGCTCGTCGCGGTGATGGAGAACTACCAGCGCGCCGACGGCGGCATCGACGTTCCGGCGGTGCTGCAGCCGTACATGGGCGGAATGAAGGTCCTCGCGCGCTGAATACCGGGCAGGTGGCCTCATTCCGCATCGGATCTGCAATCGGCCCCGGCAGGCCGTCGGCACCTCCGCCCGCAAGCTGCCTGGAAGTGGAGCCGTTCGCTCGCCGGTGCCGCTACTGCCCACGCCGAGACTCAGTGATGATCCATGCCCAATCTAGCCTGAGGGAAACGCGGCGCGGAGCAAGTCAAATGATTTGTGGACGACATCAGGCGAGCATTTTGCTACACTGAAATTCAATGCGAGCCTGCTCGAAGAAGCGGGCCGGAAGAAGCCAAGAGGAGTCTGGCGTGCGCATTCTCTTCATCGGAGATGGCGCGGTCCCCTGCGGACGGGCTGAAGCCCGGCCCGCCCTCAACTCATGCGAGATCACCGTGCGTCCTCGCGGACGCACTCTGAAGCGCCGCGGCACGCGGCGTGGTCACATAACCTCACTACCCTAGGAGGACGGACATGTGCAAGCTGTGCGATGAAGGAAAGCCGCAGGACCATACCGATTCACTACGCGATTCACGGCGCGATTTCCTGAAGGCTGCAGCGGCCACCGGAGTCGCGGCCGCAGGTCTGAATCTGTTCGCGGCGCGCCCTGCCGCGGCGAACGACAAGGACGACAGAGGACGATGATCCTCCTGACGACACCGGCAAGCCCGGCCGGCGCTACATCATTCGCGGCGGTGCCGTGATGACGATGGACCCGGCATGCCCCAGAAGGGCGAATTCGCCAAAGCCGACGTGCTGGTCGAGGGCAAGAAGATCGTCGCCGTCGGGCCGAACCTGCACGCGGGCGGCGCCGCGCGAGATCGACGCCACGCGGCCGCATCGTCATGCCGGGCTTCATCGATACGCACCACCACCAGTTCGAGACGGCGCTGCGCAGCTTCCTCGCCGACGGGGTGCTGATCAACGACGGGTCGGGCTCGGCGAGCGGCAGCACGACCTACTTCGAATTCATTCTGCTGACGTTCGCGCCCGGTGTACCGTCCGCAGGACGTGTACATCAACGAGCTGTTCGGCGGGCTTGAGCCAGCTCGACGCCGGCGTCACGACGGTGCACGACGTCTCGCAGATCCATCACTCGCCCGCAGCACTCGGACGCCGCCATCCAGGCGCTGTTCGATACCGGGCGCCGCGCCGCCTTCGGCTATTTCGAGAGCGCGGGTGCCAGCATTCTCGGCACCAATCCCGGCAACCAATATCCGACCGATGCGCCCCGCATCAAGAAGCAGTGGTTCTCGTCGAGCGACCAGCTCGTCCACATGATCATGGGCGGCGAGGTCTATCTTGGCGATCCGATCGACCGACCAGTCCTGGACGATCGGGCGCCAGCTCGGCCTCCAGATTGCGGCGCACATCCTCTCGCCGTTCGGCATCCGCCCGATCTTCGACAAGCTCGCTGCCACGGCCAACGGGCGGCAACGGCCACATCGGGATCGGACCGGACAACCTGTTCATCCACATGACCGGCATGTCGGACACGGCCTGGCAGAAGGTCAAGGACGTCGGCGCGCAGGTCTCGATCGCCGTTCCCGATCGAGATGAACATGCGGCACGGCATGCCGCCGATCCTCAGGATGCAGAAGCCTGGGCATGGAGCCGTCGCTGAGCGTCGGACGTGGAGTGCACGCTGACGGCGGACTTCTTCACCCAGATGCGCTCGTGCATGAATCTGCAGCGCATGCTCGTGAACCAGATGATCCTCGACAGTCCAATGGGAATCATAACCTGCCAAACCCCTGGATTGGGGACTTCCGAATCCGCAGTAGCCGTTCCGGCCCATTTCCTTATTGGCCGACACCGCCCGCCGGCATACCGGCCCCGCTGACGACGCGCGACGTGCTGCGCTACGCCACCATGAACGGCGCCAAGGCGCTGCGGCTCGACAGCAAGACCGGCTCGCTCACGCCGGGCAAGGAGGCCGACATCATCATCCTCGACGCCACGCGCGATCAACGTGGCGCCGCTCAACCAGGTGCCGGGCGCGGTCGTATCGCTGATGGACCGCACCAACGTCGAGACCGTGATCGTCGCCGGCAAGATCCGCAAGTGGAAGGAGCAGCTGCTCGATGTCGATCTGCCGCATCTGCGACAACAGCTCGAGGCCTCGCGCGACTACATTTTCAGCAAGGCGGGCGTCCCGCAGGATCTGTTCAGCAGCCAATAAAGGCGAATCGTCGGAAGAACTCGGGGCGGCTTTGGCCGCCCTCGCCGCTGCTTCCCCGGCCGAGGAATGCGCTCCGTTCCCGCTGCGTTGCATCCCGCATCGCGGGCGCGCGGGATTTTGAGCCATCAAGGCCCGGCGACAGACCATTAGAAGCCGGGCTATTGCTGCGGAATGACGGTCTTTTTCCCGGCGCCGTCGACTTGGCGGAATGCTTTCGCTTCTACTACCGCGAAGGCGCTAATGTCATCGCTCGAATTGTTGACAGAACGCCTTTCAATCTCAATCGCAACGCTTCATCGCGATTACGTAGACCTTTGCGGGCCGATTGCTTTCATTGCGAATATCGTGAGGGTGAGGCCCGGTAACCAAAATAGGCCTTGCCCGCCTGAAGAGACTCGCGTCCAGCCGGGCTCGAGAGAACCACCTCTGCCCTCGGCGACTATGCCGACTTCGCCTGGAATCGTCGAGTGTTGACCCGATCCTTCACCGGGAACCAGGGTCAAGGCTTCAACATAAACGCCTGACGTGTTCAGTACCGCGCATTGCACCGGCTCGTTGACCAGCGGCCAGCGAGATGCATAAACCAACGGCCATCCCGGCTGCGAAAAAAATGCCTGTTTCATAGGCTGCGGCCTCCCGTAACTCCATAATTCAACGCGACGGGCAATGGCTACCAGTGATCGGAGTCAGGCATTGCCGCAAAGCGTACTCGTTGGATGCCCGACCTTCGCACAAACGATGCTCACTCGACAATCGGCTGGAGCAATTATCCATAGACTCATCATGGTGTACGCAACCATCAGCACAAGCATCGGATTTGGCTTCGTATTGCCAAGCGAGGATCGTCAACAGCTACGAAGCGCGATGATGTGGGCCAGAGATGCCGCCGCTACATGGCCGATCACAATAGCGGACAATGATGTATACCATACGAAACGGGCGCCAACGATGCCGATGTCCGGTCGAAAGTGGGCAGTGCCAAAGATGTTCCATCCGAATCCGAATGGATCGGAAGCCAGGCGGATCAACAACTGTCCTTGGATCAAAAAGTAGCTCAGGTAATGGGCGATGAGATAGGCGATTGCGATCGGCACCAACGTCAATACAAACACGCGACTTCGCTGTATCGGCGCGTCATCCGCTTCTGGGAACCGTGCGCGATCAATGTCGCGACCAGGCGGTAGACTGCGATGAAAAGGGCACAGAAGGACAAGAGTCCAAGAGTATTGATAATCGCCAGTCGTGAATCGCCGAGCGCCGAGGCAACGCCACGTACAGCCGTTTTCGATGCGCTGCCAAAATGGACGTTGCCATCAAGCCATCGAACGTTACCGTGGATAGCATGACGATAACAACACCATGAGGGACGGGCTGTGGCGTTCTGTGTGCAGCCAACCCGGACGCCCGGCAGCCGCAATATCCATCCCCGCCGCGATTCCTGCCGCTCGATAGCAGCGGTCGCAGTCCAACGCTTCGCCGCGGTCCGTTACGACTGTTCCCCGTTGCCGCGCGCGTGTCGCAACCTCCGTGCGCGACGCAGATTTCGGTCGGCGCGAACTTCGAGAGGATGCCAAACGTCAGGCGAACGGGTCGCCGTGTGTCAGCCACGTACTGCGGCCCGAAAACAAAGCATTCCTGTCCAGGTGAGAACAGAAAATCCGATGGCCAACCATGCGAGCTGCGACGGAATGGATCGACCTTGCCAGACCAGCTCCAGCCAACCGAACACCAGGAACAAACCGGTTGCTGGCCAAACACCGCAGACTCTTTTGGCCAATTAACTTTCGCCCTCCGAGGCGTCTGGTCTTGACAGAAGCTGCTCGTACCAATCGAATAATCGCTGCCCACGGATTAACGATGCACCAAACGTTTCCGACGAAAGCCGACAGGTAGGAAAAGCCAACCCACCATGCGATCCAGATTGCGGTGGGAGCAAGATTTCGGGTAGGTGTCTGGTCGCCGATGAGTAAGCTGCCCGGTGACGGCCGCCTGTTCGAGCAGCGGCTGAACTGCCAGGATCGGCGGTTTGTGGCCGCCGTTAGGTGTCCACCTATTTCGTAAGTGGACACTTATGAAGCGAGAGCCGAGCACTGCGGCGAAGCGAGCGCGACGAGCCGCCGGCGCTTCGGCGCCAAGTTCAAGCGGGAGATCGTGGGAAGACGCTGTTGCCTGGCGCCTCCGGTCGCGGCCATTGCGCTCGAGCATCGACCTCAACACGAATCTGCTGTTCAAGTGGCGCCGCGATCATATGCGGCGACTGGCGCATGATGCCGCGGCGTCGAAGATGTTGCCAGTGGTCGTGGACCAGCCGGTCATTGCTTCGACGACGCAACGCATCACGCCGAGCGTGATCGAGGTCGAGCTGCCGGCGGGGCGTATTCGTCTCAAGGGCGCGGTGGATGTCGAGTCGCTGCGCGTGGTGATCGAGCTGCTCTCGCGCCGATGATTGCTCTGCCTGCCGGCACGCGGGTGTGGCTGGCCGCCGGCGTGACCGACATGCGTAAGGGCATGGATGGTCTTGGCGGCGTTGGCGCAGACGACGCTCACGCAGAATCCGTTCTCCGGCCACGTGTTCGTGTTCCGCGGTCGGCGCGGCGATCTGGTTGAAGCTGGTGTGGTTCGACGGCGACGGGCATGTGCCTGTTCGCCAAGCGCCTGGAGCGCGGACGCTTCGATCGTGGCCGCAGGCGGCATGAGCGGCTCGGTGTCGCTCACTGCGGCACAGCTATCGATGTTGCTCGAAGGCATCGATTGGCGACGACCGCAGCGCACGTGGCGTCCGGCGGTACGCGTAATTGACCTTGCGTTACGCGGCAAGCTGACCTACACTGCGGAGGTGCCGATCGCTCCTCCACTGCCGCCGCTACCCGATGATGTCGAAGCGCTCAGGCAGTTGGTGCTCGCCGAGCGCGCCAAGCTCTACGCAGCCACGATCGAGATCGAGCAGCTTAAGCTGCTTGATCGCGAAGCTGCGGCGAATGCAATTCGGCCGCTCCTCGGAGAAGCTCTCGCGCGAGATCGATCAACTGGAGCTGCGGCTCGAAGAGTTGCAGACGGCGCAGGCGCAAGCGACGACGGTAGAAGAGCCGCCGGCGGAGCGCAGCGCCGAGAAGCCGGTCCGCAAACCGCTGCCCGAGCATCTGCCGCGCGAGCAGGTTGTGCATCAGCCCGTGTGCAACTGCCCTGATTGCGGTGGAGCGCTGCGGCGCCTCGGCGAGGACGTCAGCGAAGTGCTCGAGTACGTGCCCGCGCACTTCAAGGTCGTGCGCCACGTGCGACCGAAGCTGAGCTGCGCGAACTGCCAACGCATCGTGCAGGTCAGCTGCGCCCTCGCGGCCGATCGCGCGCGGGCTGGCGGGACCGGGATTGCTCGCGCACGTCCTGGTGGCCAAGTACGCCGATCACTTGCCGCTGTACCGGCAGGCACAGATCTACGCGCGCCAGGGCATCGATCTGGATCGCTCCACCGCTCGCCGACTGGGTCGGTGATTGCAGCCGGATTGCTGCACGCCGCTGGTCGAGGCGCTCGGGCGCTACGTGGTGGACCGCCGAGAAGCTGCACGCCGACGACACGCCAGTGCCGGTCGCTCGATCCAGGTCGTGGCAAGACCGCGCACCGGTCGGCTGTGGACGTGCCACGTGCGTGATGATCGGCCCGCGGGCAGCACCGATCCGCCGGCGGTGCTGTTTCGCTATTCGCCGGATCGCAAGGGCGAGCGCGTGCGAGCGCATCTGAAGACGTCCAGGGGATGCTGCAAGCCGATGGCTTATGCCGGGTTCGACGAGCTCTACGCTGATGGCGACATCCTCGAGGTCGGCTGCTGGGCGCACGTGCGGCGCAAGTTCTACGACTTCCACCCGGCACACGCAGTCACCGCGTGGCCGCCGAGGCGCTTACGCCGCATCGGCGTGGCTTCTACGCGATGCGAAGCCGACATCCGCGGGCCGGCTGCCAGGAGGACGCGTGCGCGTACCGCCACGCTCGGGCCGCGCCGTTGCTCGATGAGCTCAAGGTTTGGCTCGAGCGCAGCTCGCCAGAGTGTCGAAGAAGTCCGAACTCGCCGTCGCGATCCGCTACGCGCTTGCGCGCTTGGTGGCGCTGCACGCTACCGCGACGATGGCCGACTCGAGATCGACAACAATGCCGCCGAACGTGCGCTGCGTGCCGTTGCGCTTGGGCGCAAGAACTACCTGTTCGCCGGGTCGGACGCCGGCGGCGAGCACGCCGCCGCGCTCTACAGCCTGATCGGCACGGCCAAGCTCAACGGCATCGATCCCGAAGCGTACCTGCGCGACGTCCTCGAGCGCATCGCCGAGCACCCGATCAACCGCATCGCCGAGTTGCTGCCTTGGGTGGTTTCGGCGGAACTGCAAACCGAGAAGCCGGCTCGCCGCCTGATCCAGCACCGCCCCGTCAAGAGACGGTATCGAGCCGGACGCTTACGCCGATGATTCCAGCGACCACGTGAGCACGCCGACCGCAAGATGGTCGCGCAATAAGGCGGGTTTTTCCGCCGGTAACCGCGCTGCTTATTTGCCAGCGAAGAGCAGATTCAGCCGCGTAGGAGCTTCGACGGATGGTCTTCGCTGACGACGGCGATTGCTACGATAAGAAAGGTCAACAAGCACCGTCGAGGCGGCGCCGATGATCCAAAGCAATGGGCGGGAAGCGGAAGGTCATATCAGCAGACCGAAGCCGTGTCCATATGAGGGCCTGAGAAGAGCACGGATAACGAGGCCACGAAGGCGCCCGATCGCTGCCAAGCGGCGTCGGCGAAGTAACCTTGGCGTCAAGGCGTAGTGCCGCCTATCGTGGTCGAACTTCGAGGTACGCAGAGGCCGTTGTTTCCGAGGTTCGTTGAATGGATCTCGATTGAAAGCGGCCCCGTCGCCGTGGCGGTAAAGCGTAACGATGTCACGAGTGTTCGGCGCAACGTCGCTTTCTTCGATGTCGTAACCGGTGAAGATGGACGTGCAGCGGTTTGTCAGGAGGTCAAAACGGATATGCAACTTGATCGTTCTGGCGAACTGACAGAAACTGGAGAGGCTTCGCGTGGGGACTCTGCGTTATGAATTGCGAGCTCGAGAACGCGATCTTCCGCAAGAACCTTCTCGCCAGCAATACGTAACTGAACGAAGTACA
>ERZ1370068.354-contig-1032_pt1 | contig 34174 bp, 42 predicted proteins | sample MGYA00561227_ERZ1370068 | MGnify/ENA primary metagenome ERZ1370068 (study PRJEB38410, sample SAMEA6850437) | metagenome | study: Metagenomic assessment of the ecological functions of the soil: analysis of the soil microbiota associated with the...
AGCGCAGCTCGAGCTCGACCAGATCGACCTGATCGAGCTGAACGGAGGCCTTGCCTCCCAGGTGCCTCGCCTGCGCCGAGGGGCTCGGCATCGACGAGGAGCGCCTCAACGTCAACGGCGGCGCCAGTCGCGCTCGGCCATCCGCTCGGCTGCTCCGGGGCGCGGCTGATGACCGCCCTGGTGTGGGAGCTGCGGCGGCGAGGCGCTCGCTACGGGATCGCCACGCTCTGCGTCGGCGTCGGCCAGGGCGTCGCGACGGTCGTCGAGGCGCTCTCGGCTACTTCGTGTACTGAATCGAGCTGAGAACCGCCGGGCGAGCTGCAGATCGCCCTGGCAGGAAGGATCTCTGACGACGATCTCCGGTGAGGTAGGCGTACTTGTCGCCGGTCCCCACGCTGAGCAGAACCTGGATCGGATTGCCTTCTGGTCGATGAAGGTGATGGCATCCGGAGGTCGTCGGAATCCCGCCGACCTCGGCCGGCGTTCCGGGCGAAGCTTGGCGTTCCCGAACGAGTGCTTGAGAAGAGCGATCGAGTCGTCGCGAGGCGCCTTGGCTTCGTCCGCGCCCTGAGGGGCCGAAAGCGGTCATCGCCAGGCAGCGGTCGTGGCTCTGCAGGGCGATCACCCGCGCTTCTTGGAGTCCGACCAGCTGGCGGGCCGGCGCACCGACATTCCCTTGTCCCGGCACGGCGACCGTGCGGGTCGAGGAATCGGCCCTGGAGCTGGCGTGACGTCCCAGCAGCCTGAGTGTCGGAGTCAGTCGTCGCCCCACCGCGATCAGGAGCGTGAGCAGCCAATCAGGGCGGCGGCGACAAGAAACACGCCGATCGCGACGCTCCGCCTGCCCCAGAGCTCACCGGGCTCTCGGCCTGGCCCGCCGGGAGGGCCGCTCAGCCGCAACCTCCTTGGCGGTCTGCTTTGAGGCTCGGCCTCTGTACGCGCTGAAGCCGGGCGCTCACCTGAGCCCGGCTTCGTTGCTCTGCTGCGACGGCGCGACGGGGACGCCTGCGGCGTCCCCGTGCCGCTTCCGCCGTTAGACCGTCTGGCGATAACGCCGTCCAGCCGTGGTCAGGGCGAGGCCGCCGAGGATCAGCGCGCCACCAACCAGGCGAGGGACGAGCAGGTCCGCACCGGTGAAGGCCAGCTGGCCATTACCGGGCGAGGCCGTTCCGGCTGCGGGGCCGTTGCTCGCCGGCGCCGCCGCCGTTGCCGGCACCGCTTGCCGCTGTCGTTGCCACTTGCCGCCGCACCGCAGTGCCGCCGTTGCCGCCGGGGTTGCCCCACCGGGCGGAGTGGTGCTGCTGCTGGGGCCACAGCGTGGCTCTCCGGACCAGCGGTGCCCACCTTGAGCAGTGAGCTGATGCGGTGACGAGCGCGAACAGAGTGAGCGCGCTCGCGCACGCCGTACGGCGAGCCGGCCTGGCTGCCGTTGGTGTCGTCTGCGTTGCACACGCGCTCAGCAATGGGCTGAGAGGCGTGAAATTAGTGTTCGCCGTGCCGGTCGCGCACCGCGCCGGAATCGGCAGACCCGTCCCACCGATGTTCAACACGGTCGAATTCTGATTCACCGACTGCGACCGAACTGCAGGCCGTGGCGTCGAGCTGCCCGATCGAGTGCATCCAGTGTCGGGAGGACCGACATTCGCCTCGCGACGCCCGATCACCGTGCGCCGTCTGGGACATGGTGCCGTCACCGAGATGTTGCCGTGCGAGGTGAGCACGTCGGCGAGTGATCCCACTGGACCAGCGATGTGCGCTCCAGCGCCTCGAATGAGTTGCGACGAGCTGTTGCCAGTGCGTCGACGAATGCATTCCCGAGGACCGTGAGGCACAGCTGGTTACCGCTCCGCACTGCAGACCTGATCCAGAACATCCTGAACCGGCTGGAGCGGACCGTTGTTCGTCTGGCCCGGATCGGTGGTCACCCTGAACGATCGGGTGGCCAGGAGATATGCGAGCGCCACGTGGCCGTGATATAGCCATCACTGCTCTGCTGACCGCGCGAGTCGCCAACGATCAGATCCTCATCACCCTGCGCGGATCGCTCGGTAGCGGCGCTCGGGTCCCCGGGGTCAGGTCGACCACCGCGATCCGGTGCCCTGGCCGTGCGGCTCAGTGCCGTGAAGCGGTGGTGTGTACGAGGGTGGATTTCCCGCGTGGGGCGGGTGGCCGTAGCGCCGCCCGTCGCAGCTCGGAACCGGTGTTGCCCGACCCAGGTTGTGGAGCAGATCGCCCACAGGGTCTGCGGCCGCCAGGGTCGGAACGCCGACGGCAAATGCAAGGGACGGCAACCTGATACCACGCCACCGTCGTACGCCTCCGTCTTGGAAGCCGCTTCCTGCGTTGCCTATACATCGACGCCTCCTCGGTTGGATCGCAGACCTTGAGTGAATCCACTACATCCCCTTCCCGCGTCGCCGCTGCCGGTCCCCCATTGAGGAGGAGATGCGAACGCATGCGCATCCCTACGGCGCTGTGCTTGCTCATACCTAGTTATCGGCTAACGGGGACCGGGCCGGAGCCGGCTTCACCGCGATGCGCCCGATCGCCCCGCCAGGCATGAGCGCGCCGGAATTGGCCAGTGTCGATGGACGAATAGCTGGAGACGTCGGAGGCCCGTGATCCCGGCCGCGGATGACGGATTGCTGCGTGGCGACGGCGTCTTCGAGGTGATCCGTCTCTACGCGGGTCGGCCGTTCGCGCTCGGCGAGCACCTGGACCGCCTGGAGCGCTCGGCCGCCGCGATCGAGCTGCCTCGATCGAGCGGCGACGCTTCGAGGCGGAGATCTCCGCGCTGCTCGCCGAGCTCGGCGAGCACGAGGCGCAGCTGCAGGCTGGTGGTCACCGCGGAGCGGCACGCCGCCTCGCGCTTCACCGGAGAACCTGCCGCCGTACGCCGATGCCGTGATCGATCGAGCCTCGCCGCCGTCACCTACTCGCCCAACCTGATCCTGAACGGCGTCAAGTCGCTCTCCTACGCGGCCAACATGCAGGCGACGCAGACTGGCGTCGGGCGCGCGGCGCCGACGAGGCGATGCTGGTCCGTCCCGACGGGATCGTGCTCGAGGCCCCTGACCTCGACGATCTTCTGGGTGACCGCCGACGGCACGGCTGCGGACGCCCGAGCCTCGACGTCGGAATCCTCGCCTCGATCACCCGCGACCGGCTGGTCCGCGAGCTCGAGCGTCGAGGAGGGCGCCTTCCCGCTGGACGACCTCGCTCGGCGCCAGCGAGGCCTTCCTGGCCTCCACCGTCCGCGAGGTCCAGGCCATCTCGGCGGTCGATGAGACATGAGTTGCCAGAATGTCCCGGCGAGCGCGACCGCGCGAAGCGGCGGAGGCCTTCGCCGCCGATCCTCGAGCGCGAGCTCGCCGTCTCATGCCTCGACCTGAACGTCAAGCTGGACTTCCAGCTGACAGACGAGCAGCGCCTGATCTCCGAGACCGCGCGTGAGTTCGCCGACAAGGAGATCGCGCCGCGGGTGCGCGAGAACGACCGGGCCGGCCGCTTCGATCGCGAGCTGGCGCTCGATGCTCGGCGAGATGGGCTACCTCGGCGCCCCGGTCGTCGGAGGAGTACGGCGGCCGCGGGCTCGACTACCTGAGCTACGCGCTGATCGTCGAGCAGGTCGGACGCGCCGACTCATCGGCGCGAACGGTCGTCTCGCGTGCAGACCTCGCTGGTCGCCGGATCGATCGAGCGCTGGGGCACCGAGGAGCAGAAGCGCGAGTGGCTGCCGCGGCTCTGCTCGGGCGAGGCGCTCGGCTGCTTCGCGCCTGACCGAGCCCGACGCCGGCTCCGACCCGGCCAGCCTGCGCACTCGCGCCACGAAGACGGACTCCGGCTGGACGATCACGCGGCAACAAGATGTGGATCTCGCTGGGCAACGTCGCCGAGGTCGCGCTGGTCTTCGCCCAGACCGATCCGGAGAAGAAGCACAGCGGGCCTCGCCTGCTTCCTGGTCCCCACCGCGACCGAGGGCTACGGCTCGCAGGAGATCCACGGCAAGCTCGGGCTGCGCTCCTCCGACACCGCGGAGATCTCGCTCGACGACGTCGAGGTCGCCGACGACGCGCTGCTCGGCGAGGTCGGCGATGGCTTCAAGGTCGCGATGAGCGCGCTCGACAACGGCGCGCTACAGCGTCGCCGCCGGCTGCGTCGGGATCTGCGACGGCTGCGTCGACGCCTCGGTCGCCTACGCCGAAGGAGCGCAAGCAGTTCGGCGTCCCGATCGCGAGCTTCCAGCTCGTCCAGGAGCTGATCGCCGACATGATCGTGAAGCAGGACGCCGCCCGGATGCTGGTCTACCGCGCCGGCGAGCTCAAGGACCGGCGGCGTCCGCAACACGGTCGAGACCTCGATCGCGAAGTACTACGCGACCGAGGCGGCGGTCGAGTGCGCCAACGCCGCGATCCAGGTGCCACGGCGGCTCCGGGCTACGTCGACGACTACCCGGTCGAGCGCTACCTCCGCGACGCGCGCGTGACCACCCTCTACGAGGGCACCTCCCAGATCCACAAGCTGATCATCGGCCGCGACGCGACCGGGATCAACGCGATGGTCCCGCCGTCGGAGTGCGTGAGCGACGTGAGCAAGTCGGCGTCGTCGGCGCCGGGACGATGGGCGCCGGGGATCGCGCAGATCGCGGCGCTCGGCGGCTACCGAGACCGTCATCTACGAGCTGCGACGAGCAGAGCAGCTCCAGCGCGGGCTCGAGCAGCTCCGTGCCGGACCTGCGCCGCGGCGCCGAGCGCGGGCGCTGGAAGCGAGCAGGACGCGGATCGACGCCCTCGAGCGGATCTGAGCACCGACACGATCATCGAGGTCCGTCAAGGACTGCGACCTGGTGATCGAGGCGGCGCCCGAGGACCTCGACCTGAAGCGGAACCTGTCTCGAGCGGCTCGCCGGCGGTCTGCGGGCCGGACACCGTCTCGCCAGCAACACCTCTTCCCTCTCGGTCACTGCGATCGCGGCGGCGGTCGCCGGAGCCGCAGCGGATCGTCGGCATGCACTTCTTCAACCCGCCGGCCCTCATGCAAGCTTCGTTGAGGTCGTGGCCGGCGACGAGAGCGCCGAGCCGGCGCTCTGAGCTCGCCACGGAGGTCGCCCGCGGAATGGGCCGGACTCCGATCCGCGCACGTGACTCCGGTCGGCTTCGTCGCCAACCGCTGCGTCCGCCCCTTCTTCCTGAGTCGCTGCGGATGCTCGCGTGAGGGCGTCGCACCGTCACGACGAGATCGATCGGATCGTCCGGCTCGGCGCCGGGCTGCGGATGGGGCCCTTCGAGCTCATGGACCTGATCGGCATCGACGTCAACTTCGCGGTCGCCCGTTCCTTCTGGGAGCAGTCGTTCGGGGAGCCGCGCTGGCGGCCCGACCCCGATCCACGAGCGGATGGTCGCGTCCGGCCGGCTGGGCCGGAAGACCGGTCGCGGCTTCTACACCTACGAGAACGGCACACGCCGCACCGGCCCGCGGGACCCGGACGTCCGACGCTGAGCGGCCCATCTTCGACGAGGACGAGCTCGAGGAAGTCGCGGGCGCGAACGCGCCCGCCGGTCCTGACCCGGCTCGGCTCGACGATCGCCAACGAGGCCTGCTTCGCTCCTCGGCGAGCGGGTCGCGTCGGCAGACGACATCAACACCGCAAGTGCGGCTCGGCTACAACTGGCCGATCGGCCCCTGGAGTGGGGCGAGCGTCTCGGCTGGAGCCGCGGCCTCGGCGTCCTCGAGGAGCTCCGCGAGCTGCAGGGCGAGGCCTACCGGCCGGCGCGGCTACTCCGAGAGCGGGCTCGGCGGCTAGCTCCTCCCGGGCCCAGCGGCGGCGTTGCCCGGGCGCAGCCGCCCTCGACCGAGAGCCAGGACCCGGCGAGGATCAGGGCGAGGCCGCCGATCGTCGCGACCGTGATCTCCTCGGAGAGGAACACGGCGCCGTAGCCGATCGCGAAGCCCGGCGCCACGTAGCTGACGATCCACGCCCGGGCCGGGCCGACGGTCGAGGAGCAGCCAGAAGAAGACCACGAACGCGAATCCGGTACCGTGAGGAGGCCGAGGGTCAGACCGCCGCCACCGGTCCGAGGCTGGGAAACGACGTCCGGCGCTCGTCGCGAACGCGACCGGCAGCAGGAGCAGCGCGCTCGCCCCCGTCACCAGCCCGGACATCCCCACCGGCGCCATCCCGGCGAGCCTGTGCTTGACCAGCAGGCCGCCGATCGCATTAACCGAGCGCGGCCGCGACGACCGCGAGGCCGCCGAGCAAAGCTCGGAGCCGCCGCCGCCCAGGTCCACCCCGAGCAGCAGTCCCACGCCGGCGAAGCCGATCAGCACTCCCGACCAGCCGCAGCTCCCTGCGAGCGCTCCTCGTGGTCGGACCCAGATCGCGAGCACGGCCGTCCACAGCGGGGTCGCGGGCCACCAGGATCCCGGCGAGCGAGGAGCCGATCTCCCCTCCCGGCGGCGATCAGGATGAAGGGGCCGGCGACCCGATCGCCCCAACGAGGACGAGCCAGCCCGCATACGGACGCGCCCCGGCCAGGGCGCCCTGGGCGGCGGCGATCGGGATCAGGACTGCCGCGGCCAGCGCGCGCAGGAACGCGACCAGTCCCGGGCGAGAGGTCGCGGAGGCCGATCGCGATGAACAGGTAGGAGGCGCCCCAGATCGCCCCGAGCGGCGAGCAGCCAGAACCAGGCCTGACGATCCATCACTACCCAAGGTAACGGTGCCCTCAGGTAGTCCGTGAGGCCGCGAACACCTCCGCGCCCCGGCTCGGGACGTTGGTGATCGTGCTCCTCACCGGTGCTCGGGCTCACCGCCGGCGGGTCGCAGGCTGCGCCGCGCGACCAGCCTTCCCGGAGGACCACCGACATCTCGAACTCGGCGAATGAGCGCGCCGAGACAGCGCCGCACGCCGCCCGCCGAACGGGATCCAGGTGTAGGTCCCCGCGGGCTGATCGAGGAAGCGCTCGGGGCGGAACCGCTGCGGGCTCGGGGTAGATCTCCGGCCGGCGGTGGACGAGGTGGATCGAGGGCGCCACCGAGGCGCCCGGCCGGGAGCAGCCGGCCGCCGATCTCCATCGGCTCCACCAGCTTGCGCAGGACCAGCGCGATGACGGGGCGAAGGCGCGAGTCTCCTGATCACCGCATCGAGGTAGGCTCCGTCCGCCGCCGGCGAGCCGTCGGCCTGCGCAGGCGCTCCAGCTCGGCCGGATGCCGCGCGAGCAGCTCGACCGCCCAGGAGAGCGCCGGTCGCGGTCGTCTCGTGGCCCGCCACCAGCAGCGTCATCAGCTCGTCGCGGAGCTCCTCTGTCACGTCATCGGGCGGCCGTCTTCGTGGCGTTGCCTGGAGCAGCAGCGAGAGGATGTCGTCACGGTCAGCCAGGTCGCTCGCCTCCGCGACGCGAGCGGATCTCCTCGAAGAGCAGCCGGTCGACCCGCTCGATGTTGCCGCCGGAACGGCGGCGTACCGGCGCAGCCGCTCGGGGCCGAGCAGCACCATGAAGATCGAGCGCCGGGGTTGGAGAGGAGGTTGAGGGTCGAGCGCAGCTCATCGCGCAGTCGGCTGAGGCGCTCTCGCTCCTCGACGCCGAAGACTGCGCGGAGGATCACCTCGAGCGTCACCGCCTGCATCCGGGGCGCATCCGCACGGGCGCATCCGTGTGGGCCAGCTGATCGATCTCCTCGACGAGCCGCCTGCGCCATCGCCTCCCCGTAGGCCTGCATCCGTGGGCCGTGGAAGGCCGGCAGCATGCAGCTTGCGCTGAGCCATGTGCTCGGGCTCGTCGAGCAGCAGGGACGGAGTGCTCGCCGAGCACCGGCAGCAGCGATCGATGTTGGCGGCTCGCCGGCGTGGAGCAGGTTCGGATCGCCGGTGAAGCACCTGCTTGATGACCTCGGGATCGAGACGAACACCCAGGTCCCCTCGTGAGGCGAGCCGGATGCGTGAACATGTCGCCGTAGCGCGCCCGGCACTCCTCGAGGGTCTGAAGAGGCCGCCTCCACCAATGCCACATCGTGCGGGGCAGCGACCAATCCGGCCCAGGTGGAAGCTCCGGTGCCACGGTGGGCGGGGCGCTGGGGGCGGTCGGCAGTCGCGATGCCCATGGTTCGGATTATGCTTGCCGCCCTACCAGCAGGGGACCAGAGGCCAAGGAAAGGCGGCGGATGGGTAGCGCGGGAGCACCGAGGCACTCTGAAAAGGCCGCTACGGGACCGGCATTGCTGGTGGCGGTGGCGATCGCCGTCATCTCGCCGGCCGGCGCGTCCGGCGCGAACTCCCTCGCCGTGCACGGCAGCGTCAACCAGGCCTACGCCACCGGCGCGCAGCCGGGCACGAGCCTGCGACTGGTCCGCAAGGGCAAGGTCGGTCTCCAGGAAGCCGGTCGGCAGCCTCGGCGGGGTGTCGTCTTCCGCCGGGTCGCCAGCGGCAGGGTTACCGCGTCCGCGCCGCCGACGGCTCCCTTTCCAGGCGCATCGCCGTGATGTCGGACGACGGCCCCCCAAGAACACTCGGATCTACAACCAGACCCTGCCGGCCGGCGGCTACGGCTACATGTACACCCGGGACGGGACCAGCCTGGCGATCGACGTGCAGCCTGCCCGGGCCGCCGCAGGACGGCCCTACCCGACAGCTGGTCGAGTACTCGGGCTACGGCTACGCCGATCCCGCGGGCCCGCAGAGCGGGATCAGCCAGATCCTCAACCTGCTCGGCTACGCGGTCGTCGACGTGAACATGCGCGGCACCGGCTGCTCGGGCGGCGCCTTCGACTTCTTCGAGCCGCTGCAGGGCCTCGACGGCTACGACGTGGTCGAGACCGATCGCCCGCCAGCCCTGGGTGCTGCACAACCAGGTCGGGATGATGGGCATCTCCTACGGCGGGATCAGCCAGCTCTTCGTCGGCGCAGCTCAGCGCCGCCGCACCTGGCCGCGATCACGCCGCTGTCGGTGATCGACAACACCGCAGACGACGCTCTATCCGGGCGGCATCCTCAACACCGGCTTCGCGGTGCAGTGGGCGCAAGGACCGCAGTCGACGACGCGCAAGCCCGCCGTCGCCGACCGAGGGGCAGGCCTGGGCGTACGAGCGGATCCAGGACGGCGACACAGATCTGCAAGGCCAACCAGGCGCTGCACACCGACGCCGCGGACCTGATCGCGAAAGATCGCACGCAACAGCGTACTACCGGCCCGAAGGTCGCCGAACCCGCTCGCCCCGTCGACCTTCGTCAGCAAGATCAAGGTCCCGGTCGTTCATGGCCTGCCAGTTCGAGGACGAGCAGACCGGCGGGCCACTGCGCCGAACCTCGCCGACCGGTTCACCGGCACCGACGCGGAAGTGGTTCACGTTCACCAACGGCGCTGCCACATCGACTCGCTCGACCCGGAGACGTTCAACCGCTGGTTCGACTTCCTCGAGCTCTACGTCGCGCGGGCGAAGACCCCAGCATGCCGCCGGCGCCAGCCGGCCGCCGCGCCGCTCATCTACCAGTCGGCGATGGGCGTGCCCGGCGTCACCCTGCCGCCGGACCCGATCCAGAACCAGCCCAGCTACGAGGCGGCCGCTGAGCGCCTTCCAGAGCCAGCCGTCGGTCCGCGATCCTGTTCGACAACGGCGCGGGCGGCGCGCCCGGTACCCCCTACCCGGGCTTCGAGCGCTCGTTCAACCGCTTCCCGATCCCGGGCACGCAAGCCGCGGTCCTGGTTCTTCAGGCCGAACGGGCTGATGACGCCGCAAGCCCGCCAAGAAGGGCGGCAAGGGCGGCAGCACCAGCTTCACCTGGGACAAGGCGGCGCGACCGCGCCACCGACTTCGCCGGTACGAACACCGACGCGGCGACCTCTGGACACGCGCACCCGAGCTACGACTGGCGCCAGCCGCCGGCCGGGACCGCGGCCTCATTCGTCACCGCCGCCGCTGGCGCACGACACCGCGATCATCGGGGCCGGGCGCGGTGCACGCCTGGGTCAGGGCGTCGGTCCCGGACGTCGACCTGCAGGTGACGGTCTCGGAGGTGCGCCCGGACGGCAAGGAGACCTATGTGCAGAGCGGCTACCTGCGCGCCAGCATGCGGCAGGCTCGACCCGCGGAAGAGCACGCTGCTCGAGCCGGTGCTGAGCCTGCGCCGCGACGACGCCGCCAAGCTGCCCAAGGGCCAGTCTCTCGAAGCTGATCATCCCGCTCTACTACCAGGGGCACATGTACCGGGCCGGCTCGCGCATCCGGGTCACGGTGAGCGCCCCGGTCGGCGACCAGCCCGTCTGGGCCTTCGCGGAAACCGTCGCCGCAGCACAACGCCAGGGTCACGCTCGCGCTCCTCGCACAAGCGCCCGTCTCGCCTCATCCTCCCGTTCGTCCCGGGAGTCACGGCCCCGACCCCGCTGCCGCCCTGCCCCGGGCTGCGCGGCGAGCTCCTGCCGGGCGTTCAGCGGCTAAGAAGCCTCGACGGCCTCGATGATGGCGCCGGTGTTGGTGCCCCAGTGCTCCTCGGGGTCCGGCGGCATGTCGCGTAGGAACCACTCAGCGTCCAGGGCGCCCTTGGTGCCGCTCGCCGGCGGCGGTGACCGCCTGGCGGTAGGTGTGGTCGACGAGGTCGCCGACCGCGAAGACGCCCGCAAGCTTGGTCTTGGTCGACGGTTCCTCGACGACCACGTAGCCCCCGTCATCCAGTTCGACCTGGCCCTTGACCAGCTCGGAGCGGGGACGGTGACCGATGGCGACGAAGGCGCCGCCGACGTCGATCTCCTCGGCTCTCACCGGTCTCGGCGTGCTGCAGCGTGGATCTGGCGATCTTGCCGTCGTCGCCGGGGACGAACTCGACCGGGACGTACGGCGTCAGGAACTCGATGTTCTCCTTGCCGCGAGCGCGCTCCTGCATGATCTTCGAGGCGCGGAACTCGTCGCGGCGGTGGATCGACGAACAGCTTCTTCGCGAACTTGGAGACGAAGATCGAGTCCTCCATCGCCGAGCTCGCCGCCGCCGATCACGGCGACGTCCTCGCCCTTGAAGAAGGCGCCGTCGCAGACACCGCAGGTGGATACGCCGCTGCCGCCGAGCTCGATCTCGCCCGGAATGCCGAGGCGCTTGGGCTCGGCCCCCATCGAGAGGATCACCGCCTGGCCCGGTAGGTGTCCTTGCCGACCGTGACGGTCTGGAGCTCGCCGTCGGAGAGCTCGATCTCGGTCGCGTCGTCGGTGATGAAGCGGGTGCCGAAGCGCTCGGCCTGGGCGCGGAAGTCGTTCATCATCTCCGGCCCCATCACGCCCCCTCGGGTAGCCGGGGTAGTTCTCCACGTCGGTGGTGTTCTGGAGCTGGCCGCCCCACTGGAAGCCCTCGATGACGAGCGGCTCGAGCTCGGCCCGAGCGGCGTAGAGCGCGGCCGTGTAGCTGGCGGGGCCGCCGCCGACGATGATCAGGTTCTCGACCCTTCTCGCTGCCGTTCGTCTTCTCGTTCATCTCGGTCCTTTCGGAGCCTACCCAGGACCCTCGGTGGAAGCTTCTTCCGGGGCTTTACTTCACTTTTTATAGTAGCGCCACGGGCCCGGACGTTACGGTCCCGCCGCGGCCGCCTCAGGCTCCCGCACCCTGATCCGCTCGGGCCGATCCCTCCCCTCCGCCTCCCAGCGGTTGACCGTCTTGCGCAGCTGGAAGAAGGCGACGATCCCCGGTGGAATCGGCAGCCAGAAGGCGATCACGCGGTAGGTGAGCACCGCCGCGAACACCTCGGCACTGGGCACGCCGAAGAGGCACGAAGGCCCCGATCATTCCCGCGTCCACCGCCCCCACACCGCCGGGGGCGAACGGGATGAGGTTGGCGAGCATCCCCAGGAAGAAGCCCTGGATCACCACGCCGAGAGGGACGGAGACGTCGAAGGCGTGGAAGCTCGCCCAGAGAATCGCGATGTTCGCACCCCAGAATCCGATGGCGCCGCCGAATGCCATCGCGGCGGACCTCGGCTGGCGGACGAAGGTGAGCGCCGTGCGCACGCCCTGCGCGAAGGTCGCCGGGACGGTGGCGAGTCGCTCTGGCGACCTTGCCGAAGCGGCCCGGATGTATGCCGCTCGATTCTGCGCTCGAAGTCGTCCGGCACCAGGGTGATCAGCAGGCCGATGACGATCGCCAGCCCAGCCAGGGCCGCTGGGATGAGCGTGCCGGACAGGGGCGCGTCGCCGGAGAGCACGTGGGTTCTGAGCAGGACGCCGAAGATCACCAGACGCGGCGAGATAGACGGAGTAGAGGACCACGAGGAAGGCGACCATCCGGCAGACCGCCTGGCGCGTCTCCATGCCGGCCTTCCGCAGGGCCCAGTAGCTGAGCAGGATCCCGCCGGCACCCCCGGCGGAGAACAGCCTGGTCGCCGCCAGTCCCGCCATCGTGATCTGGTAGCTCTCGTTCCACTCAAGGTGGATCACCTTCTCGCCGACGACGCCGCGGAAGAGCGCGACGTAGGCGGCGAACATGCACCGACGCAGAAGACGACCCCGAGACGCGATCCATAGTGGATCCCCTCACCGATCTTGTCGAGCGCGTCCTGCAGGTCGAAGAGCCGCGGGACCAGCACATAGATCGCGATCAGCAGCAGGACGACGGCGATCGCCGTCTGGATGAGCCGCTTGGGGTCCGCAAAGAAGCTCGGCTCAGCCTCCGCGACCATCTCGCGGTCGCGGTCTGGCTCAACCGGCTTTGAAGCGCTTTGTGGGCGCTCCTCCCTCACCCTGGGATGTTCGCAAACGACGCTCCCGGAGCGCCAGCGTGGGTCAGATCTCGATTTGCCATGCGCTCCGAGCCGCTGCAACCCCGGCTGACCGCCTGTGCGACCGGGTCCACGTAGCGCTCGCCGCGGCGGACCGCGACACGACGATCGCCGCCCCGGCGAGCAGGTCGACGACGTAGTGCTCGCCGAGGTAGACCAGGGCGAAGCCCAGCACCCCGGCGTAGGTCCACCCAAACGCCCCTGCCGCTGGACCGGTCTCCGAGAGCAGCAGCGCCGCCATCAGCGACGTGGCGAAATGGAGGGACGGCATCGCAGCCCACGGGTTTCCGCCCAGAGTGTCGTAGAGGACCGGCCAGGCACGCCCCCACTCCTCCTCCCCGACCTCCTGCATGATCCGCCGTACCTTCGCGTCGGTGTAACCCTGCTCCGAGGCCCACCATGGAGGAGCCGTGGGGACCGCCATATAGAGCGCGCAGCCGATGTCGTAGACCGCGGACATCTGCGCGCCGAGCGCGCGAAGTGCTCGGGATGCCGGGCCAGGATCCAGGTCAGGGAGCCGTGCGGCTCGGAGGAACCAGGCCCAATGGGCCCAGGAGAGGAAGCGATCGACCGTGGTTTCGCCTGCCGAGCCCTTCGAGGGCACGCTGGAGGCGGACGTTCGGCAGCTCGCCGCCACCGAGCACGGTGTCCGCGCGGGATCGGGTAGTCGACCCGCAGCCGGCGCCGGGCTGCACCGGGATCGTCGTAGGGCAGCTCGTGGCCCATCGTGAACATCCACATCTGGAGGGCGTACATCCCGGCGTCGCGTGAGACGGGTGCGCCTGCCGACGACCGCGAGGGAGGGTGGGCCCGCGGCGAGCGCGGCAGCGGTGACCGCGGGCGGGATCCTGAGCCTCTTGCGGAGCAGGGGACCGCCACAGCGGCGGCGAGGCCCGCCACCGCCGCGCCCCCTCACGAGCCTATGCACGGCTCGGATCCGCTCCAGCGGGATGACGAAGGACTCGTAGGCGGCGCCGGTCCCCTGCTGCAGGCCGATCTCGCAGGTGCGGTTGCTGCACAGGTAGGCGTCGTGCCCAGCGCCGCGGAGCTCGGCTGCCTCCTCGGCGGTGGCGGAAGCGGTGAGTTCCGGATGAAGGAGGCCGCGGTCGCCCGCCATCCCGCAGCAGGTGGCGCGAATCGGCTGGACAACCTCGCCCGCCATCTCGCCGGCGATCTCCCGCAGCTCTCGCCCAGCCCCAGGTGCCGGGTCGAGCAGGTCGGGTGAACGGCGACCGACCCGAGCCTCTCCCGGATCGGAAGCTTGGGGAGCAGGCGCTTCGCCCAGGCGACGGAGTCGAGGATGTCGAGCCTGCCGTGGCGCTCGCAGGTTCTCGTCGGTGAGGTTGTCCGCGACCTCGCTGGCGAGACCGAGGGCGCAGGAGCTCGCGTCGATGACGATGGGCAGCTCGCCCTCCCCGCTCCAGCGCCAGAGCGCCTCGACCGTCCGGTTGGCCATCAGGCTGGCGCCCTCCGAGTAGCCCTTGGAGGTCCAGGGCACTGAACAGCAGTGGCCGGAGACGTCCTCTGGGATCCAGACCGGCAGGCCGGCCCGGGCCGAGACCGCAGACCATCGCCTCGGGGAGATGGAAGGCCGGCGCGCGTCGTCGCTTGGCCTGGCCGAAGATCCGGTTGACGCAGGCCGGCATGTAGACCGGCGGCGGCGCCCTCACGCGAGGTCCTCGGCAGCTTCGCCGGCGCGGGTGGCGGCATGTTGCGCGGCCAGCTGGGCACCAGCTCGTCGGTGACCAGCGCACGCGTCGCGCTGCGACGCGGCCCGCATCAGGGGCCCGGCCGCCCTCCCCGTGCGCAGCCCGGCGCGGGCGAGCCCCTCCACCTGCTTGAACCGCTCCGCAACCTGGCGGCCTGGCGCTGGGCGCGGGGCGTGTGCTCCCGCGCTCGGAACCCCTGACCAGCTTGCCGGTGTCGATCCCGAGCGGGCAGGCGATCTGGCAGGTCCCGTCGGCCGCGCAGGTCTGGATCCCGTCGTACTCGTACTGCTCCAGCAGCGCGCGCTGCACCGGCGAGCCGGCCGGCTGGCGTGCCATCTCCCGCCGGATCACGATCCGCTGCCTGCGGCGTCGTGGTCAGGTGGCGGCTCGGGACAGACCGGCTCGCAGAAGCCGCACTCGACGCAGGTGGTCGCCACCTCCTCGATCTCGGGCGTCGTCTTCAGGTTGCGCAGGTGGACGCCGCGGTCGCGGTTCAGCAGGACGCCCGGCGACGAGCACCCGTCGGGGTCGGCGAGGGCCTTCACCCGCCACATCAGCTCGGTCGCCTTCGAGCCCCACTCCCGCTCGACGTAGGGAGCCATGTTGAGGCCGGTGCCGTGCTCGGCCTTGAGCGAGCCGTCGTACTTGTCGAGGATCGAGCTCGACGAGCTTCTCCATGAAGGCCTCGTAGCGCCCGATGTCCTCCTGCTTGGAGAAGTCCGGGGTCAGCATGAAGTGGAGGTTCCCGGCGGAGGCGTGGCCGGCCACCCCGGGAGGAAGCCGTGCTCGCTGAGCAGCGCCTGGATGTCGCGAGCCGACTCCGCGATCCGCTCCGGCGGGACGCAGACGTCCTCGATGATCAGCGAGGTTCCCGGAGGCCGGAAGCGCCCGATCAGGCCGTGGCAGCCCCTCGCGCACGGTCCAGGAGACCTCGATCCGCTCGGGGTCGCGAGTGAAGTCCGGTGGGCGGATCAGCTCGTGCTCGCGCGAGGATCTCCTCGGCGCCGGCCACGAGCTCGTCGAGCTCACCGTCGGTCTCGGCGCCGAACTCGACCAGCAGCGCCGCCGGAAGTGGGCGGCAGCTCGAGCCAGTCCTGGGGCGCCCCGGCGATGTTCTGCGCAGCCGACCATCAGGGCCGGAGCGACCATCAGCTCGACCGCGGTCGCCCCGGATTCCACCAGCGCCGGCACCGGCTCCGTCGCCGTCTCGATGCCGTCGAAGTGGAGCCAGGAGACGGTGGTCCTCGGCGGCAGCGGAACGGTCTCGAGGACCGCCTCGGCGATGAAGGCGAGCGTGCCCTCGGAGCCGATCAGGAGGCGCCGGAAGATCTCGCACAGGCTCGTCCTCGTCCAGGAAGGCACAGAGCCGGTAGCCGGTCGTGTTCTTGATCCGAACTTGCTCCGGATCCGCTCGCTGAGCTGCTGCGTCGGCGCGGATCTCGTCGCGCATCTCGGCCAAGTCCGTTCGCCAGCTCGGGCTCGGCGTGCGCAAAGCGCTCCGCGGCGTCGGGGCGGCCGTGTCGATCACCGTTCCCGAGGGCAGGACGAAGGTGAGCGAGCGGACCGTGCTGTAGGAGTCCGCCACGATCCCGCAGCGCATCCCGCCGGAGTTGTTGGCGAGCACGCCGCCGACGCAGGCGATGTCGGTGCTCGCCGGATCCGGGCCCGAGCTTGCGCCCATGCGGCGCGAGCACCCGGTTGGCGTGGCCGAGCACCGTCCCGGGCTTGACCCGCGCCCGAGCCGCGCCGTCGAGAACCTCCACCCCGCTCCAGTGCCGCCGCACGTCGACCAGGATGCCGTCGCGTCTGCGCCTGGCCGTTCAGGCTCGTGCCGCCCGCGCGGAAGGTGATCGGGATCTTGGCCGCGCGCGCGTAGTCGAACACCTTCGAGACGTCCTCGGCGTCGCGAGCCATCACCACGGCCCTGGGAAGCAGCCGATAGGGGCTCGCGTCCGACGCGTAGCGGACCAGGTCGATCACCCGGGTGAGGACGCGGTCCTCCCCGAGCAGCCCGATCAGCTCGCTGCGCAGCGGCTCGGGCGTCCCGGAGGCGAGCTCATCCGGCGCCCGGTCATTCGCCGCCGCATTCCCCTCGGGCGCGATCCGGTGAACGTCGGGGGCGAGGAGATCCATCGCGGGCAGCCTAAGTCAGTCGCCGCGCTGGGCGACCCTCCGGAGCGGCATCGAGGCCTCGAAAGCGCTGCTTCGCACGGAAAGCAGCTGTCTGCACGGGATACTGCGTGGGCGATGTCGGAGGAGAACGTCGAGCTTGCATGGCAAGCCACCCGTGCCTGGAATGAGGGCGGTATCGAGGCGTTCCTGTCGTACCTGGACCCCGAGGTCATCTGGCACGCGCCCCAAGAGTCGATGGAGCCTGGCAACTACCGCGGGCATGCCGGGGTGCGTGACTACTTTGGTCGCCTGACCGAGGTTTTCGATGAGCAACGAGCGGAGCCCGTCGACGTCATCGATGTCGATGCCGAGCGCGTCATCGCGGTCGTCCGGGTGATAGCTCGAAGCGAGAAGTTCGGAACAGAGATCGACGCCGAATGGTCTTGGCTGATCCGGACACGTGGCGGGAAGAGCATCGAGGTATGGACCTTCACCGACCGTACGCAGGCGCTCGAAGCCGCCGGGCTGCGGGAATAGCCAGAAACCGAGGTACGCCTAGTCGAGCAGCCCTCGACCCGGTAGGTCTTGACGCCTCCCGGCGTCTCGAACTCGACGTCTTCGCCGACCGGCGCATCCCGCAGCGCCCGCCCCGCCGGCGACTCCACCGAGAGCTTCCCCTGCTTGGGGTCGGCCTCCGTCGCGCCGACCAGCGTCCAGGTGTTCGTCTGGCCGCTCTCCACGTCCTGATCTCAGCGGTCCGGCCGAATGCGAAGACGCTCGCGCTCGTATCCGCCTCCACCACCACCGCCTTTGCCGAGGCGCTCCCGGAGTCGCTTGATTCGTGTCTCGAGATGCGCCTGGTCGTCCTTGGCGATGTGGTACTCGGCGTTCTCCCTTCAGGTCGCCGAGCTCACGCGCCGCCTTGATCCGCTTCGCCATCTCACGACGCCCCGGCCCCTCGAGCTCGTCCCGCTCGGCGCGTAGTGCCTCGATTCCCTCGGCAGTGATTGGCTCGTCGCCTCCCGGCAGGTCGGGCGACGCCCCCGTCTTCGACTCTTCGGTCACCTGGCGGAGGCTACGCGGTCGACCGACGCGTACTGCCTCGCGCTCGCAGCGGCGGTTTCCACTAGTCCTGCAGCCCGGCGGCTCAAAGAGCGTCTTCCCGGCGCGCATACCGTGGACAGAAACGGCCTTCCCCTCCTGAATCAAAAAGACGTTCCATTCACGCATCTCGACCTCTGCCGCGCTCTCCTTTCCCCGGCCGCGGTGAACCAGCCCCGCCACCACGCACTCACCGCCGTCCAGGTACTGAATGGCTCAGTGCGAAAGTCATCTCAAAGGACTCACGAACCTCCTGGATCAACCTCCTCACCCTCCACACCGCGAAAGGGTTCGGCATAGGGGTCTTCGGACGCGCTATGCCATTCGATCTCCAGGCGAGTAGAAGGAGGTGTCGGGTTCGCCCGTTTGAGCGAAGTGCTCGTACCCCCTTCGGACCAGCTCGACGTTCTCTTGCGACATCGCCCACGCAGTATCTCGCGGCCCAGCCGCCCCCTGTGGGGAGCAACCGCTTTCGTGCAGAGCGGGTCTACGCCTTGTCGACGATGTAAGCCACTAGTGAGGGCCACGATCGTGAGGATCATTACGACATGAAGCGATGCTGACCACCCCAGCGTTTTGGTCGCCGGCACGGTCCAGTTTCGTTGTAGCCCTCTGCCCTCTTGGATTCCATTGACGGTCTTGCTCGCTTGATTCCATTGGGACGCCTTTCCTTTCAGCCGTGAGGTTGATGGGTCCGGCGGGATCGCCGGTCGGTAGATGATCTGCAAGTCCGGTCGAAGTCGGCCGAGACCTCCAAGGCGCGCTTAGCCGCGTACAGCGTACTGGCGAACCGCCGATCCCATTCCTCTCGACCGCTCTCCTGCGACATCGGCCGTCCAGTATCTCGCGCCTGACCCGATGATCAGAACAGAGCCATGCCGGGGCTACCGGGACCTCGACCAGCTTCGGGGCGCCCGAGCCGATCGCTTCCTCGAGCGCCTCGTGCAGCTGATCGCGGCCGGATACCGCCTGCGAGGAGACGCCGTATGCCTCGGCCACCGTCGCCACCTCGAGCGCCGGCAGGTCCAGGCCCGGTGCGCCCGTCACCTCCTCGATGCCGGCGAACCACTTCAGGATCGAGTACTCCTCGTTCCGCAGCACGAGGAAGGTCACCGGCACGTCGTAGGCGGCCGCGGTCCAAAAGCCGGTGATCGCGTACTGGGCCGAGCCCTCACCGAGCACGCAGACCACGGGCCGGTCCGGCTGGGCCAGCTGCACCCCGATCGCCGCGGCGAGGCCGAAGCCGAGGCCCCCGCCCGCGCCGAAGTAGTAGCTGCCCGGGCGAGACATCCGCATCTGGTTGCGGAGCGAGAGCGTGCTGGAGGGCGACTCGAGCACGACGATCCCGTCCTCGGGGAAGACCTGCGCGAGCGTGTTGTGGACCATCGTGGGGCTGAGCGGCTCGGTCTCGTCGCCGGGCGTCGGCTCCGGCAGGGGGTCGGGTTCGGCGCGGTTCGCCTCGCCGACCTCCTCGAGCAGTGCCCGCAGCGCGAGGCCGACATCCGACGAGGATCACGTCTCCCATCGGCGCTCGGGCGGCCTCGTCGGGGTCGCTGGTGATCGCGACCAGGGAGGCACCCTCGGGAAGGAGGGGGCCGGGGATGTAGGGGTAGTAGGGGAAGACCGAGGAGCCGACGACCAGGATCAGATCGCGGCCCTTGAGCGTCTCGGCCACCGGTCCGATCGCAGGCGGAAGGACGCCCTGGAAGAGGGGATGGCCCTCGGGGAATCCGAGGCGCCCGCCGCCGGGGGCGGGCGAGGCGAACACGGGAAGCTTCTGCCGCTCGGCCAGGGCGACCGCGTCCTCCCACGCTCCCGACGCGTCGATGTCGGGACCGGCGACCAGGACCGGGTTGCTCGCAGCGCTGAGGCGCTGGGCGAGCGACTCGATCGACGCGGGGTCCGGCCCCATCCGCGGTTGGGCGATCCGCTCGATCACGTGGCCGGACTGGGCTTCGGCCTCCTCGTTCCAGTCGTCCATCGGCAGCGAGACGAAGGCGGGGCCCTTCGGAGCCAGCGACGCCGTGTGGATCGCCCGCGCGAGAGCGTGCGGCACGTCCCTGCGCGCGGCGGCTCGAAGCTCCACTTGACGAACGGGTGGACGACCCGCGTCGCGTCCCGGTTGGTCAGGTTGGCCTGCATCGTGATCTGGGCCCGGACCTGCTGGCCGGCGGTGACCAGCAGCGGCGCGTGGTTCGCCTGCGCGTTGAAGATCGCCCCCATGCCGTTGCCGACGCCCGGCGCCGTGTGCAGGTTGACGTGCGCCGGCTGGCCCGAGGCCTGGGCGAAGCCGTCCGCCATGCCGACGGCCACCGCCTCCTGCAGCCCGAGGACGTAGCGGAAGTCGTCAGGGAACTCGGCGAGCATCGGCAGCTCGGTCGAGCCGGGGTTGCCGAAGATCGTCGTCATCCCGTGCTCCCGGAAGAGCTCGAACGCAACCTCGCGCACTGTGCTCACCGACCGGACCCTATGCGGTTCCGATCCGCGCGGCGGTCCTCGTTCGTCCGTCCAGGCCCCCCATTCCGGCGTCCACTGCTCTAAAGCCCGGGCAGCCCCAGCTCGACGGACAACGAAGGACGTGCGGCAAGGAAGCCGCGCGATATGACACGGAGGTCATGGTGAAGAACAGGACGAAGGCAATCGCGACCGCCGGGACGGCAGCGGTCGCCTACCTCGCGGCGCTCGCGCCGGCGGGACAGGCAGCGACGGTCTGCAACGAGGCCGAGAACTCCCACCGGGGCGGCTACGAGGTCTCCGGAGGAATCGTCGATCCGATGCCACCCGCCTTCCTGCGCGGCTCGCAGATGAGAGTGGGCAACGACGGCTCGAAGGGGCTCGACGAATGCAGCAGATCGCTCGCCGGCGCTGCGGCAATGCGCTCCCGACGACGGTGACGGTGACGGGGCGGCGGAGGCGACATCCCCACCTGAGCCCGTCAGTCAGGTCGGTCGCATCAGACCTGCGTGAAGTGCCGGAGGCGTCGAGGGCGACGTCGAGCCGCGCCTGATCGCGTCGTTCCCGAAGCGCTCGCGGATCTCGTCGATCGCGAGATCGAGCGCCGGATTCACCTGCGGCTCCAGCGGCAGCTCGAGCTGTGCCTCCGTGCTCAGATTGGCGACCGTGATCCCGAGCAGCGTGATGCCGCGCCGGTCGATCATGGGCCCCGAGGCGGCGAGCAGTGTCCTCGCGGCGGCGAGGATCGCGCCTGTTCCGGCCGTCGGATGGGGCAGCGTCCGCGAGCGTGTGGCGCGGGAGAAGTCGGCGAAGCGAAAGCGAAGCGTGACGGTCCGGCCGGCGCGGTTGGCAGCACGCGCCCTTCGCGTCACCCGATCGACCAGGGTCACCAGCAGCGCGTCGAGATCGGATCCCGACCTCCCGCCTCCGGCGAAGGCCGACTGGGTGCCGATCGAGCGCCGGGGCGGCCGCGACGAACTCGCCGCGGGTCGCGGCGGTTCGCGATCGCATGGAGGTGCCGCGCCGCATGTCCGCCGAGGAACATCGCCAGCTCCGCCTCGTCCCGCCGCTCGAGCTCGCCGATCGTGCTGATCCCGTGGGCGCGGAGCTTCTCCGCGGTGGCGAAGCCGACGCCCCAGAGAGCCTCGACCGGGAGTGGGCGCAGAAACTCCGCCTCCCGTTCCGGCTCGATGAGGAGGAGGCCGTCCGGTTTGCCGGCGCGGCTCGCCATCTTGGCGAGGACCTTCGTCCTGGCGATCCCGACGGTGACGGCCAGGCCCACTCGCTCCCGTGCTCGCCGCCGCAGCCGCTCGGCTATCTGCCGGGGGTCCCGGAGATCCGCTCGAGCCCAGCCACGTCGAGGAACGCCTCCTCCAGCGAGAGGCCCTCGACGAGCGGCGCCGTCTCCTCGAACAGGTTGAACAACGCCCGGCTGGCCTCCGTATAGGCGGAGAAGCGTGGCGAGACGATGGCCGACGTGCGGGCAGAGCCGCCGCGCGCGCCATCCGCCCATTCCGCCATGGATCCCGAAGGCGCGCGCCTCATAGCTCGCAGCCATGACCACACCGGCGCCGACGATCGTCGGCCGTCCGCGCAGGCGCGGATCGTCCCGCTGTTCCACCGAGGCGAAGAACGCGTCGGCGTCGGCATGCAGGATCGACGCAGCCCCGGACACGAACGTATGTTCGCATCGAACCCCGGTCGGATCAAGCCGAACGCCCGGCAGGGCCGGACGACTAGGAGCCCGCAGCCTCCTCAGCGAGCACACGCCTCTCCGCCAGCCCGCCGAAGTCGACCGGGCCCGGCATGAGCCGCTCCGGCGGAGGGATCTCGATCCCGATCGCCGCCATGCGGCGCTTCAGTGCCTGGTAGGCGAAGCCGTAGATCTGCGAGGAGTGGTGTCCGTAGGAGACGAAGTCGGAGGGATCGTCCGCCTCTGGCGGGCAGAAGACCTCGGCCGCCTTCGGCATCAGTTCCTCGAGGCGGCGCAGGATCACTCCCTTCATCTCGGGCCGCTCCTCGCAGACGTCCCTCAGGAAGCGGACACCGAAGGCGATGTGCCGGTGCTCGTCCTGCTCGACCAGACTGAACCCCCTCGTTGAACCCCGGGTAGAGATCGTGGTCGGCGGTGTACTCGATCATGATCCGCTGGCCGGGCATCGCCAGCGACCCTCGGTGACCATGTGGTAGGTGACGATGCCCTCGACGAAGAGCTCGAGGTCGTCTGGGCGGTCCTTGATCCGATTGGCGATCTCGCGCAGCGAGTCATCGAACAGGAAGTGCCACGGGACCGAGCATCCGGTCCTCGATCTCGTGGAGACGCTCGCGGAAGCTGCCGGCCTCGAGGCCCATCACCTCGCTCGCCCAGCGGTCGAAGAAGACGGCGTGCCGCATCTCGTCGACCAGCTGCGTCGCGAGGAAGGCCTCCCACCTCCCCGCTGGGGGCCGCGAGCAGGAACGGGGCGAGGTCGGCGGTCACCCGCTCCTCGCCGACGTAGAAGCTGCCGATGCTGAAGGCCGTGTGCCGCTGCGCCTCGGCGGGGCTCACCAGCCAGTGCTCGCGGTCGACCGAGAAGTCGAGCTCGTGGGCGCGCCAGTTCTGCCGCTCCCAGAGCGCGTAGAGCTGCTCATAGGTCATCAGCCCGCCCCTGGGGCGGCGGGTCTCGGCCGGATCCCCGGCATCGCCCGAGGCGCCGTTGGTTGTCACCTTGCTGCCCCAGCTCCCGGCGTTCTCCGCCTGGAGCCGGCGCTGGCGCTGCTCGCGCTCGAGCTCCGGGCCGTCGATACCCTTCGGCCCGGTCGATCCAGCGTCCGAGCCTGGTGACTGGCGGGATCTGGCCGTCGACCCTCGGTCTTCCCGAGCCGCATCGCGTCGGGCGGCGTCAAGCTCGCCCGAGAGCAGTGCGAGCCAGTCCGCGTAGCGGATCCGGACGATCGCGTCGGGGCTCTCGCCTAGACCCCGCTCCACGCTCACGGTGCCGTCGTCGACCTCGACACGCCAGGTCCCGCCTCCCTCGCCGACCAGCTGGTAGGCGACAGTGAAGTGGTGCCCGCGTGTCCACTCGGGCTCGATCGCGTACGGGAGGGAGCGGAAGACGAGGTCGGCATCCACCTGGTGGCCGAGGCGGGCCAGGTCGCGGGGCCCAGCGTCGGGATCGAGCCGGCGCAGCGCGATTGCCTTGCGCCGGCGACCGCGCAGCTTCAGCCGTCCGCTCATCAGCGGGACCGACCGGATTCCGGCCGGAGGCCGACCCTGGCAGAGCGTCTCGGCGTCGGTGGAGATCGCAAATGCCTCTCCGTTGAGATCGGCGCCGGCGAGGACCTCGGCCACCTTGGCCCGACCGCCGAAGGGAACTGGACGGTCCAGGGCGCCGAGGCCGTCGAGCTCGAGCCTGTAGCTCATGCCCTCCGGCAACTTGGCCGCGGCCGCCGGGAGGGACTGGAGGATCAGCCGGGCCGCGAGCTCGGGGTCGGACTCCGCCATCCGGCGCAGCGCCCGCTGTGCCGTCCCGTCAGATCCGTCGCCGTTCTGGGCCATGCCTCCTCCTCGCGTCCGTCCTGTGCGCCGATTTCTGCCAGACGGCGGGACGAATTTGGCCAGCCAGCCAGGAGCGCCGGGGTGGGCGTGGCGAGCGGGCGAATTAGTAGACTCACGCCGCCTTGCTAGCGCTCCTCAGCCCTCCCGGCGGCCACTCGCCGAACGCCAGACGACCTCAACACCCTCTACTGGGTGATGCTCGTCGCGGGAATCGTCCTGCTCCTGGCGATCACCCGGCGCCCTGCTCGCGCTCGTCATGCGCTTCCGCTCCGCGCGGGGCGCCAGCCGCGGCGGCTGGTGGTGCGGCCGCCCCGCCCAGCTCGGGACGGCCGGGGCGTTCGCGGTCCTGGCGCTCGTCGCCTTCGTGCTCGGCGTGATCAAGACCGACAACGCGAAGCAGGTGGAGGCGTCGGGTCCCGATGGGCTGCAGGCCGCCTCGCTGATCACGGCACAGCGAGGGCTCAGCATTCCCTGCCGGAACCAAGACAGCGCCGCTCCAGATCAGGGCCTGCGGCCAGCAGTGGATCTGGCGCTACGAGTACCCCGGACGGGACCTACTCCTACTACGAGCTGGTCGTCCCGGTCGACACCGCGGTCGTCCTGAAGCTCTGCTCGACCGACGTCGTCCACCGCTGGTGCACGTCCCGGGCCTGAGCGGCAAGTTCGACGCGACGCCGGGCGAGAGCAACCAGACCTGGTTCAAGGCCGACGAGACGAGGGACTTCGACGGTGCGAGCTACGCGTTCTCAGGCGCCTCCTACGCAGTGATGCGGACCCGCGTGCACGTCGTTGACGTTCCTGACCTTACCAGGCCTGGCTCGGAGCAGCAGGCCGCGGGAATCCAGGAGGCACCAGAACTTCGTGCAGCAGGTGAACGGGGAGACCGGCGGATGAGCAACGGCGAGGACACCTCGCCCCCCATCGTCCCGAGCTGGTCACCGACGGGCCCGGCGGCGCAAACGGCCGCGCCTGGCTTCGAGATGGTGATGAGCCCCGACCACAGCGCGACGTCGGCCGGATCTACATCGGGCGCCGCGCGTCTCGTTCCTGGTGCTCGGGATCGTCTCCTTCCTGCTCATGCGCCTCCAGGCTGGCGGTGCCGGAGAACGACCTGATCGCGCCGGTGACCTTCAACCGCCTGCTCTCGGTCGGCAGCGCGACGCTGATCGTGCTCTTCGCGCCTGCCGTTCGTCTTCGGCTCTTCACCTACGTCGTTCCGCTGCAGATCGGCGCGCGGTCGCTGGCCTTCCGCGTCTCGCCTCGCTGTCGCTCTGGCTCATACCTGCTCGGCGGCGCCCTGCTGTACGTCAGCTTCGTCTACACGCCTCCGGAGGCGGGCTTCAACTCGTGGCCGCCGCTCTCCGGACACGGTCTTCATCTCCAACAACGGCGTCGACGTCTGGATCACCGCCGTCGGCCTCACCGTGCTCGGCCTGGTTCTGCTGTCGATCAACCTCGCCGTGACGGTCGCGAAGCTCCGAGCGCCCGGCCTCGCCTGGCGCCGGCTCCCGACCTTCAGCTTCTCGGCCGCGCGGTCTCGAGCTGGACGATGATCATCGCCGGCACGGCGATGGTCGGCCGCGCTGGTCATGCTGGAGATCGACCGTCACTTCGACGGCGTCTTCTTCGATCCGGGCGAGGGCGGAGCGCCGCTCTACTACCAGCACCTGAGCTGGATCTTCTTCACCGGCGACCTACCTCGTCTTCCTGCTGGGCCCGATCGGGCGCGATCTCGAGATCCTGCCGGTCTTCTCGCGGCAAGCCACTGCTCTCCCGCCGGGCGGTGGCGATCTCGATGGCGGCGATCATGCCGCTCGGCCTGCTCGCCTGGATGCAGAACATGATGAGCGCCTCGATCCCGATCGGCTGGCTCTACGGCGCGATGCTGATGTCGCTGCTCCCTGGTGATCCCGATCGGCGGCGGTGTTCGTCAACTGGCTCGGGACACTGGCCGGGGGAGTCCTGCGCATGGGCGCCGCTGCTGTTCGCTCTGGCGGCGATCTCGACGCTCAGCTTCGGTCTCGTCATGGAGCTGATCCAGAGCGTGATCCCGGTCAACTGGCTGCTCGCGGACACCACCGCCTCGACCGCGGCCAGCGGCTACGTGCTGGTCGGCGGCCCGATACTCGGCGGGTTCGCCGCCCTCTACTACTGGTTCCCGAAGATGACCGGCCGCGTGATGGGCGAGAGCCTCGCGAAGTCGTCCGCCACGCTGATCGTGCTGGGCGCCCACGTCACCTTCATCCCCTCTTCCTCGCTGGAGTGCGAGGGACAACAGGTGGACGATCTTCAAGTTCTTCGAGGCGAGCTGATGCGATCAACGCCATGAGCCTCAATGCCTACAACCTGATCGCGACGATCGGCTCCTTCGTGCTCTCGCTCGGGGTCGTGCTGCACCATCGTCAACGCATATGTCTCGGTCAAGCGCGGCGTGCGCGCGCGGCCACGATCCGTGGCACGGCGGAGACGCTCCGAGTGGTTCGCGACCTCGCCCCCTCCGCCCCACAACTTCGACGTCGTCCCGGACGTTCGCAGCGACGAGCCGCTGCGCGATATCCGCGAGGCTGTGCGCCGCCATGACGCCTCCCACGCCAGCCCCGACCGAAACGCGCGAGCCGGTAGCCTGACGCCATGGCCGGACCCGGTGCCGGCGGCGGCGGTGCAGGAGCTCCGCCGGTTTCGCCGCCTGGCAGACCTCTCACCGCTCGTTGTCACCTTCCTGCTGATCATCGTCGGCGGGGTCGTTCGCGTCAGCGACTCGGGCTCGGCTGCGGCGCCGGCGGGAGCGGGACCAAGGGATGGCCGCTCTGCGGCGGCGACGTGATCCCGCTCGTGGGTGACGAGAACACCTTCATCGAGTTCTCGCATCGCCTGCTGCGGCGTGCGCGGTCGTGGTCGCGCTGCTGATCGCTGGCGCGCGCTCATGCGGCGGCCCAAGCACGCTAGCCGGAACGCGAACGCAAGTTGGCCTTCCGCGGCAGCATCGCCGCCGGCGCTGCTCGTCCTGGTCCAGGCCGGGCTCGGGCGGGCTCGACGGTCGAGCACAGCCTCGAGGACGGACTGGTGGCGGCCCATCTCGGCACCGCGATGATCTTCTTCGGCCTGCTGCTCTGGCTCAGTTTCAAGGCGCGCTCGGAGGCGGCGGTGGAGGCCGACCGCCGGTCGGGCGCCGGTCCGTGGGCTGAAGCCCTACGCCGTGACGGCCGCGGTTCTGCTGCTCTGCGCGATCGTCGCCGGCGGCTACATGGCCGGGACCGAGAGCGCGGCGTCAACGAGGTCGGCCCGAACATCGCCGGGGCCCATCTCGCCTGCGGGCATCAGTTCCCGACCTGCGGTGACGGGAAGTTCCTGCCCTTCGGCAACAACCGGCTGACCGATATCCACCTCACCCATCGCGCGTCTTCGTGTACGCAGCGACGCTCGCGATCATCCTCTTGCTATCCGTCGCCTTCGCGCGCGGCTCGCGCGACCGCCTGCTTCTGCTCGCCGCGCTGCTCCTGTTCGCCCAGGTCCTGCTCGGGGATGAACGTCTGGCTCGGCGAGCATGCGGCGCTGATCGTCGGCCACCTCACGGTCGCGACCGCTGCTCTGGGCGGCCGTGGTCTCGATCGCCTACCGGCTCGCCTGGCTCCCGAGCCCCGCTCGGTCGGGCGAACGGCCCCACGGGCTGAGGCCTCGGCGGCGCCGGCATGAGCGTTCATCTTCGGACCGGCCAGCAGCGGATCGGCCGCCGGCGGCGGCCGGGCGGCGACCACGTCTCGCGTCACCCCGACGATGCGCGGGCCCGCACCATGCGGGCGGCGATCGGGGTGGCGAACGACTACGTCACCCTGACCAAGCCGCGGATCATCTCGCTGCTTCTGCTCACCTGCGTGGCGACGATGTTCGTCGCGGACCCCGGGGGCCCCGCGCTTCCGACGATCCTCTGGACCTGCCTGGGCGGCTACCTCGCTGCCGGCGGCGCCGGGGCGATCAACCACTACATCGAGCGGGAGCGGGACGCGCGCATGGCCCGCACCGCCAAGCGGCCGCTGGCGAGCGGGCGGATCGAGCCGCGGCGCGGACTCGCCTTCGGGTCGACGCTCGGAATCGTCGCGGTGGCCCAGTTGTGCGATCACGGTCAACGGGCTGACCGCGGCGCTCGCCGCCGCCGGACTGCTCGGCTACGTCTTCGTCTACACGCTCTGGCTCAAGCCGCGGACGCCGCAGAACATCGTCCTCGGCGGCGCCGCGGGGCGATGCCACCGCTGGTCGGCTGGGCGGCAGCCACCGGCGTCTCTCTCCGCGCAGGCGCTCTGGCCGTTCGCGATCGTCTTCTTCTGGACTCCGCCCCACTTCTGGGCGCTCTCGCTGCTGATCTCGGATGACTACGCGCGCACCGGCGTGCCGATGCTGCCGGTCGTCCGCGGCGAGACCACGACGCGCCACCAGATCGTCGCCTATGCGGTGCTGCTGGTCGCGGTGACGGTCGGGCCGGTGGTGACCGGCCTGTTCGGGACCGCCTACCTGATCGCTGCGCTCGCACGCTGGGCGCCGGCTTCATCGGACTCGCGCTCGTGCTGCTCGCGCACCCGACGCGGCAGGCGGCGCGGCGGCTCTATCTCGAGCTCGCTCGCGTACCTGGCGCTGCTCTTCTGGCGATGGCCCTCGATCGGGCGCTATAGGCTTCCGGCCCGTGGACCGCGAGCGCGCCAGAGCACTCATCAGGTCGGGCATGATCGCCAGCTTGCCTCGCCCTGCTCGTCTTCGCCCTGGCCTTCTACATCTCCGTCCTCTATCTGCGATGAGCCAGCCGCCGAAGCCGACCGAGTCCGATCTACATGCCCCGTCCGAGCTGTCTATCCGGCGCTCCTGGCCCTTGGGCTTGTCCGCGGTCATCGTGGGCCTCTACGCCTGGTGGCCTTACTCGGTGATCGGCGCCTTCATCGCGCTGCCCTCGCTGATCGGCTGGCTGCGCGCCAACCGGAACGAGATCGCGCGGATGCCGCGCCACCAGCGCACCGACACGGCGCCGATCCCGCTGTCGGTATCTGTCCCGCGATGCGTCGACGCGTCGATCGTCAACATCGCGCTTCCCTCGATCCGCAGTGAGCTGGGCTTTCTCCCAGCAGGGCCTGCAGTGGGTTCGAAGCGCGTACCTGCTCACCTACGGCGGTTTCATGCTGCTGGGCGGCCGCGCGCCGATCTGCTCGGCCGGCGGCGGATCGTCGCCGGCACGGTGGTGATCGGCGTGTCGTCGCTGATCGGCGGTTTCGCCTAAAGCGCGGGCCGTCTGATCGGAGCCCGCTCTGGCGCCAGGGTCTCGGCGCGGCGCTGATGCTCCCGGCCGCCCTCTCCATCCCTGACCACGACCTTCAAGGAGGGCTCGGATCGCAACAAGGCGCTCGGAATCTGGGGCGGTGTTGGCGGGCCTCGCCTCAGCCACGGGCGTGCTCCTCGGGGGCCTGCTCACGGAAGGCCCGGGATGGCGCTGGGTGATGTTCGACTAGGGCGGCGATCATCGACGAGGTCGCGCCGACCTCGGTCCAGCAGCGGACGATGTCCCGCATCGAGAGCACGCCGATCAGCTCGCCGCGATCGACGATGACCAGGTGGCGGATGCCGCGCTGGACCATCTCGTCGGCGGCCCGCTCGAGGCTCCAGTCGGGAGCCGCGGAGATCACGCTCTCCGACATGTGATCGGCGACCTTCTCGGTGTCCGGTCCTTGCCGGTGCCTACGGCCCTCAGGATGTCCCGCTCGGTGATGATCCGCGGGCCCGGCGACTCGTCGTCGAAGACGAGGGCGGCGCCGGTTCCCTTCTCGGTCATCTTGGTCGCCGTCTCCCGCAGGGTGTGGCCCGGCCCGACGGCCAGCACCACGCTCGACATCCCCTTGCGAACCTCCACTCGACCTCCTCCAAGTGCCGTTCGGCGCAAGCTTATCCCACGCCTGGTGAGGCGCCGAGCGCTCGGGGGCGACATATAGGATTCCGGCCCCGATGAGCGACCTCTTACACGGCGGCCACCGGATCAGCTGGACGGGCGATCTGGGTGGTCGCCACGATCGCCGCAGCCGCGGCCATGCGTCGCCTTGACCGGCTGCGATCTCGGCCCCAAGCCGGACATGGCGAGGGGCCAGCAGCTGTTCACGCAGAAGTGCGGCAGCTGCCACACGCTCACCGCCGCGCGGGGACCACCGCCCAGATCGGGCCCAACCTCGACTACGCCTTCAAGGAAGCGCGCGCCAACGGTCAGGACCCGGACACCTTCGAGGGGTCGTCAGGCGCAGGTCGAGAACTCCCGCCCCGCCACGCCGGAGCAGGCCAGCGTGTACATGCCCGCCGACCTGCGTCACCGGGGATGACCTGAACGCGACGTCGCCGCATATGTCGCGAGCGTCGCGGGCGTGCCGGGCATCAAGCCGCCGGTCTTCGCACCGCCGCAGTTCTTCGCCACCAACTGCGGCGGCTGCCACACCTCGCGCAGGTGGCCGGCACGACCGGCACCACCGGCCCTGACCTCGACGATGCCCTGAAGGGGATGAGCGCTCAGCAGATCTCCTCAGTCGATCACCGACCCGAACGCCGCGATCACCCCGGGCTACCCGGCCGAACGTGATGCCCCAGAACTTCGGCCAGACCCTCCAGCCGGACCAGCTCAGGCGCTGGTCCCCTACCTCCAGACCGCCACGGGCGGAGGCGGGGGTGCAACCGGGGGCGGCGGTGGCGCAGCCGCCGGCGGCGGCAAGAAGTAGGCCCTGGCGCCAGCGCTCGGCCGGGTCCGACCCGAGTAGCGGCGCCAGTCCTGGATCAGGCTCCAGGTTCGCCAGAGGCCGATCGCGACGAGGATGACCCCGACGATCAGCCCGGCCAACGAGCCGAACAGCAGCGCCACGCGATCACGATCGCGGCGGCGATGGCGAACATGATCAGGACGCGGAACATGTCCGATTCTCCGCTTCAGCGGGTTGTGGGGCTGCGGTGTGGACGGCGGGGACACGAGGCGATCATAGGTGCAAGACAACACCCAGCGGTTTGCCGGCACATAGCCTGCCGGTGATGCGAATTCGGCTTCTCACCCTTGCGCCGCTGGTCCTGGCACTCGCGGCCACCGGCTGCGGCTCGGACTCTGGTGACGCTCAGACGACTCGCCCGGCCGGCGGCAGCCCGGAATCCGGCACTCAGGCGGTGGGCGGCTTCCCAGGCGCCGAGGCTCGCCCAACGCCCCCGACGTCACCACCACCCCAGATCCTCCGCCGAAAACTCTTCCGGACTATGCCGCTTTGCATGCAAAGCGGTGGTCTATTCGCCTCGCGGATGCTTCGTTGACCTCGCTGACCCCAGCTGATCTGCTGCGACATCCACGTCTCGCTTGACGATCTTGTCGGCCTTGCTGACCGCGCCTTGTCGAACCCTTCTCGGCGTGGGCTCGCCGATCACGATCCGGCGCGGCGGTCGGGCTGAAGCTCTGCGCCGCATCCGTGAGGTCGCGACGGGGCAAAGGTCCCCGATCCGAGCAGCTCCGGGATGACGCGGATGCGCGGCCGGTCGACGCAGCTTGACGATGTGAGGCTCGCCGTTCTCCTTGTCGACGACCGCGGCGTACTTCCCGATTACCTCGTCGTGAAGGTCCTCGAGGGGGTCTCGAGATCGGCCAGCGCGACGTTCACATCGCTGTAGACGATCATCGCCGTGATTTGCCCTGATCGCAGCACTGGTGGCACCACTTTGCCGGCGGTGTGCTCACGACCAAGAAGTTCAAAAGCAGGCGGTGCGGGGGGCCGGTTCGATCACGCGGCCGTCACAACCAGCGTCCGAACACAAATGGGACCAACAGCCCTGGATTCCATGTCGCAGCTACCTGCCAGCAGGTACCCACGTGATCAGTGGCGGCATCTGGCTAAGCCTTGGGGCGGCCATGTTCGTGAACGACAGCACTCAACCACGTCGGGTTGGTCCCGCACAGTCTACAACTCAAACGCGGCGAAGCTCGGCCCGCGACCACGAGTGCGATCTGCGCGACCGTGAACAAGGTCTCGGGCTCACCCCCAGTCCCTGAGCCAAGCTTCGGGATTGCGTGGCGAGGAACCGCCGGCCCCTTCCTTTCGACGCTTCTGGAGATGCAGGTGGGCAAGATCGAGTTTTTCCGCCATGGGGCCGACGCCATCGAAACCTTGGGCTGTCGGGTAGGCGCTTACGTCTGGCGACTCACCGACCGTCATTCGGAGAAAGCTTCTCTTCCGCATGGGTCGTTGTCACCTCCAGAGGGAGCGGTCCCATTAGCTGGGAGCGGGGCCGCTCCTTTCTTTTCGGGATTGCTGTCACTCGATGGTGAAGCGCTTGACGTGCGATGACCTTCGAGGTTGGTCATCGCAATAGCCTGGCCGATGTACAAGGGTATCCGCAGCCTTGGCGAGCGTGGCTGCTGATCTTGTCCGAACCTCACCCGATCTCGAAGCTGATGATCGGAGCGGCTTCGCTAACTTCGCGGGGGATACTGCGAGGACGATGTCGGAGGAGAACGTAGAGATCATCGTGCGGGGACGACTCGCAGAGTGTGCTGCTGGAGTTGCTGAGGAGCGCCAGCAGACCGGGAAAGGATCCACTTGAGGCGGGCGCCGCGCTCGACGCCTCCGGCTGGCCCCCGCGGGCGAAAGTTCCTTCACTCGACGACATCTGTTACATGAACACGGCCTCGATCGGTCTGATGTCGCGGAGCGCCCTGGCCGAGGAGGAGAAGTTCCAGCGCCAGCTCGGCCTGTATGGCACCACTTGGTTCGATGAGCCGACCGAGGTGGGCGTCCTCGAGCAGGCGCGCCGCGAGGCGCCGCGCTGCTCGGCGCACCGGCCGAACAGGTCGCGGTGACGACAAGCGTCACTGAGGCGCTCTCGCAGATCGCCTGGTCGCTGCGTCCAGAGGCGGCAGCAATGTGGTCTCAATCGACCTCGAGTTCCCCCCACCGTCACCTATCCCTGGATGAGGGTCGCGCGAGACACCGGGGCGGAGGTCCGCCTGGTTTCAGCGGCCGGGGACCCGGCCAAGCTCTCGTTCGAGGGGCTCGCTGAGGCCGTCGACCAGCGAACCGCAGCAATCAGCGTCAGCCACGTCCAGTACTCGACCGGCTTTCGCTACCAGCTCGAGGAGCTCTCGGAGTTGGCCGAGACCAACGGCGCCCTGCTGGTCGTCGATGCCTCGCAGTCGCTGGGGGCGGTTCCGATTGATCTCTCCAGCGTGAGAATCGACGCGCTGCTCTGCGCGGGCTACAAGTGGCTCTGCGGGCCCTTCGGCGCGGCGCTCTGCTACGTCGGCGAGCGGCTGCTCGAGCGGCTCGACCCTCCCTTCGTCGGATGGAAGAGTGCGGTCGACCCCTGGTCGCTGCACGCCTCTTCGCTCAGGCTGGCCTCGTCGGTGGTCGAGCGACTCGAGTACGCGACCATGTCCTACGCCGCCGGCGTTGCGCTGGCGGCCGCGATCAGGCAGATCTCGGTGATCGGCGCCGATCGGATCCTCGAGCACAACCTGAAACTGGCTTCGACGCTCACCGAGGGCTCGAACACCTGGGAGCCGAGGTGATCACGCCACGCGAGGACGAGCGGCGAAGTGGCATCGTCACCGCACGTTTCCCCGGAGCGCGACGGCGAGCAGGTGGCTGCGTGGATGAATCAATCGGGAGTGATTGTCTCCCCGCGCTTCGGATCGACGAGGTTCTCGATTCACTTCTTTAACAGTTCGGACGATGTCTCGTTCGCTCTCGACACGCTGGAACGCGTGCTCGCCACGGGCGGGCCGGTGGCGAGGGACCGCCACACCGAGGATGAAGGCAGCGTATGGGAGGCCCTAGCAGGGTTAGAGAACGTAGACCGTCGTGAAGACGACGATCCACATCGTCGGATCCTCGCATGGCGGCCGCTCTCAGGCACGAATCGATCCGGTTAGGGCCGGTTGTTGACGGTTGGTTCGGTGTCCCGCTGGCGAACAACTGGCGAACAGGATCCCGCGGGAACCGAGCGTTCGTCAGCAGCCAGGCACTTCCGCAACCCGGCGGCTTCGACGGCTTCGATCGGTCGGCGAACTCCTCCCAGCTGCACCGCCCACGCCCGTCCTGGATCGTAGAGCACCTCGAAAAAGCGGCTCTCGATCTCGATCCCGCTACCTCGTCCGCGTCCTCGAAAGAGGCACCTGGCTTGACGACGTAGTCGCCCGCGTCGATGGCCTTCCTCGAAGATCAGTTCGTGCCCCTCCCGGGGCGCTTGCCAACGCTCCAACGAGGCCCGAACGGCGCCGGGCGTCCCGTCCGACCGGCCCTTCGGGCGTGGGTTTGAAGACGATGTCGGGATCAAGACTGGCAAAGAGCCTCGTCGGCGTCGCCGCGTCGGTAGGCCTCAAAGGCCCTTCGCCGCGCCTTCCACGTTCTCCTCCGACATCGCCTACTCCGACAGCCCGGCGGCTTCGAGGGCTGCCTTCCGTTCGGCAGAGGGCCGTTTCCAAGAGCTTTCCATGCTCGAACCAGTAGGAGAGCAATACGTAAC
>ERZ1370068.8374-contig-7233_pt1 | contig 34169 bp, 57 predicted proteins | sample MGYA00561227_ERZ1370068 | MGnify/ENA primary metagenome ERZ1370068 (study PRJEB38410, sample SAMEA6850437) | metagenome | study: Metagenomic assessment of the ecological functions of the soil: analysis of the soil microbiota associated with the...
GATGCCACTTCGTTCGGTTACGTATTGCTGGGCAAAGTCATCACCCGGCCGGCGCCACCCCGGCTCAGCGAAAGCTCGCGGTGGTGGCCTGTGTGGCGACGAATCTGAGCCTGCTTGGATTCTTCAAATATTACATGTTCGCCGCCGAGACGTTAAACCAAATCCTCGCGACAGTCGGGGCTAAGCAGTTCCGTGTGCTGCACGTGGTTTTGCCGATTGGCATTTCGTTTTACACGTTTCACTCGCTGACTTACATCCTGGATTTGTATCGCGGGCATGCCACACCGGCGAAGTCGTTCTCGGGGTTTTCGGCTTTTGTGGCGTTGTTTCCGGACCTGGTGGCGGGGCCGATCATCCGCTACAAGACGCTCGCCGCACAATTGAACGAGCGCGAACACACGGTTTCGCGGTTTGCTTCCGGCGTGGCTATCTTCATCGTTGGCTTTGCGAAGAAGATTTTGCTGGCCAATCCGTGCGGGCAGGTGGCCGACGCGGTGTTCAACGCGGCCAATCCGTGCGCGCTCGATGCCTGGGTGGGGGCGTTGGCTTTCGCGTTCCAAATCTACTTCGACTTTTGCGGTTATTCGGATATGGCCGTGGGGCTGGGCCGGATGCTGGGGTTCGAATTCCCGAGGAATTTCGACGCGCCGTACCGCTCGGAGAGCATCACGGAGCTTTGGCGGCGCTGGCACATCTCGCTGTCGAGCGTGTTGCGGGACTATTTGTATTTTGCGCTGGGCGGCAACCGGAAAGGAGAAGGGCGCACGTACTTCAATCTCGCTGTGGTGATGGTGCTGGGAGGCTTGTGGCACGGAGCCAAGTGGAACTTTGTGTTGTGGGGCGCGTTCCACGGGCTGCTCCTGGCCTTGGAAGGTGGCGGGGCAAACGGAGCCTTTATGAAGCGCTGCCGCGGCCGGGGCGGATCGGTCTGACCTTTCTCCTGATGCTGTTCTCGTGGGTTTTGTTCCGAGCCGACAACCTGAGCGGGGCGATGGAGCATTACCGGGCGATGCTCGGCCTCGGCCCGGCAGGGAATGCGTCGCACCGTTGCTTGCCGCCACGATTTACACGCCATACTACCTGCTCATTCTAGCCGCGTGCGCCGGGCTGGTCTTCCAACCCTTGCAGGCACACGATTGGGCGCAGTCGCCGGTGACATGGGGGCGGACCGCTTTGGTGCTGCCGCTGTTCGTCTTCTCGCTCATGGCGATGTTCTCGCAGGCCTTCAACCCGTTCCTCTATTTCCAGTTCTAAGTGGTCATGAACCGTCTCCGCGATCCCAGTGGGTTTTGATCCTGATGTTTCTTGGGATCATCGCTAGCGTGCCGTTGATCCAAATGCTGATCGAAGCCCGCCAGGAGGACGGCGTGCGAGCGTTCGAGGTGTTCAGTCAAGCGCCCACCGCCGCCAACTTGCGCGCCTACGAGCGAAGCATGGAAGCAGCCAATTGGGCGGCGCGCGTGAGCCGGCCTTGGATTCAGTTCGCCCAGTTCGCGTGGCTGAAGGACGGCGGAGAAAAAGGCCGTCATCGGTTACGCGGGATGGTATTTCTACAAACCCGGGCTGAATTACATGCTGGCTCGACTCAAGAGTGCGAAGGCGGCCAGCACCACTAATGATCCCATCGCGGCCATCGTGGATTTTCGCGATCAACTCGCGGCGCATGGCATCCGGCTTGTGGTCATGCCGGTGCCGAACAAGGAAAGCGTTTATCCGGACCGGTTGACGTCGAGGGCTGAGCCCCGGCGCGGTGTGCTGGCGCCACGCACGCAGGATTTGCTGGATACGCTGCGGGCGGCCAACGTCGAAGTCATCGACCTGTTCAAAGAGTTTGGCGAGGCGCGGCAGCAAACCGGTTCTGCTTTTCAGGCTTCCCTGCACTTGCGCAGGACACCCATTGGTCGCCGGCCGGCGTTGATCTCGCGGCCAAAGCGGTGGCGCGTCGTCTCATAGAACTGGGCTGGGTCCAGCCAGGCCAGGTTGATTACAGTGAGCGCTCCGCGCCGGTGCAGCGGTTGGGCGACGTGGTGCGGATGCTGCAAGTGCCACTGATCGAGCGCCGCGTCCCTCCCGAAACCGTGTCGGGCGCTCAGGTGGTCCGTCACGACAGCGGCGAGCTGTATAAGGATGCCCGGACGCAGAGATTCTCGTGCTTGGCGACAGCTTCGTGCGGATCTACCAACAGGACGAACCGAGGGCGGCGGGTTTCATCGCGCACCTGGCCAAAGAACTCAAACAACCGTTGATCTCGTTGGTCAACTGACGGTGGAGGATCCACGCTGGTGCGAGAGGAGCTGCGAGGACGTCCGGCGTTTCTTAAGAACAAGAAGGTGGTCCTATGGGAATTCGTCGAAAGAGACATTGGACTCGGCCTGGGAGGTTGGAAGCTCGTGCGTTTGCCGACGATGGGCTCGCCGAGTTCGACTGCCCCAGTCAAAGATCCGGCGGATTCGCGCAAGGAGCACACGAAGCCACGGTGAGAATCGTGGTCAGGTTTCGGTGGCGGATCGAGAACCGCCCCCGTCAAGTAAGGTCCAAGACTGTCTGGGAGAGCATTTACGGCCAGTCCAGCGATGACCTGCGCGCCCTTTTCCGAAAAGTGAAGATAATCTGGGCCCGACCACCAAATATACTCGGACCCGCTTTTGCCCAGTCTATTCAACAGGTCGATGCTGAGTTTGTTGAGGTCGATCAGGGGCGTCTGGAGTTCGGCCGCCACATTCCTCACAGCGGCGAGGCGATCCTCATTAGATTGGAGCCACGTTCCCCTCGAGGTTGTAAACTTTTTCAGCCTGCGGTGTGACCAGGATGGGAGTTCCATCGAAATCGCGAACCATCTGAACGATGATTCTTCAAATCGGCTGCGAATTCCTCCAGCGTGGTCCTGTATGCATCTGCGGTGGCGAGATTCATCAATCAGACCAAACTCCACCAGCACGAAGTTTGGCTTAATCGTCATCATTCTCCGTCTTCTCGTTCGAAGTGAGGAAACTTTGCTGCTGGCGCCCGGCATGGCGAGGTTGACGACTCGAGCATTGGATTTGAAGTAGCCATAGGATCCCCTCCCCAGCCGTAAACCAAATAGTTATTGCTGGCGAGCTCCGCGACGGTCGAATCCCCGAGGAGCACGATGCGTGATAGGGGGGCGGGCGGTGTCCAGGGCATCAACCGGAAAAAACGCTGCGCGTCCCAGGCGTTGTCAACCCGGTTCGATACCCGGCCCGACACCGCGTCATTGATGTCCACCCAAAGATGCAAGTTCCGACTCGCCTGCAACAGCATAGCGAGTATCCGGAGGTGCGGCGGTGTTGATCCAGAGCTCGGTCTGGCCCGTTCTGACGATCGAGAGCGACTGGCCGAGGGCCGCGTCTGCGAATAGAGCCATGCAACAGAGCAGAAGGATCGATGAAGGACGCGGATGGAAGAGCATAAAGAGTGTGTGGATTCAATAACCCAGAGCGTTCGGTTGACGTTGGAGAACTTGCACGACGTTGTCTTTGGGTGACAAATCAAAGGTTCGCCGGACTTGGGGTTTTCGAGACGACAGCCGCCAAAAGGTTTTCCCTGCTGAAATGCCGCCACCGCCTGTTCGGGCGGGCCGAGGACGCGAAGATCGGAAGTGACAACAGCGCGAAACAGCGCTCACTTATCATTCCAGATCTTAAGCTCGGGTTCACTCCGAGCGGCAACCCGATCAAACTTCACGACGACGCGACAATCGGGATGCGCTTCGGCCAGTTGATCCACGGAAGCGGGCCTGCATCAGGAAACTCAGGGGTGTGCGGGAGTCGGACGGGATGATGACCGATTGGGGATTGGCAAGGTATTCCGGCCGAATCTCCGGAAACACGACCGTCACGGGTGAGCGTCTGCCCAGTCCCTTGCGCAGGCCGCGAAGACCGGCGCGCTCGAATTGGCTTTTCTCATTGAGATACCCTGACTCCTTGGTAAACGGATTTGACAGCACGAGAACTCTGCATTCCGGACGCAACTTGGCAATTCGCGCCCCCAGCATCTCCATGGCGTGCTCCCTTGCGGCCAAAGCAGCGCTCTTCGGGCTCGAAGAGAACGCCAGAAAAGCTGTGCGTCGCTGCCGCAACCACCGCCAATCCCGAGGTTACGACGATGGTTCTCTTTGCAGTCACGGGACGTAACTGGGAATCGTGTCCGGGCCGAATAGCGCTGTAATGCCTAACGACTCCAAGCGAGGCTTCGCTCATCCCTTCGGCGTGCCCGTCGAAGAACCACCCGTTCGCGGCACCGGTTGTGGCGCGCGTGCACCTCCATTTGCGCGTTGGTGCGAAAGCTGTGAAACTGGACGGCTCCCACACCCATGCGGCCTCTGCTCGTCGTGTCGGCCAGATGAACATAGTCGACCGGATTGGGAATCGCGGAGACAACGACATCCTGTTGGAATTCGCCAGCCGTCACCCGGTCAGGTGGATCAGACCAAACACCGTAAGTGCGAAACCAATTCGTAAATTCACGTGGCGGATAGGCAGGGCAAAGAAACACCGACCGCGAGCCGACATTTTGGTTGGAATACAACAGTCCGCCCCAGGTGAACTGAGTTGTCGAGCGGCGAGGAGATTTGGACGTGGTTCTTGTGTTCGTCGGCATAGAGTAAAACAGAAAGCCCAGACCTGCTTGAGATTGCTCAAGCATTGAATCTGCTTCGCCTTGGACTTGGACTTGACTCAAGGCCGGCAACAACATGCTCGCCAGGATGGCAATGATGGCAATGACGACCAGTAGTTCAATGAGTGTAAAACCTGGGCGCGTGCTTTGCAAGTTCTTAAAGCTTTTCATGTCCCGGCTTTTCGCCTGATTATGCCCTTTACCTGGATGTTATGTTCAAGCCGGCGGCGGGTGGGGTGAACGACGAAACGACGAGATAAAAGCAGCACGTTGGGGCTTATCTCTCGAACTGCCCGCCACCTCGGCGAGAGGCGCAGAACAAATTTCTTCTGGCAGCGATTCTGCCGCATAAATGCCGCGTTCCACCTTGCTGCGGAACGCCGCGTTAATGCGGCAGCGAAGAATTAGTGTCGTGCACCCTCCGGCGAGAAGCAACAAGTGATTGCAGATTTGACAGGCCATTCTCGCGAGATATATTTCACGCCAGTTTTATGAACCGTAACCCGCATGTGGCTGTGGTCGGCGCGACGGGCGCCGTCGGCGTCGAGATGATCAAGACGTTGGAAAAACGCGAATTTTCCGGTTGGGAAATTGACGCTACTGGCTTCGGCCCGCTCGGTGGGCAAGAAACTCAAGTTTCGCGGCGAAGAAATCGCGATCAAGGAACTCACGAAGAGATTCCTTTGCCGGGCGTCGACATTGCTCTGTTCAGCGCGGGTGGGAATCATCTCGAAAGAATTTGCGCCGCATCGCCGCCAAGTCGGGCGCCGTGGTAGTGGACAACTCCAGCGCGTTTCGAATGGACGACACGGTGCCGCTGGTGATACCCCGAAATCAACGCCGCTGACGTGAAGTGGCACAAAGGCATCATCGCCAACCCGAATTGCACCACGGCCATCACTTTGATGGCGCTTTACCCGCTGCACCAGGCGTTCAACGTGAAGCGCATCTTTGCTTCGAGTTATCAGGCGGTTTCCGGAACCGGCGCGAAGGCGATCGAAGAACTCGAACGGCAAGTCGACGAGATCGTTGCCGGCAAACCGGTCACCAAAGAAGTTTATCCGCATCAAATCGCGTTCAACGTCATGCCGCATGTCGATTCGTTTCTTGCCTTCGGGTTACACCAAGGAGGAAATGAAGATGGAGAACGAAGGACGCAAGATCATGCACCATCCGGCGTTCCGCGCCAGCGTGACCTGCGTGCGCGTGCCCGTGTATCGCGCGCACTCGGTCGCCGTCACCGCGGAGTTTGAGAGGCCGGTGACGGTGGAAGCGGCGCGCGCGGTGCTCAGCAAGGCGCCGGGACTGGATGTGGTGGATAGCCCCGAGAAGAAGGAGTATCCGCTGCCGCTTGTACGCGGCGGAAAAATACAATTGCCAGGTCGGGCGAATTCGCCGGGACTGCGCCATGGAGAATGGCCTCTGCTTCTGGGTATCCGGCGATCAACTGCTCAAAGGCGCCGCGCTGAACGCCGTGCAGATCGCCGAAGAACTGCTGAAATTGTAGAGGCGGCTTCTCGGCAGAGCCGACCGCCTTCTCCCGACACCCTGCGGGCGTTGAAGCGGGCTGGACAGCCCCGCGCCCGGAAGCGCATGGCGTTTACGCCGCTTCGCAGCGATGTACTCGTGGTCTATGTCGAATACCGGCAGGCCTTGCTGACGATCACCAGCCGGGAACTTAAATCCCGCAAGACCCTGACCGCTTCGGACGCCAGGTTCACCGCAAGGTTCGGGAATACTCCCAAATAAAACATGCCTGCCATGCAGGCGTAGAGCGAAATCTTCATCGGCAGCGAAATCGGGATCGGCGAAAGGTCGGTCGGATTCTTCGACCAGTAAATCGCCCGAATGATGCCGAAAGTAATAGTAGAGCGAGATCACCACACCAACGATTGCGACACCCAGCCAGCCAGTAGTACGCAGGTTGCGAACTTCCCTGTGACAAGACGGCTTTCAGCAACAGGAATTTTCCAAAAAAGCCGGCGAGCGGCGGGAACTCCGGCCAACGAAACCATCGCCAGCGTCATAGCGGTTGCGAGCAAAGGTGACCGTTGATTTAAACCTGCCAGGGCGGTCACGTCTTCCACCTCTCCGCGCCGGACCACCACGCAGATGACGGTGAACGCCGCGAGCACAGTGAATAAGTAGCCGCCGAGGTAATACAGAATCGCGGCCGAACCAGCTGGTTCAAGGCTGCTACTCCCAACAACAAATAGCCGGCGTTGGCGATGCTGGAATAACCGAGCAAGCGTTTGAGGTTGCGTTGAGGGATCGCGCAGAGATTGCCATAGAGGATGGTGATTGCAGACAAGGCTATGAGCAATTTGGGCCAATGCTGGGTGACTCCGGCACGACACTCAAAAACAATCGCAACAGGAGAACAAAGCCGGCCGCCTTCGATCCGACCGCCAGGAAAGCCGTGGTTGGCGCCGGCGCTCCCTGAGTAAACATCGGGCGCCCAAACCTGAAACGGAAATGCCGCGATCTTGAAACCGAGACCAGCCAGCACCAGCAGCAAACCCCAAGCAGAAAAATGGGTTTGTCCCGCAAGGCGGGCGCCTTTGCCGCGAGTTCATCAAAGGCCATGGTGCCACTCGTTCCGTAAATGAGCGCGATGCCGTAGATTAGAAAAGCCGACGCCACCGCCCCGAGAATCAGGTATTTTTACGCCCGGCTTCCAGGGAAGCCTGCCGGTTGCGTTGGAAACTGGTCAGCACATAAAGGTGACGGCAATCAATTCCGATGGAGACGAACAACACGGTGAAATCGTTCGCTGATGCCGCGAACATCATCCCTGCCAGGGCGAACAAAATCAGCGCGTAATATTCCGAGATGCCCGTCGCGAAGCGATCGCCAAATTCCACCGACATCACCAAAACGATCACCGCCGCGAGCAGAAAGAATCGCTTGAAGAACAAGGCCAGATTGTCAAAAATGTGCGCTTGCCAAAGCATAATACATAACCTCCAATTCGATTCGCTTCGTGCCGATTTCGACCTTCAGTTCCGGCACCCGGATAAAACAACTGTAAAGAAGAATCGTCCCGACCGCTGCTGCAGCGGCGTAACCGAGTTTTCTTTTGGTCTGGCGGCGTCCACGGGTCCAACAACAACAGTGCCATTCCGGTGAGGACGATGGCGATCTCGAGATTCAATAAGGCAACATTCATAATCAACTTGAGGAAACCCCCGATTCTGCCGGGGGACTCGCGAAGTTTGAAAGTTCCGGAATCGTCGTGCGCCTGTGGTTGGGTTTGCTTCGTTCCCCCTCACCCCAACCCCTCTCCCCGAGGAGAGGGAGAGCACTGGGACGGCACTGGAAAATTCAGGACGTTGCGGTTGCAATCCTCGCTTCTTTGTCTTTCGTTTCGGAGGCGCGCGACAACCAAGCTCCTTCGTATTATCGCGACACGGGCGAGGCCCCTCCTTCTCATCACGGGGAGAGGAGGCCAGGGTGAGGGGAACAGGACACCCGCAGTCTTGGCCGCCTCCGCTTTGGACGCGGCGCCGAGGGTCTGCCCGAAGGGCCGACATGACTCCGAGCTATTCATCATTTCAAGCCTCGGCTTTGCCGGAGGTCGCTGACAACGATTTTCCTGGTCGCCACTTCCAGGGCCGGGGAACGCGCCGGGCAAGGCAGAGGCAGAATCTCCGCCTGCTTGTTTCCACGATCTCGCGCGGCGCTGGGCTTGATTTTCTCGGACAGTAAACTCGGAAAGCAACCGAAGAATCAGCAGACTTGCCAGCAGCAGCAACGTATGTGGGAGTGCTCCGCCAAACGTTGCCGGCGTCGGCGGGTTCCCCCACTTCTCAGGCAGCGGACCGTGGAGAATGTTTCGCACTGCCCGCAACATGTAGACCGCGCCGATAACGAGCGCTCCCCACGCCGCGAATACCACAAACTCAGACAAACTTTTCCACGCGCCGAACAAGACCAGCAGTTCGCCCGGAAAATTCGCGAAGCCCGGCAATCCGCAGCCGGCGAGCATCGCCATCACCAATGCCGCGCCGACGAACGGCAAAGCGTCGCAAAGGCCGCCAAGCTGGTTGATGTCGAGAGTGCCGGTTTGCTGATAAAGATAACCGCTCAAACCGAAGGTCAACGCGGCCAGCAAGCCATGGGCGATCATCACGAAGACGGTGCCGGTTATTCCGATCAGGCTCAGGCTCGCGATGCCAAGGAACGCAAAACCCATGTGTGCCACGCTGGAATTTCCGATCAATAGATTGAGATCCTTCTGGCGAATGGCAACGAGGCCGCAGTAAAGGATGTTGCCGAGGCAGAGCAACGCGAGGATTCCCAGCCAGGATTTCGCGCCGTCGGGCATGAGCGGCAGCGCAACGCGGATCAGGCCATACAAGCCGAACTTTTTGAGCACGCCGGCGTGCAACATCGCGGTGGCGGACGGCGCGCAGCCATAACCGATCGGCGCCCAGGTGTGGAACGGCCAGAGCGAAACCAGGATTCCAAAACCAAACATCAACAACGGAAAAATGAAATGCTGAGCTCCGGCCGGCATCGGGTTTGCCCGGAAGTAATTCGTGATTGCTTCGATGTCGAAGGTCCGCGCACCAGCCGGAAGTTGCAGGTAGAGCGCAATCAAACCCAGTAGCGCGATCAGCGCTCCCAGACTGAGGTAAAGGGTAATTTGAAAGGTCGCGTAGTTCTTGTTCTCGCCCCGGCCCCAGACGCCGATCATGATGAACGTCGGAACCAGGGCCAGTTCGTGGAAGAAATAGAAGAAGAACAAGTCGAGCGACGCGAACGGCGCCAAGGATTCCGCCAGTCATTACCAGCAACAGAATGTAAAACTCCTTTTCGTTGGTTTGATCTCCCACGAAACGCAGACGGCAGCAAAAGCCACAATCACGCCCATCAAGATCAGCCCGATATTCACGCCGTCCACGCCGACGCGACAAGTGATGCCGAGGCGCCTCGGCGCCCAACCCTGGTATGGTTTGACGAATTGGTAACCCGCAGCGCCCGTATCGAACCTCCAGAAGAGGATATTCCAAGAATCGTCGACGAGCAAGTGTCGTGGCCAGCGCCACCAGCCGCATGACCGAAGCCGGTAATTCCGCGGGACGAACGTCAGGCCGATCGCCGCGAGTAAAGGCAGAAGAATGATCCCGGTCAGCATGGGTTGGAACGTGAGGCTTCAATGAAGCACCAATTCTCAGTTTGGACGGCGGCGTACGCGCAGCCGTCTCGGCTGCGAGTTCCAGGCCGGCGTCTCGCCGTTCGAAAGCGCCACGGGGCGAGACGCCCGTGAACTCGCAGGCAGGACGCCTGCGCCCGTCAAATGAGAATGCTGCCAATGAAGTGGGTTCGGTTCATCAGTTTATCTGCCGATCACGAGATAGACCAACAGCGCGACGCCAGCGACGAACAGGAAGGCGTAGGTTTGGAGATTACCCGTCTGAACGAGGCGCAACGCGCGGCCAAACAATTCGGTGGTGCCATGCGCGCCGCGCACCGCCAGAGCCAGCGATGATCCATCGGTCAAACCAATCCGCCAGTTTCGCCAGGGATTCCTGTGTCGCAGCGATCAGCGCGTCGTAAATCTCGTCGAAATAGAATCGATTACGCATCGCTCTGGAGAGCACTCCCAGTTTTCCGGCAACGGATCCTTAGACGCTTGTGCGTAGAGCTGATAAGCGAGGCTGAACCCGGCAGCGGTCGCCAGGATTCCGAACAGCGCGGCCAGAGGCGAGTGATTGAACGGTGCGAGAATATTTTGATACCAAGCCTGGGCCTGACCCTCGTTGAGCGGAAGTGAAAGTCTTCGCAATGAAACTGTCAATTCCCCACCAGCCCGCCAGCAACGAAGGAACCGCCAGAACCCGCAACGGCCAAGTCATCACTCCGGGCGATTCATGCGCGATGTTCCGCAGCCTCGACTCGCGGGTTACCCGAGGAAAGCGACGAAGACCAAACGGAACATGTAAAAGTTGTCAGCACGGCAACGAACACGCCAAGGATGAACAGCGCCACATTGTGTTCGACCGCGGCGGCCAGGATGCTGTCTTTGCTGTAGAAGCCGCTGAACGGCGGTACGCCGCACAACGCCAGCGTTCCGACCATGAAACGTCCAGAATGTCGGTGGGCATTTTCGGTTCTCAAGCCGCCCATTTTCCAAATGTCCTGTTCGTGATGGAGCGCGTAAATGACCGAACCGGCGGCCAGGAACAGGAGCGCCTTAAAGAACGCATGCGTGGTCAGGTGATACATCGCCGCCGTCGGCCCGTGAAGCCCGACGCCCATCACCATGTAGCCGAGCTGTGAGAGCGTCGAGTAAGCGAGAATACGTTTGATGTCATTCTGTTGAATCGCCATCAGCGCCGCGAGCAACGCGCGTGAAGCCGCCGATCCAGGCGATTACTTCGAGCGCCGGCGCATTGAGCAAAAGAAAATCCGGCAAAGCATGTGGACGCCCGCCGCCACCATGGTCGCGGCGTGAATCAGCGGCACTGACCGGAGTCGGCCCTTCCATCGCATCCGGAAGCCAAACATGGAGAGGGAACTGGGCCGACTTGCCGACCGCGCCGCAGAAGATGAGCAAGCCGGCAACCGTAGACCAGGGTTTCCCAGCGCCTGCGGTTCGCGTTGAACGCGTCCTCGAGCGGCGCCGAAGCTGACGGTGCCCAGCGTTGACCAAACGGTGATAATACCGAGCATGAAACCAAAATCACCAACGCGATTGGTGAGGAAGCTTTCTTCGCAGCGTCCGCCGCGGCAGCCGCTCATGCCAGAAACCGATGAGGAGATAGCTGGAAACGCCGACGAGTTCCCAGAAAACGAACATCTGCACGAAGTTGCTCGCCAGGACAATCCCGAGCATCGAGAACGTAAACAGACTCAAGCAGGCGAAGTAGCGCGAGACGCTTCGATCCTCCTGCATGTAACCATAGGAATAGATATGGATCGCGCCGCCCACGCCCGTCACGATGAGCAGCATCAGCAGGCTCAGCGCGTCCAGCCGGAGCCCAAAATCGATGTGCAGATTTCCGACCGACAACCACGGCACCAGAACATCCGGCTCTCGTTCGCCGCCATTCACCAGGAGCAAAATCAGGCTGAGGATGAATCCCAACACAATCGCGCCGATGGAGAGCCGCGCGCTCAGGTCCCGGTTCTTCAACGTGAAAAGCGTGATCGCAATGGCCGCGAATAGAGGCAGAAAAAGAATTGTCCAGGCAAGAAAACTCATGGCTACAGCTTCATGGTTGCCAGATCTTCCACGTGAGCGGTCTGCCGTTTGCGGTAAAGGGCCACAATGAGCGCCAGCCCGACGGCAACTTCCGCCGCGGCCACGGTGATGATGAAGAACACCATGACCTGGCCGTTGAGATTATTGTTGAAGCTTGAGAAGGCGACTAACGCGAGGTTTGCCGCGTTCAGCATCAATTCGAGCGACATGTAAATGATCAGCAAATTCCGCCGCATGACGACCCCAGGACGCCAGGCAAAACAGCAGGGCGCTCACGACCAGGTAATGTTCGAGACCAGCGTGCATGCTGGTAAGTGGGTGGAAGGAGAACGGTTCTTCGCTCGTTTCGAGTGGTATGGGGCGTGAGAAACTCGAGGCAAATCGAAATCCGAAGAAGGCGAGCCGAATCCGAGCCAGTCGACCTTCGAACAGCGCGAAAGAGCCAAACCTCAGCCGAAGCGTTTCATCCGACCCACTGGCTTTTGGGCGAGGAATGGGCGCGTGGAACAGGCTCCTTCGGGCTGACATCGGATTTCTTTCGGATTTCGAGGCTACCAGATTTCGGCCTTTGTCATGAAGTCTGATTTCCACTAAAACGGCGAGGCGGGCGATCTCATCCAAGACATTCATCTCGGATCCTTTTTGCTCAATAAAATCCGCACCGACCATCGCCACCAACAGCAGGACTGAGACGATTTCAAACGGCAGCAGAGTGCTGGGTGAACAACGCTTTAGCGAGCGGCGCGTGACTCCGTCAACTGCGGACTTCGTCCGCGCCAAACTCGGACTGCTTAATGATTTTCACGGTTAGAACTCCAGGGCACCTACCGACATTAGCCCAACTATCAGGCCAAATTTGTTTATTCAGCGCCGCTCCTCATCCTTCAGATCGAGCAACATGATAACGAAGAGAAGAGCACTATCACTGCGCCGGCGTAAACCGGGATCTGCACGGCGGCGAGGAAATACGCATGCAGCAGCACAAACAGCCCGGCGAGCGACGCGATGGCCAGCACCAGAAACATGGCGCTGGTGACCGGGTTGCGGCTGAACGGATCGGCCACCACCAAAAAGCCGCAGAACCAACGTCAGCGCGGCAAACAGATGAAAAGAACATCCTGCATGAGAATCTCTGCGCGACGCCAAAATCAGTTCAGTTATCCTGCGGTTTGAAAATGCCCTGTGCTTCGGCCTCTTTGGCTTTCTGTTTCCATTTCATGATCTGGTCATTGCAGACGCCGCCTAGGGCGAGGCGGTTTCTCTTGGTTGTAAATCATTTCCTCGCCGGCTTGGTGCCGGTCAGCGGAAGTAATCCTTCATGAGGAAAATCGCTTCCTCCGGACAAACTTCCTGGCAGTAGCCGCAGAAGATGCAGCGAAGCATGTTGATCTCAAATTCCTTCGGCGCTTTTCGACGTTGCCGGTGGTCGGATCGAGTTCCGGTCCGGGCGGCGGGATGCGGATGGCTTTCGGCGGGCAAACAAATTCGCAAAGCTGGCAGGAGACGCATTTCGTGCGGCCTTCCTGGTCCTTCACCAGATAGGGCGCGCCGCGATAGCCTTCCGGCACGACCCATTTCTCTTCGGGATACTCCATCGTCACTTTCTTTTGAAAGTGACGGAGCGTAACTCGGATCCGCCAATAATCGCTGGCAGATAAAGCCGTTCCCAAAAATTCAATGGTTCACGTTTGACGATCATTGCGTTATTTCGTGTTCTTTCATTAACACCTGCTTTAGCTGGGTGCTGGTGCGCGTTCAGCCTAACGGGGAAACCGTTTCAACGGTTTCCCTCCTCACGCCACTTCAGGTGAATGAAGAGCCGTGGTCTTTCTTCACTCGCGCCATTTCTTAAATGAGTCGTCACCGCGAGAGAGCTGTTAAGGCAGTTTCTCCGGTCTTCTGCCGCCCAACACCCAGCTAAAGCAGGGTGTTAATAAGAAGGACATCGAAGATATTCGCGGCATCGGCTGTCTCATTGCGGTTTCTGCAGTCAGCCACAGCCACACCGCGTAAAAAACAATGTTCGCCAGCGCCAGCGGGATGAAAGCGCCGCCAGCCCAAGTCCATCAACTGGTCATAGCGGAAGCGCGGCCACATCCAGCGCACCCAAATGAACACGACCATGAGAGAAAGCAATTTCGCCCGCAAGAAGATAGCCGATGCGCAGAAAGCCGGCGCGCGATTGCATTTGCCGGCGTCCGTGAGGCCGGGAGTGTCCAGCCGCCGAAGAACAGCGTCACCATCATCGCCGAGCTGGCGATCATGTTTGCGTATTCGCCCAGGAAGAACAGCGCGAACTTCATCGAGCTGTATTCGGTGTGATAACCGCCGACCAGTTCCGTTTCCGATTCCGGCAGGTCGAAGGGCAACCGGTTCGTTTCCGCGAAGGCCGCGATCGAGGAAAATCACGAACGAGAGCGGCGCGTAAAAGAATCAGCCAGCCATGCTCGGCCTGGTAGTCGATGACCTTGCTCAGGTTCAGATTGCCCACGATCAGGAAGACCGGGATGACGCTGACATGCCCATCGCGATTTCGTACGAAATCATCTGCGCGCTCGAGCGAATGCCGCCGAGGAACGGATATTTCGAATTGCTCGCGTAGCCCGCCAGCACGATGCCATAGACCGCCGAGCGACACGATACCGAACGTGTAGAGAATGCCGACGTTCGAGGTCGCGCGATCACCATCTTCTCGCTGCGCCGAGGTTCGAGCCGAACGGAATCACCGCCAGCACCAGCAACGCCGGAATCATCGTGATGGCCGGCGCATGCCAGAAGTAAGCTTTGCGCACGTAGCGCCGGCGTGAAGTCCTCCTTGAGCATGAACTTCAGGCCGTCGGCGATCGGCTGGAAAATCCCGAGCCGCGTGAGGAACGGGCCGATGATTGGAATCTTCGAGTCAACGGCGGCGCGGTGCGGTTCGGGCCCGACGCGATCCTGAATCCACGCCGAAATCTTGCGCTCCACCAGCACCGCGTAGGCGACCATCGTCAGCACCGGGCACGATGACGCAGACGATCTTGATGAGCGTGATGAAGAGAAATTGCCAGTTCATTCTGCGGTCAGATTTGAATCGTCACGCCCGTGTCGCCCAGTGCCGGCCCAGGTCAGGCCATTGAACGCCGGCACTTCGTTGGCCATTTGGTTGAACAACCCTTCGATGCTCACAAAACCGTTCTGACCGGTGACGTTGTAAACCAGCTCGTGCAGGAACTCCCACTCCGGCCGCGCGTCGCCGCGTCGGTTCGACGGCCTTCATGAAACGCTGCACGCGGCCCTTGACGTTCGTGAAGCGTGCCGCGCTTCTCGCGCGTGAGCGCAACCGGGCAACAGGTAATGCGCCGCTGCGGTCGTCTTGTTCGGCAGAATGTCACTGACGATCAGCGTTTCAAGCTTGGCCGGCAGATCGGCGCCGATGCCGTGCTTCGTCACGTCCTCGCCGAAGACGATGAGCGTCTTGATCGTGCCCGCCCGGATGCCGTCGGCAATCTTCCGCAAGGTTCGACGCCCATCGGCTGTAGCGGCAATGCCGGTCAGCCGCGCGCCGTTGCTGTTCGGATTCTTGTCGGCGTTGACGAGCAACTTGTCGCCTTCACCGATGACGCGGGACGGAGTCGCGTGAGGGCATTGAGCTTCGCCGCGAGTTTGCTCAGCAGGAAAAGCTCTTCGTTCGTCTGTCGCGCCGAGGCAACGATGGCAACCGAGCCGGACTGGCGCGCTTCGCGACAGTTTCGAAATCTCGCTGAGCACCGCCGACCACGTTGTCCTGACCCTGACCGTTGACTGGGACTGACTCGGGCCCGACCTTGACCCTGACCTTGGTCTGACTCGCCTGAGCGATCCGGACGCCGATCCACTTGTAATTCAGGCGGCCGGCGTCGCACATCCACGACGAGTTGACCGCATCGTTCTCGCGCGGTTCGTAGCGATGAGATTTTCTCCTCGCGCGAACCGATGACGATGTTGCAGCCGGTGCCGCAGCTCGTGCAGATGCTCTTGGTCTCCTTCAGAAACCAGACGCGCATCTGAAACCGAAAATCCTTCGAGGTGAGCGCGCCCACCGGACAGATGTCCACGGTGTTGAGCGTATAGTTGTTGTCGAACGGCTGTGCCGGGAAACGCGGCGATGCGTGTTGTAGCTGCCGCGATTGATGATGCCGAGCGCGTCATCGCCCGCAATATCCTTGGTGAAGCGAATGCAGCGCGTGCAAAGGATGCAGCGCTCGTCGTCGAGCACGATGCGCGGGCCCGAGATCGACGCGCTTGGGCTTGTGCACCTTCGGCTTCGACGAAGCGGCTCTCGGCCTGCCCATATTCGACGGAGTATTCCTGAAGCTTGCACTCGCCGGCCTGATCGCAAATCGGGCAGTCGAGCGGGTGATTGATGAGCAGCGATTCGAGCACGCCTTCGCGCATCTGCTTCACGCCGGCGTGGCTGGTGTAAATCTCCATGCCCGGCGAAATCGGCGTGGCGCACGCGATGCGCCGGACCGGGCGGCGACTTCTGCGCAATCTTTGGCGTGCCGTCTTCGTTCAGCATCGGTTTGCGATCCGGCCCCATCGCGGGCGTGCCGAACTCGACCAGGCACATGCGGCAATTGCCGGCGACCGGCAGCTTCGGATGATAGCAGTAGTGCGGGATCGTCCACACTTCGGCCAGTGCGCACGCCTGAATCATCGGTTGTCGGCATGGGCTTGCCGGCCAATCGGCATCAGTCTTGGGCACCTCGAACTTTCCGACCGTCCACCATTGATCTTGATGGTCTCGAGCGGTGGTGCGCGCGGGTTCTGTAGTTGGTCGATCGCGTCAGTGCGGCATGCTCACAATCTTTCCATTCTTCGTCGCTGCCGTCAGCGTCCGCGCTGTTGCAGCGTGGCGGGCTTCGTCCGCCGCGCCTTTGGCGACGAATTCATCTTTGAATTTCTCGACGAAACTTTGCACCGGCCACGGCGCAGGCTTCGCCGAAGGCGCAAATCGTGCGGCCGCCGGGAATGTTGTTGGCGATGTTCGATCAGATAATCGGCGTCGCTGCTTGCGGCCTTCGCCGTGCGTGAGGCGATGGAGCGCCTTGCTCATCCAGAGCGATCCTTCGCGGCAGGGCGTGCATTGGCCGCAGCTTTCGTGCGCGTAGAACTCGGCGATGTTCGCCAGCGCCTCGACGATGTCGGTCGAATCGTCCATCACGATGATGGCGCCTGGAGCCGGACATGCGAGCCGGCTGCGATGAGCGAATCGAAGTCGTAAGGCAGATCGAGCATGTCCACTCTCGACTGCTCGACTCATCTGCCGTCCGGGCCTTTGCGTCTTGAGTTTGAATTTCTCGCCGGCCTTGAAAACTTTCGCCGAGGAACCGCCGGGAATGACGGCCTTCAGCTTGCGTCCGTCGCGCAGCCCGCCGCCGAAGGCCGGATCGTTGATCAGCTCGCCGAGCGTGACCTTGCCGACTTCGATTTCGTAGTAGCCTGGTCTTCTGACGTGGCCGCTGAGGCTGACGATGCGCGTGCCGGTGTTGTTCGGCGTGCCGAGCTTGGCGAATTCCGCCGCCGCCCATGGCCACGATGTGTTTCACCGCGCAGAGCGTCTCGACGTTGTTGACGATGGTCGGGCACATGCAGAGCCCGAGCACGGCCGGGAAATACGGCGGCTTGATGCGCGGGTAGGGCCGCTTGCCCTCGAGCGATTCGATCAGGCCGGTTTCCTCGCCGCAGATGTAAGCGCCGGCGCCGCGATGCACGTGAATGTCAAGGTCGTAACCGCTGCCGAGAATGTTCTTGCCGAGGAAATTCTTTCGCGCGGGCCTCCTTCAGCGCGCGGTTCAGGATGTCTGGCGCCTTCGGCGAATCTCACCGCGGATGTAGATGTAGGCCAGCTGCACGTCGTTCGCGAAGCAGGAGATGATCATGCCCTCGAGTCAACTGGTGCGGATCCTTGTAGATGATCTGGCGGTCCTTGAACGTGCCCGGCTCGGATTCGTCCGCGTTGCAGATGAGGTAAATCGGCTTGCCGCTTTTGCGATCGACGAACGACCACTTCAGCCCGCACGAAAAGCCAGCGCCGCCGCGGCCGCGCAAGCCCGACATCGAGCACTTCCTCGCGAATCTGCTCCGGCGGCTGACATTGTCTTGCCGTCTGGCAAAATCCTTCGGCGTGAAGCGCTGAGCGCCTTCTTGAGCGCCTCGTAGCCGCCATGCCGCAGGTAACACTCGAGGTCGGGCGTGTAGCCGGGCGCGTCGGCGTTTTTCAGAATGAGTCGGTATTCCTGCGGCATATCAGCAGCTTGACTCCGCGGAGTGAAATCTTTACGGTTCTCCACGCGCACCGGCTTGCCCGATGGTGTAACGGTAGCACAGCAGACTCTGGATCTGTTTGTCATGGTTCAAATCCATGTCGGGCAGCCAATTCCTGGCTGGCGAGGATTGTTTTCTAACATACTCGTCCGGCTAACGGTAGCATTCGCCAAGAGTTCGTCCGCCTTCTGCGTCCTCACGCCCTCGTAAAATTCATCGTTGCGCACATCATGACCGGGCGCAGTGCCGCAACTCGCCAGGCATTCCACGAACTCGACCGAGAATTTGCCGTCCTTCGTTGTCTGGACGTCCGTGGGCATTGCGGGTCCAGGCCCGAACTTCCGGCAGAAATGTTCATGGAGTTTGCCGGATCCGCCGAGCGCGCAGCTCAGGGTGCGGCAGCAACCTTGAGCTGATACTTGCCGGCCGGTTCCTGGCGGAACATCGGATAGAACGTGACCAGTTCGTAAATGTTGATCGGCTGCAGGCTCGAGCTTCTTCGCCGTCCACTCGATGGCTTCCTTCGAGATGCAACCGAAATGTTCCTGCAATGCGTGCAGCAGCATCAGCGACGCGCTCCGCTTTTTGCGGGATAGTGCGTAATCAGCTCGTCGAGCTCGGCTTCTAAGACTGGCTGGAACGACTGAAGCTCATTTCATCGGTCGCATTCTCCCATCACGAAATCGATCGATCCCAGGATGGTCAACGACGTCGCTCATCATATGGCCGGGCAACACTGCGGCAGGACGCTCAGGTTCACGAACGAGGGCGCGCGAATCTTCAGGCGATGCGGCGTGCCGCCGCCTTGCTGTTGATGTAAAAGCCCAGTTCGCCCTTCGGATTCTCCGCGCCGAAATAAATTTCTCCGGGCGGCGCGTTCACTCCCTGCGTGACGAGGATGAACTGGTGGATCAACTCTTCCATGCTGCGTCAACACCTTGTGCCTTCGGCGGCAGGACGGTCTTGCCGTCGGGCACGTCGATCGGCTTCGCCGATGTTGTTGTCCGGGCCGCCGGGCAGCTGGTCGAGACACTGGCGAAGAATGCGAACGCTCTGGCGCATTTCCTCCATGCGCACGAGGTAGCGATCGTAGCAATCGCCGACCGAGCCCACGGGCACGTCAAACTGCAAGCTGGTCATAAACCAGATAAGGATGCGCCTTTGCGCAAATCGTAATCGACGCCGCTGCCGCGGAGGTTCGGGCCGGTGAGACCGTAGTCGATCGCGATCTCCTTCGAGATTACGCCGATGTCTTTCGTGCGGTCCACAAAGATGCGATTGCGCGTCGAGCAACTTCTCGGACTCGTCGAAATTCGTCACGACTTCATTGAGGAACTTGCGGCATTGCTCTGCCCAGCCCGGCGGCAGATCGCGCGACAACCCGCCAATGCGCGTGTAAGTGGTGGTGAAATCGCGCGCCAGTCAGCGCATTCGATCAGGTTATAAATCTTTTCACGCTCGGTGAACGTGTGCAGGAAAACGGTCATCGCGCCGACATCCATCGCGAACGCACCCGAGCCCGAGCAGATGCGACGAGATGCGCGGCCAGTTCGCAGCAGATGACGCGGATGTATTGGCAGCGTGGCGGCAGTTGCTTGTCGATGCCCAGCAGCTTTTCGACCGCGAGCGCGTAAGCGACATTGTTGGCGAGCGGCGCGAGATAATCCAGTCGATCCGTGTAGGGAATGAACTGGGTGTAGGTCATGTTCTCGGCGATCTTTTCGTCGCCGCGATGCAGGTATCCGACGTCCGGCACCGCCTTGGTGATGATCTCGCCATCGAGTTCGAGAACGATGCGGAGCACGCCGTGCGTGGACGGATGCGACGGCCCCATGTTCAGGACCATCTTCTCTCCCTGAATGTCCTCCAATTCTTCCCCGGCAGGCGCTAGAGCGACGCCCGCAGCCGCCTCAGCCGTGCGCGCGACTGGTTCTGGAAACTGGATGTCGTGAACGGTGGGCATGCGGTCGGATCACTTCCTGGGTTCGATCGGTCCCGGTCCGTAAGCATGCCCATGAGCGTCTTTAATGTCGTCGCCGCCGCTCCAGCCGGGCATTGAATTCGAGCGCGTCCGTCTCCGGAACGCGCACGCGCGGTTCGCGGGCGATGGTGTCGTTGCCGCCGGCAGCGGTCACAAACGGGCCGCCTTCCAGCGGCGCTGGTTTGGTGAAGGCACACCTCAGGCAGCTTCGCTCGATTTGCCAGCGAGCGGAAATACTTTGCGTAAAGGAAAATAGGGATAGCCGTCCCACATCAAAATCCGGCGCAGATCCGGATGATCGCGGAAGCGAATTCCCATCATGTCGTAGATTTCCGTTCGTGCCAATCGACGTCTTCCAAACCGATGTGACCGTGGGCAGTTCCGATTTCTCTTCACTCACGCTCGGTCTTGAGGCGGAGATGGCAACGATGGGTGTAACCGTATAGCTCGTAAACTGATGGTAAAGCGCGGATCTTCGCCGTAATTGTCCACGCTGCTGATGTCCACGAGATAATCGAAGCCGAGGTCCCTTTGGCGCCGGCGCAGACGTCAGAAATCTTTTCGGCATCGAGCACCTTGAGTGTGACCTCACCGCGAAACTCAGACTGGAGCGGAAATCATTTCGCCGAAATTGCGACGATGATTTTTGCGGCTAAATCTTGGGCGGTCATCGGGCAGTCGCGGGTAGGGGCTCTTGATAACCTCCCCGAATCAAGCTGCTTTGTTCGCGCGGACGTCACCGTCAAGGTGGAAATTACCGGCTCCTTGGCGACCTTCTTTTGCAGTTTCAGCAGCGCGTCCAACAACGCTTCCGGGCGGGGCGGACAACCAGCCACGTAAACGTCCACAGGAATGATCTTGTCCACGCCCTGAAGCACGGCGTAGCTACGATACATGCCGCCGGTTGAAGCGCAGGCGCCCATGGCGATCACCCATTTCGGCTCGGCCATTTGATCGTAGAATCCGACGGACTGCCATGCGCCATCTTGTAAGTCACCGTGCCAGCCACGATCATGACATCTGACTGGCGCGGGGAAAACCGCATGACTTCAGAACCGAAGCGAGAGATGTCAAACCGGCTGGCGCCAGCAGCCATCAATTCGATCGCGCAACAGGCCAGTCCCATGGGCATCGGCCAGAGAGAATTTTTGCGAAACCAGTTGAGGGCTGCATCCAAGCGGGTATGAACAACGTCACCTTCAATCTTTGAATTGTAGCCAAATTCGGTGGTCGTTTGCATAAGCAGCCAGGCATCGAGGACGCCCGTGAACGCAGGCTAATCAGGGGTGAAAAGTGAGGCAAGTTGAATTTGTGATTTTTTCACAAGCGTTCTTCCCGATCGAAGCGCCGTTCAGCGCAGTGACTGGAAATTAACGCGCAATGGGTTGCAGACGAATAACCGGCCAAAACCTATTGACGCCATTATGGGGCGGTTTGTAGATTGCTAATTCTATTGGGATCCAAAGTAGCTCAATGGTAGAGCAATCGGCTGTTAACCGATCGGTTGTAGGTTCGAGTCCTACCTTTGGAGCCATTTATTAAGTCGTTGGCGGACAACGACGACTCCAACAGGTCAGGCCCAAATGAGGCCTACTGTCAGAGAAAGTGTCAGAGAAAAGCCGCTTGACGGACTAATCTGCCACAATTTTTAGCTGCTCTGCCAGTAACCTCCCACTACGCGCTAACGCGAAATCTCGCTCGCTCTTACTCTGGAAGGATGAGTATGAAGCAGCGTTTTTGGTTGTTCAAGCGGGGCAACGTTTATTACGTCCAGGACTCCGAGACTGGCAAGCAACAGAGTCTGGATGTCACCGATAAACTCGAGGCCCAGCGCCTGCGGGCGGCCAAGGAGGAGGCAATCGGTCAGAAGACACTCAACCTGGCCGTTGGTCGTGCTTATCTGGCTGCCAGCGACCCCAGCTTGGTCACTCGCACCTGGAACATGGTTATGGAGAAACTGTGCGCCAGAGCGAAAAAGGACACCAGCAGAGAGCGCAACGTCCGGGAAATGGCCAGCCGCCCGTTCGACTTCATCCGGCGCAAGAAACTCATCGAAACCACGGCCGAGGATTTTGCGCGTGTTGGAAGCGGGAAAGGTCTCCACCAACCTCTATCTGCGGTGCCTGCACAATCTGGCATTGGGCCTTGGCTGGCTGCCCTGGCCAGTGCTCGCTCGAGAGTATTGGCCCAAGGTTAAGAACAAGGAAAAGCGCGCGTGTCACTCTGGAAGAGCACCAGAAGATTGTCGGCGCGGAGAAGAATCAAGAGCGCCGACTTTACTGACGAGCTTTTGTGGGAGACCGGCGCATCGCAGAGTGACGCGGTGAAACTGCATGTCGAGAACGTTGATTGGGAATCAAACGCCCTCTATTACCAACGGCAGAAGACCGGCGAGTGGGGCTTGCCTGACGATCGGGGAGCATCTGGCGGCAGTGCTGAACCAATTGCCAAACCAAGGGCCATTGTTCCCGCATATTAGTAAAACGAGCGACAACGCCCGTTCCAGCGAGTTTAGACGCAGGTGCAACACTGTCCACGTCTACGGGATATCCTTGCACAGCTACCGCTACGCCTGGGCGGAGCGTGCCAAGACTTGCGGCTACCCGGAACGATTCGCTCAGGAAGCTTTAGGGCATAACAGCAAAGCTGGTGCACCGGGCGTATGCGAAGAAGGCAAAGGTCAAGCTGCCGTCGCTGGAGGAATACGAGAAATTGCGCGCCGGGGGAAAGTGATTCCGCTGCCCGGTACCCAACGGCACGCCGGCAGTCGCGACGGCGCCAGCAAACCAGAGACAGCGGAACGCACCCGTTGCCGAACATAGCGCAGGCAGCAAAGCGCTTGAAGAAAGGAGCACAACATGAATCAACATCCTATTGTTCTGCTCTACCCGTTGTTCAAGTGGTTGAATTACGCCGTTGCTGAGTATGGTCTGTATCTCTACATGGCGACGCGTCTGGTTGTCACCGTTGCTCATTGCGTGGATTTTGAATGGCGGCTTCTGGCGCAGACCTGCGCGACGCCGGCGGCTCACGAGGCCGTCACCGTTACCCAAGCTCCCTATGGCCAAGCCGCCACCGCTGCCGGAAATGGATTCACCGTCCGCAGGATGACAGCCAGTCTTTCGCCGCTTGAATTGCCTTAGCCGCGCCCGTCAATGCTGTGCTGGCGGGCGCGTTACTTGAGCCGCTCGAATCGCTCTAGGCTGAGCAAACAGCGCATGGAGCGAGCCCGCTTAAAACATTGGTGTCCGTGACGTTGTTCTTGGGTCTCGGCACTCGCTGGCTTAGCTGAGCGCGGAGCGCGTTACGATCGTGGCGCTTGGTTCAACTTCGCTGGATTTCAGGGATAAAGGTTCCACGCACTCAATCGAGATCGCGCCTACTCTCTCGACCTCGGCAAGCTAGGCAGACAACACTTCCGCACGCGAATTTCGATCCTTTTAACTTTCGATTCTTTTCCTGCCAAGTTCTGGCGACGGCCTGAGTTGCCTTGGCCAGCCATTCCCGATTGTCCGCCAATCCTTGAGTTCTGCGGACGAGAAAAACTTCCGCGAGTTTGGGCTCAGATCCTTGCCCAAGTAATGAAGCAACTTGGCTCTGACCAAGACGGAAATGTCATGCTCCTGGAAACCCAACAGTTCTGCTGCTTGCGCCGAGTCCAAACGCGCTGGCAGTCGCAAACGATCCAAGACGCTCTTTTCATTCATACGATTGTCTAGTCTTTGGTTGTGATAGAGTCGAGTGACAGCCCTCTCGACATCACCATGTAACTGTTTCCACTCTTGCTTTCCTGCTTACTTCCGGGTGATCCGCCGATGCCGGAATTCAGTCCGGTTCCTCCCATCTGCGCCCCAGACTGCGGTTGCTCCAAGCAACCTCGTGCCCAAATTGACTCACTCCTGGATTTCTTGAGCGCCCTGGTCTGCCTCTTTGCTCTCCGTGACGACGATTTCCAGAATCACTGGTTGGCCATCCGTTATGAGAGAGCGCTGGCTGCTTGGCAGCTGGGCGAGAAACGACAATTCCATCCGTTGCATCGTCGTCTCAATTCGTCTCGCAAGCAATAGCCGCGAACCAGCGACTTCGTGCATCGCGAAACCAGTCGGAGTTGTTTGCTCCTTGCCCTGACTTTTGAGTTCGGCGAAGGCAAATTCGTCATGAGGCAGCAGAAGCGAATGCTCTGGCTGAAATTTCAATGCGTAATCCGCGATGCCTGCGGGTCGCTCGCCCAACATTCGGGTGATTTTGTGTTCATGTTTTTGTGTAGGTTGATGGTGATGACGACGAGCCCGCTTGAGGCGACAGAAAGGTGTCGGCGCGCCGTTTTCCGAATCGGAGAAGATGGCCGATGCAATCGATCCAAAGCACGGACTGGGGCGACGAGGCGGTGAAACTCGGAGGCGAACTCCATCGCCAATGGGCGGTGACCGGAGCGGGCCAAGTTCTCGCGCAGTTGTTCCTTGTCGGGCGTGAAGATGCGGATGCCACGCCGCCCGCGCGAAATCGTCACATACCATTGCTGGGCGTTGGTCGCGGCCTTGATCGTAGAGTCGGAAAATAGAACGTAATCCACGGTTTTGCCCTTGCGCGCCATAAGACGTGATCGCATAGCCTGGGCAGGAACTCGCGGAAATACTCGTCCAAAACGCGGCCGTCGCTCGAGTTCAATTCCGCCCATCGCCACGGACAGACTTCACGGTGACCAGTTCGCCATTGGTGACACGTCCGCGTGAGGCAAGTTTGCGATTCGCCTTGAGCTGTAAGCGATCGCCTTCCGCAATTGAAAGCTCGCGCGGCTGGCAGGCAGAAATCCGGTCGAGCAATCTGTTTGAAACGGTGACGAATTGGCCCGCCGACTTCGACCAGCACAGCTCGATTTCAATATGCCTCCTAACTTGCCCTTGGCCCCCGCTTCCGCCTCGCCGCACCTTTTGGTTGAACACAATGACAGCATCTTGCGGATAGAATCGCTCGTCCCGCTTTTGCGCGTTCGTTAAGATCAGCCCGGTCCAGCGCTGCACCGTCGTATCGTTTGTGCCGAGTAATCCTTTGCTCTTAAGCGCATCCCGCACATGCGAGTTGATCCGGTGGACTTCCGTCCAGGTCTGCGAGACCACAACCGCCGACGCCTTTTGTTCAGCAAGCCGGAGATATTCGGCGGCCAGCTTGTCGGCTTGTTGACCCAAACCACACGGCACCACCGCGCCACATCTTGTCGAGCCGTTCAAAGGATTCACCAAGCTTGCCCGCCGCCGCGGATTCGACCGCCTTCCGATACTCCTTGATGAGCCTGCGTTCATCGTCATCGCGCGCGAGCTCCGGATCTTGCCGCCGAATCTTGTGCAGCTCAACTGGGCCTGACGCCGGAATGCCGCTCAATGGCCAGGAGCGCGTCGGAGGCTTCAACGGCCCCGTGTTGTCGCGTGTCACCCGAAAGAACCACCCGCGCATTGCGCTCACGGGTCAGTCGCAGCAGGTCGAGCATCTGTCGCCCACCGATTTGCCCCGACTCGTCCACGACAACCAGCGCGCCATTGGCAAGTTCTCGCTTGAGCAGAAAGTTTGTCGACGGTTGTCGGTGACTGGAAACCTGCCTTCTCCATTTCCACGACTTGCTGGCGTTGCGGAGCGAGAACTACGATCGAGCGGCCAGACTGCTCAACCTGCTCGACCAGTTCGTGCAGGTACAAAACGTCTTGCCCGTCCCCGCGCCACCGCGAAAGACCGAGACGCTATTCGTTGAGCCAAACCAGGGCTTCGAGAGCTTTCTGTTGTTCATCATCCAGCGCCGAATTGGGCGGACGCGGATTCGCTACCAGTGGATGGCGAGCGGCAACGCCCCTCTTTCGCGGTCTGGACGATCTCCCATTCGCGAAGCAGAACGTCGCGCAGAGTCACTTCACCCGGACGGGCTTCGTCCCGGATGTAGCCGCGCTGGTTGGTAAAGTCTCTTGAGTTCAGACACCGAGAAGTTCTCGCCGCGCTGCCCGGCCCAACGCCTCCTGCCAACCTGGCATTCGAGCACGACCGAACTCCGGTCGAAGAGATGTTCCTCAGCCCATTGCACAGCCTCACCCACGCCGATGCCGGCTGGTTCCTCACTGAATCTCTCGGGCCGATCTCAAGCTGGTGAAGGGATGCGCGCTCCGCTTCGTCAACTGCGCGTCCCACACCGTCCGCAGCTCATCTTGGCTCAAATCTTCTGCTTTCGCGCCCGCTCGGCGGTGGCCAGCAGTCGGCGTATGGCCATCGACATCTCGCCGGCAAGTTCTGGTTTCTCGTCCAGCAGCCGCGCCAGCGCCTGGTCAATCTGCGTGTGCCGTTTCGAGAACCGTTCGCACAGTTCGTCCGGGACCCCTTCGATTTGGAAATCCTCCGCGCGCGCGGTTGCAAATGCCGTAGCCGAACTTCGGCAGTTCGCGCGCCAGTTCGTGGTAATAGGCGTTCTCGACGAATTTCCTGGCACGCAGAAGTTCGTAGTTTTGGAGCGCTTTCCAGCGCTGCTCGGTTGGGTCGAACGTCGCGTTGAAGACGATGCAATGGGTGTGCAAATGCGGGTCGAGCGCGCGCGAGGTATCATGGGTGAACAGTGCCGCCGCGAAATTTTCGGTCAGTCGATCGCTCTCCGTGTTCTTCGTTCGGACACACGCGTCGCGGCAAACGCCTCGAACTCGTGCAAGGCTGAACGCACGGCCCTGGCGTGAGCTTCGCGAATCCGTTCGTCACCGCCAACCAGCGCCGCCAGGGACACCGACTTGGGCGGAGAAAAGTGAAGTCGTAGAAAATCCGACGATTCGCCGCATGTCTTCGCCGTCCTGCCGAGTGGTCTTGAGCCGCTGCGTGAGCCTCTGGCCCGTCGACGGATGCTGGTTCTCACAGAGCCGCAGAAATTCCTCCGCGCCCACTTTCCGGACAACCCGAGCCTTCTGGGCTCCCAGGCCAAACCACTCGCCGGAAACGCGCTGGCCCTCGTCGTAGTAGTCGCCGACGCACAGATGTTCCTCAAGTAACCCTGGGCATTCTTGAGGCTGTATTGCGTCTTTGCCGTGACCACGCTTCGAAGACTACGCGAAAGTTGTCATCATTTGTGTATCTGCTACATAAAATGACGATCTCTCGTGGCTCGAAACCATCGAAGCTTGGTTTGAAGGCCAAGACGAGCCTCTTCCGCCAAGGGCTTGGTTGAACAAGACCCGGCCTCGATAAAACGGCAGAAGCACACTTACCTCCGAGCTGGCCCCAGCTCAGGAAGCAAACGGGACGCGCTTCTTGGGAAGGCGCCAAAAATGGGCGAGAGCGCAAAAACGTGCTGCGGAGGCAAACCAGGGGATTGCCTTGCTCCCGGAAGACATCTCCCAGCCCGAAAAAATCCAAGCGCGCTTTGAAACCCTTCGTCTTGTGGTTCGACGAACAAACCGAGACGCCGGTCGGTCAAGTCACATAAACGTAGAGCCACGAATCACCGGAATCGCCGTCGGGCACCAAACCACGTTTCGTGGGCCCAGCCAAGGACGTAAAGACGCTTCCGAACCAAAGCTCGGTCCCCCATGTGTGCGGTCGTCCAACTCGATCACCCAACCTGCTCTTCCAAGGTTTGGCTGAGCGCGCGCGCGGACAGCGAAGTGGATGGAGAGAGTTTCGAATGCTTCTTCACACCCAATCCATGCACCTTGTTGATGTATTCCATTTGGAGGTGGGCCGATGGACGATCCGGTGTGAGTTGAACGCCATTTGCGGTGTCACGATCAGGACCGTCTGATCTCCGAAGGTCAGGTCTTCGTCGAGAAGTCCAGGAGAATCCAAGAACCGATCGCCCGCGCAGCGCTCAGCATGCGGGCGCCCGAAAAGCAAATTCCCCTATGTGCAGCCTTCAATCTCTGGCATGCTTGCAGGTGCAAGTCACTGCCCGGCAATGGATGGTTGGGCCGGGTAGGCGATAGCCAGACTCTGGCCGGAGGAGACTCCGGCCGGGGCGAAGCTCTGCCATAAACGGGCGGAGCCTGTCAGCGGCGCGAGCCGATGGCGGGGACTGGTCAACCGCTCTAGCAAATGTGCAGGCCGCGGGCGCATCACGAGAAGACTGCCGCCCCGGAAATTGCTTCCAACTCTGGAAGCCAGTGAGCCGGGTATCTCCGAACAGCCGAACCGTGATTAGAAGCTGCAGCGAAGGCTCTAACTGACTGAGGCATAGAGCCATCGAACGAACTCGGTCAAGCGCGCCGCGAAAGCCTACGAGGCGTAGCGCGCGCGAAGCGCAGATCACTCAAGCGGCCGTTGCGTGGATTCTCTCCTGCGTCTTCATCCGCTTCCCTCGAAGACAACGGACTGCTTGTCGACGCACCGCCTACCTGTCCAGGCCGCGGTCCGCGCCTGCGCGCTGGCTCGCGACCAGCGCACTATTACTTCCGCACGCACTCGACCGAGAGCGACCGCGAATATCTCTATCACGTCTTCTGCGCATCCGAGGAGCTGCCCGGTCTCGCCCGCTCTTTCGCGACACGCACAATCCGGTTTGGCACCTCGGTCTCAGCGGCGACGGCGCTAGCTGCTCCTGGAATTCTGGCAGAAGCTCGACGCGGAGGAAGGCCACGACGCGGAACCCACGCAACCGGTTCACGATTTCTGCGACCCGAACCTCGACACCCGTTTCTGGGCGACCTCTACTCAGGACCTATCCGAAGACGCGCAGAAACGCTTCGCCCTACTGCAAACCACCATCTTCATCGAGGAGGTCATTCTCGACCGCACGCTTACGCCGGCAATCGAGATGTTCGGTTACCAGAACGGTGCGGATGATTGACCCGCACCTGTGGCTCCGGCCACCTCGCGCTCGGCGGATTTCATCGCCTGTTCGCGCTTCACTAGCGGCATCATCCCGCCGGTGGAGGTGCGGGCGCTGGCTCAGTGTGCGCTCGACCAAGTCTTTTGGCGTGGACCTCAATTCTCTTTGCCGTCGCCATCGCGCGGTTCCGGCTGTTGCTGCGGCGCTGCACGCGCTGCGACATCCACCGGCTGGCGAGACGCTCCGGCAGCCGAGGTTCATGTTGCCACGGGCGACTTCCTCCTGCACAAAGCCTCCGCCCGAGTTGGGAATACCGCCGCCAGGATTTTCTTGGCGGCCACGGCGCACTCGAAGACACCCTCAAACATTTCTATGAGACCGAGGACGCCGAGTTGGGTATTACGACGCTACCTCAGCCGAGACTGATCACGCGACGGTCGGCAACCCAAGCCAGTAGCAGGGTTGAACTTCAAGGAGCAGACGATGGATAGTTCTTTGGCTTCCACCAGCCGGTCCTCAGACAGCCGCTTGGCTGCGCGGCCTGTGGGGCGCACAACTGGCAGCGCATTTTCTGGCGCGGAGAATCAGCAGGATGACGTTGACAAGAGTAGTCTTTGCCGACGCCGGGTCCGCCGGTGATGACTAGCGCCCGGCTCGACAGGGCTAGCTTGAGCGCCTCGCGTTGGCTGGGCGCAAGCTCCTTGCCGGTCTTTTGCTGACCCAGGCGGCCGACTTGTCAAAATCCATTGCTGGGAACGCCGTCTGCGAACCGGAGAGTATCCTGATCCGGCCCGCGATAATTTCCTCGGCCCGCTTCACGGTGTGGCTGGAAAATCAGTTCCTGTCCGTTGATGGTTTCTTTGACCAGATCATTGCTGGCCAAGCGTGCCTCAGAGCTTCGGTGACGATCTTGTCTTCCACGCCAGAAGCCGCTTGCTCTCCTCGTCCTGAGCAGTTCCACGCGGCGAATGGCCGTCGCGCGTATCGGCGCGCAAGCTCGCAGCACGCAGGCCGGAAGCTCCACCGGGATGCCGATTTTCTGCGCAGATCTGGTCTGCGGTCTTGAAACCGATGCCGTGAATGTCCTTGGCCAGCCTGTGCGGATCACTGCGGACTTTCTCGATGGCGTCCTCGCCACTTTACGTTTGGCGTAGATGTGCATGCCGCTCGGCGTCGTGCTGGCGCCGTTAGAGAAATTCCAGAATCCAGCGCAAAGAGGCGAACTGGCGAGCGACGCTCCGGACGGAAACAGTTTCTTCAACTGGTGCTCCACCGGTCGAAATCCCACCGGAAAGTTTCGCCACGGTCAAAGCACTCTCACCGTGACGGTTGAAATTGCGGTGGTCGTCTCTCTCGCAAACTTGCTGACGTGCGACATCTTCCCAGACAGCAACCCGGACACCAGTGGCACGCGTGCGAAGAATCCTCACCTTAGCAGGAATGATTTCAATTGAGGCAGGTTCAGGCAGAGCGGTTCATGCCAAGCGTATCCGCTGCGATCCGTTCATGCGGGGATCGTCCCGCACGGTCCCCAGGCGCGTCAAAAGCAAAACGGGCCTTAGCTTTGGCCCAGGCCGATTGCGAATTCCGCGTAGCTCGAGAGCGAAATGTGCCGTGCTCCACCAGCATTTTTGGTCGGCGGCTTTTGAGTCGCTTTCAAAAATCGCACGTTTTTGTCCCAAGATTCTGGCCCAAAGCCGACTTCGGTATGGAAACGCGCCGGCCCCAGGGCTTCTTTGGCTGCCAGCACCCAAATCAAAGGATCCCCGAGCTTTGTCCGGTGTAGCGTAAAGTGCGGTTACATCGTGCACATCAGTTGCCGTATGAGGAAGGGGCGGATACTGGAATTCTTCACTTCCGAAAGAGTAAGAGCTCTTCTCCGAAAAGGCTGAAAGAGCATTCACTGGTAAAACTGACCAGTCAAAAAAATATCCTTCCGCTTTACCATCCCTGCTACCGATCCGCAGGGTGGCTCCAACGTAAGTCGGATTCCCGCAGGCGACTCTTGGTGAATCAGATTCTTGATATGACAGAGCGTCGGTCGGCATCTTGTTCAAGGCACCGGGTCTTTCGATGAGGATCATCGCGGCTGTTTTCTCCAAACCAGTCCAATTCCGGCGTCCACTTCATTGCTCGCTTGGTCCTCAGATAGTCAACGTGCCCGTGGGCTATGTGCGTGATTTCGTGGCCGATAAACCACATGATGGCCTGGTCTTGAATATAAGCCGCATAAGACCGGCGTATCCCGTTTTGAGGCGTCAAAAGCGCATTTTTGACCATCTCAATCTGCGTTTTTTTGTTGAATATTCTGGATAGCGGCGCCAAGTCAGCAACTTCCTGCGTCGATCTCCGATTTTTAGAAAGAGCTGTGGGTCCGAGAGGCATGCGTCCGATATAACCATTCGCAGCATAAAAATGGTCCCGGTGTATAGTCCAATAAAATAGCGGCCATTTTCGTTGAACGCCGTTAATCCTAGCGTTGCGTATGAAATCAAAAAGTGTATATTCGGAAGTTTGGAAAGAACGCGGCGAGCAAATTCATTTATAAGATCTTTCAGCGCGTTCGGCGAGTTCAGCGCATGCAGCTTTGACCGGTCCAGGAAACCATGAAAGCGGCCGCGCTCCTTCGTAACGCGATCAAAGATTTCAGCGTCGTTCATGTTTACATCCACTATCCCTATCGAATTCAGTCTCTCAGTACAACTTCTACGACAATCTTGCTTTTGAACTCACGGATTCATATAATCTCGCGCGGCTGAAGCAATTGCTCATCGGTCTGATTTCTTGCCTGCCAGAGCGCGGTTTCACATCGGACCTCGACTGCTCGATTTCTTGACTCGGTCCATCGAGGCAAGGCGCGAGGTGTTGGCCACATAGAGGTTGGCTGGCATATCCAGTTCGGGAGGGTCAGCAAAAACCGAACAATGGATTTTTTCACATTTTCACAATTTGTCGTTCAATTGAGTTCAGAATTGGAAAAAGGCTTAGGCATCTAATTGACACCCCATTTTCTCGCAGCATTACGCACCGCGTCGATGGGACATTTCTGCCCACTAAAGCAGTCCATCCTCGCTGATCCGTGACTCTCCAGTTGGCATTTCGTGTTCGACCAGCATCTTTGCCACGACGAGGAATCCTTCCGTGCCGACAAATGCAACGGTGTCATGCCCGGGCGAATTCTTCGCGTCCACGTTAGCCTTGGAGTCGAGCAGCACAAACGGTGTTCAAAAGTGATCATGCATAACCGCCAGATGAAGCAACGTATTCTTGTCGTAATCGGGAACATTGATCAGAGTCGGATTTGCTCAACAGCCGGGAAAGCGTCGCAGTATTCTGCCAAGGCCGCTTGATGAGCCGCTGGTGTATTTGGTTGCGTCGTAGGTGTCTGATCCCGTGAGCCAGCAGCCTGAGTCAAACCCATCAGAAACAGACCAAGAATTAAGGCGCTATACTTGGTTTTCATAACTTTCTTTACCGACCAAATACCTGCCCCTTGTGGTTGGAAATCTCGCCGCTGCCTGAACGGGCATTTGGTTTTGCATTTTGTCCAACGCAATTTTGAAACGACTTGGCACTCCGTTGTGGGCTGGCTTTCCGGGTGTATAGCCGGCCGGTTGGATTTGCTTGTGAGCTAGATAATCAATGAGGTTCTGTGGTGCTGGAGGAGTTGAGTTCGGATTGGCGACGTTGAGGACGTCCCAGACACTACCGACACCCCGCTGGTCCACATCCAGGCATGATCCTCCGCCAAATACCCGGCCGAAAATTTCAAAATGGAGGTGTGGTCAAGCTGGCCATGAAATACAGTTCCTCCACGACGAATGGCGAAATGATCAGTGCCGGAACACGTAAATTCCCAAGAGATTGAAATCTTCATATTCTCCATTGGGCTTTTGTAACAATACTGGCGGAGAAACGTGGTCAAAATCCACCATGCTCGTCATACGTCACGATGATCACTGTGCCTCCCAGATTTCTCGGCAAGGATGAAAAGCCTTGTAAACCTTCAGAAGAAATTCGGCCCGCTTTGACCGCAGTCGGTGCATGATCACCAGTGCTGGCGCCAATATGCGGGGCAATCCAGGTGTAGGTGGCTCCATGAACATGACCTTCGGCAATTCGTCAGGCAATGCCTCCATGAGATCGTTATCGCTGGGTAAAAACGCCTGAAGTATTTTCATTAAAAATGGAAAGCGCGTCCACTTCGGCATCATGGCAAAGAAGGGCAGCCTCGTGGCACACCCGCTATTGTGGGAATGTTCCTTTTTGCGTTGAGCCAATCGTAAACCAGGTCTTAATCCGGCAGCGGAAATGTATTGGAATCAATTCTGGAGGAGCCGCCCATTGCAATAACCGGTTGGCCTCGCGCAGCCCGCCGGCAGCGCGGAGAACCTGGTCGCAAACGGCAAAATTATCAGAAGAAATGCGGTTATCGGCGCTTCGTAGGAGGAAGTAGCCTCTTCATCACCGGAGGCCGGTCTCCGGGTTCACCGGGTACCGGTGGCATAGTTTGTGACAAAGCCATTCATCGGAAGGCGCCGTTAGTCGGCGTGCCCATTTGCAACTTTGATTGATCACGTTCATGCGGCGGATCGCCGGCCATGAGACTAAACGGGATCGCTATGCCACGGCAAATAGATGTGCCATTGTAAATGCTGGCGGCCCGGCATTCCATGCCGAATCATTCTTCAACCCATCCACATCTCGTTTCCCGAATTCACTAAACTCATATACCCGAGCAGGGGTGTTGAATGAGCGATTTCCATCATCGCAACCACAATTCTTTTTATTTGGTTGGCATCGGGTCGCATAAGATTTCTTTCGCAATTTATCAACCAACAAGCGCTGCTGGGATCAAATAGCGGCAATCCTTGCCGCAACGCACTGCAAACCGGCGATTCACGCGAGACCCTGATGCAGCGTCACTGCATCATCATAACTTTGACATTTTGCCCGTTAGCTGTGTCTTCGCGGAAGTATCGGTATTTCTAGCTTTAGCCGACAAGTTCCTTTACAGATGATCGACAGAGGAGTCGGGGAGTCACCATTTATATCAATTCACGCGGTCAAAAAGAAACAAGCAGTTTCTCCGCTGTGGCTTCGGTGATGTTGTGCCGGTCTCGTCCTCAAAAGTTCTGCCGAGCTTTCCAGGTCTATCTGCCGCAGATACCCACACGAAGTCCCATTTTCGAGCACAGCCACGCTCATCGCGCTCGTGACCGATGCAAAATCCGAGCCTCCAACCAGCAATACGTAACTGAACGAAGCAA
>ERZ1370068.2478-contig-1627_pt1 | contig 34168 bp, 52 predicted proteins | sample MGYA00561227_ERZ1370068 | MGnify/ENA primary metagenome ERZ1370068 (study PRJEB38410, sample SAMEA6850437) | metagenome | study: Metagenomic assessment of the ecological functions of the soil: analysis of the soil microbiota associated with the...
CGGAGGTCTCCTAAGAAATGACCCGGCGAGGCGGAAGCCTACGATCAGACCATGCGCTGAGCAAAGAAATTGGGGGCGACAATAGAACCGGGCTAAGTGCGTTCAATTGGGGCTTCCCGTGTTTCGATGCGCGCTTTCCTTATTGGTACATGCCGCCACCACTACCCCGGCGCAGCACCTGAACATGTCGCTTCGCTCATTGACGGGCGGTCAGCGTGGCGGCTGCGCCGGCGGGATGTGGCTCATCGCGTGTTCGGTGATGGCGGTGATCGTCAGCGACGGGTTGACCCCGGGTTCGCCGGCATCGCCGCACCGTCGCAGACCAGCAGGTTGCGGTAACCGAAGACCCGGTTGTAGCCGGTCTACCACGCCGCTACCGGCGTCTTTGCCGATGACCGCGCCGCCCAGGAGTGTGCGCCGTCGACGGAATGTTCGCCGTGGCTTCGAGCACCATGCTCTGGGCGATACCGCCGGTGTGTGCAGCCAGCCATTCGGCGGCCTCGTTGGCCGACCGGGATGAAGGTCGGGTTGGGCTTCTCCGGATTCTGTTCGGTGCGCAGGCCGATGCCACCGAACCAGCCGCGCTTGGCAGCGGAAGGCGATGGCGTTGTCCAACGTCTGCATGACCAGGAAGATCACGGTGCGCCGCCCCCAGCCGAAGGGCCACAGGACCTTCGCGAAGCGCAGCGGGTGGCGCACGATGCTGCCAAGCAGGCGCAGCGGCCGGGTCAGTCGCGTGCCGTTGCCGGTGATCATCGTGAACTGGGTCGACATGAAGTCGCCCTTCGCGCCGTAGGTGACGAATTCGATGTGCGTGTCGGCGCCGCGGATGGATGCTGGCGCTGATCGCCACGTCGTTCGCCGGATTCAGCTTGTCGTCGGGCAGGGTCACGGCGAGGATCGACTCGCTGTTGGTGCGCACCAGCTCGCCGAGTCGGTCGCTGATGCCGGGCAGCGAGCCGCCGTGCTTGCACGTCGGCGCAGCAGGCGGTTGGTGCCCAGCGCGCCAGCGGACGACGACCACGCCGCGCGTGGTGAAGCTGCGCCGCTGCTTGTTGAACCAGGCGCCGGGCGCTCGGTCGTGACGCGATAGCCGTCGCTGCCGTCGGCGGCGCCGAGCGGCCGGATGTCGACCACCTCGTGCTCGGGCAGCACCTGCGCACCGGCCTTCTCGGCGAACCACAGGTAGTTCTTCACCAGCGTGTTCTTCGCGCCAACACGGCAACCCACCATGCAGGCGCCGCAGCGTGTGCAGCCGGTACGGGCGGGCCCGCTGCCGCCGAAATAAGGGTCGGCCACCTGCTGTCCCGGCGCGCCGAAATAGATGCCCACCGGCGTGCGCCTAAAGGTGTCTTCGACACCGAAGTGTCCGGCCACCTGCTTCAGCAGCGTCTGGCCGTCGCTGTCGAAGCGGCACGGTGTTGACGCCAAGCATGCGTTCGGCGGTGTCGTAGTGGGGCTTCAGCGCGGCGGCCCAGTCCTCCAGCCCGGCCCATTGCGGGTTGACGAAGAACTCCGGCGCGCCGCGGTACAGCGTGCAGGCATACACCACGCTGCCGCCACCGACGGCCGAGCCGCTGGCGATGAACACGTCCTTGAACGGCGTCAGCCGCAGGATGCCGCGCAGGCCAAGGGCCGGCGCCCACATGAAGCGGCGCAGGTCCCAGGTGCTGGCGGCGTAGTCCTCGTCGCGGTAGCGCCGGCCGCATTCGAGCACCGCGACCCGATAGCCCTTTTCGCTCAAGCGCAGCGCCTGAGACGCTGCCACCGAAGCCGGAGCCGTCTGGGGAAACGACGCGGACGCAAACGGTATTCGCGAATCTTTGCAGACGCTTCAGCCCATCGGCTCGTCAGAATTCACGCAGCTCGAAGCGATCTTCAAGAACTGGAATTCTTGGACAATCGATCTTCCGGGAACATACTATCTGGAAGTTATCGAGAAACTATATAGGCGCAACGAACTCGCCGGCGGAAGCTTCGTCGCCTTGGGGCAAAAGATCGACCTCTCGCGCCTGCGACTTCCAATGTATCTTCTTGCTGGGAGCGCCGACGAAGTGGTTGCTCCGGAACAATTGCTTGCAGTGGAGCGGCTGGTAGGAACGCAGCCGGAGTATCTCCGCCACGAGGTCGCGCCCATGTAATCATCTAGGTCTGTTTATGGGAAAGCGGACGCTTGAAGAGTATTGGCCGAGGATTGCGCGGTGGATGAAAGAGGTTGATTGAATGAGTCTGGCCACTTCCGCTAATGGCACGAACTTGAAATGCCGTCCCGTCCAACACATGTCCGCTGATCATGAGGGCTAAACGGACTCGGCACGAACGTTCAGTTCATGACCCGTCTGAGAAATAGCCGCTACTTTGTGCTCTACGCTGGCCATCTCACCCGCACGTAAGAGCCCGGCGCGTCTTCGATAATCGTGAGCTTGCCACCGCCAGGTTCACGCGCAGGAACGCGGCCCGAGTCGAGTTGCGTTACCCATTCGTCCCAGACCGGCCACCACGACCCTAGATGAGGCGTAGCGCCAGCGAACCATTCGTCAGGGCTCGGCGGTAAATTGTCGTTCGTCCAGTGGCCATATTTGCTGCCCGGTGGGCTGATCACGCCAGCCATATGGCCCGCATCGGTTAGAACGAATTTGATCGGCCCGGAGTACAAGCGTGTCGCGGCATAGGTCGATTTCCACGGCGCAATGTGGTCTTCGCGCGTAGCCAGAATGAAGGTCGGAGTCCTGATTTTCGACAGATCGATCGGCGCATCCGCCAACGTGATGCCGCCGGGTTTTGCCAGGAGATTTTGCTGATACATCTTACGCAAATAAAACGAATGCATCGCCGCTGGCATGCGCGTCGAGATCGGAATTCCAGAACAAAAGATCAAGTACCACCTTGCGACCGGGCGCGATTGATAAATGACCCCACGTCGATCCCGCAGTCAGGTCAACCTTTTGCGGCGCAGCCAGGATTGTGCGTTGCGAGATTCCTTCTTGCGCTGTCGCCGTAACTCCGCCTGAGCGCAAATTGAGGGCGAGTGGAGCGACTGTCTCCGCAATGCTGGCGCGAAGTGGGGCGACAACGGCCGCCGCGGCCCCGCCCGTGAACTGCTGGCACCCGTCTACGAGGCGTTCACCGAGGGTTTCGACACGCCCGACCTTAGGGACGCTAAAGCTCTGCTCGACGCGCTGGCCTGATCATGCCCGCTCTGGGGCACACAAGGCTAAGCGGAGTGCGCCGGGAGACCGGCAAGGAGTAGATGGTGCAAGTCCATCACGATGAAGGAGTAGCGAACCGCATCGACCCCGAGTCATGCGCAGATGCCCGCGAGGGCATCGGCGAAGCGTTGACAGGGGAGCGCATAGGCCAGCCATTGAGCCGCGAAAGTACCCTCATCCTGGGTGCCGACGTCGTTCCGCTGACGGAAGGCAACACGGATGGGCGCGATAACGCGAGCGCCCAGACGGCCCGGCGTGGTCGTAGACACTGGCATGTGCGGACGCTCTTTGCTCGGGAACCGGGAGATCTCATGGTCGGCCAGCGCCAGCATGCGTGCGGCACTGGTCCGTGTCGGGAAGGCGAGGAGCCGTAGCCGATGATGTACGATCATGAGAAGTCTGACCCCGCCATAGTAGCTGTGAAGCCGACGAACAAGGCCGGGCAACCGGCTGCGGAGTTGGTGGAGCCAAGGGCGGGGGCCGAGGGGAATGTGCGTCAGCAAAGCACGGGCCGGGCACAGTACCGGGTGACCGTGTCACAGGCGCTGGAGCGCATACGGAATTTCGTGAGAATATCACGACGCGCCGTTACATACCCGAGGTGGGAGCCGTGTGCCCGAATTGGGCTCGCACGGATCTGTGCGGGTTGCGCCTTGCAAGCGCGTTGAAGTCAGTCGCCTGAGATGGCGGCCGCGGCAAAGCCTAGCGAGCAGCCGCGAACCGAGTCTTGCGTGGCGTCCGGTAACGGCCGCTGCGAAGCGTAGACAGGGAGGTTGTAGGCCGGAACGACCAGTGAACGGGAAGATAGCCCCGAAATCGAACGTGATCGGAGTAGCCGACCCTATCGCTCAAAGGGGAAGGCGGAATCGCTGGCCGCGCCATACGCGAGCGGCCTGAGGTGCTCCCGGGGTTCGTACCGCCAGCATGCAACCAAAGGAAGTCAACGGGAACAAGGGAGATCCATCCGGTTCAAGCGCAAGCTTGTAGGACCTGCCAAGCCGATGAGGTGAGAAGGGTCTGATGATCGGGTGGAAGTCAGACTGACTGATAGTACTCCGAGGTCGGGAGAGCCGGCCACATGGGGAAGCGGTCAGCGGTAGTTGAATTGTTCTTGGGCGACATGGGCTCCATTCAACGGGAGACACGGCCTTCTATTCAAAGAGAAGATCAGCTGACCATGGAAACGAAACTTGAACAGATAGCAGCGAAATGCTGTGAACCAACTGCCGAAGAGCGTTGGTGCGGGAAATCCGCACGCCACGTTCTGTGGGAGCCGGGGGCGGGCGACCGCCTCCGGCGACCCGGTGGGCGCGAGGTAACTCGCGTCCCTACCGCGAGCCTGTCATTTATCCTTCGGTCAAGCTTCCGAGTTGTCGGTCCCACTCGACGGGGAATGGCTGGAGCAGATTGTCCTCGAGGGTGGCCGCCTTCGCCCAACCAGAAGATCGTTGCTCAAAGTGTGCCTGCCGAAGTCTCATAACTCTGTGTCGCAGCAGCAGCCTTCGGGCTGGAAAATGACAAACCGAGACGCCTCCGCCCCCGGGCGACTTGTCACGGGACGACTAGATTGGAGACGTGCATCCGCGACAAGATCTGCGTATGCACGCTGCCCTAGGCAAAGCTCCCAGCATCTGGGCGAGCCTATCGAGGGAACACTCGCCATCAGCCCTTAGCTGGTCGCGAATCAACGACGGGTTTAACGTGGGCCGTTCTAGCAAAGCGCGCGGCGCCAGTAGGGCAACAAAGCGAAAGAATCCTTCACCGCGGCCTGCGATCTCTTCTTCATCCCCCTTGGGCATGATGGCTCTCCACCTGCTGGCGGAATGGAGGAAGGCTGGCCGCAACGGTATTGTCTTTCTGTCTGAGAACGAAAATAGAGCCGAGCGGCTGGGTGCCGTCATTCATGCCCTCGATCCGTCGTGCGATGTGCTTGTTTTCCCGAGACTAAATACTCTACCGTTCGACCAGTTGGAGCCATCACACGAAATCGCGGGCAGACGAAGTTCGGTCTTGAGGCGCCTCGCTAAGCCAAAGAAGCCGATACTGCTCGTGTCCACGGCAGAGGCCGTGATGGAGCGCTTGCCCATGCCGGCGAGCTGGTCTCGCGCAAGCTTTGGTCTGAAGATGGGCTCTGCGTTTTCCGAACGGGATCTTCGTGCGCGGCTCGAAGCCCTCGGATACGACCTCGATGACGAGCCGGATTATCCAGGTGGCGTGCTGTTTCACGGAAACACGTTCGAGATCTTTCCGGCAGGTGCACTCGGTCCTTTCAGAATAGAACATTCCGGGCAGGTGATACGCCGGATTGCCGCGTTCGACCCGATAGGACAAGAGGTTCTTTCCGAAGTGAAGGAGCTCCTTATTGATCCCATGTCGGAGCGACTTGCGTTCGGGGGAAACGTGGAAAACGGTCGAATTTGTTCGACTATTGTGAGCGAGCCAAGTGGATCGCGGATGCCGGGGTACCCGCGCACGCCAACAACTGGCTGAGCACGATCGAGGAGGCGGCCGGTCGCACAGAAACAGAGCGCGAATACCTTGGGAGACGAGACTGGAAACGCCGGACCAAGCGTATGAAGGTGTTGTTCCACAAGGCTGCGTTCCGTCCTACGCCGGACTTTTCGAAGGTCGCATCGCCGAGGAAGGCAGCTGCGTGCATTCGTCGATGAGACGCGAGGCGTCGCCGGCTCGCGCCTGGTATTCGTTGCGGCGCAGGAGGAGGACCTGCGCGCTATGGAACGGTTGAGCGGGGTTAAGGCGGAGCGCTTTCCTGACTGGAGCGAGGCAACGGCCGAACGCAACCGAGAAGCGTCGCTTCTGGTCGACTTCGATGCGGGTTTTGTCGTGCCTGGCCGGAAGCCTCTTGTCGTCGTGACTGCTTCCGACGTGCTCGGCAGCAGAGCTCATCATCCGCAGCCGATGGCCAGAGCTTGGAATGCGGCTTTCGACCACACAGATGTGCCGGAGTTAGGCTCCGTGGTCGTTCATCTGCAGCGGGGACTGGCCTTGCTCGACGGATTGCAATCGGTGGCAACCGGCGACGTGTCGTCGCGCGAAATGATCCGGCTCGTATTTGCGGGAGAAGATGCCGTTCTGGTTCCACCCGCTGACCTCGCCCTGATCTGGCCGTACGCATCGGAGCCTGGCGAGCTGACCCTGGACAAAGCGGATGGAAGTACTTGGTGGGTTCGACGTACGGAGGCCGAGCAAGAAATTCAAATCGCCGGCAAGCAGCTCTCCAAGCACATCAGCCAGCGACGCCGCCGGCGGGCGCCGAAACTTGCACCTCCAGGCCCCGTCTATGAGAGGTTCGTCGCGCGTTTTCCGTATTTCACGACGGTCGACCAAGCGAAGGCCGTTCGGGACGTCCTGGATGATCTTGCGTCCGGCCACCCCATGGACAGGGTCATTTGCGGCGACGTCGGGTTCGGCAAGACCGAGGTAGCATTGCGAGCGGCGGCCGCCGTCGTGCTGTCAGGGAAACAGGTGGCGATTGCCGTGCCGACGACCGTCTTGGCAAGACAGCATGTCGCGACTTTCCGCAAACGTTTTGCCCCGTTCAATATCGAGGTGGGAAGCTTGTCGCGAGCCGCTTCGGCCGCGGAGACAAGGGAGGCGAAGGAGGGGCTAAAGAGCGGAAAATTGAAAGTCGTGGTCGGAACGCAGGCTCTCGCCTCCAAGGATGTGAAGTTCGCCGACCTCGGTTTGGTAATCATCGACGAGGAGCAGCATTTTGGGGCGGCTGAGAAGGCGAAGCTTTCAGAACTAGCCAAGGGTATCCATGCCCTTTGGATGAGCGCCACGCCGATTCCTCGGACGCTCGCGGCAGGTCTCGCGGGCTTCAGGGATCTCAGCGTCATTGCCTCGCCGCCCGTTCATCGACTTCCGGTGGTCACGAAGGTCGCTCCGCTTTCGGATGCTGCTATTGCATCGGCGTTGTTGCGCGAGCAAAGGCGTCATGGGCAAAGCTTCTTGATCTGTCCGCGTATTCAGGACCTCGACCCGATGTTGGCGCGAGTGCAATCGGTGGCCCCGGATCTCCGCATCGTCTGTCTCCATGGCAAGTTGCCCGTCGACGAAATAGACGACCGAATGATGAGCTTCGTCGAAGGCGCGACGGACGTTCTGCTGGCGACCAACATCGTGGAGAGTGGTCTCGATATCCCGCGTGCAAACACGATCGTGGTCTGTTGGCCCGAAAGGTTCGGCCTTGCGCAACTCCATCAGCTCAGAGGAAGGGTCGGGCGCGGTGGGATACGTGCGTTTGCGTACTTGTTGACCGATTCAGGGGCGGAGCGATCCGAGAAGCGGCTCGCCGTTCTGGAGGAGTTCAACAGACCTGGCGCGGGTTTTGCCATCAGTGCACGGGACTTGGACCTGAGAGGAGCGGGGGACCTGCTTTCGGAGCGTCAGTCCGGCCATGTACAGGTGTTCGGACCGGTGCTCTACAGCCACCTTCTGAAATTGGCCTCGGAGAAAGCGGACGACAGAACAGCCGACCTGTGGGTGCCTGACCTGAATCTGCCCGGCGCGGACATGTTGCCGGCAAGCTACGTGCAATCGGAGGCGGTCCGGCTGGAAATCTACGCCCGCGCCGCCAGGTGCCGAAGCGAAGATGAACTGAACGACCTGGAGGACGAGACCTCCCGTCGCTTCGGCAAATTGCCGCCGGCGGCCCGCGATTTCTTTGCCGCAGCAAGGCTCAGAATTGATTGCAGGCGAAGAGGAATTGTAAGACTCGATGTTGGACCGGAGGCGGTAGCCGCAACCCTCCTACCAGGAAGACTGCGGAAATCAAAAGGGCGATCGCTGCAACGCGACGGCGATCGGCTCGTCTATGTCAGCAAGGGTCGCGAGGGACCACTCAGAAAGGTCGAAGAGTTCCTCGACCTTCTGGATGAGTGATTGCGTGGACTAATCACATCGATCGCTCGCGAGAACGACAAGGACTGAGCGATGGGGTCGCGCGATCGTCCAGCACGTGAGGTGGATGTGATCGCACTGCACAGTGACGCTCCTCGCCAGCGTAGGTAGTCCTGATCGCGGGTCTCGACAAGACGCCACCCGCATGTTTTCAAACTGACTGGAGAGTAGTCCACCTGTTCTGTTAAAGATAGGCGAACGCTCGATTGATAGAGATGGAAATGGGCATCGCTCAGACCCAGCATCAGGGTAGCGCCCGCTGCCGTCGATCACCGCGGAGACGCGCTCAGGAAACAGTCGATTAGCGAGGGAACGCCATGGCAATAGAGCTTACAGTGAATGGAGTTCGGCATTCAGTCGACGTAGCGCCTGAAACTCCGCTGCTCTGGGTGATCCGCGATCAGCTTGGGCTCGACAGGTACCAAATTCAGCTGCGGCATTGCCCAATGCGGCGCCTGCACTCTGCACATCGACGGTCAACCGGTTCGCTCCTGCAGCGTTCCGGTCTCGGCCGCGGTCGGTAAGGCGGTGACCACCATCGAAGGCTTGTCGCCGGATGGGACGCATCCCGTGCAGCTCGCCTGGATCGATCTCGACGTACCGCAATGTGGCTACTGCCAATCGGGCATGATCATGAGCGTTGTGGCGCTGCTTAACAAACGCCCAAATCCGACTGATGCGGAGATCGACGCCGAGATCACCAATGCGTGCCGCTGCAGCACTTACCACCGCGTCCGCAAGGCGATCCGACTGGCCGCCTCCAGGATGTCGGCGGGAGGGAGGATCTCTGATGATCAACAACGATCTCACGCAAGCCGGGCCTGTCTCGCCGTGATCTTCTGTCCACCGCCGCTGCTGCAACTGGCGCGCTCGTTGTCGGCTTCTGGATGCCGCAGCGCGCTCCGGCGCAAATCATAAATCCAGCAGGTGCCGCATGGGCCACCGAACCCGCCGTCGACGAGATCAACGCCTGGGTTGTCGTCGCGCCCGACGATACCGTGACGATCCGCATCGCCCAGACCGAACTCGGCCAGGGTGTGTGGACCTCCAATGCCATGATGGTGTGCGAGGAGCTGCAATGCGACTGGAGCAAGGTCCGGCCGCAATATGCTTCCGTCAATCGCGACGGCCAGGAAATGGCGCCGGAATGGACGCTCGACGTTATGGGCAAGGGCGCCACTGACCCTTTGGCGGCGGCGAGCCCGAGTTCGGCGGCCGCGAGCCGGACCGGCACCAGCGGGTATCCCGAACAGCCTTTACCGGCGCATGCGGACCAACGCCGCCGCGTCCGTGAAGGACGGCCGCTATTATCTTCAGCTTGCCGGCGCGGAAGCGCGCGAGCGACTGCTGTTGGCGGCCGCCAAGTCCTGGGGCGTGCCGGTCGAAGAGGTGAGTTCGGCCAACAGCGTTATCACCCACCGCCCGACGGGGCGCACCACCACGTATGGCCAGGTTGCCTCACTTGCTGCTCAGACGCCCCATCCAAATCCCGAGCGGATCCGCATCAAGCCTCCCTCGGAATGGACACTGATGGGCACCGAGCAGAAGAATCTCGATGTCCCCTTGAAAGTCACCGGCAAAACCGTCTACGGCATCGACGTCAAGCTGCCCGGCATGAAATGGGCGGCCGTCAAGTCCTGCCCGGTCTATGGCGGCAAAGTGAAGAGTTACGATTTCGAGCGGATCCGCAACCAGCCCGGCGTCATCTCAGCGATCGAGTTCCCAATCCCCGATCCGGCCTTGATCCGGGACCGCATTTTCAGTGGCGGCGTCGCCGTCATCGCCGACAGCTGGTACCAGGCCAAGACGGCACTCGATAAGATGCCGATCGAATGGGATGTGCCGCCCGCAGCACGCTGCACTCAATACTGCCAACATGCGGGCAGCGCTGATTGCGGCCATGGACAAGCCCGGCAAAGTCCGTGTCAATCTCGGAGACTGCGACAGCGCCTTCTCAGGCGGCGCCAAAATCGTCGAAGCGACTTACTCGACGCCCTACCTCCCGCGTGCCCGGATGGAGCCCGGAAACGCGACAGTGCTTGTCACCGACGACCGGGTTGACATCTGGATCGGTGACCAGAGCCCGCAGGAGACGCGCTACTCGGCCTCCCAGATCACCGGCATTCCGGAAAAGAACGTCTATCTCCACATGTGCCATCTCGGCGGCGGCTTCGGCCGCAATGGCAACGGCCCGCAAGCCGAACAGGCGATCTACATCGCCAACCAGAACCGCGGCACTCCCATCCACCTGCTGTGGACGCGCGAGGAAGACTTCATCAGCACCACGTATCGGGCCATGGGCGTCGCTCGCTTGCGCGCCGCTCTGGATGCCGATGGCTGGCCGATCGCGCTTGAAGTCAGGACAGCCATGGACGAGAAAGCCCCTGGTGCCATCGCCTCCTTCGACAGACGCCTCGCGTTACTACGCGCCCAATTACCGCTTCTCGACCCACACCGCGGCCTTCCACATTCCCGTGGGCACGCGGCGCGGCGTAGGCGCAGCCGGCCCACGATTTTTATCGCGAGAGCTTCATGGATGAGCTTGCCCACGCGGCCGGCAAGGACCCGTACCTCTATCGCCGCGAGCTGATCTCGCGCACCAACCTTCCCTACAAGGCCGACATGATCAAGGCGCTGGACACCGCCGCGGAGATGTCGGGCTGGGGCACGCCGCTGCCGCAAGGCATGGCGCGGGCCATCGCCCTCGAGGAGCGCGGGGCTGAGGCTGGCGGCCACGCCACCATCAGTGCCCAAGTCCATACCGTCTCGATCAGCAAGCAAGGCGAAGTGCGTCTGGAGCGCGTCGACGTTGCGCATGAAGAAGGGTTCGGTTTGGTCAATCCGCTATCGGTCAGGAAACAGATCGAAGGCCAGATTACCTGGTTCTACAACGACGCGATGCATCAACAGTGCAACGTCACAGAAGGCCGCATTGCGGAGAACAACTTTGACACATTCTTGCTGTCGCGCATCAAGGAGGACCCGCCGGAAATCAACATCACCTTCTTCAAGACCGGGCATTGGCTGCATGGCATGGGTCACGACCGCGGCACCTCGGTTCAATCCGGCATTGCCGATGCCATCTTCCAGATCACCGGAAAGCGTTATCGGGACCTGCCCTTCCGCAACCACGACCTGACCTGAGTTGAGACCCTTTCGGGGATTTCCGAGGCGATTTCGACGACCCGCGCCCGTCGAGTTTGCCGGCGATCCAGAATGGCCCCGGTGCTTCCTTTCGGCCGTCGACCTGCCAGCGGTGGTAGAGGACGTGGACGCCGGGGGTAGGAGGTGACGTGAGCACCGGCCGCGGTGACCTCCACGCACGCGATCCTGTCGTCTCTTCGAGCCCAGCCGCCGTCGCCATGGACCTGTTCGTTGCCCCGACCATTGGCTTCGACCTGCTCTATGTCCTCGTCATCGTTCGACTGGAGCGCCGAAACCTTGTCTGGATCAACGTCACACCACATCCGACCGCGGAATGGATCGCACGTCAGGTCACAGAGGCATTCCCTTGGGCTGAGGCCCGACGCCACCTCATCGACGATGATCAGCTTCAGTGATGATGGCCGGCGTCTAGATTTCAACTGCTCGGCAAACGCCCCAGGTGTCCTGCCAGAAACCTCTATGTACCTGGCAAGTAGGTGGAGCATTCAGATCATTCGGCGTTCTCGTGTGCACGTAACGAGCGGTCGATCCGCGAGCGCTCGGATGGGAGGCGGTCGGATAGCGTCGGTCGTATTGGGAATTTCGCACTCCATTCCTGACGAATTTCGCGAGCTCGCCGAAAGGAGCTGTGACAATCATCGGGCGTGCTGGCGAATGCTTACCCACCGCTTGCAACGCGACCGAACATCGCGATGATGTTGCAGCGAGATCACAGCCGCCAGCGAGCAACCGAATGATGAATGCATCCCTGGGCGTATTCACGTTGTCAATCCGAATTCGAATGAAGCCGTCACCCGAGGTCTCGATGCGGCACTGGACCCGTTGCGATTTACGAACGGTCCGGAGATCGTGTGTTCCACCCTTGCGGAAGGCCCATTTGGAATTGAGACCCAAGCCGACGTCGAAAGCGTCGTGATGCCGCTGCGCCGGATGGTGGAGGCAGACAATTCCTCCGACGCCTTTGTGATTGCCTGCTACAGCGATCCAGGGCTCCATGTCTGTCGTGAGTGCACCACGCGGCCGGTCTTCGGCATCGCTGAATGCGGCGTCCTGACCGCGCTCGCCCACGCCGGACGCTTCGGCGTCATTGCCATCAGCCAGCGCTCGATCGCCAGGCACCGGCGCTATCTGCTCCAAATGGGGCTCACCGACCGCCTTGCCGGTGAGCGCCCGCTAGAAATGTCGGTCGCCGAGACGGCGCGCGGCGAAAAACGCTCGAGCGCATAATCGATATAGGGCGCCAATTGAAGGAGGAAGACGGCGCCGAAGCGCTGGTGATGGGTTGTGCCGGCATGGCGCGCCATCGCAGCCCACTGGAAAAGGCACTCGGCATCCCGGTGATCGATCCGACCCAGGCCGCGGTTACCATGGCGCTCGGAGCGGTACAGTTCAGCCGCTCTTGATTCCGCTCGACGCGAGCCACTCGGCATAAGTTTGCCGCACCAGCGTGAAGGGCTTGCCGAGCGGGGCATAGAGATTAGCGAACAAGCGCGCCACCGGCCGGTAGACATCCAGGTTCACGTACATGCGTGCAGGATCGACAATGCCGGCCCGCGCGTGCAGGTAAACGACCTCGCCCACGCATAGGCGCCGCTCAGGGGCTGACCTGCAGCGTCTGATAGTGGCGACACTCCAGGGAAGCCGCCGCCTCCGCGATCCGCGGCACCGGGATCGAAACGCCGGGCAGCGCCGTCAGACCGGCGGCATCGATCTCGCTCGTGCCGGGGTGGGAAGTCGACCGCGCAGACATTCATGCGCTCGGCCAATGCCTCATCCACCAGATTGACAGTGAACGAGCCGATGTCCCGGATATGCGCGGATGTATCCTTCAGCGAACCGTCGGGTCGGGACTGCAACCCAAGAACGATAAGTGGCGGGGCCTCCGCGAACACATTGAAGAACGAGAATGGCGCCGCATTGACGATACCGCCCGGACCGAGCGTTGTGACTAGCGCGATAGGCCGGGGCACCACCAGCGCGCACAGGAGCTTGTACCGGTCCTGCGCCGGTAGCGTTGTAAAATCCGCCTGGAACGGCGCAACCATGGAGTCACGTCTCGGGCGGCAGGGTGACGCCGGTCTGGCTGGTGATCCGCCCATAGTGCTCGACCCGGCGGTGGCGCTTGAAGTCGAAGATCGTCTCCTTGCCGAAAATGGTGGCGTCGAGATCGCAATCGGCCACGATCAGCTCGTCATCCTCGGTCTTGGCCTCGGCAACGATTTCGCCATCCGGATTGACGATGGTGCTGCCGGCGATCATCGGGTAGCCATCCTCAGCGCCGCCTTTCGCCACCGCAACGACCCAGGTCGAGTTCTGGTAGGCGCCGGCCTGCAATGTCAGGCGGTGATGGAACATGCGCTTTTCGGGTCCCTCGCCTGCTTTCTGGGAATTGACCGACGGCGTGTTGTAGCCGAGCACGATCAGCTCCACGCCCTGCAGACCCATCACGCGGTAGGTCTCCGGCCAGCGCCGGTCGTTGCAGATGCACATGCCGACGATGCCGCCCATGGTGCGCCACACCGGGAAGCCGAGATCGCCCGGCTCGAAATAGCGCTTCTCGAGGTGCTGGAAGGCGCGCTGAGGATCGAATTCGGCATGGCCGGGCAGATGCACCTTGCGGTACTTGCCGACGATCTTTCCGTCTCGATCGACCAGGATCGAGGTGTTGAAGTGATGGCCGTCCGGCGGTGAGCTCGGCATAGCCGAACGACAGACCGATACGGTATTTGGCTGCCTCCTCGAACAGCAGACGTGTGACGGCATTCGGCATCTCACGCTCGAACCAGGCGTCGACCTCGGCCTGCTCGGTCATGTACCAGCGTGGAAAGAAGGTGGTGAGCGCAAGCTCCGGATAGACCACGAGATCGCACTTCTGCGTCCTGGCCTGATCGAACAGATCGAGCATGCGCCGGACCACCGCCTGCCGGCTGTCCGCCTTGTGGATCGGGCCCATCTGGGCGCCGCCAATCCGAAGCACGCGCATCAAAATCCTCCCGCTTCTCACGTCGCGATCCGCCGTTCTAGCCGGCTGATCAGGCGCACGACCGGCCACAGCATAGCAAGGTAGATCGCCGCGGCCAGCACGATCGGCGACGAGTTGAAGGTCACCGAACGCGCCATGTCGGCTGAATAGAGCAATTCTGGCAGCGCTACCACGCTCGCAATCGAGGTGAGCTTCACGACCTCAACGGTATTGGAAACGAGATCTGGCAGCACGTTGCGCACCGCCTGCGGCAGTACGACGTAGATCAGCGTCTGGTAGCCGCGAAGGCCGGTCGACCGCGCCGCATCCCATTGGCCAAGACCGACGCTCTCGATGCCGGCCCGGTAGATTTCGCCGTAGTAGCTCGACGTGTTGAGGAAGAACGCAATGGCGACCGCTGTCATGCGGCGAGGGCCGGAAGCCCGCGAACGGCAGCCCGGCATAGATGAAAATCAGCAGCACCAGCGGCGGAATGGCGCGAAAGAAGTCAATCCCAGCGATCGCCGTCCAGCGAACGGTACGCGAAACGCGAAAGCGAACTGAGCGCGAAGGCAAGACCGCCGGCCAAGCCCAAGCGGAATGACAATAAGACAAATGATGATCGTCTGTTTGAGGCCCGCCAGGATGAGCGGCGAACGCCTGCTCCATGATGGCAAGGTTGAAGAATTGCTGCCTAATTGCTTCCATCAGACCCTCCGCCAAGCGAACCGGGTCTCGAGAAAGCGGCCGAGCACGACCACCGGAATGAACAGGATTACGTAGGCGATCGCGCCCATCATCAGCGGCGTGGCATTGCCGGAAAACGACTGTGCGGTGGTGGCCTGATTGAGGATCTCGCCGACCCCGATCACGGTGCCGAGCGCCGTGTTCTTGGTAATGGCGATGGTACGGTTGGTAAGCGGCGGAACGGTAAGGCGGATAGCCTGCGGCAGCACGATATAGGCGAGGGTGCCGAGAAAGCTCAGGCCGGTGGAACGGGCGGCCTCCCACTGACCCTTTGGGATCGAGAGGATGCCAGCCCAGAAGATTTCCTCGGCAAAGGCGGCCAGCACCAGAGCAAGCACGAGCCACAGCACCGCAAAGGACGGCAAGTTGATCCCGATATTCGGCAACGCCGAAGTAAACCAGAAGAATGAGAACAAGCGGCGGTAACGCGCGGAACACGTCGACAAAGACCACGATCAGCGCGTTGACTGCGAGCACCCGGAAAGCGCGTACGATCGCGAGCGCAAGCCCGAACAGAATGCCGGCTACCACGACCGCGGCCGCGATTTCGATCGTTACCACCACGCCCTTCATGATGGCAGGCAGGTAGCGCTCGATCACCATCCAATTGAAGAAGGTGTCGAGAAAACGCGACCAACCCTCCATGGCGGTCTCAGCGCGTAAGCTCAGCGATGAAGGCGCGAGTGCGCGCTTCGCTGGGTGCCGAAAACATCTGCTGCGGCGGGCCCTCCTCAACGATGACCCCGTGATCCATGAAGATCACGCGGTCGGCGGCGTCGCGCGCAAAACGCATCTCGTGACTCACCACCAGCATGGTCATGCCGCCGCGCTTGAGCTCGCGCATAACGTTGAGCACGCTGCCGACGAGCTCCGGATCGAGCGCGGAGGTGGGCTCATCGAACAGCATCACCTTGGGCTCGAGCGCGAGCGCGCGCGCGATCGCGACCCGCTGCTGCTGGCCGCCCGAAAGCTCGCCAGGATAGGAGCGCGCCTTGTCGGCAAGGCCCGACCCGATCGAGCGCCGCCATCCCGATGCGCTCTGCGTCAGCGCGCGGCTTGCCCAGCACCTTGCGCGAGCGCGAGCGTGACGTTCCGCAGCGCCGTCATGTGCGGATAGAGGTTGAACGACTGGAACACCATGCCGATCCGTCGCCGCATGGCGTTGATGTCGGTCGAGCGCGCCGTGATATCGACACCGTCGACGTAAATTGAACCAGCGGACGGCTCCTCCAGGCGGTTGCAGCACCGCAGCAGCGTGCTCTTGCCCGATCCGGACGGTCCGATGACAAAGACCAGTTCCTGCGGCAAGACCGCGAGATCAATCCCGCGCAGCACCTCTGCGTCGTGGAATCTCTTGCGCAGGCCGCGGATGTCCAGGATCGGCGGGCTGCCGGTCGTCATCAACAACTGGCGCGTCCGCGGCAACGCATCACGCCCACCCCGTTCAACTGCACGATGGGGTGTGCGCGGTCGGATCATAGCCCGGCATGTCCGGAACACCGTAGCCCGGGAATACTGTCACCGCAGCCGAACCTGCGGCAGGCGCGACGCCGAACCATTTCTCGTGCATCTTCGCGATCGTGCCATCCAGTTTCATGCATTCGACTGCGATCGTCGAGCATCTTGCGTAGCTCTCCGGAATCCTTGCGCAATGGCGCGGCCCAGACCAGACCGGTCGAATGCAAATAGGACAGTTCGAGCTGCGGGTTGTTCTTGACCGCCCATGCGATGACGGTATTGCCGGCAACATTGGCATCGGCACGCCCGACCAGCACCGCCTGAACCGCATCGGTCTGCGTACCGAAGGACTCGACTTTCCAGCCGATTTTTCCCTCAAGGTCACGCGCCCAGGAGTCGTAGGCCGATCCCTTGTTTACCGAAACGGTCTTACCCTTGAGGTCTTCAAGCTTCTCGACTTTCGGCGATCCTTTCTTGATCAGGAACTGAAAGTCAGTGTTGAGATAGCCCTCGGTGAACAGCATGCTTTCGGCGCGCTCCTTGGTCACGGTCGTGGGAGCTGCCAGAAAGTCGTAGGTCCCGGCCTGCAGCGCCGGAACGAGACCAGAGAACTGCGCGGCGTCGATCACGACCTTGCGCTTGAGGCGCTTGGCGATCTCGTTAGCGAGATCAACGTTGAAGCCTTGATAACCGCCGGAAAGATTCGGAAAGGCATGCGGTGCGAAAGTGCCATCGACCGCCGCACGCAGCGGCGGCGGCTCCTGAGCATACGCTGACGTGGCGAGAAGCAAGACGGCGGCGGCAGTCGAAGGCACATAACGGTTCATGGAGTTCCCCTCGAGCGGGTATGGCGGGCACCATGGACTATAGCAACCAGGCGAAGGTGGACAAGGCGCATGCGCGCGCAACACATCGCAATGCGTGCTTAGTCTCGATGCAGAGGACGGCGGCGATCGGTTGCTCTTCGGCCTATGCGAGGTATACATTTGTTTTGACTGCATTCTCCGCAGACTGCAAAGCGCAGGAGAGCTAGGACTATGAGCCACCTGCTCGATCCGTCCGCAAAGGGCGTGTACACGATCTCAGCAACACCGTTTACCGATTCAGGCGACATCGATTGGCCGAGCGTCGACAGCCTGGTCGAATTCTATCTGCAGTGCCGCGTTCAGGGGCTGACTGTGCTGGGGATGATGGGCGAGGCGCAGAAGCTCAGCGACCAGGAATCGGCCGAGTTCACGCGCCGTTTCCTGCGATGTGTCAACGATCGCGTACCCGTCATCGTCGGCGTGTCGAACCCCGGCACCGCAAATCTCGTCAAGCTCAGCAAGGTCGCGATGGACGCAGGCGCCTGTGGCGTCATGGTCGCGCCACTGACCGGGCTGAAGACGGAAGCGCAGATCGTCACCTACTTCGCCGACGTGATCGCAGCGCTCGGCGAGAAAATTCCGGTGGTTTATCAGGATTATCCACAATCGACGCAGGCCGACATCTCTGCCCAGAGCTTCCTCAAGGTCGTCGACGCGCACCCAAGCGTAGTGATGTTCAAGCACGAGGACTGCCCCGGCCTCAAGAAGCTCACGCAGATACGTACCGCCTGTGATGGCAGCGCGCGGCGCTACATCAGCATCCTGGTCGGCAATGGCGGCCTGTACGTGCCGCAGGAATTGGCTCGCGGCGCCGATGGCGTCATGACCGGCTTTGCCTATCCCGAGATGCTCGTCTCCGTGTGTGCGCTATTTGCGGCCGGACGCAGCGACGAGGCGGAGGATTTGTTCGACGCTTATCTGCCGCTCGTGCGCCATGAACAGCAGCCGGGATTCGGGCTTGCTGTGCGCAAAGAAATTCTCTGCCGGCGCGGCGCCATCCGGTCGGCCGCGGTGCGTTCGCCGGGTCCGAAGCTCGACGCCCACGATGTGGCCGAGCTCGACCGGCTGCTCACCCGCCTCGAAGCGCGGCTGAGAGAAGGTGCCAACGGCCGCCGGCTGGCCGTCGCCTAGCACGTACGGATCGGTAAACGCGCGGACCTCGAGATCCAGGAAAACGGGCACCAAAAGATCATGGCCGAATACGATCTGGTCGTACGCAATGGCACACTGGCGACCGCGTCCGACGTCGCCCGTGCCGACATTGGTGTCATCGACGGCCGTATCGCGACAATCGGCGCCAAGCTCGGCGCCGGCCGCCGGGAGGTCAACGCCGAGGGCCGCATCGTCACGCCGGGCGGCGTCGATAGCCATTGCCATATCGAGCAGCGCTCCTCCATGGGCGTCATGACAGCGGACGACTTCTTCACCGCCACCCGTTCGGCCGCTTGCGGCGGCACCACGACCGTCATTCCCTTCGCCGCGCAATATCGCGGTATGTCGCTACGCCAAGTGGTGAAGGACTATCACGCCTGTGCGGAGCCGAAGGCCGCCGTTGACTATGCCTTCCACCTGATCATTTCCGATCCGAGCGAGCAGGTAACCGGCCAAGAGCTGCCGGCGCTGATCAAGGACGGTTACACATCATTCAAGATTTATACGACCTACGACTCTCTCAAGCTTGACGACCGGCAGATTCTCGATGTGCTGTCGGTGGCGCGGCGCGAGCGCGCGCTGGTCATGGTGCATGCCGAAAACCACGACGCAATCGCCTGGCTGAGCGAAAAATGCTGGCGGCTGGCCACACCGCGCCGCGCTTTCACGGCATGGCGCATGCGCCCATCGCCGAGCGCGAGGCAACTTCTCGCGCGATCTCGTTGGCCGAACTAGTCGACGTGCCCATCCTGATCGTTCACGTCTCCGCGCGCGAGGCAATGGAACAAATCCGCCTGGCCAAAGCACGCGGGCTCAAGGTCTACGGCGAGACTTGCCCCCAGTACCTCTTCCTCACCACGGAGGACCTCGACCAGCCGGGCTTTGAAGGAGCAAAATACATGTGCAGTCCCCGCCCCGCGACAAGGCGAATCAGGAACAGATCTGGCAGGGGTTAGAAACCGGCGTGTTCGACGTGTTCTCGTCCGATCACGCCGGTTACCGCTACGACGACCCGGAAGGAAAGATGAAGCATGGCCCTAACGCGCCGTTCAAGAAGGTGGCAAATGGCGTCCCCGGCCTCGAAGTGCGGACCGCGCTCCTGTTCTCAGAAGGAGTCGGGAAGGGACGCATCGATCTTCCAAAATTCGTTGCTCTGACCGCCACCAACGCCGCCAAGCTCTACGGCCTGCATCCGCGCAAGGGCACGATCGCGGTCGGCAGCGACGCGGACCTGGCGATCTGGGATCCGGAGAAAGAAGTGACGATCCGGCAGTCGATGATCCACGACGCCATGGATTACACGCCCTACGAGGGCAAGACGATCAAGGGCTGGCCAGTCACCACGCTGGTGCGCGGAGAAGTGGTCGCGGAAGCGGGCGAGTTCGTCGGCGCGGCAGGCAGGGGCCGGTTTCTCCGATGCGATATTTCGCCGGCCACCGTGCCGCTCGGGCGACGCACCATCGCATTCGATCCGGCAACAGGATCGGCGGAACCGAGCAAGCACGGTGACCACGTGCATTGATCAACAGGAGCTAGACTAGCCCTCAGTGCGTCACGTCGTTCACCTCCGCCCCGATCGCGTCAAGCAGCACTTCGATCCAATGCTGCGGGATGCGCCGCGTAATGAACACGATCCGGCTGCGACGGTCATCGGACGGCCAGCGCTCGAGCCAGGCCGGCGCATGAAAGACATGCTGGACGCCGTGGATCACCGCCGGCCGATCGGGGCTTTCTACCAGGTTCACAATACCCTTGAGGCGCAGGAGATCAGCGCCGCAGTGCTCGGCAAGCGTTTCGAGAAAGAGTGTCAGAGTGACGGCCCGGATCGGCTCCCCCGCACGACCGCGTAAGTTTTGATGTCGGCGTCATGCCGGGCGTGGGACTGCCCTTGGCCGTCCTCCGCCAGCCAGGAATGGACCTCAAGCGATGTGGTTTGCTTATCACGGAAATCGGTGCCGAAGAGGATTGGCGCATCGACCCGGCCACGATCGGCACGCAACACCGGCGCGCCGGCGTTTAGCGCCGCAAGGCGGCGGCGCAACTCAGGCTCCGCAGCCCCGGCAAGATCCAGTTTGGTGAGCACGATCCGGTCGGCAATGGCGACCTGCTTTTGTGAGACCTCTTCGCGTTCTAGCGTGCAGGCTCCAGTCATTGCATCGATGGTGGTCACCACACCGCCGAGCACGAGACGGCCGGCCAGCCCGCTGTCCGTCATCAGCGTATGCAGGATTGGCGCGGGGTCGGCCAGTCCGCTCGTCTCGATCACGATGCGATCGAACGGCGTAGAAGTACCTTCGTCAAGCCGCTGCAACAGGCCCTGAAGGGTTTGCGCCAGGTCGGTGCGAACTTTGCAACACAAACAACCAGTCGCGAGTTCGATGACACTGTCTTCGCTCGCTTCGATGAGTTCATGGTCGAGCCCGATCTCGCCGAACTCATTGATGATGACGGCGGTGCGTGAGAATTCCGGTTGGCGTAGCAGATAGCCGAGCATGGTCGTCTTGCCGCTGCCGAGGAAGCCGGTGAGAACCGAAACCGGGATCACACCTGCACTCATGGCGATGGCACCAGTGGATTGACTGCGACGCGGACGCGGCTGCCCGCATAACCGGGATCGAGTGCCTCTCGGACTTGGCGGAGAACGGCCACGAGTGAGATCGCGCCGCGCTTGCGGCCTTCAACTGTTACGATCCAGCGAAACATCAAATCATCCGGCGCGCGAGCGATCCGAATGTCCTTATGGCTTCCGCAAATCACAATAACGCCGCCGGCTTCGCTCCGGATGCTGCCCGCCACGCGCCATGCGGCGAGGCTTTGTGTCAGCAATTCAAGCGCGAGATCGATTGGCATGCCGCTCACAGGGCAACCCCTTTAAAACGTTTGGCGAAATCTTGCGCTTGAGATAGCGGCCATCTCTCGGGTTTCCGAAATATTGGCCATTCTCCACCATCACCTTGCCGCGCAGGATCGTCACCACCGGCCAGGCGAAGATGTCGTGGCCTTCCCACGGGTGTAGTCGGTTTCATGTAGGTCGGCGGCGCGCACCTTGCCCCGCCGGGTCGGATCGAGGATCGTGATGTCGGCGTCGCTGCCGGCCGCGATCGCGCCTTTTCTCGGATAAAGGCCCATGATCTTGGCGGCATTTGACGAAACCAGACCGGCGTATTGCGTGAGCGAATAGCCGCGGCGCGACGACCATTTCGGTGTACATGACCGCCAAGCCGCGGCTCGACCCCCGAATTGCCGCCAGTGGTGTCGTCGATCCGATTGCCGACGGTCTTATCCTTCAGCGTACAGCACAAGCTCGTCGGTGGCGATGCAGTGGATCGTGTCATTCGCCGTGCCGCGCCACAGCGCCCTCTGGTCCTCCTCCGACTTCAGCGACGGATAGGTGTGATAAATCTGGCCGTTGGGACGTTTGTAGTCGTTAGCGGAATACAGCAGATACTGGTGCAGTGTCTCGCCGTAGAGTAGGTAGCCCTTTGCTCCGCGCCTCTGCGATTGCGGCGACGCCCGTGCCGGCGGAAACGTGCATCATATAGAGCGCAGTGCCAGGCACGCTTTCAGCAAGCCGCAAGATGCGGCGAAAGCTCAAGTCCTCTGACAGCTGGTTGTGGACTTCGGCAAGATGCTCAAAACCGACGCGGTTCTCGCGGACGAGCTTGGCGTACATGTGCATGACGATGTCGTTGTCTTCCGCATGGATGACGCCGAGCCCGCCCTCCTTCGCCAGCACCTGGAATGCCTCCCAGATATCGCCAAAATCGATCATGCGGCCGCTGCGCGATGGGAGGATGTTTGTGGTGAATATCTTGAGCGTCGGATAGCCGGCCTGGATCGCCTCCGCGAGTTGTTCCGAGAATTCGGGCGGCGGCTCGGAGTGCAGCATGATGTGGTAGGCCCAGTCACACGGACTTTTGCCGACAAAGTCCTGATCGCGTGTTTCGATGGCCTGCCTTGCCGAGGCGCCGTCTCGCCAATAGGCGAAGTCGATGAATGTCGTTGTGCCGCCGAAGAGCGCGGCACGCCCAACCTGCTCGGGTCCGGCCGTGACGAGCGGCGTGCCGTCAGGCTTGATCCACACGTGATGCAGGTGCACATGCGGGTCGATGCCGCCCGGCATGACGATATGCCCCGTTGCATCGATTTCGCGCGTGGCCGATTCGGCTGATAGCGCGCCAGCGGCGGCGATCGCGGCGATAGTCTCGCCGGCAACCGCAACATCGCAGCGCACAACGCCTTGAGGCGTGACGACGTCGCCACCTCGAATGATAAGATCAAACATTACAACTCCTGCGCGGGAAGGCCGGCATTGTTTAGCACAGGCTTTGATCGACGCAGTCCTCGTACGTGTGCATGCGGGAAATGAACCCCCAGACTTCAGGCTAACGGCAAGTCGTGCGAAGCCCTGCCGCGATACTTCAGGAGAGTCGGCCCACAGGCCCGCATCCCGATAACGCTGAAGCGAACGCACCAGAATGTCACGCGGGACATCAGGGTAGAATTGCGCGACCGCATCCGCCAGTTCCTCCGCGCTGTGCTCGGCAAGCCACGCTAACATCCGACGTGTGGCGCGAATCATGGCGGAAAACGCGGCCCGGTTGCGGCGAATACTGTCGCGCGAGGCAAGGAATGTCGTGTAGACGGTAGGTCCTCGCGCGCTGGCCGCGTAGAGGATGTCTCCCACGCCCATCTGCGACGCCAACGACACGTACGGCTCGAACATTTGCACCACGTCAAGGCCGCCCACGCGCAATGCCTTGAGATTGTCCGCCATCGTCCTTTCGGTCACGCGATTGACTTGTATTGGATCGATGCCTTGCTCGCGCAGGTCGTGCTGGAGACAAAGCCAAGGCGTCGGCACCTCCGAGACCGTCGCGACCCTCAGCCGTGGTAGATCGGCCAGCCGAAAGCCAGCAGCCTTGCCGACCAGAAAGAACGGATCGCGCGCGGCGACCTCGCAAAAGCAGACGAGCGGCGCATGAGGGTCGAGGTCGCGCGCCTTCAGCACCCGCATCGGCCCACCCCACGACGCGTCTATCGACCCGTCAAGCAGACCCGAAGCGGCAGCGGCCGGTGCTGGAGAGTTGAGCAATTCCACCTCGACGCCCTCGCTTGTGTAGAATCCGAGCGCGTGCGTGGCATAGAATGGCGCGTAGAATACTGCGCGAAAATTCTCTGAAAGCTTAATGCGCATGGACGATGACACTCCGGAGGTGGCTGTGATGAATCGCTTTGACGGCGAAATGGGATCGGTGCGAGGCATGAGGAGCCTGTCAAGCCTCTTACTCCTTGCCGCGACGCTTGTCTTTGCTCAGGCGGATATTGCGCGCGGTCAAAACGACTACCCGAACCGCCCCATTCAGCTCGTCGTCACCGTGCCGCCCGGGGCGCAGCCGATTTCGTCGGCCGGCTGATCGGGGCCAAGCTTGCCGACGCACTCGGACAACCGGTCGTCATCAGCAACCGTGGCGGCGCCGGCGGCACTACAGCCGCAGCGGCCGTCGCCAAATCGGATCCCGATGGCTACACGCTGCTGTTGAATACGATCGCGACCCACGGCATCGGCCCGCACATCTACGCCAACCTGCCCTACGACCCGGTGAAGGATTTTTCTCCCGTCGTCCTGATTGCCAAGCTACCCTTGATCTTGGCGGTCAACGCAGAGCTACCCACCCGCTCGGTCAAGGACGTGATTGCGCTCGCGAAGGCGCGGCCGGGTGAACTTTCCTTTGCTCGGCCGGCAGCGGCGGCGCGCCGCATCTTGCCGGCGAACTGTTCAAAAGTCTCACTGGAACCGAGCTGTTGCATGTTCCCTACCGGGGCAGCGGCCCTGCGGTGGTCGATCTCATCGCCGGACGGATCACGATGATGTTCGATGCCACACCCTCGCTCCTACCTTTCATCAAGACCGGCAAACTGCGGGCGCTGGCGGCGGCAAGCCCGCACCGTCATCGGCTCCTGCCCGATATCCCGTCCTTCGCGGAACTCGGCTACCCCAGAATGGACATAGCGCTGTGGTATGGCGTAGCCGCCCCGAGTGGAACGCCGCAAGCGATCGTGCAGCGGCTTAATGCCGAGTTGGTCAAAATCCTGGACATGACCGACATTCGCAACCGTCTGACCGACCAGGGAGCAGACGTTCAAGGCGGCATGCCCGAAGATTTCGACGCTTTCATGCGCAATGAGTCCGCTCGTTGGGGAACGGTGGTGAAGCAAGCCGGGATCAAACCCGAGTGAGAGTTCACGCAGCAGTCGTCGAGACCATTAATCCCCTACTCCGCCGATAGCTTGTTGTCGGCGAGGATCTTGCTCCATCTCGCCTGCTCGGCCCTGACGTAGCTGGCGAACGCGTCAGCGGACCCGACGATCGGCTCGAAGAAGTTCGGGGTGAGGAATTTCTCCTGGAAGGTCGGATCGGAGAGGGATGCGCTGCACGTCGGCGTTCATATTGCGCACGATGCTCCGCAGGTGTTCCCACGGGCGCAAATAGCCCGAACCAAGACACCGCCTGATAGCCCGGTAAGCCACTTTCCGCGATGGTCGGCAGTTCGGGAAACTGCGGCACTCGCTTTCCTCCTCCGACCCCAAGCGCCTTGAGCTGGCCTGCCTTCCATGGCTGGTTCATTAAGGTGACGGAGATAAACAGCACCTGGGTGTGACCGCCGATCACGTCGGTGAGAGCGGGCGCGCCGCCGCGGTAGTGCACCGGCGTGAAGTCTCACGCCGGCCATGCTCTCGAAGCTGATGGTGTTGAGGTGGCTCGACGAGCCGATGCCGAGCGTGCCGTAGTTTAATTCACCGGGCTTCGATTTGGCGAGCGCAATGAATTCCGCGACCGTGTTCGCCGACACCGAAGGATGCACCACCAGCGCCTGTGTGATGGTTCCGAGCCCGCTAACCGGCACGAAGTCCTTCGCCTCGTAGGCGAGCTTACGGTAGAGGAACGGATTGACAGCAAGCGTCGCTTCCGACGTCGCGAGGAGCGATGTAGCCGTCGGGAGCAGACTTAGCCACCGCCTCGGCGCCGATCTGCGTGTTGGCACCTCCCTTATTCTCTACGATAATTTGCTGGCCCCACATCTCGGAGAGCCTCTGGCTCACCGCGCGCGCGATGACGTCAGTCGCGCCGCCGGCGGGCAGCGGCACGACGAACCGGACGGCCTTGGCCGGATAGCTCTGCGCCCGCGCTTGGGGCGAGACCGCTGCCGCGAATGGCAGCAGAAGAACGAGTGCGAGCGCGCTCAAAATGCGTGTTGTCATGACTTCTTCGCCGGACGAGGTCCCGCGGGATGCGATCGGCATTCATCGTAGCGGCTCCTAAAGATGCCGTGGTAGAGGCTCGCAACTCTCATCAACACCCTCTGACTGGATCGAAGGACCTCTAACCACGGTGGTCGCTGGCTGGTATCATGATCGACGCCGTCAGAGCGCGGAGAGGAGGGGCTCATGCCCGACATGAGGCGCCGGGAGTTCATCACGCTGCTCGGCGGCGCGGCGGCTGCTGTGGTGACCCCGAAACTTGCGGTGTCGGCCCCGCACGCGGGCGAGATCCTGGCGGTTCATTGGAGGCTACGCACGTAGATCGGTTACAACGGGGAGTTTCCTGCTCGCTGCGCTCGCGCGACTTCAAGCAGCATGGCGCTGCTCAGCTATCGCCTGGGGTCCGCAAGCAACGGCCTGCGGCCCCTGCGTGAAGATTTGCGCGCTTTTGGTGCCTCGGGAAATGAAGTTCGAGCACGGCGGCGGGGTCAGAGGCCACGTCGGATGAGCAGCTAGAGGCTGCCGATATCGAGGCGATCCAGGCCATGCCGGCGGCCCAGGGCGGGGCACGAGGCGACGGGGCCAAGGTGATTGAGAGGATTGCGGCGCGCGTGATAGCGCCTCAACGAAATTCGTCAGCCAAGTGATGCTCTCGCACATCTCGAAGTGAGATCGTATGAAACTGGTCAGGGAAGCGTCCACGCGCCTGTTGAGAGAAGCGACATGATGACATCCTGTCTGATTTGGCGAACTCAAACGCTAAGCAATGCAGAGGCCGCTGAGCGGATCAGCGACCGGTTACCGGGTGATTTTGCCTCAGATGAGTCGCTGCCGGCTCGGACGCGACCGCGCTGCCACCGTGCAAGGGCATCTCCGGGCACGAGACTGCTGCCTGCACGTTCTGGCGGCCACCAGGCGCCTGCGTTAGGCTGCAAGCTCGCTCTGACATGTCGAAGACGTAGGCCGTGCGCTGTCGCTGAATGGGCGCAGGCCCATCAAGCCCAATAACTCTGGCCCGCTTTGGTTCAGTCGGACATTTCCGGGCCGGTGCCGGGCAGTGGGCCGCTGGCCACGAGCCGCAAGATCTTGCTAAGGTGATCCGATCAGCACCCGGCGGTGATCCCATCGCGACGAGAATTCATCAGCCACTTTTCCGGGCGGTCAGGTCGCCTTCGCCGGTCACCGCGCGGGGCGCGGCAATAAGCTGTGCAGTGAATTCCCGGTTCCCTTCGGAGCACGTCGGCGGCCGACCACCACACAGTGTCACTACGTTCAGGCCCGGCTGGGGGCCGGTTCGTCGGGGCCAGGCATCACTGTCGAAACCATCGCCCTGGGCCGGACGATCGCCGGGATCAGCTGCCAGTGCTGATGGCCGATCTCAATCGCCATCGCGTGGCGCGATCGGTATCACCCTCAGTGCTCTTCCGACTGGGACCGACAACCGACCCGATCAGAGCATAGTCTTCATGCGACCGGCGGCATGATCAGTCGAATAAACGCCATCTCCAGCCTACCAATGGAGAATAGCGGCATCACCGGGGCGTTGGCGCCACTGCTGTCGTTGACGACCAAGCGGCTGGTTTCTGCTGAGCGCCTGGTTCCAATCTGCCAAAATCATCAGCAAAGTGTTGAAGAAGCGAACCCCATCTGGGAAATCGACGCGCCACTTTGAGACGCCGGAGGCGGTTCGTGCGATCGGGCAGAAAATCGCCGATCATTGACACGCCTGAAAGCGAACGCCGAATTCCATGCCATACTTTCGCGCGACGATCGTCGAGCGAGCGCCAGCGCGCTACTCGTCGGCGGGGTACAGGTGGCTGGCAACAACGTCGAGCGAAAGCAGTAGCCCTCGTCCAGCCACGCGCTGCCCACGCAGGCTATGCAGATCACCAGTACGCCGAGATTGGCGAGGCTGTGACGCTTCATCGGACCCCGAGGTGTCCCCTGACGTATCGCCAAACGCGTCTGTTTGACTGGCGGACCTCAGTGGCCGGCGACACCGCCGGTCAGAAGGCTGCCGACTTCAGTCCGATCTGGTCGTAATCGGCTTCAGCGACTGAAGGACCGGGCCTCAAGTGCCCGAGCACGCACCCGCTCGCCCGCGGCCGACGAGGTGCAGATCGGAGTGACGGCTGGCGCGACTTCACGCACGCTCGGCGGCGACGGCACGGCGGCGTGGCGATGGGGCGGCGGCTGCAACTGAATTCAGATTGAACGGCTGAGATGTTGCCGCTCAGGCTTACCTGAAACCTCGGCGCCGGCGCTGCCATTCGCGCGTTTTGTCGGATCGTTCGGGAGCTGGAAACTTTCGCGTCTGATCTGCGGGTATCTCACGCCCATCGTAAACTCCTGGCGAGGTCGGCGCAGAGTACTTTCGTACTATCAAGCGATGGCAAAATCGGCCGCCAGCAGCGCACAAATCGCTGCGCCAGGCTGCTTCAGATTAGATGCTAAAGTGGGAAACGGTGATAGCCGGCGTACGCAAAGGACCGCACAATTTCGCGAGACTCCGGGAAATCGGGGTGTTCCTGCGGCTAGCGCTCTGCCCAGCAATGGTGGGTATGCCGATATGGGCATTGCCGGATCTGGCGCGCCCGAATCACAAGCCGTGGAAAATCGGCAGTGGCACCTCGGTTTCGGTCCGCCGCGCTTCGAGCCGCACGCACCGGCCGCAGCGAGCAATGATCAAGGAGGGCGCCAGATCATGGATCCAATCAGGCGCTTCCGATACTGGCAACCGGCGCCCGCCTGGCGACGCCGCGATGACGTCAGCGGCACCCGCGATGTTGCACTCAGCAGGGCTGGGCAGGAGGAGCGGCTCCCTCCTTCTACGAAAAAGGCGCTGGTCGCATCCACCAGCGGGAGGCTGGCCTGGCTTCCGGTTGTTGCTCGCTGCCGGCGGAGGATTGACGACTCGAGCGATCTCCGGCCTCCACCAGCGGCTAGCCGTTTAACCCGAGTCGGGGGGAGTTCAGGGGCGAGTACCGCTGCGGCGCGTCAGGACACCTGCGCAACGCCAATGGCGCAGTCACTCCTCCGGCCCGCTTGAGAGTCAGGCTGGCCGCCGGGACGCTCACGCCAGGCGACCATCTCGGCCCGGTGGTTCACCGCCCAGGCGATCCAGACAAGTTCATGGTGCTGGGCTTCTGCATTGGTTGGCGGCCCCGCCATCGGGAACCTTGCGAAGAGCGACGCCCAATCGTATCGTTGCGGCCGATGCTCCACCGCAGCCGTGAGAACCAGGTCGCGCGCCGGGGAGCTGCGCGACCTTGCTACTGAAGGCAATATGAAGAACCTGGGGCCTGGCGCTGACAGGAGCCGCCGGCCCGATACCAGCGTCTACGATCGAGATGGTGGGCGATTTTGCGACCAGCATGTAGCGCCGCCATACCCCGGCTGTTGCGCACTGTCACACGCGATTTCGCGCATAAGTCGCCGGACGCCTGTACTGATCCTGCCACGGATTCGATATCCCGGCGCATCCGCTACCGCCGAATCGCGCGGCAGGCCGCGCATTGCTCGGCTCAGGCTGGTCAGCGGAGCATGCTCCCCTGCAGGAGCCCAAGATGAGGCGGATCCCTTCCGGCGTGCGCCAGAAGTATCCACGTTCCTTCCCTCCGAGCGCATCGGTCTGCCTCTGCACTAAGCCGGGCATGCAGCACACACCTATGCCAGATGCAGCTCACTTCTCCAGCGCCCGGACGAGGCTGCATCGAGACAGAATGGCAGGAAATCGCCCCGGCGCGTCCGGGTCGATCGTCCCGGCTGCACAAATCAAGTCGCCGAAGTAGCCGGATTTTCCGGCGCCGCGGCGCGTTCCCGGGCATCGCCGCTTCCATCGCTTTCGCAATTACAGTTGGCCTCAGGCCCCGGGGGACTAGTCACCTCGCGTCATCGTCGGCCGGCACCCCCGCAGAAGGCAGGCGTGTGGGGGCATATCGACCGGCGTCGGTCTTTGCTTGGTCTGGCCCAATGCCCACGATGTGTCCCGATACCGGCGCTGCGCCAGGCCCCAGGCCAAAAGCTTCCTCCACATTCTGGCCGAAGCTCAATCAACTAGGCCGATTCGTACGATTCATCGTGATGATCCGGGGGCCCGCCGGTCGCCAGTAGGTAAACCCGAGATCGGCTGCAGGCCGCCGAATGAACGATGACTGCTTTTCGGTGGAAGCTGTTCACAGTAGCAGCCGCATGATCGTAGTCACAGCCCCACAGACCCGCTGCCGGCTCCACACGGCGTCGGCTGCCACATCGTCCCGCTACGACGCCGCCGTGGGACCAACGCCGGCATAGAACGGCAGAACTCTTTAACTCATATTTTATTTCCTATTTTGTTGTACAACCTTCTTCTGTTTCTTCCTCTATTTTGCAACACCTCTTGCCTTTCTTCTAATTACCTTCACACTTGCTGCTCCTCTAGTGTGTTTGTTTTCTCTGCCGCCGCGAACGGCGTGGCGGCGGTGGCAGCGATTGAACGCTAACCAAGGCTGAAGAGGTCGCTACGAAGCTCCTGGCCGGAGAGGCCGGAAGCTGCGCGCTCCGACGAACCTCGCCGCGGAAGCTGCCTACCGATGTTGCGGCGGAAGCCCCGCCGCGGAAGCCGCCTACCGATGGGCGCGCAAGCCCCGCCGCGGAGAAAGCCAACGGTCGATGCGATGGCGCCGGAAGCCCCGCCACCGAAGCCGCCTACCGATGCCGCTCGCGGAAGCCTACCTCGCCGCGAGCAAAGCCCCCGCCCATCATCGCGCCCTGGAAGCCACCACCGCCAGCCGCCCGCCGCGAAGCCTCCGCCCCCGCCCATGCGCGCATCCGTTGTCGTCGACGCCGCTGACGCTCGCGCCCGCGAGGGCGTGGGTCGTGATGCCGCCTCCCGCACCATGATGCTCTCCTCGCTTGCGAGACGCAGCTGAACCAAGCGTTGTGGGGTGCATCCATCCTCGAATTTCGTCTTCAGGATCGTCAGTGCGGCGTCCAGCGGCGCAATCCCGAGTGAACAGCGGCCACTGCTGTCGAATTCTCCCGGTCGATGTCCGCAATCGAAAGCTGTAGCTCACTGAGCCTGCAGGCATCTGTGACGAATAAACGCCGATGAAATCGGCATAAACAATCAAACCAGTAAATCAAATTACTAAGACGCCAGTTTCTGACTTATAAGTTAGATCTGTTCCTTCTGTTGCGATGTGATACGATTACATCATCGACTGCCACTCGCAAATCGGGAGACGCGACATCGCGGCAGGAGGCCGACGCCGGATCATCGTCATCGAGGATGACCCCGAAACTGGCGGAGCAGCTTGTCGATTCTCCCTCGGCGAGCGGCTATCAGGTCGATCGGGCCGAGCGACGGCAACGACGGCTTGAGCCGTGCGAGTTCTGCCGACCATGCCGTCATGACGATCGATCGCATGCTTCCGGACATTGACGGTCTTTCGGTCATCCGGCGTCTTCGGGAACAGGGCATTGCTCACGCCCGCCTCTGATCATCAGCGGCTCTCGGCGAGATCGACGATCGGGTGCCGCGGCCTACATGCCCGGCGGCGATGACTACCTTTGTAAAACCATTTGCCTTCGCGGAATTGCTGGCGCGCGTCGAAGCTGCTCGCCCGCCGCAGTGGCACCGTCGTGAAGGGAACGGTGCTGCGCGTGGGCGATCTCGAGCTCGACCTCGTACTCGCGAACGGTCGCGCGCCGCCGGGCGCAAGATCGAATTGCCGCCGCGGGAATTTCACAGTTCTGGAGTACCCTCGTGCGCAACCAAGGCGGTGTCGTCCCACGGGCGATGCTGTTGCAGGCATGATGTGTGATCTCCACTTCGGACCCCACTACCAACATCATTGACGTCTACTGTCGGACGCGTCCGCCGGAAAGTCGATGGTCAGCAGGCCTATCCGCTCCATCCACACCTCGTCCGCGGGGGTCGGTTTTTGTGATCCGTGCTGCTTGCTAAGACCCCACGCTCGTCCACCTCAAGTTTGGCGCTGATCTGCATCGGCATTTTCGGCACCGTGTCCCTTGTCCTCTTTCGGCTACGTCTACTGGTCCGCCGCGACCTATGAGCGCGCAGATCAGATGGCGCCATCGCGGCGGCGGAGCAGGCGATCCTGCGAACAGCTTATGAGATCGGGCGGGCAGGAAGGTCTGATCGCGGCCATCAACGACCGGATCGCCAATGAGCATTTCCAGGCGGCGCCGTGTACCTGCTCGCCGACCTGTCTCCACTCGCGCTCGCCGGCAACCCCGAGGCGTGGCCGTCGACGCTGAAGGAGCTCCGCAGGATGGCACGACTTTAGCGTGCGGGAGTGGAGCCCTGCAGCCGACCGCCTGACGCTGCGAGCAACGCTGGACACCCTTCCGGGCGGCTATCATCTGCTGGTCGGAAGGGAAATCGACGATCTCGACGAGCTCACCAACACGATCGAGACGGCGCTGCTTCGCGGGCGTCGCTTTGCTATTCTTCATTGCTGTGGTGGCCGGCATTGCCGTTACGCGGCGCACCGGTGGGGCGGATCGAAGCTAATCACTGCGCTGACCAGCCGGGCCATCAATGCAAAGCGGCCTCGGGGAGCGGATACCCCTGCGCGGAACACAGGGACGAGTGGGGATCAACTTGCGGGGAACCTCAATTCGGATGCTCGACCGGGTCGAGGTGTTGATGGCTGAGGTGAAACAGGTTTCCGACAATGTGGCGCACGATCTACGGACGCCTGCTCACTCCGCATGCGCGGACGGCTGGAGAAGCGCCTCCGCCCGCCAACGCAAGCCAGCGAGCACGACCAGTCGCTGATCGGCGATACTGCTGGCGGACCTCGATGCGCGTCCTGCGCATGTTCGCTTCCTCACGCGCATATCGCAAATCGAGGCGGGCGATCCGACCTCCGCGTTTCGTACCGTCAGATCTGGCCGGAGATCGCGAGCGAGGTGGTGGAGCTGTTCGATGCCGCCGCGGAAGACAAGCGCTGCGCATCTCGATGCCGCGCTGGCGACCGACCCGTCCTCGTCACCGGCGATCGCGACCTCCTGTTCGACGCGGTGGCCAACCTCGTCGACAACGCCATCAAATATGGCCGCGAGGCTGGTCGGGTAACCGTGGAGGTTACGCGGATACGATTGCGGCGCCGTGGTTTCGGTCGCCGATGATGGGGCCGGGAATTCCCGAGCAAGAACGCCAAAAGGTGTTCAAACGCTTCTACCGGCTGGAGCGCAGTCGCCACACCCGGGCAACGGGCTGGGGTTGAGCCTTGTCGCCGCCGTTGCCCGTCTTCACGGAGCTCACATTGAGTGCGCTCGATAACAAATAGACATAGATGGCTTTCATTGGGTAGTCTGGCACGCTCACCCGCGCCTGCTGTTTGTCATGTACCCTGATCGGGATTGGCGGCGCCATCGGAGGCCTGTCGGCGTGGCACCGCGTGGCTGGGTTCAGGCACCGGCCACCTCAACCGGCTGAGGTTGAGATGTTACACACGGCTATTATCAGACTCTATTCTGCCTTATCACCACTAGCACCGACAACATATTAAAAAAAACACGAAAACAGAAATATATGTCTTACCTTGTTCACCATTTTACTGCTGTTTGGTGATGTTACTCGGCGACAGGCATGCGCGGATCGATGATGTCGCCATTTTACGTCGTTAAGAAGCATCGCTGAACGATCGAAACCATGAGCAGGGATGGATTGGTTTCGCGCGCCACCAGTCTTCGCGTCAGCCGATCGTTAACAATAGCCCAAATGATGACTGCGCGGTTACTATCTTTCTGCACCACCGGATCAAACTGCTCCTCGAACACGACGGTGGCCCACAAACGGCTGTTGTTGAAACCACCCCACAATACGACTTCTCGAAGCAAGCAGGATCTGGTCGAGGCCATTGACGAAAAGCGTGCCCCACGGCACTTTTGTCGCGGAGATAAAGCGCCCGATGGTGTCAGGGATTGTTTTTTCGGCTTCCAAGACAAACGTCCACTGTCACTACCATAACGGCTTCGCTGACACATAATCCGCGGTTTGCCGGGGCAACACCGCTCAACACCGACACGACGCGCTGATCCCGAGACGTGCATCTTCTCTCATCTCTTCGGCGACATCTGAACTGACGCATCCTAGAGTGAAGCGACCCCGCAACGCACGGAATTTGATTACCGCGCCGTATTGCAACGTGGTGCCCCTCCTCGGGCTGTTCCCTGATTCCCACCACCGGATGTCATCGACGGTTTCCACCCCGCCAGGCCGGCACCACGGGCGGTGCCGCCATCGGCATTGATCTCAGTAATTCCTGCCAGTAAACTATGCTTGGGCATCACGGGTTTCCGCCTGACCCGAAACCAGACGATCGAAGAGCGGTGCCGTAGCTCAGGTCAGGGCGCATCGAAGATGTTACTGACCCTCAGTAGCAAGGTCTGGCGCCGATAGCAATACCGTA
>ERZ1370068.9342-contig-8127_pt1 | contig 34163 bp, 53 predicted proteins | sample MGYA00561227_ERZ1370068 | MGnify/ENA primary metagenome ERZ1370068 (study PRJEB38410, sample SAMEA6850437) | metagenome | study: Metagenomic assessment of the ecological functions of the soil: analysis of the soil microbiota associated with the...
ATTTGGGATGGTCCGCGGTGCGTTGAAGCTAGCACCCGAATTGGCACCGGACAGGCCGCTGAACGGCCCGTTATTGGACGAGATGGCGGATGGCTTTCTACGATCGAAAATCGAAGGTTTTCGACTAAAACTACAACGAGATGGGACAACGCGATATGGATCGTTCCGGCTTTCAAGACCGGTGCCTTAAACCACTCGGCCACCTCCATCCGTTTAGCAGGATCAGGCACTTACCAAATCAGTCAGTCGGCGAATATCCACAATTGGTACCCGAGGACCGAGATCACGACCATGTGGCGCAGTGCACGAACATCACCGCGGTAGCCTGAGCGCAACGCATGCGCCTGCCGGCATCGCCGCAGGTCGTTCGGCGACACCGACGTGCCGTTGGCATTATGGAAACACCAGAGCATCGGGCTCAGCTTGCCGAGACCTCGCTTTAAGCGCAACTCCAAGTTTGTTGCCGGCGGCGTTCGGCTCAGAACTCGTCCCAGGTGGGGCGGTAACGAGATGGTTCGTCGACCGTGTTCGGTCTTGGGCGCCCTTGAACCGGAGACCAGCTTTGGTCTGCTCGGCGCGGGCAATCCACACGAAGCGTTCGCGCTGTCGATATCAGGTTGGGCCACGATAGCGCCAACAACTCGCCGCAGCGCAGGCCTGTAGCCAAATCGACTGCAACGATCGAATGGAGGGCATGCCTTTAGAGCTTGCGGTAGTCCCGGATTGCGCCAAACCCGGAGGAACAACGAGCCGTCCCCCGGACGACCCGACACCGCCCGCCGAGCGAAACCTTCAGGGCTTTCACCTACAGCGTATCGCAATCGCCACGCTATCGCCGATGAATGCTTCCCTTTGGAGGTGGTTGTTCTTCCTCGTTGGTCGGCGTAGTCGTTGCTGCAGGTCTTGTCGCAGCTGCCCGAAGGTCACCACGTCATATCTAAACCAGCCACGCGGAAGGCAATGGGGCTCGTCGAGATGGCGATACCGGTACGGGACGACGCGATACAAGCGCGTGGTCATTTTGATCATTCGCTAAACGACCGCGCGGATGAGGTGTCGGGCTCTGAAACGGTCGCTCGCGCCAACGCCTCAGGCCAATACTAGGATCGGCGTCGGCGAATCGGGAGGAGCGTTGGCCGCTAAGGCGTCGGCACCGTGCATCGACCAAAGCGCGAGATTGCAGGGCAGGCCGCCAGCGATTTAGAGCCACCCAAGTGGAAGCCCGGCGAGTGTGCGGATGCCGGCGGGCCAGGTAAAGTGGCTAATTGTGCAAGCGGTCGCGCGACAGCCTGCTGGCGAACGCTAAGCCGATCAGACCCGCAAGCGACGAGCCGACGAGGATCATCACAGCGACATGTCTCGGCATCCAAATGCCGCGATGCAGTAGGCCGCTCCAGACCGCAACGACGATTGTCAAGATCGTCGTAATCGCGCTGATTGCTCCGCAAATCATGGGGGCTAGATGCCCCCCTCGTCGAGTGCCAGAGTTGCCAAGAAGCCCGAGGCGGCATGCGTGACTGCGAGCGGAAGGGAGCGTGCCCCACCAGAACCAAGGCAGCTTCGGCCTCTGCCGCAAGGGTGATGACGACGCTGCTGGTTGCAGCGTAAAGCGCCAGTCCGAAATAGACTGCTAGCAACGAAAAGTGGATCAAATTGCCATCCCAGAATGGGGCCGACTAGGTAACGTCGCCCGAAGGGAACGAGCCTTTCGCGGACCCGTCCGACTGTATGCTCGGACTGTCGGCCCTTCAGCCCCGATAAAGCGTCAACGGCTGAGTACCCTTGCGCACACATTTGACGCCGATAGAGATGAGATCACACGACTATTCTGTATATCCCTCTTTTGGGGGTGATTTTGGCAGCCGCAAACTAAACTGACTGGTCCAGGGCTCACCGCGCGACTTTGGCGAATGTATCTGCCCTGACAGCATGTCGCCGCGCTCCAACGCAACTTTTGGCACCCGAATAGGCACCGGACAGCAGCAAAGGATGGGGCGGTAACACCGGGGACGGCGGGGCGCCGAGGAACCGCGAAAATACGGGACTGGATGGTCCCAGTTGGCATCGTACCATGAACGGGCCCAAGCCCTTCAAGACCGGTGCCTTGAAACTACTCGGCGATCCATCCGACGCGAAGGATCAGGCACTTAGCAAATCAACCATTCGACAAAAACCCAAAACTTGCCGCCGGAACGGTCAGAGCACGGGCACGCCCGGTCTCAACGTCAGTCGCCGCCCTTCTTGCAGAGATGCTCGTGGACATTCAAGCTCACAGTGGATTGGCGCGGCACGGCGGCATGGCGTTTACAGGCAGTGAAAAGTTATGCGGCGAATTCGTGAGGCCGTCGTTGGCAGCTTGAGACGCAGTCCGGCCTTGGACCTGGCCAAGCGCGTCGAGTGCTGCTGGCGATTGCGCACGTATCGCAAATCGACTGAATGCATCTCTGCCCGTGCAGCGCTCCCGGCATGCCGACTTCGCTGCATTTCTTCGCATAGACCGAGGCGAGACGGCGCCACCGGTGTTAAGCCAGAAACAACAGTTGTGAACACAAGGGGCGGCGGCCGCCAATGCGAGAATGATCTCATGGACCCAAACTCCTAGACAAGAGGAAAGAAAGGCATCAGTCCGTAGTGTGATCGTCTGTGAGAAGGAGCACATCGGACCTTGTCCTTTGTCATCTCACCAGGGGTGGCCTAGGTCAGCTGGCCAGTCTCGCCTATCGATCTGGGGAGCGGAAGAACCGATTTGAGTCAGAACCGCGCCTTCGCTGGCGGCCCTTCCTTGTCTCAGACGCTAGACTCAGCGCGCCTGAGCCGCGCCCCCGTGATCTGTATCCGGACCACCGCCGCCTGCGACATCGGGGGACTAACTTTCTCACTGGACCTATTCTGTCGCCCCAAAGCCTAAAGGATTGCATCCAGGAAAATGCGGTGAATACGGTGGAGTGTGTCGGATCGACGCCAGCGGCAGCAAGTAGACCGAAGAACTTTGTCGTAACGATGGATCTGACATGAAAGCCACTGTCACCACCCTGCTGGCCGCATCGGTCCTAATGTCGGGCATCGCTGGCGTTTCGGCCCCGGCTGCGGCTAAGCGCAAGCAGCCCTAAGGCTATGCCCCTATGGCTATGTCCCCGTTGCCCCGCCCCTATGCCAATGCGCCCAGCGCCTATGGTCCCTAACGGCCTGCGACCTTGGTTTGCCTTATCAGCACCTATGGCGGCGGATTTTCCCCCTTTCCCTACAGCGATGGTTTTGGCGCCTATGCCCGCAGCTCCTTTGGCGTTGTCCGCGTGGATATGGTTTTTATGGATATGGCCCCGATCCGGATAGCGTCACAGGATATGGTCCGTTTTTCGGCTCCAACCCTTGGTGGCGCGCGATGGGTCGCTCTGGAATGGATGGAAAGAGTTCAATAAGGTTTTCCTGCCGGAGCTAGCCGGGAGGCCTTACCCGGCCTGCCACGCACAGCCAGCCCGGTCGCAGAATGGGTCAGGCCCCGAGCCGGCCAACCCGGGAGCGATAATCGACAACCGGCCGCCGAGCCCTCGCTCCGGCAGAGTGGGAACCGACGCCGCCCACGGCACGCCGCAGTCTTGCGATTTGCAAAACTCTGCCGCCCTTCCTAAGTCGCAGACAGTCGGCGCGGCGAGGTTCGAGCCGTACCTGGGCGGAGAGACCGCGATGAGCAAATTGCGAAGCGCAGGGCGTGCATCATATCACCTTTGTCGGCGCCAACCGGCAAACCTCGATCGACTTCTGGGAAGGCGTGCTCGGCATGCCGTTCGTATTCGAGCAGCCAAACCTCGACGATCCGAACAGAATCATCTCTATTTCGACCCAGGTGACGGGCGGCTGATCACCGTGTTCACCAGCGAATCTTGGCAACCCGACGCCCGCCCCAATCCGACCGGCATCGGCAACGTGCATCACATTGCCTTCATGGTCTCGCGCGCGACCTATACCCAGGCCGCAGTGCGTGGCTGCAGGAGCGCGGCTTTGCCAACCCGGCGAGGTCGATCGAGGTCCATGTATTCGATCTACTTTCGCGAGCCGCTCGGGCAACTCCTGGAGTTGGCCTGCCACGAAGTTCGAACCGCCGGCCGGGAAAACCCACCGCCGATCCTGCGCGAGGGCGCATAACATCCGCCTCGCGCGGGGAGCCTACAACATCGCCGACGAGCACTTGGCGGATGCGATCGAGTTACTGGCAAAAAGCCGGTGCCCGATGTGGGAAAAAGAGACTGACGGCGACATCGGTTCAGGGCGCCTGACCCAACGTCATGGCCTAGAAAGGAAAGCGCATGAGCGCTGGTTACCCTCCCAGGACCCCAAGCCTGGGGATCCCTTGTCGTGTGACGCCATCGAGCATGTCATCGTACCGCGGGCCCGTGATCTTGGCGGCTTCGAGGTGCGCGCGCATTGCCGGCGGCGCAGAAGCAGATGGTTGGCCCCCTTCATCTTCTTCGATCAAATGGGGCCGGCCGAGTTCCTGATCGGCAAGGAGCATCGATGTGCGGCCGCATCCTCACATCGGCCTCGCCACGGTTACCATTATTCGAGGCGAAGTGCAACCATCGCGATAGCTTGGGTTCATCGCTCGCCATCCGTCCTGGCGAAGTCAATCTGATGCGGGCCGGACGCGGTATCGTGCATTCCGAGCGCGAGACCAGCGAGACCAACCTGGTCACCGGAGGCCATGGCCTGGCGCACGTCAAGGGTGAGGCTACCGAGGCGGCTACCCGTCGCCTCTTCGGCATTCAGGCGTGGGCGGCCCTGCCGAGGAGCCATGAAGAGGGCCCACCCGCCTTCGCCCATCACGGCACAGCCGAGTTGCCCCGTATCAGCGGTGAAGGAAAGACGGTGCGATTGGTGTTGGGTTCGGCGTACGGCGCGCGCTCACTGGTCGAGGTTTCCCCACAGATCGCTGTTTGCCGAAGCCGTGCTGGCGCCAGGGGCTGTGCTTCCGCTCGATCCTGATCACGACGAGCGGGCAGTCTATATCGCCTCCGGTGAAATCGATATCGCAGGTAGCCGCTTCGCCGAGGGGCGCTTGCTGATCTTCCAGACCCGGAGACCGCATCTCGATCCTGGCCCTGGCGCAATCTCGCTTAGTACTCTTGGGCGGAGATCCGATGGATGGACCCCGTCACATCTGGTGGAACTTCGTGTCCTCGTCCAAAGATCGCATCGAGCAGGCCAAGGCCGATTGGCGCGCGAAACGCTTTGCGCTGGTGCCGGGCGACGAGAAGGAATTTATCCCGCTGCCGGAGTGAAGAACGGGCCGCCGCCGCGGGGAAGAACGCAACGAGGTTGCCGCCCTGGCGCAAAGCCGCGGGGCGTGCCTCTTCACCGAGCCTGCCAGCCGGCGCTATCTGGCGGGACCGGTCCCAATCGGGAGGGACGGGTCGGCACCCCATTCACTCAGGAGCCGTCATAGACGGCGGCGTCCGGCCTACCAAGGACCGCAAGCGCCAGGCGCGATGACACCGGCCGTTACACCCGAACCGCAGGAGGCAACGACCGGCCGATCCGTATCGATCTTGGCGGCGGCAAAATTTGCCTGAGCTGGGATGCCGGTTTCAAGGTCCCGTCCGCATTGATGAGGCTCGCAAACGGCAGGTTGCGGGCGCTCGGAATATGACCCGAGCGCAGGCCGGCCGCGGCTCCGGGATGGTGCCTTCGAACCGCCGCTGCGGCTCGGGCATCGACGATCTGCGTCACGGGGCTGTCGATGAAGCCGTTTGACTTCGGCGGCATCGCGCACCAAGGAGGCATTGAAGACCGGGGAAAAGTGGCGCCGGCGTGCGCTGGCGCGGCGGACCATCCTCCAGCGGGCGGCCTTCGTCCTTCCATTTCTTGAGGCCGCCGTTCAAGACGCGCACCTTCCTCGTGGCCCATGGTCGCGAAACATCCACCACACGCGCGCCGCCGAATAGAGGTCCCTCGCTGTCGTAGGCAACGACGTGCATGCCGTCGCCGACGCCCATCCTCTTCATGCGACTGGCGAACTTGGTGGGGAAGGCAACATGTGGGGCAGCGACGAGGTTTCGTCGGCGATGTCGTCGATGTCGAAAAAAGTGCGCCGGGGATGTGGGCTTCCAGAAACTCGGCTTTGGCGTTGCGCTTGGTCGTTGGCAGGTGCATCGAGCCATCGAGGATGACGAGGTCGGGTGCGCTCGAGGTGCGACGCTAGCCAGTCCGCCTCGACCAGCCATTTCGTGTTCAGCATTGGCCATGCCCGTTTCCCTCCTGCTCGCGATCTTCACCTGACGGCGCGCCGATCCCAGCCGGGCTCATCGCCACCGGTCGCGACTGGTCGACCTTGCATCCCCGCCAGACGACGGGCGCCCGATCATCGCTCCTGATCGCAGCGCCGTGCCAGTCATGCGAAGCGACGCGGATGCGCCGGTTCATCTTGCCCTTCTTCTCGATCTTGGTGACGACGACGCGGCCGATCTCGCCGGTGGCTTCGCACGTGCGTGCCGCCGCACGGCTGCAGGTCGATCGCAGCCGTTCTCGCCGATCACGACGAGGCGCACGCGGCCGGTGCCCATCGGCGGCTTTACGGACATGGTGCGCACGAGGCCGGGGTTGGCCTCGAGCTCGGCGTCGCTGATCCAGCGTTCCGCTGACCGGATGGTTGGCGGCGATCAGCGCGTTGAGCTCGCGCGGTCAAGCGCGTCCTTGTCGACCGCGGAGGCATCCTCGATGTCGAAATCGAGCCGGCCTGTCCTCGGTGCTGACCTGGCCGCCGGTGACCGGGATACTTCACCAGCGCGCACAGCAGATGCAGGCAGGTGTGCATGCGCATGAGTCTTGCAGCGGGTGTCCCAGTCAAGTACGGCGCGGACGGTCTGACCGACCGCCGGGCGCTGCGCTCCATCCGAGGGCACATGCACAATCGTCAGTCTTGTCGGCGTCCCAGACGGTCGTGGTGATCGGGACAGCGGTCGCCACCCTCGAGCTCGATGCTGCCGCGATCGCCCGGCTGCCCGCCGGCGGCGGCGTAAAAGACCGTCCGATCCAGCACGATGCCACCGCGATCGTTGATGGCGAGCACCTGCGCGGCACAGTCGCGCAGGCGTAGGCATCGCTTCGATAAACTTGCTCGGTCATGGCCCAAATCCGATCCTTATGGACGCGGTCAGGCATCCTCAACCAGGAAATGTCGACACCGCGCCCAGGGCGATCTGAGGAGGCTGTGCACCCTGATCGCCCGCCGGCAACAGGCAAGAGGGTGCGCGCTGGCAGTCTCCCGTGCGCCGACCGAGAAGGCAGCCTTGCTCCGGCATGCACCGCATGGCTTCAGGCCTTATCGGACGCCGTGAACATCTTGGGAAGGGCTGCTGGCGAGGAAACTAGCCAACGCGGGCAAGGGGAGGTTCTTCGACTTGAGGAATGCTGGGTCGAACAGCTTCGACTGGTAGCGGGTGCCGTAGTCGCACAGCAGGGTGACGATGGTGTGGCCGGGACCCAGCTCCTTGGCAAGGCGGATGGCGCCGGCGACGTTGACGCCGGTCGATCCGCCCATGCACAGCCCCTCCTCCTCCAGCAGCTGGAAGCAGATCGGCACCGACTCCGTCGTCGGGGATCAGAAAGGCATGATCGACGCACGGCACCTTCGATGTTCTTGGTGATGCGGCCCTGGCCGATGCCCTCGGTGATCGAAGAGCCCTCGGCTTTCCAGCTCGCCGGTCTTGTAGTAGCTGTAACAGCGCCGCGCCCGGCACGTCGGCAAGCGCGAATTTGAACTCTCCTGCGCTTGGCCTTGAGCCCGTCGGAGACACCTCCCAGCGTGCCGCCCGAACCCACTGCGGACACGAAGCCGTCGACCTTGCCACCGCGTATCGGTCCAGATTTCCTGGGCCGTGGTCTCGATGTGCGCGCGGCGATTGGCCGTGTTGTCCCACTGGTTGGCCCAGATGGCGCCGTTCGGTTCGCTCTTGGCGAGCGCCTCGCGCGAGCCGTTGCAGAATAGTGCACGTAGTTGTTCTCATTCTTTGTAGGGTCGAGCCGGCACCTCCACGAGCTGGGCACCCAATAGGCGCAAAGCGTCCATCTTCTCCCGACTCTGGGTCTCGGGAATAACGATAACCGGTGCGAAAACCCAGCGCATTGCCGATCACGGTTAGCCCGATGCCGGTATTGCCGGCGGTACCCTCAACGACCGTACCGCCCGGCCGCAGCGTGCCGCGCGGCAATGGCGTCTTGGATGATATAAAGCGCCGCGCGATCCTTTACGGACTGGCCGGGGTTCATGAACTCGGCCTTGCCGAGGATCGTACACCCTGTCTCCTCAGAGGCTCGCCTCAGCTTGATGAGCGGCGTACGGCCAACCGCAGCGGCCACTCCATTGAGAATTGCAAGGGGCCCGACCTCCTGCTTGCAGTCCTGGGATGGATGAGCGCCACCCTAAAGATGGGTACTCGACCCCGCAAGGGCGAGCCGCGCGGCCATCGCCGGCGCCTTTCCCCAGCATCAAAGGCGTGGCGACAAGGGAGGTCCCGCGCGGGGTCGCCTTGACGCGAAGGATCCGCGAAGACGGTGGCCCGCGCTCGAGCCGTGCGCCCGCGCGAGCCGCAAGACCTTGCGCACGGGAACGCTGGTGTTTGGTCGATCCACCGCACCCCGGATGCGCACACCCTTAATGCCTCCGAAACCGATCGGGCCGCGTGGTGGCCGAGTTTGGGTCAAGCCGCTTGACCTCGGTGCGCAACGAAAATTCCACAAAGGGACCTGATATGAGCATGAACCGTGTGGTTTTGGCTGTCGCCACGCTTGCCACGACCTGGATTGCGGTGCCCGCCTTCGCCGCCGCAGCGAGGTTGACTACTCCTGGTCCAGCGATCCACACAGCACGTTTTCGCAAACCGACCTGGGCGGCGTTTCATCACCAACGCCGTCGGCAGCGACATCGACAATAGTTGGCTCGCCGGCGCCGGCTTTGGCTGTGGCTCCGGGCCGCGCGGCATCCGCGGCGAGGTGATGTTTGACTGGCGTGCCGACCGCGAGGTGACGGGCGTGCTGGCGGCACCGTTGGGAGGGTCGCTGAGTACGAGCATCCAAAGCTCCACCATCATGTTCAACGCCTACTATGACTTTGGCCATTGGGGAGCTTCGTTCCCTACTTGGCGCTGGCGTCGGCGTCGCCCGCAACGAGATGGACAAGTCACCTTCTCGACCTCACCCAACACCCAGTCCGGTGATACCAACTGGTCGTTGGCCTGGTCGGTGATGGCGGGCGCCGCGTTTCAACTGAGCGAGCGGGTGATCCTGGACCTGGGTTACCACTTCATTGATATGGGCAAAGCCGAGTCCGGTAAGGCCGATACATCGGGCTTTACAAACAACCCCCTTGGGGGACGACCTTACCGCCCATGAGTTCAAGGTCGGCCTGCGCTTTCATTTCGGCGGCTGAACCCCGCGCTTGGCCTTGCGCTCCTTTTAGCCCCACACAGACGGCCCGGCCCTGCGTGTGCCGGGCCGCACTCGTCTGTTGAGGGCCCAATTCGCCTTGATTTGACCGGACCGCCACCGATATATGTGCCCCCAACGCTCTACCTAAGGCGCCGTAGGCGCACGGGTGGCGGGGTTTGCCGGACAATTTAGCGGTTTTCCGGTGGCTCAGGCTGTCGGCCATGACCGACGGGCGGAACGTGGCAGGCGGGCGTGGCGGAATTGGTAGACGCGCTGGATTTAGGTTCCAGTGACGCAAGTCGTGGGGGTTCGAGTCCCTCCGTCCGCACCAGGCCATTTCGCCGCAAAGGGACGAGTGAGTCGGCCGTGGTGGGCGCCCAAGCCCCAAGTCGGCCAGGATTGAGGCCAGGATCGAAGACATGCAGGTGACCGAAACGCTTGCCGACGGTTTGAAGCGCGAGCTCAAGGTGGTGATTGGCCAGGGTGAGCTGGACGAGCGGTTTGCCGCGCGACTGGGGGAAGTCAAGGACACCGTTCAGCTCAAGGGCTTCCGCAAGGGCAAGGTGCCCACCGCGCACCTCAAGAAGCTTTATGGTCGCTCGGTCATGGCCGAAGTCCTGCAAACCATGATCGACGAGACGAGCCGTAAGGCCATCTCCGAGCGGAACGAGCGCCCCGCCCAGCAACCCAACATCAATCTCTCCGAGGACAAGGACGAGATCGAGCGCGTGCTGTCGGGCCAGAGCGATCTGGCTTTCACCATGTCCTACGAAACGCTCCCCAAGTTCGCGATCACCGACTTGAGCGCGCTCAAGCTCGAGCGCGAGGTGGCCGACGTCGCCGATGAGGCCATCAACAAGGCGCTCGAGGAGTTGGTCGAGCGGGCGGTCCGCTACGAGGCGGAGCCGGACCGCAGCGCCGGGGAGGGCGATCGCGTCAGCATCGATTTCGTCGGTCGCATCGACGGGCAGGAGTTTGAGGGCGGCAAAGGGGAGGGCGTGGAGCTGGTAATCGGCCAAGCCAACTTCATCCCGGGTTTCGTCGAGGGCATCGCCGGCGCCAAGGCCGGCGAGGAGCGCAGCGTCAACGCCAAGTTTCCCGAGCAATACCCTGAGCCCTCGCTGGCCGGCAAGGATGCCGCTTTCGCCGTCACGGTGAAGGAGGTTGCCAAACCCATCAAGCCCGCGCTCGACGATGACTTTGCCAAGACACTTGGGTGCCAGCGATGTGGCCCACCTGCGCGAGCTGGTTTCGGCCAGGATTGGCGCGGAATATGCGGCCCACACCCGCGCGCGCCTCAAGCGTCAAATTCTCGACCAACTTGAAAGGAGCACGATTTCGTGCTGCCGGAATCGCTGGTCAACGGGAGTTCGACATCATTTGGAGGCAGCTCACGCGCAACCTCGAAGCGGCCAAGCGCACGTTTGCCGACGAGGGAAGCTCAGAAGAGGAAATGCGCAGCCAATACCGCGCAAGATCGCCGGAGCGGCGCGTGCGCCCGGGCTTGGTGATCGGCGAAATCGGAGAGACCAACAAACTGAATGTGACCCAGGATGAAATGCGCACCGCGCTGATGGAGCAGGCCCGTCGTTATCCGGGTCAGGAGCGGGTTGTCTACGACTACTACCAGAAGAACCCGAACGCTCTTGTCGAGCTTCGTGCGCCGATCTTCGAGGACAAGGTCGGTCGACCTGATCGTGTCTCGAGGCCAAGCCCGCCGAGAAGAAGGTGTCGGTGGCGGAGTTGCTCAAACCCGAGGAGCCGGATGGCCTGCTGCAGCCTCCGGTGCACGACCATGCCCACGAGCATGCTCATGAGCATGGCGAACACCATCATGATCACCAGCATGATCATGACCACGGGCAAGTGCCACCACCGACCACGACCATGATCATGATCATGCGCACGATCACGCACACGATCCAGGGCACGATCCCGGGCACGATCAGGGTCAGAGCAGAAATGAGCCCGCTTGAAGTCAGGGGCAGCTACCCCACACTTTCATGGCGATGGCATAGAGCAAGCACGCGAGCGATAGAGGCCAGCATGTCCGATCCAATCGTCGACTTATACGGGTACGTTCTGGCCCATGGTCGTTGAGCAGACGAACCGGGGCGAGCGCGGGTATGATTTGCCCTCGCGGCTGCTGAAAGAGCGCATTATCTTCGTGACGGGGCCGGTGGAGGACCACATGGCGTCCTCGATCTGCATGCAGCTGCTCTACTGCGAGTCCGAGAACCCGAAAAGAAATCTCCATGTACATTAATTCGCCCGGCGGTGTGCGTCACCGCCGGCATGGCGATTTACGACACCATGCAGTTCATCCGCCCGCCCATCGCCACCCTCTGCATCGGGCGCAGGCCGCATCGATGGGATCGCTGCTGTTGGTGTGCCGGAACGCACGGCATGCGCTACGCCTTGCCCAATGCGCGCATCATGGTGCATCAGCCCTCGGGCGGCTTTTCGGGCCAAGCCAGCGATATCGAACGCCACGCCGAAGATATCATCAAGATGAAACGGCGCCTGAACGAGGTATATGTCAAGCATACCAAGAAACACTACGAGGTCATTGAAAAGACGCTGGATCGTGACTACTTTATGACAGCTGAGCAGGCAAAAGAATTCGGCCTGATCGACAAGGTGATTAAGGACCGTGATGAGGCCGATGGTATGCTTGCGACCACGAAGTCGATCCCGGGCTAGCTGGGCACTGTCGAGACTGGCATCTTGTTTGCTCTCTGCCGCACCGTTCCAGCTTGGTACTCGCTGTGGCTTAGCGGGTAGCCGTATGGGAACGTTGGGCGGAGTTGTTAATCCAATCTTGATCTGGGCGCCGCTAGCATGCTCAGATTGGGCCTAAGATTCCTGCCGGGCGCCGGCAAGCGCACACGGTGGTTGGCGCCTCGAGCCGATGGGCTCGGTCGGCATTGACGCGTTGGTTGCCCGAAGAGGGTGGAAGGAACGGGATGGCTCAAGAAAAATACGCTTTACTGCTCCTTCTGCGGGAAGAGCCAGCACGAGGTTCGCAAGCTAATTGCGGGGCCGACGGTGTTCATCTGCGATGAATGCGTCGAGCTTTGCATGGACATCATCCGCGAGGAGAACAAGAACACCCTGGTCAAGTCGCGCGACGGTGTGCCGAGCCCCACCGAAATCTGCTCCGTGCTGGACAGTTACGTGATCGGACAGGACTACGCCAAACGCGTCCTCTCGGTGGCGGTGCACAATCATTACAAGCGGCTCAACCACGCGGCCAAAAACAACGACGTCGAACTGGCCAAATCCAACATCTTGCTAGTCGGTCCGACAGGTTGCGGCAAGACCCTGCTCGCCCAGACGCTGGCGCGGATCCTCGACGTGCCATTCACGATGGCCGATGCAACCACGTTGACGGAGGCGGGCTACGTCGGCGAGGACGTCGAGAACATCATTTTGAAGCTGCTGCAAAACGCCGACTACAACGTCGAGCGAGGCTCAGCGCGGCATCGTTTACATCGACGAAATCGACAAGATTTCGCGCAAGTCCGACAACCCTTCCATCACCCGGGACGTCTCCGGCGAGGGCGTGCAGCAGGCGCTGCTCAAGATCATGGAAGGCACCATCGCCTCGGTGCCACCGCAGGGCGGCCGCAAGCACCCGCAGCAAGAATTCCTCCAGGTCGACACCTCCAACATCCTGTTCATCTGCGGCGGCGCATTCGCAGGGCTGGAGAAGATCATTTCTCGCCGCGGTCGCGGCTCATCGATCGGCTTCGGCGCCAAGGTGACCGGGCCCGATGAACGGCGCACCGGTGACATTCTCAAAGGCGTCGAGCCTGAGGATCTCCTGAAATTCGGCCTCATCCCGGAATTCATCGGTCGCCTACCCGTGATCGCCACGCTGGAGGATCTCGACGAAAGCGCGCTGATCCAGATCCTGACCATCCCGAAGAACGCCTCGGTCAAGCAGTACCAGCGGCTCTTCGAAATGGAGGACGTGCGCCTGACGATTGCCCGACGAGTCGCTGAAGGCCATCGCGCGCAAGGCCATCGAGCGCAAAACCGGCGCCCGCGGGCTGCGGTCCATTATCGGAAGCCATCCTGCTCGATACCATGTCTCGAACTTCCGGGGCTCAAAGGCGTGGAAGAGGTCGTGATTGGCCCGAAGTGGTCGATAGGGTGCGCGGCCGCTGAGAATCTTACTCGGAGCGGGCCGGCGAGAAGGGATCGTACGGCTTAGCTGACGGCAAGGCACGCTCGATCGCCTCAGTGGAGCCAATGGGCGACACCTGGAATTGGGCGACCGTACGGTGACCATATTTGCTAGCGGAGGCGGTCGGGCAGCCACCTGCGACTGGAAGACATCGTGACAAAGGCATAGTGTCGGCAGCGCTGTTGACACGGGTTGTGGCGTGAACGCGACGAGCGGCTGCTAATCGCATCGTAGCGACCTTGGCGAAATCGGGGCGTGGCGTAAGCCCTGATGAGCGGCGAAAAGAAAGACCAGAGCGAGCAAAACGAAAACAAGGCAAAGAGAAAAGCGGCGGCAAGGAGATGCATCCCGTATTGCCGCTGCGCTGACATTGTGCGTCCTCTTCCTTACATGATCGTTCCGCTGTTCGGGCGGAGAAGTCGATCACGCCGCGGAAGAGGTCATGCGCGATCGGAGCGAGCAAATCCTGCTGGCGGCACAGAAAACGCCGGCGATGACGACCCCGCACCCGATGCCATCTACCAGACCGGGCACCCTGGCGTCCGGTGCTGCAACTCTTAAAGCTGCCTGACGGCACGGGGTGAAGGTGCTGGCAGAAGGCACGGCGCGCGGCCAAGGTCGTGCGCCGCACTCGGACAATCCGAATTACTTCGAGGCTGAGGTCGAACGCATTGTCGCAGGACCTCGGGCACCAAGGACGAGATCGAGGCGCTGGGCGCGCTCGGCCCGTGTCTCAGCTCTGAGAGCTACGTCAAGCTGAACAAGAAGATCCTCACCTGAGGTCTTGGGCACCATCACCCAGATCGAGGACTACTGAAACTCCGCCGACACCGATCGCCTCGCACCTGGCCGATCAAGATTGCCGACAAGCAGGACATTCTTGAGATCACCGCGGTCTCGAGCTGGCTCGAGCGCGTCTGCACACGCTGATGGAGAGCGAGATCTCCGTCCTGCAGGTGGGAAAAGAAGATCCGCAGCCGGGTCAAGCGTCAGATGGAGAAGACGCAGCGCGAGTACTATCTGAATGAGCAAATGAAGGCCATTCAGAAGGAGCTGGGCGACGGCGACGAGCGCGACGATATCTCCGAGTTCGAGGAGAAAATCGAGAACACCAAACTTTCCAAGGAAGCGCGCGACAAGGCGCTGGCCGAGCTGAAAAAGCTCAAGCAAGATGAGCCCGATGTCGGCCGAAGCCACGGTGGTGCGCAACTACCTTGACTGGCTGCTATCGATCCCCTGGGGCATCAAGGGCAAGGTCAAGAAGGATCTGGTCGAGGCGCAGAGCAGATCCTGGACAAGGAGCACTATGGCCTGGAGAGGTCAAAGAGCGCATCATCGAGTATCTCGCGGTCCAGTCGCGCACCAACAAGCTGAAGGGACCGATCCTGTGTCTGGTCGGCCCTCCGGGCGTCGGCAAGACCTCGCTCGGCATGTCGATGGCCAATGCCACCGGCCGCGAATTCGTGCGCATGTCCCTCGGCGGCGTGCGGGACGAGGCCGAGATCCGCGGGCATCGGCGCACCTACATCGGCTCGATGCCCGGCAAGGTCATCCAGTCCATGAAGAAGGCGAAGCGGACCAACCCGCTTTTCCTCTTGGACGAGATCGACAAGATGGGCTCGGACTTCCGCGGCGATCCGGCGGCGGCCTTGCTCGAGGTGCTCGACCCCGAGCAGAACCACACCTTCAACGACCACTATCTGGAGGTCGACTACGACCTTTCGAACGTGATGTTCGTGACCACCGCGAACACGATGAACATCCCTCCGGCCCTGCTGGACCGCATGGAGATCATTCGTCTTGCCGGTTACTACGGAGGACGAGAAGATCGAGATTGCCAAGCGCATCTCATTCCAACCAGCGCCAGAACCATGGCCTGGAACCTGCTGAGTGGGGAGATCGACCACGAGGCCTTGAAAACCCTGATCCGGCGCTACACGCGGAAGCGGGCGTGCGCAGCGCTCGAGCGCGAGATTGCCAAGCTGGCGCGCAAGGCCGTGAAGGAAATCCTCCACGACCACCGAGGCCGTGACGGTGACTGCCCGAGAACCTTGAGCAGTACCTGGCGCGCCGAAGTTCCGCTATGGCGAAGCCGAGGCTGGAAGATCAGGTCGGCGTCGTGACGGGCCTGGCGTGGACGGAAGTCGGCGGCGAGATCTTGACGGTGGAAGGCGTCATGATGCCCGGCAAGGCAAGATGTCGGTCACCGGCAACCTGCGCGACGTGATGAAGGAGTCGATCCAGGCCGCCAATGCCTACGTGCGCTCGCGGTCGCATGCCATCGTGCAATCCCATCCGTCGCTGTTCGGAGGCAAGCGACATTCCACGTTCACGTGCCGGAGGGCGCAACGCCAAAGGTGATGGACCGTCCGCCGGCGTCGCCATGGTGACGGCCATCATCTCGAGTCATCGACCGGCATACCCGTCAGTGAAGGACGTGGCGATGACGGGCGAGATTACGCTGCGTGGTCGGGTGTTGCCGATCGGCGGCCTGAAGGAGAAGCTGCTTGCGGCGCTTGCGTGCCGGCATCAAGACCGTCGTGATCCCTGAAGAGAACGTCAAGGATCTGGCGGAAATCGGCGATGAGGTGAAAGCCCACCTCGAAATCCGCCGGCTTCGCGGATGGACTGACGCTTCTGAAGACGCTCTCCAGCGGTGCCGACCCCGATTGTCGGAGGAAGGAGGTGGCACAACGCGTGGGGGCCGACGACGGGGGAAGGCTCGCGCATCACCGCGCATTATGGCGGGGGCAGCCGCCCTCTGACATACGGGAATGCAGGTTCGGGGTCCAGACAACCTGCGTTCATGCACTTTGGCTTGTGGCCTTCAATTCTCTGAAACATCGGCGCTTTTCTGGGACTTTTCCCTTGACGCAGGGGATTGGGCGGTTTCGCGCTCGCCGAGCTGTGAGCGGCCCAGACGCCGCCGCCTCGAGTTCAGCCGCAACTCGGACCTATTCCCGTTCTGCAGACGCGAAGGACGGTGCAAATGAGCAAGAAGGATTTGATCGATGCCGTGGCCGCGGCAACCGAGCTCACCGATGACAAAAGCCGTGGCGTGGTGGTTGATGGCGGTCATCACTCACATTGAGGCGGTGATGAAGAAGGGCGAGAGGTCCGAATTCCGGGATTCGGCACCTTCAGGCGTCGCCAAACGGGCCGCCCGCAAGGCGCGCAATCCGCAGACGGGCATGGAAATGATGCTCAAGGCCGTCCGTGGTGCCGAAGTTTCAGGCCTCCAAGGCGCCCTCAAGGACATGCTCTAACTAGTCCTTTCTGGTTCCTCGCATCACCGGGCGCGCACATTTTGCAAGCGCTCGCAGCTAACCCGACTTCGGGGCCGATCCTTTACACGCGCAGCGGGCGGGCGCTAGAGAGGCAGCGCGGACTGGGGCGGTTAGCTCAGCGGTGGAGAGCGCTTCGTTTACACCGAAGATGTCGGGGAGTTCGATCCCTCTCACCGCCCACCAGCCATCTTTCCAGTCACCCAGCAGCCAAGCCGCTCGGCTAGGCGTCATACCAGTCCGACACGGCAGGTCGCCCAGACGCGGTGCAACCACATGGCTCCCTCTTGAAGGCTGATGGCGGAGTTTCATCTCCAGGGCCACCTGGTCAGGTGCCAACTCCCTGCCGATGCTGACCACGATGAGACCCTGGCTGAGGGCCCAGGCGAGCAAAGGCTGAGTGCTGATCCTAGCGAACTGGCGTATCAGGCGGCCGGCTTTGTCCCATAGACATGTCCCCCGTCTTCCCCGCGGGGATCATGCGCGCCTCGTCGCCGAGGTATAGGGAGCGTGGGGCACGCCCGGCGCGACCGCCCCACAGTGCTGGTTGCTCGGGCCGCAATCACCCAGCGCCCCGACGCGAGGAACGACCCGCGGCAGGCTGCGGCCTATCCCGGTCCAGAGGGCCCTCTACCGCTCCGGCAAAGCCCTTACCGCTCCGGCAAAGACCTACCGACGAGACCCTCTGCGGCTCACCTTGCCGCCACCCGTTCTCGGTTGCCGCGGCGGCAAACTCGGCCACTTGCTTGGCAAGTTTGGCGGCATAAACGCTGGCATAGGATTACAGGCTCGGCAACGGCCCGCGTCGCCGCCACAGGACGTTTCTGGCTTTCTTTGCACGATCGGCTCCAAAGCTTCACAACGCATGTAGTCTATTGCAGGCGCGCCGCCTCCGGCGCGACTCTTATCCGTCTTCCAGCCTGCGGCCGCAGCGAAGTCGCACCGTTGCGGCCAGCAACCTTGACTCAGCGCAAGCTGTGCGCACGCACTATTGCAGGCGCGCAAACAAGAAAGCCTGTGGAGGAACGCCATGCCTGCCGTCTCGCGACGCACGTTGCTTCTGCTCTTGCCGGTTCAGCATCCGTGGCGGCTGCGACCGCGGCGAGCACGCCGGTTTGGGCGGCGATGGGTCCCAACGACAAATTCGATCTCCTCGTTAAAGGTGCCGAGGTGCTCGACCCCAGCCAGAACCTGCGGGCCAAACGCGACATCGGTATCCGCTTCGGGGTCATCGAGGCCCTGGAGAGCGAGATCGCGCCGGACAAGGCACAGCGGGGCTGGCTGCCGCGGCGCAAGATCGTCACGCCGAGGCCTCATCGATTTGCATGCCCACTGTCTCTTCCCTATGGTTCTGCGATCGGCATTCCGCCGACGAGCCTATCCCTACCAGGCAACGACCACGTTGAGCTCTGCCGGCGACGCCGGGGCCAACAACATTGCTGCGCATTCCGGCGCGCCATTGTACCGCAAGCACGCGCACGACTATTCGCCTTCGTTCACATTGCCAACATCGGGCTCGCCGGCTTCCCGGTGCCCGAGCTCCACAACATCGACTACGCACAGACCGAGGCCGCGGCAAAGGCGGTGGCAGAGAATGCCGACCTCGTCATCGGCATCACGGTGCGCAGGAGTGAGAACGTGATCGCCAAGAACGGCTTGAGCCGCTCAAGCGAGCGATCCAGGCGTGCGAACTTGCGGGCACCGGCGGCAAGGTCATGTGTCACATCGGCGGGGGAGACGCCTGAGCTGATGAGCCGGATCCTCGACACGCTGCGACCCGGCGATGTGCTGACGCAGCGCTTTTCCGGCGCGCCCAACCTCGCCGGCAAGTTCACCAATATCGTGCAGGAGGGCAAGTTGCTGCCGGCGCCACGGCGGCCAAGCAGCGGCGTCCTGTTCGACGTATGGGCCACGGCGGCAGCTTCGATTACACGGTGGCCGAAGTGGCCACGGCCGCCGGTGCCGGCCCGGATACGATTTCCTGGACATCCATGTACTCTCCGGCAACACGCCGGGGATGCCCTATCTGACTTGGGTGATGAGCAAGTTCCTCGAACATGGTCTGTCCCCGAACAGGTCGTCACCATGGCAAAGCGACGGCGCCAGCCAAGATCATCAATCGCCTACCCAAGCACGGCACCCGCAGGTGGGGCGCCGGCGGACCTGTCGCTACCGAGGTTGGCGTTGAAGGCCCCGTCGAATTCGCTGGACACCCGCAACAACAAGCGCCAGGGCAACGGTGCACATCAAACCCGCCGGCGTAGTGCTGGCTGGCGTCCCGCATGGGCGACCTTACCAGGCCCCATTCGCGACACGCTAGAACGCACGCTCAGGTCTGAAGAGCGCGCGCTGGGGCGTGGGAGGATGCCTTGACGGAGGAGAAAGCCTCACGTACACGTGCCCAAAGGTGATCGTGGCCCCTAGCGAAGCAGCGGGGCGTCCCTGACGCTTTGCGGCGTAGCTCAGCTGGTTAGAGCGGCCGGCCGTCACGCCGGAGGCCGTGGTTCAAGTCCCGTCGCTCGCGCCATTATTTCAATCACTTAGTGCCTCCTCCGCCTTCGGCGGATACTTTTGGGCCGGCGCCCAGATACTCTCGTTGGGTTTTGTTCTCTGAGCTTGGCCCAGCCGAGCTTCCGTGCATCGTCATCACGCACCGAGGCCAGCTGTACGGGAGCGTAAGCGTGGTGCAGCCGGTTCGATGCCGACAGGGTGTTCGCCATCTTCTTTGACAACTTCTCGGGCGACACGTTGCCGGCCAGCGCTTCGGTTGCGCCGGACCGGCGGAAGTCGGCCATTCGGCGCCTTTTCGTCGTCACCGAACACCTTTGCGCGCACGGCGCGGAAGTCGTCGCCCAGGGTGGTCTTCCGAGTAGGGCGCCCCAGATCGGTTGCAAAGACTCGCACCGCGCCCATGGGCTCGGCGGGCAGGCTCGCCAGGTAACCTCGCAGAAGGCGTGCGGTGCGCGGGCTGAGCGTGGCGCATGGCCTGGCGACTCAAGTCTTGGCGCGCGCAACGTCAAACCAGATGCCGATGGCGTCGCGCGCATATCGCCGACGCGCAAATCGCGCGCATCGACGGGTGAAAGCTGGCTGTCCCAGGCAACGGCGAGCAGCACCGCCAGGCCCTTGCAGCCTGACTGCCAGGCCTCCTTCACGAGGCGCACGGCCTCGCCCTCGAACCAAACATCCTGTCGCGGCTTCGGCGCCGAGTTGGCGAATAGTAGGGATGGATCGCGCGCAGCTTCGCAGAAGCCCAAGACGACCATTCTGACCCACAGCGCCCGCCAGACCCTTGATGATGCGATGTGCCTCGCTTTCCGGACACCTGCGCCACGACATCGGTCCGGAGCTGTCGCAGCATCTCGGGGTGACCGTTTTCGGTTCGCTCGAGAAACGCAATCCACTTCCATGCGCGGGGCCAGTCGTGGCGGCTATGATGCTCGCGCGTCCAGACGAGGCCCTGGCCTTGCGCCCTTTCGCGCATCGCCATGGCCCGCTGGTACCCATCGCCGATGCTGCCAGCTGGTCGGCCAGTCGCGGACCGAGCGGCGGCAGGCCGTGGCGCGATGGCGGTCCCATTCGTGGCAAAGCTCGATAGCCCGCGCGTGCTCGGCCGGGCCCATTATGGGCACGCCGTCGATGATCACCCCGGACCGAGGCGGACACGACGAAATCCGCGCGGCGCTGCGCTTTGGTCGGGCGCCAGATCCAGGACCCGAAATGGAAATAGCAGTAGCGTGGGGTTCATCATGTCCCATGGCGCGCCCTGCGTTCAGCGTAGACCTCCGGCAGCGCCAGCGTGGCTTGGGCTCGGCCGTCTAAGCCACCTGCCGATGAGGTTATGCCGCCTCGACATCCACTCAGCGATAGCGGCCAGGTCGAACATGCCGGTCGTTGGGTCGGGCGGCGGGAATCCGCGCGCAAGCAGTTCAGGCATCTTCGCCAAGAAATCCGCCTCGGTCAGATACGGCGCTGGCCAGCCTTCTCGGCTGGCACATCCCGCGGATCGACGCGAAAGCGGATGCTGGTCAGGTGCGGTAGACATCGGCGTTGTTCGCTCACGAGGTAGGCGGTCCTCCGATCAACGCGACTGGAGCGGTCGGCAAAGCTGCTCTCTGCGCCTCGGCGCTATCCGATGCTCGCGAACGGGGCCAGTGATGCGCGACTGGGCCCAGGAGTCGAGATCGGCCCTCACCGTCATGCCGCGCTCACCTCCAGCACGGCGGAATTCCGGCCCGCCGCCGACACTAGCCAGCTTGTGCAAAGGCCGTGAGAGCATGGAATGCCCCACCGGGACGTGATGTAGCTCGCAGCCTGGGAACGCCGCACATAGTTTGGTTTTCATCGTCATATTCCGGGCCTTTCCGATATTGACTAGGCCAGGAATAATCCGGTCGGGGGCTACCCGTCGTGGGCTTTATGTCCCTTGGTTGGCACCCAGTTTGTGCCCACGCGCGACCGCGCGGATGTGTCCTGTCGAGGCTCCCGATTCTCATTTCGGGGTCGTCAGGGTATTGGTAGTACAACTTGCGCGCTTCCGCGAACGATTTCAGCGAAGTGGCCACGTTGGCGCTCTCCTGGGCCGCGACCGTTCCTTGTGGGTAGCTTTAGATTTTTCGTCCAATATTCCGCGAGTTCCTCAACGAACATGCGCTCGGGCACTTGCACCGGTCTTGTCCCACTTGACAGCTAGTCTAACAAGGACAGAAATTGCGGCGTTCTTACGGGATCGCGCCAATTGTCGACGCAGGTTCGATCAAGCTGAAGCTCCCGCAAGCATTCTCTTCAGTCCATAGGCGACCGAGCCAATCACAGCGCCAAGCAATGCCGCTATGACAAATACATATGCGACTTCGACAGCCATTGGGACATCGACAAGATCGACAATGGGCAGTCCATTGCTCCCTAACGGCTCCCATCGCTCCAGAACGTTTAGGGATGTCGAATTTGCCAAGCCCCGTATTCTCCTGTGACAGCATAAGACGCGAGGATTGCAACCAAGCTCAATAGCACGCATGCGCCCGCGGACAGCAGTATTGCCCCCCGCACAGATTTCGCACGCCAGCCGATAGTCAGCGATATGACCAATTGAAATATGCCTACCACCGTCGATTTCCCCCTTCGCACATCTGATGACTAGAGCAACCTAGCTAACGGGCAATGAGGATGCCAGCGCTGAAGCGAGGCCTTCGCCACCTTCTCGGGACGGGAATCGAGGACCCCTCCTGTCGGCAACTACCCGGAAAGACTTCCGCGTTGCATCACATCCGTCAGCTCTCGGAGGTAGAGGCGACGAGTTTGGGACGGCCGGAGCGCCTGCATTTCAAGCCCGACACTTGACCCACTCCAGGCTCCAGGCGGCGCAGCACTGGCGACACTCTACAATCAGAACGCAAATGCGAAGCTGAGAAGAATTGAAAAATGCAACGAGAGCTCGTTCCCCTGCCCAGGGCAGAAGTTCGGCTCATGGCGAGCTATACAACTGATGCTTCATACGCTGGGCCATTTTTTCAAAGGAGGTTCGGCATCGGAGACGAGAGTTTCATGAGGTGCAGTTGAGATCGCCTCATGAGCGCCCGTGGATGGGCCGACTCCTGAACGAGAGCACCATAGGAGCGCATTGCCCTTTGCCGAAACTCTGGGCTGAGGCCTTATATCCCGCCAAGAAGTCATCGCCGCAAACGTATGCGAAGGGCTGTCTATGTCGTCCTCATGAGCCACTCTACCGCCCAGGCGAAGGCGAGTCCGTCGCTCGGTTTACTCATCGGCGGGATCTCGGCCCTTTGCTCGCGCTTCGAGGCGGTCGAGCCTGTTGAGAAGGTGCTTGATGTCCGCGGGAAGTTCCTCGCGCGCGATATCTTCCGTCGCCCATCGGAGCGACGCGCCGATGCGATTCGAGGAAGTAGATGTTGTCAACGCGAACTGCGTATTTTGACTTGTCCATTGCGTGATCACGTCGACGGCAACAACGCAATTGCCACAAACAAGAGTTGTGCAGGAGAGGATAGTGTACGGCCGATCCAGATGCCTGTGCCTGCCGCAAGCTTGGGCTGAGGTTCAAGAATTGGCCTTTGTTGTATGGTTGCCACGGCCGAGGTTGGGAGTGTGACGGCGACATGGTAAACCGATGCTCCCGAAGCGCAGTTCGTCGAGCGGTCGTAGTTTGACGAGTTGCCGGCATTGTTCAGAAAGCGAGGACCAGTTGCGAGTCGTGCGTGAGTCTGCCAATGTTAGAGTGTTGCAATGCAAACGCCCTATGACATCGGATTAGTCATTCGCGCCGTTGAGTTCGCCGCGCAGAAGCATCGCATGCAGCGGCGCAAAGACAGCGATGCGAGCCCCTATATCAATCATCCGATTGCTCTGATGCACGTGCTGTGCATTGACGGCGGCATGACCGAGCCGGTGATCCTCGCGGCTGCTGCGCTCCACGACACTATCGAGGATACCGAGACTACCGAAGTAGGAGTTACGGACGATGTTTGGCGATGAGATCGCGTCCCTCGTTCTTGAGATGACGGACGACAAGTCGCATACCCAAGGCGGAGCGCAAGCGCCTGCAGATCGAGCACGCGCAGCATATGAGCAGAGAGGCCGTGCTCGTGAAGCTCGCCGATAAGATCTGCAATCTGCGCGACGTTGCAGCGAACCTCCGGCGGAGTGGAGTGTCGAGCGGCGGATGGAATACTTCGAATGGGCAAAGGCGGTGGTTGATGGATTACCGCAGGTGAGCGCCGAGCTGCTTGGGTTGTTCAATGCAGCCTATGCGGCGAGGCTGACTATCAGATCTACGGCCCCACATGAAGCCGCGGACGCCTCCCCGGCGACTACCAATTGGCGACTGATGCGCATTGGGATCGCCGGCACCAGGCCTCAAGGCCGGGCTGGCGTGCGCTGGACCTCCTCCGCGATGGCCGTGCAGTCGGCCTGGCTGAGGTTGCGGAAGCGGATCATCTCGTGCTGGCCGCCGACGTAGAGCCACACGATCAAGGTGAAGGTTTCCGTGGCCACTCTCTTCCTAGGAATGCATCTAGTGTAAAGCGCCACGGGCTTGTCAGGCGGCGACATCTTGCCGTGCAGCTCAATGCGGGCCTTCTGGCGGGCCTCTTCGCTGTTGTAGACGTACTCGTTAAGGGGACGTGCTTGCCTTCGAGCAGCGCGAAGAGCATCCAGATTTCCATGTCCATCTCCGCTCGCTAAGAGACATTCGGATATGCTAGCCGTCCGAAATCGGGCAATTGACGGCAGAGGTCTTTCACCTCCCTAGATCTGCAGCCTTGCTGGCTGCTCCTGGATTTGCACCCACTGGAAAGGTGCGCCTTTCACGGCGCACACCCTGAGTGGAACTCGGTTCGATGGCCTTTGTGCATTGCAGCAGGTCCGCCACCGGAGCACGCAATCGACGCCTATGATTGAGGTGATCCCTGCTGGGCGCCCCTTTGCCCTAACTAACCCCTTTCTCCGAGTGGGCAGCCACCCCGGCTGGTCGCGCGCAATACTTGTTGCCCTTCGCCTCATCTCGCTGGAGTTGGAACGCCATTGGCACCCAAACTCGCCTTCCTTACGATGCGGAGGCGCTCCCAGCGTTTCGGGAGGCAGACCGTATCCAACAATAGGAGAGCACCAGTGAAGGCAATCCGTGCCCATTCCTTCGGTGGTCCTGAAGTGCTCCAACTTGAGACCGTTGAGGACCCGGTGGCGGGTCGCAGGCGAGGTCGTGGTTGAGGTTCGTGCTGCGGGGATCAACCCTGCCGATACCTACATGCGCAGCGGCACCTACGCCATTCGACCGAAACTACTCCTACACCCCGGGTGGAGATGCAGGCGGCGTGATTTCCGCGGTCGGTCCGAGATGTCACGGAGCACAAAGTTGGCGACCGAGTGTCCGTGGGGGCCGCGCTCAGCTTCGATCTAACTGGCTGCTACGCGGAGAAGGTAAAGCGCAAAGCATCCGAGGTCCTGTCCATTCCCGAGGGCGTTAGTTTCGCGCAGGCGGCGACCTTTGGCGTGTCCTACTCACGGCCCACTATGCGCTATTCGAACGTGGCAGGGCACAGCCGGCGAAACCGTCTTTATACATGGCGCCAGCGGGGTCGGTTGGTTCGTCGGCGATCCAGCTTGCCAAGCGCGCTGGGCTGAGGGTGGTCGGCAGCGCCGGTACATCGAAAGGGCTGGAGCTTGTCCGTGCGGAGGGTGCCAATCACGTGGTGAACCACACGGAGGCAGGTTACATGAACGAAGTGCGCCGTGTTACTGGTGATAAGGGACCGGAGCTGATCCTGGAGATGCTCGCTAACGTCAACCTTGCGGCCGATATGGAGCTCGCCGCGAAGTGCGGTCGGATTGTTGTGATCGGCAATCGCGGAGATCACAGTAAATCCCCGCGTTGCCATGATGAAGGAGCTCGACATTCGCGGCATTGCGCTCTGGAACGCGACGGCCGCACAGACAAAGCCAATAATGCTGGACATCCTGGCCGGGATCACTGAGGGTCGCTGCGCCCGGTCGTTGGGCGCGAGATGCGATTGTCCGAAGCGGCGGCGGCCCATGTTGCTGTGCTGGAGCAGGGCGTTGGTGGAAAGATCGTGTTGATACCAAGCTGAACGGGCAAGCGACCCGATCGAGCACGGCGGGTGTTTTCAGCATCGCGCCGTAGTGTGCGTGCTGCGGTGCACTGAGTCTCAACGTGGTACTTCCTTGCCGTGCCGGGCGGTAGCCTCGGCATGTCTGGGTACGGCGTTGCATTCACCGTACCCAGACATGGGTTCTTAGGGGAAACATGACCCGTCGCGTCAGCGCAATGACGTCTCCTTAATCGCACCATGCGACTGAAGCGTCTTCGCCTCGCCCATCACACTCCGCCAGCTCAACGTCCACCATCAGGTCCTTGGCGAGGGCTTCGAGCGTCGTACGCAGATCTCGCCTCCTCGACACCTTCGGGAACCACGATTTCCGCCTTCGCCTCGAACATCGGCTCTCCCGACATCGAGCCGGTGAACACACGTGTCTCCAACTCGTCAATGCTGATGTTGAGCGCCGAGAGCGCACTTGAGATACGGTGGATGATGCCGGGATGATCGACGCCGGTGAGCTCGAGCCGGACGCGGCGGCCCACGCGCGCCGCTGTGCTCGTCCTGCCCCTTGCGTATCGCCACAGATATGCCAGCATCGCCGAGCCTGCCGAGCGCCGCCTCAAGCGCGTCGCTTTCGCTCGACGGCACACTCACGCCAGGATGCCAGCGAACTCCCGCCGAGCCGCGCCATGGAGCTGTCGATCCAGTTGCCGCCGTGCTGGCGATCATCTCCGACAGCGCTTTGACCAGCCCCGGTCGGTCCCGCGCGATCACCGTCAACACCATCTCGTCAACCATCCGTCGTTCTCCTCTGTCCGGAAGCGTGCAGCGGGTGGGTGCCGAATGCAAGCGTGCTCCGCTGTGCGCTTTCACAGCCAACAAATTCATCATCTCTGCTGCCAATAAGACTGGCCATTGGCGTCGCCGTCATCGCTGGTTTCAAGTCGCAGCACAAGTCAGGCGCCGCAAGTGTATCAGCGGCAGATGGACCTTCTGTACCGTCATCATCTTGTTCGCGAGCGTGGCGCGCTGCCAATCAGGCGTCTGGAAGCGGCACTGGAACGACTTTCTGTCGTCGCTACCGTGGTGGCCGTGTCCGGTCTAGGGGTCGAACTGACCTTCGTCGAAGGGCCTACGGATCCACCTGCGGCCGAAGTCCGAGCCTGAGCCTGAGCGGTCCTATCGACGCCAGCGTCAACCAACACAAATAGCTCGGCGCGGTCCTCGCCGGCAAACCCGCCGCGCGCCTTCAGCTTCTAAACAGTCCCGCAACAGCGCCTCGGCGATGCTCTTCTTTGCTTTCGGCTCCTTCCGCTTCCGAAACATCGCAACCTCCCATTTCAACTACTTAGGTATCTTGCAGTCACCCCGTTTATGGACTGGACAAAAGTCGTGACCGCCAGATCGTCTAGAGGTGCGGGTGGCCCGTTGGCTCAGATGGACGCATCGTTGAACTTTCTTAGCACTCGTGCACGGCAGACCATCCACCGCGCTGCCTTCTATGTATGGGGTGCAAACTCGGTCGATCGCCAAATCTGCGCCATGGCGCTCATGCCGCGCAGCGGCTGCGCCGGCGCAGGCACGTGTACTGTGGGACGAGTTGCGCACCGTTCGATCCAGAGGGTACGGCCACTGCCGAGGAGTTATACCAGTACTCAGCTCTTGCCAGCTCAATGCTTGTCGCGCGCCGCCAGCCACTGCTTCTCGTAAGAGCCGGATGCTGCCAGTCCCGGTCGATCGGATGTGCGCGCGCGGTTTCGCCCCTTCAGGCGCCGCCATGGCTTCCTAAAACCACACCATGGGGGCGCAACTGTCGGTCGCCTTCCGGCGGTGTGTGATAGCCACGCATGGCCCGTGACGCTGGTGGTTCGAGATCGTAGCCCCCCACCCTGGGGGTGCTCCCAACGCGGATGGCCGCCTGTGGCTCTCTATGAGGCTTTCTTGCGAAGACCAATGGCGGGAGAGATCCAAACTACCGCTTTTTCGCCAGCCGCGCCGAGCCAAGACCTTCCACGCCCAAGATGCGGGCGGCCTGCTCCGTCATCGCCTCTGGCCCGTGCGCAGCATGGTTGAAGCGCAGGCATTGGAAAAAGATCAGAGCCCAGGTTTGGCGGAGCCTCGGCGGTGGACGGGCAGATCAATGGATCGCGATACATACGATCCCAGCCGCCTCACTCACGACTTGGCGAGCTTGAGGGCCGGCTATAAGTCTGGCGCCGCGCGTCGAGCATCGCGATTGCGCTGAGATTCACTGATCAGACGGATGGTGAGTTTCTGGCGCGTGAACCCGTGGTGGGGTGAACGAAGTGGGACACGGATCACCCTCTCATTTGGTTACCGGTGTCGTCCCAGCAGAGAAGTAGACGATGGCAGGCACGAGCGACTACAGATGGCGCACCTATCATTCGTCGAGACCAGGACGCAGTGAAGGCGCGCAGACAAGCGCTTCGAACCGGAAGAAAACGCAAAGCTCCCGGCGACCGATCACGCTGCCGCGCGTGATCTTCCTTGATGACGAAAAAGCAGACCGGAAAACTACCAACAACGGTGGCTTCGGATGGCGTGACAGAGATGGTAACCATGATACTGGCTGATACCACTCCGCCAGGAAACCGCCAGTCACGTTCCGGGCTCCCTTCGCGCGATACGCGGCGGATAGCGTCTCCGTTTGGCAGGTTCGAAGGATGGCGTGTCCTCGAACCAGCCCTACCGGCCACGCTCTCCGGGCAATGGGAGGGCCCTTGGGCGTGGCCCGTGTTAGTTGCGCATGTTACCCAACACAGGCTCAGGGTCCCGTGCCGCCAGGGAGTCCCTGAAGGTTTCTCGGCAACCGCTTTGCCAGCGGCAAGGCGACTTCTCAGGCACTGGAGCCTTTCCGGGGGTCGACGGTTTCTCAGCGTTGGGCGACTTGCCAGCGACAGGCAGCCCAGGTTTAGAAAGCTTCCTTTTTGTTTGGCAGGCGGCGCTTTAACAACCTGCAGGAGAAGGCCACACCTTTGCGGGACGAGTTCGCCGGCCTTCGTCACATCGTCGACGGCACGGACGTAATCGCCTTTGCTAACGTAGGCACGAACCACGACTATTGTAGGCAGGCGCGTAGTTCCGGATCTCGGTGACGATGGCTTTGGCGTAGTCCGGATATTGCTTTGTCGACCTCGCCCTTGAGGTCAATACGCCTCCTACACGCGGTTGTGATACGCGACGACGTCCTTGGGATTGCGCTCGATCATCTCCGGAACAACCCTTGATGCGGAGATTGTGGTCCTTGCCGTCCTAGGGCAATCGCTTTTGTCATCCGCCAGCGCGGTCGCTGACACGAGCATCAGGCTCGCAGCCACAGTCGTGCGCCAACACGTGCTCTTCTCCCTCGGACATTCACATACGTTCGGCTCCCCCGCGAGGGCAAGGTTATTGCTTTCTGTCGCAGGGAAAAGGGCCCACGGCCGAAGCTCTGTCATTGGGGCGTCAAAGGCGTGGGGCAACGAGGGCAACACGCTGGGTGCGGAGATTGCACGTCTCGCGCGCGCCGACTCCAACGGCCAGCAGCCGCACTACGATAGGCCTACGGCCGGCCATTCCGGATTGGATTGCCGGGTGCCGTGGCTATCGGGCTCCCGCCGGCCCATGCGGATGTGGCAAACGGCTGGTTCCCTCCGGTAAACAGCAGGCTCACTCAGTCCATGAGACAACTACTCGTGCCCGCGCTTCAGCGATGGGATTGGGAAGACCCAAAGGAGGAAATAGCCATGAAGACCATCGTGTCCGCGCTTTTGCGCTTTCAGGTCATCGCCGGCGTTGCCGGAACCGCCAGCGCGCTCTCGACGCCAAGACCTTCTTCGAACAGGTCGACCGCGATCACAATTGAGCTAGCATCGATTTGTGATGCCCAGCGGGCCCGCAAGCGTTGGCGGGCCTCCCTGCCTGCTGCGGAGATGCGCGTCCTGCGCTACCGGTAGCGAATGGCCAGCAGCCCCACTGGTGAGCCATGGGCAGACGCACAGGATTGCCGGCAATCGTGCAGCGTGCACCAGGCTGTCGCAATAGCTGACGCGTCAACCATTCGCGCGTTGCTCACTCTGGGAGAGGGTACACCTCGTGCCGTAAATCCTCACGATCATGCTGCCGACATCTTCGCGCACGGGAAGTAGATGGCCCGTTCCTTGATGCTGCCTTCGAACGCTGCCGCATCTCGATAGAGCTCGTAAAGCCAAAATCTTCGTGGTGTCGTCGTTCGGTATCAAGACTTCAAACTGCAGAGTGCCAGGTTCATCGTTTAAGCAGCGGAGCTTTATGCGCCATTAGCAATCGCACCTCCTCTCTTGCGTGCTGAGCGCGAGCGCTTTAATCAGTTCCGATGATTGCCAATCTTCGACACGGTTGGACCCCCTTCCAGTCTTCACGACCCGTTATATGACGCTTTAACTCAACGGTCCGCAGTTCGGCAAGCGACGATATCTCGCGGCCGCTTGCGCTCGGCTCGGGTAGGTGGTGAGAACACCGCGAGATAGCCGGCATCGCCCGCGAGCTGGTGGAGCGCTATTTGCCGATATCCAACCGCTGCGAGCTCGCAGCGCAATAGTTCAGGCGGCGTTCCATGTTGGGAGGTGGGGCGGTCGAGGTCAACAATCCCGACCCGAGCGCCGGATTTCAGGGCCGGGGCGAGGTTGTAGAGAAACGCGTAGGGTTGAGCCACCTCGTGGTACATGTGTACGAGGACAGCTACGTCGAGCGAACTGGCAGGCAGGCGCGGATCGTGCGGTTCGCCAAGCGCTAAACCGACATTCGACAACTTTAGACGATTGATGCGCTCGGCGAGTTGGTTGAGATAGTCCTTGGTGACGTCCTGGGCGATCACACGCCCAGCTCGCCCAAGTAGTCGCGAGAGGCGCACTGTATGGTAGCCGCTGCCGGCGCCGATGTCGCCAACGGTCATGCCTGGCCTTATTGCAAAAGCCTCGCGAGCTGGCCGGATTCATCAATGGCATCGCGTTGCCGCTCCGTGGAGCGGCTGGGCTACGATCTCTCGCAACGGCGCGTTGCGGCTCGGGAAACGCGCGCGCCGGTTCGCCAGGTGGCGCGAGGTAGGTGATCTCAAATGCGTGGACGCCGCCGGCGCTCTGGCGCGAAAGTCAAGAGCGCCGTGGCGATAAGCACCTGCGATGACGCTACTGCGCCTCATGCCTCTCTGATCTCGCGATCCCGGATCTCGCAAGATGCGAATGCAAACGGCGTTGCCCCCGGTCGCCCGAAATTTGCCCCGGTATTGGAGCCTACTGAACGAGCGGGGGCGTCTGCGGCGCGTTTTCGAGGAGCAGCAAGCAAGGGAGAGGCTGACAATGTCGTGGCATTGACGTTGCCAATTCCAGCGATCATTGGCTTTGGTGGCACTAAAGGCCTGGCCGAATGTCATGTTCGCCGGCAGCAGTGCAACCGCCGACGCGAAGTGAGTTCACCTCGCCCGTGGCGGTGGCGCGGCTCTTCTCGTCGCCGCTGCCATCTATCTCTTCGCCGGACTCGCGCGGGAGCGTAACAAAGTTAGGGGGGACACGGTTTCGGCGGATTGGCGCTCCCAGAAGTTGGTGTCTCTCGCCGGAGCGGCGATCGTGTTCCTTTAGACCGAGAATTAGGCGATGGCCCACAGCAAAAAGCTCCGATGCGTACTTGCCGTGTCCTGGAGCTGGAGCCTCTTTACTTTTCTTTCTCCTGGTCGTCGTCGTGCTTCGTCCCTGGGCGCGGCCGCGGTGGTCAAGTATCTCGTCTTTAGATAAGTTCGACCCGTCGGGCGGCGGTGACGAGCGGAGAAAGCGACAGGAAATCCCCGCCCTTTCCGCAAAACCGATTTTGAACACCCTCCGCCTATTCAGGCTGGGCATCAAACCAGGTAGCCGGTCCTTCTTGGCCTTGCTGCCTCTTCGTAGCGGGCAAACTTTCAACAGAGCGGCATGCGGCCGACCGTTGTTCCAGGTATTCTGCGGGTTCTTGGGATGCGTGAGGCCGTGCCCCCGGCTGGCGTCGGCCAACTTCTGGCGCAGCGCGACGCGCCCGCATCTCCTGCTCGCGACCATTGTCCGGGCCGCCTTGGCGTGGCGTGGTGTTCTGCCAATTCGGCTTAGGACATTCGGTCCGCAAGCTGCTCATTCTCTCCGGGGGACTGGAACAGGCCTGGCGAATATCAAGTGTTTCGGTTGAGAAAGGATCGGTAAAACCTGAACAGAGGCGGCACATGGAGGAAACGTCGGAGTTGCGCTAGCCGCGATTTGGCGGGAAAAGGGGCAGAGGGGTCGTCCAGCTATGTCATGCGCTCATATGGCCGCGGCTGACCCGGCGGAGGAATTCGTGGGAGCGTTCGAGCTTCGGATTGGAGAAGGCCTGCAGCGCCGCTTCCTCGATGATGCGGCCTACCGTCCATGAAAACGATTCTCGTCCCGATTTCGCGGGCGGGTGCATCCGTGAGTTCACGACCAGCATGGTCATCCCATCTCCTAGCGAGATTGCGGATCACCTCGAGTACCTCGCCGACGAGCTTCGGGATCGAGCGCCGACGTCGGCTCATCGAACAACATCAGCACAGGCTGCATCGCAAGCGCGCGTGCAATGGCGACACGCTGCTGCTGGCCGCCGGAGAGCTGCGAGGGCCGTTTGCCGGCGTGCGCCCTGAGCTTCACCTCGATCGAGGCAGCTCTGCTGGCGAGCTGCGCGCGACTCTCTCGAGCGGCTTGCGCAGAACGCGATGCGGCCCGATCGCAACGTTGTCCAGTGCCGTTAGATGCGCGAACAGATTGAAGCGCTGGAACACCATCCCGACCTTCTGACGCTTGGCTGCGGTCTGTGCGAGTGGTCGTGTCGGCGACAAGCCTTCCGCCTCGGATCTCACCTGCCATGTTGATGCCATCGATGATCACCTCACCCTCTGTAGGATCCTCAATGCGGTTGATGCAGCGAAGCATGCGTCGACTTGCCGGCACCGCTGGGCCCGACCACCATGACGATTTCGCCGCGCAATCACGTCGCATGTCACGCGATCGAGTACCGGTAACGCCGCCATAAATCTTGGACAGCCCGACGCGACCTGCAGCAGCTGGCTGGGCCATCGTCGGTCACGCGAGCCTAGCCTCGATGTATTCGGAGATCTTCGAGAGGATGGAAATTGATGACGAGGTAGAACACGGCCAAAAGTGGCGTAGAGCTCGAAGGGCGTGAATTTCTGCGAGATGATGAGCTGTGTCGATCTGGTCAGTTCGTAGATCGAAATCGCCGACAGCAAGGATGAGCCTTTGACGAGGTGATAAGCTCGTTGGTCAACGGTGGGAGTGATCCGCCGGAGAGACTGGGAAATAGGATGTGCAGCAGGGTTTGCCGATGCGTCATACCGATCGCCTTGGCGGCCTCGGTCTGACCCATATCGATCGATTGCAGTCCCGCCCTGACGATCTCGGCGATGAAGCCGCCGGCGTTGAAGCCTAAGGCGACTACAGCGCCCCAGAACGCGGGAATGTCAATCCCAACCACTGGCAGCGCGAAGTACACCAGAAATATCTGAACTAGCGCGGGCGTTCCGCGTACGAAGTACACGCAAGCCCGCACAAGCCAGCTTCAATGGCGTCAGTTCCGACAGTAGGAGAAAGCCGCAGATGATGCGACGATCGATCCCAGCACCATAGCCAGTGCCGAGATTTCGAGCGTAACAAGCGCACCCTTCAACATGTAAGGATGGCGTACCACATCACGCCCCGGTCGATCGCACCCACCGGTTCACCTACTGTCTCTCAGATCTCAGGGTAGGTCGGCAGGAACCTCGTTCGGCGTCTCCATGGTCGAGCCGAACCACTTGGTCTCAGTAGCAGCGAGCTCGCCGACTTCTTCATCTCGCGAACTGCTCATTCGCGAACTTCAGGAAATCGGCGTCCTCCTTGCGAAACGCCATGCCGAAGAAGGCCTTGAGGTTCTGTATCCCGCCGACGGTCTTGTATTTGCCGGGCTGCTCCTTCATCGCGATGGCGAGGGTGGAAGAGAATTCACGACCCCGTCGGTCCGGCCGTTGGTCAGATCGACGTACGCCTCCGGGATAGTGATCGTAGAGCTTGTAGTCGGAGTAGCCGGGCCTTGCCCTTTCGCCTTGAGCACTTCCTGGAACTCGCTTGGCCACCTTGTCGCCGGCGCTGGAGATCTGGGCGCCGACTTTCTTTGCCGGCGAGATCCTCGGCGGCCTTGATCGGATCGTCGCGTTGGCGCGGACCAGGACGACGTTGGTGGCCTCGGCGTAAGAGCATCGCAGAAATTCGAGCTTTTCTGGCGCGCGCTCCTTGGCGTGAATCGTCATGCCCGACGGGATGGCGTCGAACTTCTTCGGCCAGCAGCGCCGGGAGGATGCCGTTCCACTCCGGTATCAGACGAGGCTTGACCTTGACGCCGAGCTTCTCCGGCGAACTTGTTCAGGATATCGACGTCGTACCCGACGATCTGGCCGTCCTTGAAGAGGGCGTAGGGGACGTACTGCGCCTCCATCCCAATGACGAGCTCGCCTCGTTTCTTTACGTCGTCAGAGCACATCCGCCAGGGCTGCCGGGCTTGGGACGAGGGTCGCAAGACCCAGGCGGGCTTGAGCACTGCGTTCCAGGCATGTCACTACACTCCTTGCTTTGACGCGGGTGGTCCTGCAGCCTCGCGAGCTGCGTGTTTGAGCAATACGTAACT